>Ga0180222_1001097_pt1 | contig 31615 bp, 27 predicted proteins | sample eDN5th37CKraftOP_FD_151336 | JGI IMG/M metagenome (GOLD analysis project Ga0180222, IMG submission 151336) | Enriched Organic Plus compost microbial communities from Emeryville, California, USA - eDNA 5th pass 37_C Kraft OP (version 2) (version 2) ...
TCGAACGGCAGCATCGCCACGGCGCAGTCGCTCGAGAACGGCTTCGTCTGGACGACGGACGAGAACCCGCTGCTGGCGAGCTCGACCGTGCCGCACGCGACGACGCTCGTCGAGGCGACGGCAGGCGAATCGGAATTTTTCGCCGTGACGGTCGGCGCAGGACAGACGCTGACCGTCGACGTCGACTTCGGCAGCGGCTCGCCGATCGGCACCAGCGTCGACGCGCTGGTGGAGATCCAGGACGGCTTCGGCAACGTCCTCACCTCTGACGATGATGCCAGCTCGCTGCTCGGCGGCGCCGGATCGACGTCCTCCCTCGATCCCTATGTCACCTTCACCGCGCCGACCGCGGGCACCTATTATATCCGGGTGCGCCCGTGGAATGCGACGACGTTCACCGGCGGCGAAACCTTCGTCCTGAACACGTCGATCACCAATCACAGCACCTATACGGCGCCCCGACGGGAGCGGACCTCATCTACGGCGGCGACGGTGACGACAGCCTCTTCGGCGTTGCCGGCGACGACATCGTCTATGGCGATCTCGGCAATGACGGGCTCAACGGCGGCTCGGGCGCCGACGCGCTCTATGGCGGGGACGGCAACGACACGATCGAAGGCGGCGCCGGCAACGACACGCTCCAGGGCGGCATCGGCAGCGACACGGTGAGCTACGCTTATGCAACGGCCAAGGTGTCCGTGAATCTCGCCGTGAACACGGCGCAGAATACGCTCGGCGCCGGAACCGACACGCTGACCGGCTTCGAGAATATCGCCGGATCGGCATACAATGACACGCTGACCGGAGACGCCGCCGCCAATGTCCTCAACGGCAATGACGGCAATGATCTGATCGAAGGCGGTGACGGCAATGACGCGCTCTACGGCGGCGCAGGCGTCAACACGGTCGGCTATGCGTCGGCCTCGTCGGGAGTGATTGTCGATCTGACCCTGCAGGGCGCGACGCAGAGTACCCTGGGCGCCGGGGATGACTATCTGTGGCTGTTCCAGAACGTCATCGGTTCGAACTTCAACGACACGCTCACCGGCGATGCCAACAACAACGCGCTCTATGGCGGCGGCGGCTACGATCTGCTGATCGGCGGCGCCGGCGACGACAAGCTCGACGGCGGCACCTCGGTCGATTCGGTGGACTATTCCGCGGCAGCTTCGGGCGTCACCATCAATCTGACCAACCATTCGGTGCAGAACACGGGCGGCGCTGGCAACGATCAGCTCATCGGCATCGAGAACATCATGGGCACCGCCTATGACGACGTGCTGACCGGCAATGAATTCGCCAACATCCTCAATGCCGGCGACGGCAACGACATGCTGGTCGGCGGGCTCGGCAACGACACCCTCTATGGCGGCAACGGCATCGATACCGCGAGCTATGCGGCCGCGACCGGGGCGGTGCGGGTGAGCCTCGCGATCGGTGGCGCACAATCCACCATCTCCGCGGGATCGGACACGCTGTTCGGCATCGAGAATCTGGTCGGCGGCGCCTATGATGACCAGTTCACCGGCGATGGCGGCAACAACGTGCTCACCGGCAATGCCGGCAACGACACGCTGATCGGCGGCCTCGGAGACGATACGCTCTCCGGCGGTGCGGGCATCGACACGGCGAGCTACGCCAACGCAGTTGCTCCTGTGACGATCAACCTGGCACTCGTCGGTGCGCAGAACACGGGATCCGCAGGCGTCGATACATTCTCATCGATCGAGAATGTGATCGGATCGGCCTATGGCGACGTGCTCACCGGCTCCGCGCAGGCGAACAGCATCTCCGGCGGCAACGGCAACGACGTCATCGACGCCGGCTCCTCCAATGACAGCGTCGACGGCGGCTACGGCAACGACGTGATCAAGGGCGCAGGCGGCGACGACGTGCTGATCGGCGGCGTCGGCAGCGACGCCATCACCGGCGGCGGCGGCGCCGACACGCTCACCGGCGGCACCCAGGCCGACACCTTCTACTATCTGGCGCTCAGCGACAGCATGACGGGCACGCCCGACCGGATCACCGACTTCGCGTCAGGCGACATCCTCGACGTCTCCGCGATCGACGCCAACAGCACGGTCGGCGGCAACCAGGCCTTCCACTTCGCCGCCGCCTTCACCCATTCGGCAGGCGAATATACGCTGGCCTACAATGGCGGGACCAACACCACCACCGCGCTCTTCGATACCAATGGCGACGCGGCCGCGGACATGACCATCCTGTTCACCGGCAACGTCACCGCACTCACCGGCACCTGGGTGCTCTGAGCGGGCTCACCGGAAAGCCCAGCGCAGCGTCCGGGCGAGGCCGGTCGCCGCGCTGCGGACGAACGGCAGCGCGCGCGGCGGATCGGCGAAGCCATGCAGCGCGCGCGGCGGATCGGCGAAGCCATGCATCGCGCGCGCCCAGGCCGGCAGCAGATCCACCGCCGCTGCCTGGAGGAGGCGTTGGAACGGCTCGGCGGAAAGCCGCTGCGCGGGGGTTCCCAGCAGCAGCCGCGCCACCTCCCGCGCCCGGGCATCGCACGCCAGTTCCGGACGCATGGCCGCGATCAGCGCTGCTGCCTGCGCCCGATCGAGGGGTACCGGATCGGCACCGAGCGCGCGGCCGATCACCGCCATCTCCGCGAAATAGCGATCCTGTTCGGCTGGCGGCATCGCCGGTTCGCCGTAGCGACGCCAACCGTCGAGAAAGCACTGCGCCTCGGTGACATGGACCCAGGCGAGCAGGCGCGGATCGCTCGCCGCATAGGCCCGGCCGTCGGGCAGCACGCCGCGCACGCGCCCATGGATGGCGCGCACCTCTGCGATCGCCGCCACGGCCTCCTCGCGCCCGCCATAGGTGGTGAGCGCGATGAAGCGCGCGGTGCGGCGCAAGCGCCCCAGCCTGTCGTCACGGAACCGGCTGTGGTCCCAGACGCCGGCAAGCACCGCCGGATGGAGCATCTGCAGAAGCAGCGCGGCGATGCCGCCGATCATCATGCTCGTGACGTCGCCATGCACCCGCCATATCGCGGAGGAGGGGCCGAACAGCCCATCCGCGCGGCGGGCCACCGGCTGCTCGCCGCGCGCGCGATCGTTGAACATGTCGCGCACCTCCTCGGCGATGCGCCGCCTGATCGCCTCTGCGATTCCGGACCGCGGCAGGAGCGCCCGGGCCGTCTGCCCCGCCATGCCTGTCCTGTTCGTCCCGTCCATGGCCGTTCTACGTCCGGGCCGGGCCGGCGTTCCGGTCGAAGAGCTTCAGAGCCGTCCCGCGTTGAAGCGTCGCATCCAGCGGGTGAGGGCTGCATTCGGATGACGCTCGACGATGTCGCGCAGCATTTCCGGCCGCTCGTCCTGGCCGAGCTTGAAGCGTCCCTCGATCCGCTTCACCTCGGCGCGAAAGGCGATGATCGCGCGCTCCATCGGGCGATAGCGGGCGCCGAGCGCGGCGGGCGTCCAGCCGGTGGGCTCGGCCCGTTCCATCGCCTCGAGCAACCGCGCGAGAGCCGCGTCGCCGCCGTCTTCGACGAACCGCACCTCCGCTTCGATGCGCAGCTGGGCATAGTTCCAGGTCGGCCCCCAATCCGGATCGGAGACATGCGCCGGCGAGACATAGCCCTGCGGCCCCGTGAACAGGATGAGCGCGCGCGGATCGGTTGAGAGCGCATGATGGAGCGGATTGCGCCGTGCCATGTGGCCGATCAGCGCCACCGCCCGTCCCTCCCCGTCCGCCTCCGCGAGCAGCGGAAGCAGCGCCGGCAGGCGGACATCGTCATCGGCGGGGCAGAGCCAGGCGAGCGGATATTCGGCGATCAGGTCGAGCGCGTCGCGCGGCTCGAAGCGCTCGAAGGGCGAGCTCCTTCCCGCATAGGCATGCTGCTCGGCCACTGCTTATCCCCTGCGCATCACGGCGACGATGCATCCATCAGGGAGTCGGCCGGCCCCTCACAAGCACCAATGCCGATAAAGTCGGGGGACCAAGAGCGCTCTTGCCTTGGCCGAGGCCGGCGGTAAGGCTGGGCCAGCCATTCAGCCGATCCTTGGAAAGGAAGGGGTCCAATGCTGCGACCCTGGAAAGTCGTGCTCGGGGAGCGCATCGATCCGTCGCGCGCGACGCCGCTCTATCTGCAGATTGTCCACGCGCTGATCCACGAGATCGAGCGTGGCCGGCTCGGTTCCGGCGATTTCCTGCCGAGCAGCCGCGAGCTGGCGGCGGCGCTGGGCGTCAATCGCAAGACGGTGGTGCTCGCCTATGAGGATCTGATTGCGCAGGGCTGGCTCGCCTCGTCGGGCACGCGCGGCACGATGGTGTCGCGCTCGCTCCCCGATCAGCGGCCCACCGGCCGGCCCGCGACCTCCGATGCCCGGCCGGCGACACCCGATTACCGCTTTCATGCGCCGCCCGAACGACCGCTGGCCCTCGCTGCGGGAAAATGGCTGAAGCTGGACGAAGGCTCACCCGATGGCCGCCTCTTCCCGCCCGAGATCCTCACCCGCGCCTACCGGACCGCGATCAACCGTGCCTCCCGCTCAAACCGGCTGCTGTATCGCGATCCGCGCGGCTCTCCGCTGCTGCGCGAGAAGATCGCCGGAATGCTCAAATCCGAGCGCGGGCTGGCGGTCACCGCCGACAATATCTGCATCACGCGGGGCAGCCAGAACGGTATCTATCTCGCAATGCGCAGCCTCATCGCACGGGACGACGCCGTGCTCGTCGAGCAGCTCACCTACGAGCCGGCAGTGGCAGCGATCGAGGCATGCGGGGGCCGTCCCGTCTCGGTGCGGCTCGACGAACAGGGCGTGGATGTCGAGCATGTCGAGCGGCAATGCCGCGCGCATCGCGTCAAGGCGATCTTCCTGACGCCCCATCACCAGTTCCCGACCACCGTCGCCCTCCGGCCGGAGCGGCGGTTGCGGCTGCTGGAGCTCGCGCGCCAGTTCGGCTTCGCGATCATCGAGGACGATTACGATCATGAATTCCACTTCGATTCGCAGCCGCTGCTGCCGATGGCGAGCTACGCGCCGGGCGGGGTGATCTATGTCGGCTCGCTATCCAAGCTGCTTCTGCCGGCGCTGCGCATCGGCTACATCGCCGCGCCGCCGGCCTTCATCGATGCCGTGGCGCACGGCGTCTCGCTGATCGACGGGATGGGCAACACGCTGACCGAGGACGCGGCCGCGGAACTGATCGAGAATGGTGAGCTGCGCCGCCACGCCCGCAAGGCGACCCAGGTCTATGCCGCGCGGCGACGCGCCTTCGCCCGCGCGCTGGACGAAGAGCTCGGCGGCATCATCGACTATCGCATGCCTGATGGGGGCCTCGCCTTCTGGCTCGGCTTTCCCGATCCGTCCGACCTCGACCGCATCGAAGCGCGGGCACCGGCGCTTGGCCTCAGCATCGCCGATTCGCGCTCCTTCGCCACCTCTTCGGAGGCGCCGCGCGGCTTGCGGCTGGGCTTTGCGAGCCTCAGGGAGGAGGAGGCGCGGGCGGCGCTGCGGGCGCTCGCCGATGCCGCGGGCCGGAGCTGAGAGCAGGATCGGCGCCATTGCCGATCGCCACGGCCGCCCACATATCAACGGCTCCGCAAGGAGGAGCTGAAGCATGAGCCTGCTGGACAACGCACCGTGGATCCGGGAGCATATCGAGCTCTACAAGCGCGATCCCGTCAAGGCGCACGACTATACCGTTCCCGGACAGAGCGAGCCGACACCGGCGCTGCTGCTAACGACCATCGGCCGTAAGAGCGGCGAGAAGCGGGATCTGCCGCTGATCTACGGCCGCGACGGCGATCGCTTCGTCATCGTCGCCTCGATGGGCGGCGCCCCGGAACATCCCAGCTGGTACAAGAATTTGCAGGCCAACCCCCGGGCAGAGGTGCAGGTCGCCAACGAGCATCATGTCGTGCGCGCTTACGACGCCGAGGGCGACGAGCGCGCGCGGCTTTGGGCGTTGATGGCGAAGATCTATCCGCCCTATGACGAATATGCCGCACGTGCCAAGGATCACCGCGAGATCCCGGTGGTGCTGCTGGAGCCGGTAAACGCCTGACCGGCGACGCGGCCGCCTATTGGCGCGAGCGGAAGAGCGTCGGCCAGTCGCCCGGCTCGATCCCGCCGCAAGCCTGCTGCAGGCTGAGCGCCGATAGGCGGAAAGCGGCGCCGTTCCAGATCCAGCTCGCTGCGAGGCCGCAGTCGGCAAGGCCACGTCCTTTCGCGGCCATGGACAAGGTGCCGGTCGCGCGATCGAACGAGACTTCGGTGAACATGTCCGCATCGGATCGTTCGGAAGCGTTTCCGATATAGGGTATGGGCAGCACCAGCCGCTTCGCCGCGCCCGGCCCGCGGCGAGACGCGATGAACGCCAGGGAGCTGCCCTGATAGGCGCCCATCAGGCACGGGATCAGTATCAGCGCGCGGCCGTCGTCGAGCGCATGCGCCTCCGGCTCCAGTCCCATGGTCTGCGCGTCGCACCCTTCGGTCTCCAGCGTGGCGCGCTGCCCCGCGCGGACCGACGCGATCAGCCGCCTGGCCTCGCCGGCCGCCAAGCGCGCGGCGATCGGATGCGCGGGAACGGCCGGAATCGGCGGCGGAGCGGGCACGCGCGCGGCCGGTGCCGGGCCGAGCCGGGCGAGGGCGGTGACGGTACCGACGCGTCCCTGGCGATCATCGATACGCAACAGCGCGGCGGAAAGGCCGTCGAGGGGAACGTCCGCACCCGCGCCGAGCGTTGCTTTGCCAGCGGCGCGGAGCCGCGCGAGGAACGGGCGAACGGTGTTGGGCGGTCGCTTTGCCAGCTTCTCCCCTCGTCGTCCGGAACCGCCTCCCAAGCGGCGGGATCGAGCTGTGCGGGCGCACCGTCGACGCGCACGTCGGCGAGCCTGAACGGCGTTTCGGAACGCAGCGTCACGCGCGCCGCCGCGGCCGGACCGGCATCGCGCTCGATCCGTATCTCGGCGCGCGTGTCGGAGTCACCGAAGGCCTTGGCTTGGCAGTGCAGGCCGTTGTCGCACGCGACCAGCCAGCTCTTGTAGCCGTCATAGGACTGCACGGTGCCGGCCGGCGGCGAGGCCGCGGCGACCGTCGTGACGGCAAGGATCGGCAGCGCTGCATATCTCATCGGCATCCCCCGCCTCTTCCCCTGCGACGTCGAGTCGACCATCCCGCCTGCGGCACGCCATGTCCAGCCACGCGGAGACCGACGCCCCCGCCCGCGAAAGCCGCACGGCAGCGGGTCGACCGCTCCCGTCAATTTCAGGTTCAGCCGGAGTGGACTATGAGTCTGCGCGTCGGCCTTATCCCCCTTGGGCCGACCCCCTGAACCTCGGCCCCGCCGTTGAGCTTGCTCCGGCGGGGTCATTTTTTCAGCTGTCACCGACCGCGATCAGAGGTCGAAGGCAGGATGGTAGCGGACAGCGCCCGATGGCCGCGCACCCGTGAAGCTCAGCCGCTGGAAATAGCCGGCAGGCACGTCGCCGTAGCGCAACGCCGGATCGCTGACGAATCCGAAGCGGCCGTAATAGGCCGGATCACCCAGTACCACGCATCCGCTGACGCCCCTTTGGCGGAGCAGCGAAAGGCCGGCGTCGATCAGCGCCCGGCCGATGCCACCACCCTGCCGGTCCGGGCGAACGGCCACGGGCCCGAGGCCGACCCATCCGGCCGCGCCGTCCGCGATCGCGACGGGGGAGAAGGCGGCGTGGCCGACAAGGCCGCTCTCGTCCTCGGCGACGAGCGCCAGGGTCAGCGCCCCGGCATTGCGCAGACCGTCCACGATCGCGGCCTCGCTGCCGCTGCGGTGCGGCGCGTCGCGGAAGGCGGCGGTGACGAGCGCCCGGATGGCCGCGCTGTCGCCGGGCTGTTCGCTTCTGATCTCCACGATGCGTCAGTAGCGGACGCCGCGGCGGCGGCAAGCCCGCGTGCGATCAGAAATCGACGGCGATGCCCTTCCGCTCCCAGTCGCCATAGCGCGTGGGATCGAGGCCGTCGGGATCGCCCCTGGGATCGGGCTCGGCGGCGCGCGGCTCGGGCACCGGCGGGCTCTTGGAGAGATGGGCGGGCGGCTTCACATGGTCGGGGCGCTTGGCCATCGGATCGTCTCATTCGGATTGAAGCGGAACGGTCTCGCCTCCACATTGTCGCTGCAAGGAGCAAAGGCAAGATGAGCGGTTTTCGGACGACCATGCTGCTGGCGGCGCTGACCGCGCTGTTCATGGGGCTTAGCTATACGCTGGGCGGATCGGGCGGCGCGGTGATCGCGCTTCTCGTCGCGGCCGGCATGAATCTCTTCACCTACTGGAACGCGGACAGGATCGTGCTCTCGATGCACGGCGCACGCGAGGTGGATGAGCGCAGCGCGCCGGAGCTCGTCGGCCTCGTGCGCGATCTAGCGGCGCGTGCGCGCCTGCCGATGCCGCGCGTCTACATCATCGACAGCCCGCATCCCAATGCCTTCGCCACCGGCCGCGATCCGGAGCATGCGGCCGTCGCCGCGACGACCGGGCTGCTCGCGATGCTGAATCGCGACGAGATCGCCGGCGTGATGGCGCACGAGCTCGGCCATGTCCGCAACCGCGACACGCTGGTGATGACGATGACCGCGACGATCGCCGGCGCGATCTCGATGCTCGCCAACTTCGGCATGTTCTTCGGGCATGACCGGGAGCGCGGCGGCAACATGATCGCCACGATCCTCGCCGTGCTGGTGGCGCCGTTCGCGGCGATGATCGTCCAGTTCGCGATCAGCCGCACCCGCGAATATGGCGCGGACCGGGCCGGCGCCGAGATTTCGGGCAAGCCGCGCGCGCTCGCCTCCGCGCTCGCAAAGCTGGCCCAGGGCGCCGAGCGCATCCCCAATCCGGTGGCCGAGGCCAATCCGGCCGCCTCCGCGCTCTACATCGTCCCCTCGCTCGGCGGACGCAGCGACAATCTCTTCTCGACCCATCCGGACACCGGCAACCGCATCGCGGCGCTGGAGGAGATGGCGATCCGCATCGAGGGCCGCCCGCCCGGCGCGATCGGCACATCGGTACCGGTCTCGCGCAAGCGGCGCAGCGCGCTCGATCCGCTCGGCCGGGGCTGATCGCGCAATCGCCGCTTGAACCGCGGATGCGTTCCGGTCCAAGCGCTCGGCGGTGACCAAGCAAGCAACCGAACCGCACGGCACCGCCAGCCGCCGTGCCGCGCTGCGCCTGCTCGACGCGGTGTTGCGCAAGGGGCTGCCGCTCGAGGCGGCGCTCGACGGCGCGGCGCGCGAGCTGGAGCGTGCCGACGACCGCGCCTTCGCCCATGCGATCGCGGCCGAGGCGCTGCGCCGTCTTCCCGATCTTGACGCGCTGATCGATTCGGCGACGCAGAAGCCGCTGCCGCCCGACGCCAAGGCACGGTTCGCGCTGCGCGTCGCCCTCGTCCAGGCGCTCGCGCTCGATACCCCCGCCCATGCCGCGATCGCGACGGTGCTGCCGCTTGTCGACGGCGGCCCGCGCAAGCTCGTCCACGGCGTTTTCGGCGCGCTGATCCGCCGATCGGCCGCGCTGCCCGCGTTGCCCGCGCTGCCGAAGGCGGTCGCGCGGCGCTGGCGCGGCAATTGGGGACTGGGCGTGGCCGAGGCCGCCCGCATGCTCATCGCGGCGCCGCCGCCCATCGATCTCGCGCTCAAGGATCCGGCCGCGACCGCGGCATGGGCCGAGCGGCTCGGCGGCATCAGCCTCGCGCCCGGCCATGTCCGCCTCCCCCGCACGGCCGCCGTTTCCGCGCTTCCGGGCTATGCCGAGGGCGAATGGTGGGTGCAGGATATCGCCGCATCGCTGCCGGCGCGCCTGCTCGGCCAAGGGGCAGCGCGCCATGTGCTCGATCTGTGCGCCGCGCCGGGCGGCAAGACGCTGCGCCTCGCGGCCGACGGCTGGCGCGTCACCGCGCTCGATCTTTCCGAGCCGCGGCTCGGCCGGCTTCGGGACAATCTCGCGCGCACCGGCCTCACCGCCGAGACGATCGCAGCGGACCTGATGGGCTGGGCGCCCGTGGCCGCCGCCGACGCCGTGCTGCTCGACGCGCCCTGCTCCGCCACCGGGATCTTCCGCCGCCACCCCGACGTGCTTCACCGGGTGCGCGACCGGGCGATCGAGGAGCTGGCGGAGCAGCAGCGCGCGATGCTGCTGCGCGCTGCCGACTGGGTGAAGCCCGGCGGCACGCTGGTCTATGCGGTCTGCTCGCTGGAGCCGCGCGAGGGCGAGGCGGTGGCCGACGCGCTGATCGAGGCGCGGCCGGACTATGCGCCCGATCCGGTCGATGCCGGCACGCTGCCCGAAGGCATCGCCCCCGATCGCCACGGCCGCGTGCGGGTGCTGCCGGGCATGCTCGCCGATGCAGGGGGCGCCGACGGCTTCTTCGTCGCGCGCTTCCGGCGGAGCGGCTGACGCCGGTTCGTCTCGGGTTGCCCCTTCTCGCGGCCATGGCTATTCCCACTCCATCCATGCAACCGACCGTCCGCATCTCCCCCTCGATCCTCTCCGCCGACTTCGCGCGTCTCGGCGAGGAAATCCGCGCCATCGACGAAGCCGGGGCCGACTGGATCCATGTCGACGTGATGGACGGCCATTTCGTGCCGAACATCACCATCGGCCCAGCCGTGGTGAAGGCGCTGCGGCCGCACACGACCAAGCCGTTCGACGTGCATCTGATGATCTCGCCGATCGACCTCTATCTGGAGGATTTCGCGAAAGCGGGGGCGGACATCATCACCGTCCATCCCGAAGCCGGGCCGCATCTGCACCGCACCCTTCAGACGATCAAGGCGCTCGGCAAGAAGGCCGGGGTCGCGCTCAATCCGGCGACGCCGGCCAAGATGCTGGACTATGTGCTGGAGGAGGTCGACCTCGTTCTGGTGATGAGCGTCAATCCCGGCTTCGGCGGACAGAGCTTCATCTCCAGCCAGCTGCGCAAGATCGAGGCGATCCGCAAGTCGATCGACAAGCTCGGCAAGCCGATCGAGCTGGAGGTGGACGGCGGCATCGACCGCGAGACCAGCCGGCTGGTGATCGAGGCCGGCGCCACCGTGCTCGTCGCCGGCACGGCGACGTTCCGGGGCGGCCCCTCGGCCTATGCGGACAATATCCGCGCCTTGCGGGGGACGCATGAACTCGCCGGCGCCCGATAGGCCCGCGGCCGCCGACGAGAAACCCGAGGAGATCGAGCCCGGGCGGCGGCTGATCCGGGTCGGCGACAAGGGGCTGTCGCTCAGCGAGCGCATCGCGGTGCGGCTGCACAAGCTCGCCTGGCGCACGCCGCTGCACAGCCTGCGGCTGCGCGGCCGCTACCCGCTGAAGCTGCTCGCCGTGCCAGGCGATCCGGTGCCGGGCGATGCCCGCGTCGGCCGCGCGATCATCGAGGAAGGCGAGATGCACTTCCGCGGCGAGACGCTCGGCCTCGAAACGCTCGATTTCCGCAACCTCGGCGTCTCGCCCGGCTTCTCGGACTATCTGCACAGCTTCGCCTGGCTGCGCGACATCGCCGCCGCCGCGCCGCGCGAGACGGCCGCGCCGATGGCCGAGCTGATCGTCCGGCAATGGCTGGCGGTCTGCGGCGGCACCGTGACCGAAGCGGGCTGGCGGGCGGACATCGCCGCGCGGCGCATCCTGTTCTGGATGGCCTATGCGCCACTCATCCTCTCGTCCTCGGATCTCGTCTATCGCTCGGCGGTGCTGAACGGCATCGCCCGCACCGCACGCCATCTCGATCGCAGCGCCGACAAGGCGCCACTCGGCCTGCCGCGCATCACCGCCTGGGCCGGCGTGGTGGCCGCGGGGCTGATCATCCCCGGCGGCGAGCCCAGGCTCGCCCATGGCGAAGCCGGGCTGGCCCGCGCCCTGTCCCAGGCCGTCTATGGCGACGGCGGCATCTCCAGCCGCTCGCCCGCCGCCCAGCTCGATCTCATCGAGCTCCTGTCGCAGATCGCCGCGGTCTATGCCGTGCGCCGGCGCGAGCCCTATCATGCGATCGCGCAGACGCTGGCGCGCGCGGTGCCCGCCCTGCTCGGCGTCACCCTCGGCGATGGCGGGCTTTCGAGCTGGCAGGGCGGCGGCCCGGTGCCCGCGCCGCGCGTGGCCGCGATCGTCGAGGCCTCGGGCGTGCGCACCCGGCCGCTGCGCCAGGCGCGCGACTGGGGCTATCAGCGCCTCTCCGCGGGGCAGACGGTCGTGGTGGTCGATGCCGCGCCGCCGCCGATCGCCAGGCTGGCCGAAGGCGGATGCGCGTCCACCCTCGCCTTCGAGTTGTCGGACGGCCCGCGCCGCCTGATCGTCAATTGCGGCGGCGCGCGCACGGCCACCGCCCTGCCGCCCGACCTTGCCGACGCGCTCCGCACCACCGCGGCCCATTCGACGCTGGTCATCGCCGACACCAACTCGACCGCGCTGCACCCTGACGGATCGCTCGGCCGCGGCGTCTCCGAAGTGGCGCTCGACCGGCAGGAAGCCGAGGCCGGAAGCCGCATCGACGTGACGCATGACGGCTATGTCAAGCGCTTCGGCTTCCTCCACCGCCGGCAGATCGCGCTGTCGATCGACGGGCGTGAGGTTCATGGCGAGGATGTGCTGATCCCGGCGGAGCGCCGGCGGCGGCCGCAGCCGGAGAATTTCGCGATCCGCTTCCATCTCGCCCCGGATGTGGAGGCGACGAGCACCGCCGACGGCCTCGGCGCGCTGCTGCGCATCGAAGGCGGTGCGCTCTGGCAGTTCCGCTGCCGCGGCGGCGCACTGGCCATCGAGGACAGCCTCTGGGTCGACGGCCAGGGCCGCCCGCGCGCGTCCACCCAGCTCGTCGTCTCGGGCGAAGCCGCGGCCGGGGGGGCGAGCGTCGCCTGGCTGCTGAGGCGGGCGGGGTGAGCAAGCTGCAGGAGAGGTGATGCCATCACGGGCGACAGTGGTCGCCCTCCCCGCCCACGGCGGGGCAGCGAGGATGAGGTCGGTCCATGCTGAAAACCGGTTTCCTCTTCTCAGCACGATGTTCTAAGAGCCCGGCCGAAAAGCAAACGCCGTCGGACGCGTGGGGAATTGCACTCCCCAGGCGGCCCGCCACCTCCAGGGAACGAGGCTCATGTCCACCGTAAAGATCAAACGCGCGCTGCTCTCCGTCTCCGACAAGAGCGGCCTCATCGAGCTCGGCCAGGCGCTCGTCCGCCATGGCGTCGAGCTGGTCTCCACCGGCGGCACGGCCAAGGCGCTGCGCGATGCCGGACTCGAGGTGCGCGACATCAGCGATCTGACCGGCTTTCCCGAGATGATGGACGGGCGCGTCAAGACGCTCCACCCGAAGGTGCATGGCGGCCTGCTCGCGGTGCGCGACGATGCCGGCCACATGGCCTCGGCGGAGGCGCATGCGATCGGCATGATCGATCTCGTCGTCGTCAACCTCTATCCCTTCGCCGCCACCGTCGCGAAGGGCGCGGAGCGCGACGAGATCATCGAGAATATCGACATAGGCGGTCCTTCGATGGTCCGCTCGGCCGCGAAGAACCACGCCTTCGTGGCGATCGTCACCGATCCGGCCGACTATGCCGGGCTGATCGCGGAGCTCGATGCCGATGGCGGCGCCACGACGCTGGAGACGCGCCGGCGGTTCGCCGCCAAGGCGTTCGCCGCCACCGCCGCCTATGATGCGATGATCTCCTCCTGGTTCGCTTTCGCCGATCAGGGCGAGGCGCTGCCCGAGACGCTCTCGGTTCCGCTGCGCAAGGGCGCCGAGCTACGCTACGGCGAGAATCCGCACCAGTCGGCGGCGCTCTATCTGCCGATCGGCCCGGCCACGCGCGGCATCGCCCAGGCCGAGCAGGTGCAGGGCAAGGAGCTGAGCTACAACAACTACAACGATGCCGATGCGGCGCTGGAGCTGGTCAGCGAGTTCCGCGACGGCCCGCCGACCGTCGTCATCGTCAAGCACGCCAATCCGTGCGGCGTCGCGAGCGCCGATACGCTGATCGAGGCCTATGAGGCGGCGCTCGCCTGCGACAGCGTTTCCGCGTTCGGGGGCATCATCGCGGTCAACCGCCCGCTCGACGGGCCGACCGCCGAGGCGATGACCGGCATCTTCACCGAGGTGGTGGCCGCCCCGGCGGCCGACGAGGCGGCCCGCGCCGTCTTCGCCCGGAAGAAGAATCTCCGCCTGCTGATCACCGGCGAGCTGCCCGATCCGCAGCGCGCAGGCCTCACCATGAAGACGATCGCCGGTGGCATGCTCGTCCAGTCCCGCGACAATGGCCGGATCGGGCGCGACGATCTCAAGCTCGTCACCAGGCGCGCGCCGACCGAGCAGGAGCTGGCCGACTGCCTGTTCGCCTGGACCGTCGCCAAGCATGTCAAGTCCAACGCCATCGTCTATGCCAAGGACGGCAGCACGGCGGGCGTCGGCGCGGGCCAGATGAATCGCCTCGAATCTGCCCGCATCGCCGCCTGGAAGGCCAGGGACGCCGCCGAGAAAGCCGGCTGGGCCGAGCCGCGCACGATTGGTTCCGCCGTCGCCTCGGATGCCTTCTTCCCCTTCGCCGACGGCCTGCTCGCCGCAGTAGAGGCGGGTGCGACCGCCGTCATCCAACCAGGCGGGTCGATCCGGGACGAGGAGGTGATCGCCGCCGCCGACGAGGCTGGCCTGGCGATGCTGTTCACGGGCATGCGCCACTTCCGGCACTGATTTCCGGCTCGCCCGCAGGCGCCGCGAATTCGGCCCTCGCCGCCGCATCATGTTCGCCGAGCGCCGGCACGGCGCCCGCGCGAGGTGCCCGGTCCGCCCAGCGGACCGGCGGGGCCGGCAGGTGGACTGGCCCTTCGGGGCTTTCGACCAGAATGCGGCGCAGCTGCGGGTGCCGCGAGAAAGCGGCGACGTCGTTGACGCGCGCGAAGGCGATACGCGCGCGTTCGAGCCGTCCGATCAGCTCGTCTGCGGGCAGCGCCGCACAGCCGGTCGCCACGCGGCCGTCCACCTCCTCCCGATGCGCCATGCGCGCCGAATTGCCCGCGTAGCGCGGGTCGGCGGCGAGGTGCGGGTCGCCGAGCACCTCGGCCGCGAAGGCCCGCCATTCGCGCTCGTTCTGGATCGCGAGCACGATCTCGGTGCCCTCGGCGCTGCGAAAGACCCCATAGGGGGTGATGTTGGGATGGGCGATGCCGACGCGCCTCGGCGCCGCGCCGCCATAGTCGTGGTGCAGCAGCGGCACCGCCATCAGATCGGCGAGGCCATCGAACAGCGAGACGGCGAGGCCGCTTCCCGCCCCCGTCCGGTCCCGCCGCAAGAGCGCCTCGAGAATGCCGGTATAGGCGTTGAGGCCGCAGGCGAGATCCGCGATCGACACGCCGACACGCCCGGGCGCCTCCGCCGATCCGGTGATCGAGGCGAGCCCGGTTTCGCACTGGACGAGCAGGTCATAGGCCTTGCGGTCCCGCATCGGTCCCTCCTCGCCATAACCCGATATGTCGCAGGTCACGAGCCGCGGATGCGCCTTGCGCAGCGCCGCCGAGCCGAAACCCGCGCGCGCCGCCGCGCCGGGCGCGAGATTCTGCACGAATATGTCGGCCCGCGCGATCATCCGCCGGAGCAGGGCGGCGTCGTCTCCGTTCTTGAGGTCGATCCGCACCGACTCCTTGCCACGATTGAGCCAGTCGAAATGGGTGCTGCCGCCGTTGACGAGATGATCGTAGCCGCGCGCGAAATCGCCCTCGGGACGCTCGATCTTGATGACCCGCGCGCCGGCATCCGCCAGCCGGGCCGTGCAGAGCGGCGCCGCCACCGCCTGCTCGAGGCTGACCACCAGCACGCCCGCGAGCGGTTCCGATCCGGCGGCTTCCATCAGAACGACTTCGGAAGCCCCAGCACATGCGTCGCGACATGGCTGAGGATCAGGTTGGTCGAGATCGGCGCGACCTGGTAGAGCCGCGTCTCGCGGAACTTGCGCTCGATATCATATTCCTCGGCGAAGCCGAAGCCGCCATGCGTCTGCAGGCACATGTCCGCGGCGAACCAGCTCGCCTCCGAAGCAAGCAGCTTCGCCATGTTCGCCTCGGTGCCGCAGGATGCGCCTGAATCATAGAGCGCCGCTGCCCGGGCCACCATCGCCGCCGCCGCGCCGATCTGGATATGTGCGCGCGCGATCGGAAACTGGATGCCCTGGTTCTGGCCGATCGGCCGGCCGAAGACCTGGCGCTCCTTCGCATAGGCCGATGCGCGATCGACGAAGAAGCGGCCGTCGCCGATGCATTCCGCCGCGATCAGGATCCGCTCGGCATTCATGCCCGCCAATATGTAGCGGAACCCCTGCCCCTCCTCGCCAATCAGCGCGTCGCCGGGAATGGCGCAGTCATCGAAGACGAGCTCGGTAGTGGCATGGTTCAGCATCGTCCGTACCGGCCGTATGGAGAGGCCGTTGCCGACGGCCCGGCGCATGTCGACCAGAAAGACGCTCATGCCGTCGCTGGGCCGATCGGCGTCGCGCGGCCGGGTCCGCGCGAGCAGCAGCAGAAGGTCGGAATGTTCGGCACGGCTGATCCAGAGCTTGCGCCCGCTGACGACATAGCCGTCCCCGGCCCGGCGCGCGAAGGTGGTGATGCGGGTCGTGTCGGTGCCCGCGTCCGGCTCGGTGACACCGAATGCCTGGAGCCGGAGCGCGCCGCGCGCGATCTCGGGCAGGTAATGCCGCTTCTGCGCCTCGCCGCCATGGCGCAGCAGCGTACCCATCGTGTACATCTGGGCGTGGCAGGCACCGCCGTTGCAGCCGGAACGATGGACCTCCTCCAGGATCGCGCAGGCGGCCCCGATGCCGAGCCCCGAGCCGCCATAGGTCTCGGGAATGAGCACCGAGAGGAAACCGGCGTCGCTCAGCGCCTTCACGAAGGCGTCGGGATAGGCGCGCTCCCGGTCGAGCGCCTGCCAATAGCTGCCGGGGAAGCCCGCGCACAGCCGCCGCACCGCCTCCCGGATCTCGGCATGGTCCTGGTCGTTGTCGGTCATCCCGTATCTATGCACGCGAAATGGCGGCGGCCAAGCCCGCCCTGTTCGGCCGGTGCTGTGATCATTGCGGCTGATAATCGATGCGTGCCCTGCCCTCGGCACGGATCGGCAGGAAAAGGCCCTGGCCGGTGGGTTCCACGAGCCCGTTCGACACCCGGTCTATCGTTGCGGAGAGCAGGAAATCGCCCTCGCGGCGCTCCGCCAGCGCCGCGCGCGCCGCCTTGAGGATCCTGGCATAATCCGTCGCGAAGTCATGGGCGAGCGCGTCTTGGATCTCTGTCAGGAGCCGCGCGTCGGCGAACAGCGTGAACAGCAGGCCCACCGCCTGGCTGTCCGATTGCTGCGCAAGGCGCAGATCGCGGAACCGGACGAGCTGCGAATCCGGCACGTTATAGGGCGCGGCGGAAAGCCACACGATGCCGCGGGCGCGCATCATCGCGTGGTCCCGCGCACGCGCTTCGGTCGGAATGCCCACTGCGAGGCGGCCGCCCTTGGTGGCATAAAGGCTGACCTTGCCGAACCGCACGTCGACCGGGCCGATGCCGCCGAGGCTGATTCCTTTGGCCGCGAGCTTCGCCAAGGCGCGATCCACCACCGGTTCGAGCTGGCGATAGTCCGCAAGCACGGGGATGAAGACGCGTAGCCCCTCAGGGCCGGTGATCGGCATCGCCGGCGGCAAGGGCGTCGGTGAGGGATCGGCAGGCCGATCGCCCACGAAGGTCTCGGTCAGGGCCTCGGCGGCAAGGATCATCTGCAGTTGGCCATCCGCCACGCGATACCCGCCGAAGCCCAGCCGCCGCGGTGTGATCCGCATCCATGCGGGCGGCTTGTCCCGGCTGATCTCGATCGAGGTGAAGGCCCGCACCCAGAGTGCGTCGAGCCGTTGGCGCGTCTCCAGCTTCGCAAGCTCGGTCGGCAAGGCCCGCTCCAGGCGCGCGATCACGCTCTTGAGCCGCTCGTCCGCCTTGCCGACGAAGCGGATGTGCTGCCCGAGAAAGTCGATGCCGGGCGGTTCCGTCCAGTCATAGGCGATGGCGACCTTCGCGCTCGGGGACCAGTCGGGCCGGACGCCGAAGCGGGCTTGCGCCCGCACCACGGCGGCGCCGGTTGCCGTTTCCTTCTTGAGGATGCCGCCTACGTCGCGGGCGCTTAGCGTCGCGGTGACCGGCATGGTGATGGTGAGCACGTCGCCGCTGCCGCCGAGCCGGATACGCCCGCGCGTCACCTGCCCGACGATGCGGCAGCCGAGTGCCGGCGTCAGGCCGACATGGCGGCCGAGGATCTTCACCCGCTGCGCCGGCACGCAGTGCGGCTCGTAGCGATCGATTTGCCAGAGCGCGACCGGTACCTGGCCGTTCACCTTCGCCTCGAGATCCGCGAGGTCGGCCGAGACGGGGATGACGATCTTGGAGACCTGCTGCGGAAACACGGCAGGTGCGGTCTCGCGGGCCGGGGCCGGATTGCCGGATTGGCGATGGCATGCGGCGAGCATCAGCATGAGGACGATCGATCGTCGCCGGTCGAGTGCCATGCCCATCGCCTCCTCGACAGCCGTCCGCCGGAACCGGAGCGGACGACGCGGTGGTGGCATTGCCGGCCGTCCGAAATCAAGCCCGGACCGAAGCGGGCGTTCCTCCCCGTCCTGTTCCGCCGCGAGCGCGCGTTTCAGAAGCGTTCGCCCACCATCTCCTCGCTCTTCGCCCACAGCGCCTTGGCCCGCTCCGGATCGAGCGCATAGGGCCGCACGCCCCCGCGAATGCCTTCGCCGTCCTGGATCTCGGCCAGATGGCAGTCCTCGCAATAGCGGCCGCCGACCAGATCCGCGTCGGCGACGAGGCCGGCCCAGACCGAGGTCGCCGCTCCCTGAGGTACCGTCTTGTAGCGGAAGGGCGGCTCGCCGGCCGCGGCCTGGGCCTCGTTGATCGATGCGATGAGCGCGTTCAGCGTCTCCTCCTCCATGTGGCGGTCGAGCTCGGTCCGGATGCCGCCGGGGTGCACCGCCGTCGCGCGGACGCCGCGCGCACGATGCCGCCGATCGAATTCCACAGCGAACAGGATGTTCGCCGTCTTCGAGCGGCCATAGGCGATGAAGGGTTCATAGCCGCCGCGCGCGAAGCCCGGATTCTCGAGATCGACGTCCGAGAAACGATGGCCGGCGGAGGACAGGTTCACCAGCCGTCCGCCATCGGCGATCAGCCCGGCGATGCGGTTCACCAGCACGAAATGGCCGAGATGATTGGTGCCGAACTGGGTCTCGAACCCATCGGCCGTGGTGCCCTGCGGACAGGCCATCACCCCGGCATTGGCGATGACGAGATCGAACGGCTTACCTGCGGCGATCAAGGCGTCGGCGGCGGCGCGCACGCTCGCGAGCGAGGCGAGATCGAGCTCCACCAGCTCGAATGTTCCGCCCGTTTCCCCCTTGGCGATCGCCGCCGTCGCACGGCGCGCCTTGTCGAGATCGCGCGCGGTTCCGACCACCTCGGCGCCATGGGCGACCAGCACGCGTGCGGTCTCGACGCCGAGCCCTGCCGACACGCCCGTCACCAGCATGCGGCGACCGCGCAGATCGACGCCTTCCAGCACCTCGTCGGTCGTGCTTTCCGCGTTGAAAATCTTTTCAGCCATGGATGCTCCTTCTTGGCAGCACGGTGCGGCTCCGGGCCGCTCCGCCGGTTCATCTGGGATCGCCGCCTCCGGAATGCGCGCCCGATCGCATCTCTCTCTTGCCCGATCCTCGCACGCCCGCATCGTCCGCGCTTGCATTGGATCGGAGGCGCACCGATCTTGCCGCCATGCAGGACCCGCTTTCCCGTCTTTGCGCGATCGCCGAGCGGCACGCCGGCACCTTCCTGCCGGTCGCCGGCCCGCGCGTCGGCGTGCATGCCGGCTGCGAGACGACCCGCCCCATCCCCGCCGTCTATGAGCCGATGGTCTGCATCGTGCTGCAGGGCGCCAAGCAGGTGATGATCGGCGATCGCGTGCTGCGCTACGATCCCGCAAGCTACTTCATCGCAACGCTCGAGCTTCCGGCGACGGGATGCATCGTCGAGGCGAGCGCGGCGCGGCCCTATCTCGCCGTCAGCATGGCCCTCGATCACGCGGTGCTGGCCGAGCTGCTGTGCGAGGTGCCCGAAGCGCGCTCGGACGGCTTGGCCGGGTTCGGCGTCAGCGCCATGACCCCCGAGCTGCTCGATCCCTGGCTGCGGCTGCTGGCGCTGTTCGATGCGCCGCAGGATGCGCGGATCCTCGCCCCGATGCTGGAGCGCGAGATTCTCTACCGGCTGCTGCAGGGGCCGCAGGGTGGCCTGGCGCGCCAGGCGGCGCGCACGGAAGGGCGGCTCGCCCAGGTCCGGGCTGCGATCGGCTGGATCCGCACCCATTTCGACAAGCCGCTCAGGATCGAAGCGCTGGCGGAGATCGCGGGCATGAGCGTCGCCTCGCTGCATCGCCACTTCAAGGCCGCGACCGCGATGAGCCCGCTGCAATATCAAAAGGCGCTCCGGCTGCAGGCCGCACGCCGGCTGTTGGCCAGCGGCGGCGAGGCGTCGCGCGCGGCCTATCGGGTCGGCTATGAAAGCGCATCGCAATTCAGCCGCGAATATGCCCGCATGTTCGGCCGCTCCCCGGCCCGTGACGCGGCGCTGCTGCGCGCCGGCGCGGAAGGGCTCGCCGCCTGAGCAGCGGCAATGCCTAGAATCTAGGCAGAGCCATCCGGCTGCCTAATCGCTGGGCGCCGGGCACCACGATGCGGTATTGGTATCTGCTGCATTGCAGCGCGACTGCGCCCGACAGCAGATTGGCACGATAGCTGCATAGTCTCTCCAGCCAAAAGCGAGGGAGGCGAAATGAAGCTCGTCATAGCCATCATCAAGCCGTTCAAGCTCGACGAGGTGCGCGAGGCGCTCTCCGGGCTGGGCGTGCAGGGCATGACCGTGACCGAAGTGAAGGGCTTCGGACGGCAGAAGGGCCAGACCGAGATCTACCGGGGGGCCGAATACAGCACGAACATGGTGCCGAAGATCAAGATCGAGGTCGCGACCACCTCCGATCTCGCCGGCCGCGTCGTCGAGGCGATCCAGCAATCCGCGAACACCGGTGCGATCGGGGACGGCAAGATCTTCGTGCTCGATATCGGCCAGGCCGTGCGCATCCGCACCGGCGAGACCGACGAAACGGCGCTCTAAGGACAAGGGGGAAACATGAAGCTTTCTAGCAAGATAGCGGCAGGCGTGGGGGCGCTGGGCATCGCCGCGCTCGCTTCCATGCCGGCCTTCGCGCAGGCCGCGGCAGCCTCTCCGATCCCGGCGGCGACGGTCGACAAGGGCGATACCGCCTGGATGCTCGTCTCGTCCGCGTTGGTGCTGATGATGTCCGTGCCGGGCCTCGCGCTGTTCTACGGTGGCCTCGTGCGCACCAAGAACATGGCCTCGGTGCTCACCCAATGCTTCGCCATCACCTGCATGATGGCCATATTGTGGGTCACCTACGGCTATTCGGTCGCCTTCACCACCAATACGCCGTTCTTCGGCGGCCTTTCCAAGGCGTTCCTGAAGGGCGTCGACGGGACGACCACCGCCGCGACCTTCTCCAACGGGGTCTACATCCCCGAATTCGTCTATGTCTGCTTCCAGATGACCTTCGCCTGCATCACGCCGGCGCTGATCATCGGCAGCTTCGCGGAGCGCGTGCGCTTCTCGCCGCTCATGCTGTTCATGGCGCTGTGGGCGACTTTGGTCTATTTCCCCATCGCGCACATGGTGTGGTGCTGGGACGGGCCTGACGCCGTCGCCGCGGCCGCGCTCAAGGGCCAGGCCGCGATCGAAGAGGTCAACAGCCACGCCGGCCTGCTCTTCCAGTGGGGCGCGCTCGACTTCGCGGGCGGCACCGTGGTGCATATCAACGCGGGCATCGCCGGCCTGATGGGCTGCCTCGTGCTCGGCAAGCGCACCGGCTACGGCAAGGACGTGATGGCGCCGCACTCGCTGACCATGACGATGATCGGCGCCTCGCTGCTGTGGGTCGGCTGGTTCGGCTTCAACGCCGGCTCCAACCTCGAATCGAACGGCGTCACCGGCGTCGCCTTCATCAACACCTTCGTCGCCACCGCCGCGGCCGGCCTCTCCTGGCTGATCACCGAGCAGGTCGTGAAGGGCAAGCCTTCGCTGCTCGGCGTCGTCACCGGCGCGGTCGCGGGCCTCGTCGCCGTCACGCCCGCCTCGGGTTTCGCCGGCCCGATGGGCTCGGTGGTGCTCGGCCTCCTCGTCTCGCCGATCTGCTTCTTCTTCTGCACCACGGTGAAGAACAAGCTCGGCTATGACGACTCGCTCGACGTGTTCGGCGTGCACTGCATCGGCGGCATCTTCGGCGCGATCATGACCGGCATCCTGGTCGATCCGGCGCTCGGCGGCCAAGGTATCGCCGATTACATCTCCAAGCCCGGCACGCTGCAGGTCGGCAGCTACGACATGGCCGGCCAGGTGATCACGCAGATCAAGGCCGTGCTCCTGACCCTCGTCTGGTCGGGTGGCATCTCGGCGATCCTCTACTTCGTGATCGACAAGACCTGGGGCCTGCGCGCCTCCGTCGAGACCGAGACCGAGGGCCTCGACATCTCGGAGCATGGCGAGCGCGCCTACCACTACTGACAAGATCGGGAGCGGCCCGGAAAGGGCCGCCCCCACCAGGGGTTCCTCCTGCGAACGACTGGGCCGATGGAGCAATCCATCGGCCTTTTTTTATGCCGCGGAAGCGCCGCGCCGGATCATGGCTGCGCCTTGTCAATACCCTTCACCATGTCGAGATGCTTCTGCACCACCGGCGCGATCTCGCCGGCCGCAGTCTTGAGCGACGGCACGTCGCCATTCTTGGCATAGTCGTTCATCAGCGAAAGCGCGTCCTCATGCGCGTCCTTCTGCTCGTCGATATATTTCTCGTCGAAGTCCGCGCCCTTGAGCTTGCCGAGCTCGGCGAGGTCGTCCTGCTGATCCGAGGTGAGCGTCGCATCCGGGGTGATCGGCGGGCTCGCCTCGCCGGCCGCCTTCTTGATCTTGGCCGTCGAATCGGTGTGCGCCTTGATCATCTCGGCGGCGAAATCCTTGACCGCCTGAGAGGAAGCGTTGGTGGCGGCCAGCTTGGCGGAGGCGATCTCATAGGCATCGCTCTTCGCCGCCTTGTTGACGAAATCCTGTCCGCTCGGTGTCGGGGTCAACGCCTCGGTGGTGGCTTCGACGGCGTTCGAGGCCATGTTGCCGGCGGCGTCCAGCGCGTTGCCGGCGCTGCTCGCCGCCGAATCGGCCGTGTTCTCGGCCTTTTGTCCGCAGCCGGCCAGCGCGAGAGCCAGCGACGCCGCGGTCGCGAGAGTAAAGCTTGTCTTCACGGCTTCCTCCTCTTTTGGTGCGCGCTAGAACGCCGCTCCATGCGCGTCGTTCCCCTGCCGCATCGAAAGGAGGACGCGATCAGGCGGCGGCGGTGTCGGCCGGCGCCGTCGGGCTGCGTTCGCCCGAGCCGAAGCGCAGCGCGTCGGCGAGCGAGGTCTGATCGAGGATGTTGCTCACATTGTCGCGCACCCCGGCCATCACGTGGCGGATTGCGCAGGTCGCCTCGTCCACGCAATCCTCGCAGCGGCGGTAGAAAAGCTTGCTCACGCATGGCACGAGCGCCAACGGCCCGTCCGTCGCGCGGATGATGTCGCCGAACATGATCTCCTCCGGCGCCCGCGCGAGGCGATAACCGCCGGATTGGCCGCGCACGCTCTCGACGAGGCGCGCGCGCTTGAGATCGACGAGGATCGCCTCCAGGAACTTGCGGGGGATCTGCTCTTCGGCGGCGATCGCGCCGATCTGCTTGGGCCGCTGCTCTTCCGCGGCATGGGCCAGGCTGATCAGCGCCTTCAGCGCATAACGTCCACGTTGGGTCAGCAAAGTTCGTTCGGCTCCGGCAAGAAGGGGCAGTCCGCCTCCTTAGCGCGGAAAAGCGTTTATTGCGACAGGCCAAGCCGATCTTGGATTGACGATCCAATCCATACTAAGTCAATAGACTTACAGGGGCGACGGTGGTTCGTTGCCCGGCCTGAACGAAAAACCCGCGGCTTTTGATGGGAAGCAGCTTGCTCCGCGTGACCAACGGCTAAAGCGCACGACCGTCCGGACAAGGCCACCGGGCATCGTGTTCCCGCGAAGGAGGAACGATGACGATGCGACGCTGCCGCAAGACGGCCACCGCCTGACGGCGGTCACAACCGGATTTTCAAGGATGACGGGACGCGCGCCTTCGTCGGCGCAGTCAATGGCTGGCGCCTGCGCCGCAGCGCGCCGGATTGGGGGAACAGATGCACGGGTTCGGAATTGCGAAGGGGACGATCTCGCTGGCCGCGCTGACGGTCATGCTCGCCGGGGCGGCGCATGCCGAAGGCGCGGCGGCAGCGACATCGGCGGATTATGCCGCGGCCGAGGCGGAGGGCGGCGCAGAAATTCTCGTCACCGCCCGCAAGCGCGAGGAACGGGCGCAAGACGTGCCGATCGCGCTCAGCGTCGTCGGGCAGGAGGCGCTGGAGAAGACCGGCAACTTCACGCTGGGCCAGGTGCAGCAGCTGGTGCCCACGCTGCAGATCTTCAGCTACAATCCGCGCAACACGAACATCAACATCCGCGGTCTCGGCAGCAACATCGCGATCACCAACGACGGCCTCGACAACGGCGTTGGCGTCTATATCGACCAGGTCTATTATGGCCGCGTCGGCCAATCGCAGTTCGATCTCGTCGATCTCGACCATATCGAGGTGCTGCGCGGGCCCCAGGGCACGCTGTTCGGCCGCAACACCACGGCGGGCGCGATCAACATCGCGACCCGCGCGCCGAGCTTCGATACCGAATTCAAGGGCGAGGCATCGCTGGGCAACCATGGCTATCACCAGGTACGCGGTTCGCTCTCCGGTCCGATCATCGCCGACAAGCTCGCCGCCCGGATCAGCATCGCCGATACGCATCGCGACGGCTTCGTCGACAATATCCGCACCGGCGTCGACACCCAGAATTACGACAATTTCAGCATCCGGGGGCAGCTTCTCGCCAAGCCGAGCGACGCGCTTTCCATCCGCCTGATCGGCGATTGGCAGCGGCAGCGCCAGAATTGCTGCGTCCAGCTTCTGGCGGGCCGATTCGACAATTATACCAACGGCACGCCCGTTCAGCTGCTGACGGACGGGAGCGGCAAGACCAACAATTTCTTCGATCGCATCGCCCGCGCGGGATATTCGATCGTCGGGTTGAACGCGTTCGACCGAGTGACCGACGCGGACTCGCCCTATCATGCGAACATGACGAGCTGGGGCGTTTCCGGCCAGGTCGACTGGGATTTCGGGAAGGCCACGCTGACGTCGATCACCGCCTATCGCCGGTGGAACTGGAACCCCGCCAACGACGGCGACTCGATCGGCCTGCCCATCCTCGTCCAGGCGCAGATGGCCAACCGCCAGCGGCAGTTCAGCCAGGAGGTCCGGCTGGCATCGAACGGCGCCAACCGGTTCGATTATGTCCTGGGTCTTTATTATTTCTACCAGAAGATCCGGGGCGACGGCGTCACCCGCTACGGTCCGGCGGCGGCCAACTTCTATCTTCCGCCTTCCGTGCCCGCCGTGCTCGGCAATGCCGCGCTGAACGGCTTCGAATCCGACGCGATCTCCATCCCGCGAACGCACAGTTATGCGGCCTTCGGACAGGCAAGCTGGCATATCAGCGATGCGCTCAGCCTGAGCGCGGGCCTGCGTTTCACCCATGAGCAGAAGAAGGGCTATTATACCCAGTACACCGTGGACGGCGTCGACCTGGCGACGCTGCCGCCGGCGTTGGCCGCCGCGGCGCTGGGAATCCGCCAGAGCTTCAACCGCGCGGTGGACTATCACACCAAGGTCAAGGACGACAGCCTGTCGGGGCAGGCGACGCTGTCCTACAGGATCGCGACCGACGTGCTCGCCTACGCCACCTATTCGCGCGGCGCGAAATCGGGCGGGCTCAACCTCACCGCACTGGTCGACATCGCCAATGCCAAGGTGAAGCCGGAGAAGGTCGACAATTACGAGATCGGGATCAAATCGCAATTTCTCGAGAGGAAGGTGACGCTCAACCTCGCCGCCTATCAAACCAATGTCCGCGATTATCAGACGCTCATCCTCGACACGGTGAACCCGCCTTTCACGCTGCAGTACATCGCCAACATCCCGAAGGTGCGCACCCGCGGCTTCGAAGGCGATCTGCAGGTCCAGCCGACGCAGGGCATCAGCCTGAGCGCCTCGGTCGCCTACACCGACGCGACCTATCGCAGCTACAGGAACAGTCCGGCGCCGGTCGAGCAGGCACCGGCCGACGGGCTGACGAAGGATCTCAGCGGATATCCGCTCGCGGGCGTGCCGAAATGGACCTACACGCTGGGCGCCGACGTCGAGCAGCCGGTGGGCACGGCCGTGCTCTACGCCCATGCGGACTATGCGCACCGCTCGAAATTCTACACGAGCGTCAGCGACTCCATCTATTCGGTGATCAAGCCCTATGGCCTTGCCAATGCCCGGATCGGCGTGCGCACCGAGGATGGCCATTGGGACTTCTCGGTCTGGGCCCGCAACCTGTTCGACAAGGACTATTTCATCACGTTGAGCCCGAGCAACACCGGGCTGATCACTGGGCTGACGGGCGATCCTCGCACGTTCGGCATCACCCTCAGGACGAGCTACTGAGGCATGGGCGCAGATCGGATCCCGCTGATCGAGACGAGCCGGCGAGGGCTGGTGCGCGGCGCCGGCATCGCCGCCTCGGCCGGGCTGCTCGCCGGGCTGCCCCTCACCGCGCTGGCCGCGCAGGCGAACCAGGGCGAACAGTCGGCCGCGGCGTTCGCCGAACTGCTGGCGGCGCTGGCCGAGGCTGAAAGAGTCGGGCTGTCACCGGCCTATGGCGTGACGACGGAGCAGGATCGCGCCGAAGGCCGGCGCTTCCTGCTGCACAGCCTGCTGGCCTCTATCACCTTCTGGCTCGATGCCGATCCCGATCGCCCGCGGTGGAGCCGTTTCGTTTCATCGCAGCAGAAGCTGCTCGGCGACAATCCCGACGCGATCTACTTCACCGCGCCGGTGCGCCCCACCGGGCGCTACGTGATCCGGGGCAACATCGCGGGCGCAGCCTATACGTCGTTCACCGTGGAGACCGGCACGGCCGACGGCGGCCCGTCGCAAAAGCTCGCCGCGACCCTGAACGACACGCAATTCGATCGGGGGCCCGACGGCAGCTACGAGATCCACGTCGGCGGACCGCCTCGCCCGCGCAACTGGCTGGCGCTGGATCCCGATGCGGGCTCAATCACCACGCGGCATTATTATGAGCGCCCGAAGCCGGCCGCGGCCGATCCCTCGCTTTTCATCCCGCTGACGATCGAGCCGGTGGAGCCAATCCCCGCAGGCATGCGGCCGTCCGATGCGAGCATCGCCGCCGGCATCCGTCGCGCGATCCGCTTCTTCCGCTTCGTGACGCTCGACCGGCTGCCCGACCCGGCCAAGCTCCCACCTTACATATCACGCGTTCCCAACATCTTCGCCAGGCCGCAGCCGCTCGGATCGAACCGGTCGACCGGATTCGCGGCGGCGGACAATGTCTATCTCGCGTCGAGCTTCGATCTGAAAGCCGACGAGGCGCTCGTGATGCGCGGACGCTTTCCGCGCGCGCGCTTCGTCAATGTCGTGCTGTGGAACCAGTTCACCCAGACGCTCGACTATGGCCATCGCCCGGTCTCCCTCAATCGTGCGCAGACGAAGCTGGAAGCCGACGGCAGCTTCCGGATCACGCTGGCGCATCGCGATCCGGGCACCGGCAACTGGCTGGACACGGAAGGGCGGCAGCAGGGCCGGATCTTCTGGAGGTTCCTGCTTCCCGAGGAACCGATCGCCCCGATCGAGACCGAACTCGTCACGCTTAGAGCCTGAATCGCAGCCGGCGGCTGCACCGATGTGCGCGTAAGGAATGAGGTGAACCATGGCAACCACGGCCCTGTCAGCATATCCCGCATCTACCGCTTCGGTACATCCGCCGCACAGGCGCCTCTCGGCGGGCAGGCTCGTCGCCTTCTCCACCCTCGCACTGCCCGTCTACGCCGCCCAGATGCCGCTCAACGTCTATCTGCCGGCCATCTATGCCCAGCATTACGGCCTGCCGCTCGCGCTGCTCGGCACGATCTTCCTGATCGAGAAATTGTGGGGAACGCTCGCCGATCCGCTGATCGGCACGCTCAGCGACCGCACCGCCGGGCGGATCGGCCGGCGCAAGCCGTGGATCGCGACAGGCGGCATCCTGTTCGGCCTGGCCGGCGTCGCGCTGTTCTTCCCGCCGGCCGATGTCGGCCCCTGGTGGCTCGGCGCCGCCTTGTTCGTCTTCTATCTTGGCTGGTCGATGATCCAGATCCCCTATCTGGCCTGGTCGGGCGAGATTTCGGGCGATTATCATGAGCGCACCCGGATCGTGACCTACCAGACCGTGGTCGGATCCGCCGCGCTGCTCGCGGTGCTGGTGCTGCCGACGATCGTCGACCAGATCCGCCCCGGCGACGCGCCGCTGAAGCTCGGCGCAATGGGCGCGGCGATCCTGCTCGCGCTCATTCCCGCCCTGCTGCTCGCCCTGCGCGCCTTTCCCGAACCGCCGCTGCCCGCCGTCCGCGCCGAGCGCCAGCCGCTGCTCGCCACCATCGGCGTCGTGCTGCGGGATGGGCCGTTGATGCGCGTCCTGCTGTCCGATTTCGCGGTGACGATCGGGCAGAATATCCGCGGCACGCTCTTCGTCTTCTTCGTCGCCACCTATATGGGCCTGCCCCAATGGGCGAGCGGCCTGTTCCTGCTCCAGTTCGTCTTCAGCATCACTGCCGGGCCGATCTGGATGGCGATCGCCCGCCGCCTCGGCAAGCACCGCACCGCCGTGATCGGCGAGCTCGTTCAGGTGGTGATCAACCTCGGTCTGCTGCTGGTCGTGCCCGGGGAACTGCCCCTGCTGCTGGCGCTCACTGTCGCGCAGGGGCTCGCCCAGGGATCGGGCAACCTCATGCTCCGCGCGATGGTCGCCGACGCGGCCGACCGTCACCGGCTGGAGACCGGCGAGGATCGCTCCGCCCTGTTCTTCTCGGTGTTCAGCATCTCGATGAAGGGCGGGATGGCCGCTGCCGTCGGCCTTGCGCTGCCGCTCGTCGCCTGGGCCGGATTCGATCCGGCCAGCCAGCACAACAGCCAGGAGGCGCTCCACGCGCTGCTGCTGCTGTTCGCGCTCGGCCCTGCCATTGCCCACCTGCTCTCGGCCTGGCTGGTGTGGCATTTCCCGATCGACGAGGCCGCCCACAGCCATATCCGCCGCGCGCTCGACGCTCGCGACGCCGCCCCCGCCCTCTGACCCTCAGGAGACTTGAATCATGACCGCCTATCAGGCCGACCTTGCCGCAGCCCAGGAGCTGTTCCGCATCACGCCGCTGCAGCCGAGCCTCGGCGCCGAAATCGCCGAAATCGATCTCAGCCGGCCGCTCGATCAGACAACCCGCGATGCACTCCATGCCGCGTTGCTCCACTATCGCGTGCTGTTCTTCCGCGATCAGGAGCTGAGCCGCGAGCAGCATATCGCCTTCGGGGCCGCTTTCGGCGAGCTGGAGGTGCATCCGGTCTTCTCGCTGCCGGATTATCCGCAAATCCTGCCGCTGATCTCCGCCGAGTTCGTCGGCAAATACCGCGCCTCGACCGATGCGAACTGGCATGCCGACACCACATTCCGCCCCGAGCCTTCCGCAGCATCCGTGCTGCTGGCGCGGGTCTCGCCTTCGTTGGGCGGCGACACCGTCTTCGCCAACGCCGTCGCTGCCTATGATTCGCTCCCCGACGAGGTGAAGGAGCGGATCGACGGCCTCACCGCGATCCATGACCCCAGCGTCTTCATCCAGTTCCTCGACAGCGAGGAGAAGAAGGAGGCGCTGCGCGCGCAATATCCGGAGGTCGAGCATCCGGTGGTGCGCCTCCATCCCGAGACCGGCGAGAAGGTGCTCTACGTCAATTCGGTGTTCACCCGCCGGATCAAGGATTGGGACAGGGCCGAGAGCGATGCCCTGCTCGCCCTCTTGTTCAATCAGGTGAAGCGGCCCGAGTTTCAGGTGCGCTGGAGCTGGCGTCCCGGCTCGATCGCCTTCTGGGACAATCGCGCAACCCAGCATTACGCCGTGCCAGATTACAACGAGCCGCGTCACATGGAGCGCGTGACTATCGTCGGCGACCGCCCGCGCGGCATCGCTTCCGCTCTCTGATCGATCGAAAAATAAGGAGACTTGCCATGACTGCCCTTCAGCAGCGTTTCGTTAATGCGCGCGAGGCGGAAGGCCCGCTCGACATCGCCCCCGTCGCCGGCCGCATCGGCGCCGAGGTGCGCGGCATCGCCCTTTCCGGGGACGTTGACGACATCACGCTCGCCGCGATCCGCGCCGCGCTCGTCCGCCACAAGGTGCTGTTCTTCCGCGGCCAGTTCCAACTCGACGATGCGGCGCAGGAGGCGTTCGCCGCCCGTCTCGGCACGCCGATCGCGCATCCGACCGTGCCCGTAGCGAATGGCTCGCGCTATCTGCTCGAGCTCGATTCGCGCGAAGGCTATGCCGCGTCGAGCTGGCACACCGACGTCACCTTCGTGCCTGCTTACCCCGAAGCCTCGATCCTGCGCGCGATCGAAGTGCCAGAAGCCGGCGGCGACACGCTGTGGGCGAACACCGCGACAGCCTATGAGGAGCTTCCCGAACCGCTCAAGCTGCTCGTCGACAATCTCAAGGCGATCCATACCAATCTCTACGATTATGCCGGCACCCTCGGCGGCTCGCGCGAGCAGATCGAGCGGCACCGCTCGGTCTTCGCCGCCACCGTCTACGAGACCGAGCATCCGGTGGTCCGCGTCCATCCGGAATCGGGCGAGCGCACGCTGCTCGTCGGCCATTTCGTGAAGAATTTCGTGGGCCTCAACAGCGCCGACTCGCAGCGGCTGTACGCGATCCTGCAGGATCACATCACCAAGCCGGAGAACACCGTACGCTGGAGCTGGCGCAAGGGCGACGTGGCGATCTGGGACAATCGCGCCACCCAGCATCGCGCCATCGCCGACTTCGGTCTCCAGCGCCGGCACCTGCGCCGCGTGACGATCGCGGGCACCGTCTCCAAGGGCATCGACGGCAGCGAAGGCCGTCTGCTCTCGCCCGCGCCGGAGCCGCACGCGGCGGCGAAGTAAAACGCGTTCGTCATCCCGACGAAAGTCGGGATGACGGCATTGCCCTAGGAGAGCAGCCATGACCGACAGCAACACGCCGTCCAAGCGCCCCAACTTCCTCGTCATCGTCGTCGACGACATGGGATTTTCGGATTTCGGCGCCTTCGGCTCCGAGATCGAAACGCCGCATCTCGACGCGCTCGCCCAGGCCGGCGTGCGGCTGACCGGCTTCCATTCCGCGCCGGCCTGTTCGCCGACGCGCGCGATGCTGATGACCGGCACCGATCACCATATCGCCGGCATCGGCACCATGCTGGAATGCGTGCGGCCCGATTTCGAGGGCGCGCCGGGCTATGAAGGCTATCTCAACGAACGCGTTGTGACGGT
>Ga0180222_1001101_pt1 | contig 31435 bp, 44 predicted proteins | sample eDN5th37CKraftOP_FD_151336 | JGI IMG/M metagenome (GOLD analysis project Ga0180222, IMG submission 151336) | Enriched Organic Plus compost microbial communities from Emeryville, California, USA - eDNA 5th pass 37_C Kraft OP (version 2) (version 2) ...
GGTTAATGCGGGGCCTCAAATCATTTCACCAATCGCCCGCCACCATCGAAACACTCCAGAAGGCACCTACACCCTGAGCGTATGGTATCGGCGGGCGAGGCTAATCAAGAGGAACCGAGTTGCGCATCCACTATGGGAAACCTCGGCTCGGGCGTCTTCAGTATGGGGTGGGGTCGCTCAGCCATGGGGTTGGTTCTGAGCGCCAGACATTTCGGCGGTGGATCTCCCACCGTTTGGGTTCTGTCTTCGGGGTCAGTTTCGGCCATCGGATGTTCATCGGTGTAATGTGGTTCGATGAATCCCGTGAGGAGCGCGAGCGCATAAAGTAATCAGGACGGCGGCGTGGAAAGCAGACACGCTAAACGGTCAGTCGAGGCGGGAGACGGAGCCGCCAGCATAGCGAAGCAGCCCGACCATAGAAACGGCGTCAGTGGTCTTGGCCGTACCTTGTGGGTCTGCATTCCGGATTCGGGCTTGAGCCGTGCCTAGCAATAGCCTCAGTAGCGCGAGGCCCGTCCTGACCTATTCGGGGTACAAGCAAGGCCAGCCCCGGCAACGCGGATGGCGGTACACCGTTGACACAAACCAGACCCGCCACTGAATCAGGACGCCCCAGGCTGGTAACAGTTCTGTGTCTCGCCGGTAAGCCAGTAGCCCGGCAACTTGGCGCGTGACTTCTGGATTGGCGCGCCCGTCCTGACCTATTCGGAGCATCTCATGGCATCGGAACTGCATCTGATCTTCGGTCTCATGATTCCGCTCTTCGTGGTCTGTGTGTTGATCATTGCATCAGTTGGGACATCGCGGTGAGCTACGCGTTAGATCGCTTCATCTCATGGCTTTACACTCGCCGCATATGGGGTTCTCGCTGCCCTGACTTCGAACCCAAGTGCGTATGCTGCCAGAAGTGGGCAGAGCACGACGAGATGTTCTCATGACCGACCCGCGCCGCATAGACGAGCTGAGCGCGGAAAGAACGCAGCTCTATCTGGAGCGCTCCTCGATCACTTTCCTGGAGTGCGCGATCAATCTCCTCCTCACCCACTGCTCCAAAGCTCGGGTGATCGAGATCCTAAAGCGGCAGGCGAGGATCGTAGCAGAGCTGGATTAGCCCTTCGTCTCCAGCGCAATCGCAATGCGCTCTAGCGCCTTGCTGATACGTCCCAAGTGGTGAGCCGCATATTCCGCCGCTGCTGCGATACGGGCCTGTTCGGACGGAGGATTGTTTCTGCCGAAAGAGGGGAATGGTTGGTCTGCCCAGGCGTTGACGCGATTCCTTGTCTCTTCGTCCATGACCCGCTCCCATAATTGAAGAAGTGCGAGAATAGCTGATGCCAGCTGGTAGGCCAAGCGAGTTCAGAGAGGATATCGCCAGCCACATCTGCTCAGAAATCGCTTCGGGGCGCTCTCTCCGATCCATCTGTGACGATGAGGGCATGCCTGATAAGGCGACCATCTTTCGTTGGTTGTCGAAGCACGAAGCATTCCGCGACCAGTACGTGCGGGCGCAAGAAGATCGTGCTGCGGCGCTGGCAGAGGACATTCTGGAGATTGCCGACGAAGGCAACGCCGAAGACGTGCAGCGCGCCAAGCTCCGTGTTGATGCTCGCAAGTGGCTCATGAGCAAGATGGCCCCGAAGAAATATGGCGACAAGCAGGAAATCGACCACAAGTCGAGTGACGGCAGCATGCGCCCGACATTCCAGGTAGAGTTCATTGGACCCGGTAAGGATTAAGTTTCCGGAGGTCTTTCATCCTCTCACGCGTCCTGCTCGATACAAGGGCGCATGGGGCGGGCGGGGATCTGGCAAGAGTCATTTCTTTGCCGGTCTGCTCATTCTGGAATGCCTGCGTCGTCAGGTTCGCGCGGTGTGCCTGCGTGAAGTCCAGTTGTCCATCAAGGACTCTGTGAAGCAGCTTCTGGAGGATACGATTCACCGCTTCGGGCTTGGTGGTGACTTCGAGATACAGGACAAGGAGATCAAGTGCCCGAATGATGGGCTGATCATCTTCAAGGGCCTTCAGAACCATACGGCGCACACGATGAAGTCCCTGGAGGGCTTCAATATCGCGTGGGTTGAGGAAGCGCAGACGATTACGCAGAAGTCTCTCGATCTTCTGATACCGACGATCCGTGCCGATGGCTCGGAAATGTGGTTCTCTTGGAACCCTGATCAGCCCACCGATCCGGTTGATGTGCTTTTGCGTCAGAACACGCCGGAAGGTGCGGTGGTTGTTCGTGCCAACTGGTCTGACAATCCATGGTTCCCTGCGTCATTGCGGGAGGACATGGAGCGGGACAGGGCGAGCGACCCTGCCAAGTACGCGCATGTGTGGCTTGGTGAGTATCAGTCTCAGGCCGACAAGCAGTTCATCTCATGGGATGATGTGAAGCTTGCACAGCAGCGGCCTTACAAGCGTGGCGGCAAGCCTGTCATCTTCGGGGTTGATGTTGCCCGCTTCGGTGATGACCGCAGTGTCCTTTGCATCCGCGAGGGCGATTGCCTCGTTGACCTGATGAAGTGGGAGAAGTTGGACACGCAGCAGCTAGCAGCCCGCGTGATAGATGTAGCCAACTCCCGCAATCCTGATGCCATCTTCGTTGATGGAGTGGGTGTTGGTGGTGGCGTCGTGGACCGCCTGCGTGCTCTCAGGGCGCGTGTGATCGAGGTCAACGCGGGCGCTAAGGCTGGTCAGGAAGACCGTTATGCCAACAAGCGCGCGGAGATGTGGGGGCGCATGCGTGAATGGCTGCGCTCTCGTGCGATGATCTCGCACCATGATATCGAGCTTGCTGCCGAACTGACCGGTCCCTTCTACGGCTTTGATGCATCAAACCGCATCCTGCTCGAGAAGAAGGAAGACATGAAGAAGCGCGGGCTTCGCTCGCCCGATTTGGCCGATGCCTTGGCGTTGACCTTTTCCGAGCCTGTGGCTGCCGAGCATCTCGCCCAAATACAGTGGGTGACGGCCGAGCCGGAAGTGGACCCGCTGGAGAACTGGTGAGCATTGAAATCCGCCCCGGCACGCTCCGGGATGTGTCCTTCATCGCAGCGAACATGCGCGATGAGGACTGGCGAGAGATACACGCCTCTGGCCCGATGGATGACCGGGCGGAAGCGGGCATCATGTGCCACATTGCTTCCGAGTTCTCGTGGACGGCTTGGATCAAGGATGATCCGGTTTGCGCCTTCGGCTTCGCCCGGTCGGGTCTGCCTTGGGTCTGGTCTGCCTGGGCGTTCGGCACGGATCGCATGAAGCGTGCTGTTCCTGCTGTAACGCGGTTTGGGCGAGAGACGGCCTCAAGGCTTCTTCTCGAAGCTGGCGCGAGGCGGTGTGAGATCCGCTCCATTGCTGATCACGACCTGGCGCATCGGTGGCTGCAGGGCCTTGGTGCCCATCTCGAATGCGAACTGCCGGGATATGGGCGCAACGGCGAGACGTTCGTTCTGTACTCCTGGCTAAAGGGTGATTGGGAATGAATGATGAAATGAAAATTACAGCCATGGGGGCATACCTCTATGGCGTGCTTTACCTCATCGGGGTTTTCGTCGCCGGTATTGCTTACGGGAATCCATACGCTGTGTGTCTCGCAAATGCAGCCGCAGCTGCTTCCTACATCACCCAGATGGCCATCGCGATCAAGCCGACACAGGCGTGGCCTCTCTATGGTTCTGCCATCCTTCTTTCCGCTGCCGCCGGTTTTTCTCTCGCCTTTTGAGGACAATGCCATGTGCTTCATGTCGACCCCTGATGTCAAAACCCCAGCGCCCCCTCCGACGCCATCGCGTCAGGATGCGGAAGTGACCGCCTCGCAGGAAGAGGAGCGCCGCCGTGCCGCTCAAGCGCAGGGCCGCCGCGCAACCATTCTAACGGGCGGCCTTGGTGATCCGTCCTTCGGTCAGAACGTACAGCGCCGCACGCTTCTCGGAGCCTCCTAATGGGAGTTGTTGACGATCTCATCTCACGCGCTGATGAGTTATCGTCACAGCGCATCTTCTGGGAAAAGGTCTGGAGGGACGTAGCGGACCTGTGCCTACCAATGGCGGAGCGCATTCGCCAGCAGGACACAGGCCGTCCTATCTATGATGCTCTCCCCAAAATGCCGGAGAGTGCAGAGCGCGGCCGCAAGATCTACGATTCGACCTCTGTATGGGCTGTAGATCGCCTGGCGGCTGGTATCGAGAGCCTGGCAACGCCCTCGACGCAACGTTGGCATGGCGCAGCCATTGATGACCCACTTGCTCCTGAGCCTACGGATGAAGAAGCCGAATGGCTGGATAAGCTGGCCGACTACCATTTCGCAGCCCGGTATGATCCGCGGTCCGGCTTTCAGATAGCTAACCAGCTGGCCATCAAGGCCACGGTGGCGCTCGGGACAGGTGTTGTTTTTGTCGAGGAGACGACGAACGGTTCGCGGTCTCTCCCGGCCCGCTATCGCTACATTCCTCTGAGCGAGAACTATCTAGCTACCAATCAGTTTGCGGAGTGTGACACCAACTTCCGCCGCTTCACCATGACAGCGCGCCAGATGGTGCAGAAGTGGGGCGATAAGGTCTCGGGGCGCGTCAAGGCGGCCTATGAGAACCCCAAGGACAAGGATAAGGAATTCGGCGTCCTTCATGCCGTCTGCCCGCGTGAAGAGCAGGGCTCACGCTCGAACACCAATCGCGGCAGCGCATTCGCCTCCTTCTATGTCGAGGAGGAAGAGCGCCACCTGATAGGCGATGGTGGGTTCTTCGAGTTTCCGTTCATCGTCTACCAATGGAATGTCACGGAAAGCGGGGCTTATGGCGAGAGCCCAGTGATGATCGCGCTTGCCGACATCAAGACATTGCAGGCAGCATCAAAGGACAACCTGCGCGCTATGCAGCAGTATGTCCGCCCGCCCCTTGCAATCTCGAATGACGGCGTGATGAACCGCCCGAACCTCAATTCGGGGGCCATCAATATGGGTGGTATCGATACCAGCGGTAGGCTCAAGATCCAGCCGATCTACACGGTGCAAAACCCGTCCTTTGCTGATCTGGTGCTTGAGCAGAAGCGCAATGCAATCAGGGAAAGCCTCTACATCAACCTGTTCCAGATACTCATTGCCAACCCGGAGATGACGGCGACGGAAGCGCTGATCCGGGCGCAGGAGAAGGGCGAGCTGCTGGGCCCAGCCGGGGCGCGCATTCAGATGGCCATGAGCCGGATGTTTGACCGCGAGTTTGGCATCTACGAACGGAAGGGCGCCTTTGACCCTGGATCAGCTCTGGCGCCGCCTGAGAGCCTTGCTGGCCGGTCTATTGGTGTGAAGTTCACATCGCCTCTGGATCGGTTGCGTAGGGCGAATGAGGCGGTTGGCATCCAGCGCACGTTGGAAATTGCACTGCCTATGGCTCAAGCTGATCCCTCGGTCATGGACAATTTCGACTTTGACGAGATCGTCCGCACGACCCGGGAAATCAACGGTGCGCCGGCTGATATCCTTCGCCGCCGTGAAGAGGTGGACGAGCTTCGCCGCCAGCGCAATGAGCAGCAGGCAATGTTGCAGAACCTTGCTGCTGCCAAGGAAGCGGCAGTTGTTGGCAAGGACGCGGCGAGTGGTGTCGAATCGCTTGCCAAGGCTGGTGCGGTGAATGGCGCAGCGTAGCGTTTCTGCCGGTTTGCCCGCGGGGAGCAGGCGAGGGGCCAAGGCACGGGGAAAGCTTGCTGCTGCTTATCGCGAGGTCTTCAAGTTGGGCCGCGAGGAAGCAGAGATTGTTCTGGCCGATCTGGCCGCGTTCTCTGGATTCTACCGGGTCACCTATCCTGGCGCGGGCGACCTGGCCTTCAATGAAGGTATGCGCGCCGTCTATGGCCGCATATTCCGGTTCCTGCGGATGACAGATCAAGAAATCCGCGAACTTGAGGAGGCGGCACGTCACGAGGCCGTCATCTCATCCCAAGAGGGCGACATCTAGCCCTCCTTCCTGACACAGGAGTTTACATGACTGACGCAACGGAAGGGTCCGTGGCGGGTGAAATCCCGTCGGCGGGCAACCCCGAAGAAGCAAATGCTACCGTCCTGACGAATGGGTCTGGAGGCGGTGGTAGCGACTGGTGGAGCGGTCTTCAGGATGAAGGCAACCAATCCCTTGTCGAAACGAAGGGCTGGAAAGACAAGCCGCTAGACGAGGTGCTGAAGGCATATCGTGGCTTGGAATCCCAGCAAGGCAGAGCGCTCGTTCCTCCTGGCGAAGGTGCCAGTCAGGACGAGTGGAATGCTTTTTACGAGAAGCTCGGCAGACCGGGGAAGCCGGAGGGTTACCAGTTCAAGGTGCCCGAAAGCGTCCCGCAGGAAATGCCCTACGATGCTGCCAGCGCTGAGAAGTTCAAAGCCTGGGCGCACAAGGCGGGCCTGACGCCATCACAGGCACAGGTCATTCATGATGAGTTCCTGGCCGATACGGCGGCCCGAATGTCTGCTGCCCAGCAGGAGGCAGGAAAGGCTGTCGAGGACGCACACAGGGCCATCGTGAAGGAGTGGGGCGATCCGGAGACCGACACCTATAAGCGCAACGTCGAATTGGCGGATCGTGCAGCCCGCAAGCTGGGCCTTGTCGATGCGTTGAAGAGGCGCGGAGCTATAGGATCGGACGGTTCCGTCATGGACGCGGATTTCGCATTCGCGCTCTCCAAGATCGGGGCTGAACTCTATGCCGAGGACAAGCTGCATGGTGGCCCCACTGCCATGCGCAATCCCTTCTCAGAAAAGCACTTCAATCTGACCGAGCAGGGCAAGCTCGTTCGCGAAGACCCGGAATTGGCGAAGTCATTTATCCGGTCAGCCGGTCTGAAGGTGGAAGACTACTTCCGCGCATGACCTGCCCCGGTGGGCTTAGCCTCCCACCAACGGCCCGTCGAGACGACGCGCCTGTCCCACAGAAGGAAACATTTCCATGGCTGTAACTCGCCTTACGGACGCAATCGTCCCTGAGGTCTTTTGGCCTTACATGCTCAAGCAGACGAAGGAAAAGTCTGCAATCTTCCAGTCCGGCATTCTCCGCAACGATGCGAACCTTGCCGCCTTCCTTACTGGCGGTGGCCGCACGGTGAACGTCCCGTTCTGGAAGGATCTGGACAATACCGAATCCGGTATCGCCAACGACGACCCGGCTTCGACTGCCACTCCCGGCAAGATCGATGCGTCTAAGGACGTTGCTGCTCGTCAGATCCGTACCCGTGGGTGGTCTTCGGCCAAGCTCGTTGCGGAACTGGCCGGTGATGATCCGCAGCGCCGCATTGCCGAACGCGTGGCGGCGTATTGGACGCGTCAGTTCCAGCGCATCCTTGTGTCCACCCTGAATGGTGTCATTGCCGACAACATCGCCAACGACTCCGGCGACATGGTGAATGACATCGGTACGGATGATGCTGGCGATCCGACTGCCGATCAGCTCATCTCCGCCGAGGCCATTCTGGACACGAAGCAGACCATGGGCGATGCGGCGGATGAGCTCGATACGCTCATCATGCACTCGATCCTGTTCACACGCCTTCAGAAGCTGAACCTGATCGACTTCATCCCCGATAGCGAAGGCCGGGTGCGTTTCCCGACTTATCTTGGCTATCGCGTTGTTGTCGATGATGGCGTCAACGCCGTGGCTGGCACGAACCGCACCAAGTACGACACCTATCTCGTCGGTAATGGTGCGATTGCCTGGGCCGAGGTTCCGGTCGCCACTCCGGTGGAAACCGACCACAAGCCGGCGCAGGGCAACGGTATGGGTGTTGACGAGCTCTGGACCCGTCGCCAGTTCGTTCTGCATCCCTACGGCATTGCCTGGACCGACTCTTCGGTTGCTGGTGAGTTCCCGACCAACGCCGAGCTGGCCATCGCTGGCAACTGGAACCGGGTCTATCCCGAGCGCAAGCAGATCGCCCTCGCGGTTCTCCGCACCAACGGCTGATCAATCGAGGGGCGGCTTCGGTCGCCCCTCTCTTTTCCCCTCGAAAGGATAGACTGATATGGCAAATCCGGGCCTGGACAAGAAGCCTGCCGCTCGACACCTGGGCATGCAGAGCGTCATCTACGAAGTGGCAAGCATCATCAAGACACTTGAGGCTGAAGGCGGAGCCCCGCTCGCTGTGAGCGTGATAGCGGCAACGTCCGGTCTGTCTTCCGAGCGGTCGCACTTCTTGCTGGCTCGTCTTGAGGAGACCGGCATCGTTGCCTCTGTGAACGGCGAATACTCGTTCGTCACTGGCGTGGTGGCCCCCTGATGGCGTGGCCGAAAGGAAAGCCCCGCAAATCACCAACTGAGAAAGAGCATCCCATAATGGAAGCCGTAACAACGACCGCCACCGGATCGGTCTCTCTCGTGCAGGCGAATGCGGATGCCCGCAAGACGGCATTGGCTCTGGCAGCCAAGCGCGATGCCTGCATCAATGAAATGCTGAAGCCCTATATCGAGGCATACGGTTCGGACAAGGCGCCCCATGTGCGCCGGTTCTTGCGCGATCTGATCGATGGCAAGCCCCTTACCAAGCCGAAGCCGATTCGCCTCCCTGTTGGAGTTCCCAATGGCTCGTCTCCCGCTGCGTGAGGCTGCTCGTCCCGTAGAGATCGAGGACGAGGACGCCAAGGACTATGTCAAGCCGCACGGCCTGACGGCAGAGCAGCAGGAAGCGCTCTATTTCGCGCGTAAGCGCCGCAAGATGCGTCTGGGCTTCTATCAGCCCGACCAGGAATAGACCCGCCTTTATCAGCGTCGTGAGACGCCGAAGTTGATGTAAACCCCTGAATCTGCTATAAAAATCGGGCCTCCAACGGTGTTTGCACCACCGCGAGGCCCTGACCAAAACGAACCTGAACGGAGGCTCGAATGGCTACCCAACGTATATGCTCTGTGGAGGGGTGCGGCAAGTCGCATTCGGCTAGGGGATTATGCGGAGCGCACTACCGCAAATGGAAGCGCTACGGTGACCCGCTCGCCGGAGGAACGAGAACGGCGAACGGAAAGCCGTTTGACTTCATCGAGAAAACTGTCCTGCCCTATGATGGCGACGAATGTATTCTTTGGCCTTTCGCCAAAACGGAACGCGGTTATCCGATCATCTACCTTGATGGACACAATACGACCGCATCGCGCCTTGTCTGTGAAATCACCAATGGACCAGCACCAACTCCCGCCCACCAGGCCGCACACTCGTGTGGAAATGGGCATCTGGCTTGCGTGACAAAGGGTCATCTTCGCTGGGCAACCGTCTCTGAAAACAAGGCCGACATGGTGGACCACGGTACGCGAATGCGGGGCGCGGCGATCCCTACCGCAAAGCTTTCTGAACAAGATGTACGCGTCATTCGCAGCCTAGAGGGATCAATGTCCCGCAAGGCTATTGCAGAGCGATATGGCGTAACGGCATCGCTGGTTTGGTGCATTTTCAAGCGTAAGGCTTGGGGATGGCTGGAATAGGTCACCGCAATGGCAATTGATGAAACCAGTATATACAATCTGGCCTTTGACCTGTTGGACGAAGAGGTCGCCATTGACCCTTCCGATGACAGGGCACCTGTTCGCTGGATGAAGCGCAATTACGCGCCTGTCCGCGATGCCGTATTGCGCCGTCACCCCTGGAATTTCGCCCTGGCTCGCGCGTCGCTCTCGGCTCTTTCGGATGCCCCTCCGTTTGGGTGGAAATATCAGTACCAGCTTCCCACCGAATGCCTTCGGCTGCTTCCGCTGACGGAAGGCGCTCTGTTGAATGGCGCCCCGGTCAAACACGAGGTCGAGGGGCGCCGGGTTCTCACCAATGCAAAAGCCCCACTCAAGATCCGCTATGTGCAGCGAGTCGAGGATCCAAACCAATTCGACCCGCTCTTCACCCAATTGCTCGCCGCTGAACTCGCCGTCAGGGCCGCAAACTGGATCACCGGAAAGCAAAGCTATGCTGAACGCGTCGGCCAGATGGTGCGTGAACTGAACGAGCAGGCGACGCTTCTGGATGCCCTTGAGGGCACGCCCGCTGATCCTCTTGACGAAGACCTGATCGCCGTACGGTTTCGCTGATGCCAGTCTTTGCTCAACAGCCGGCGTTTTCTCGAGGTGAGATTAGCCCGCGCCTCTGGTCGCGTGCCGACATCTCTCATTATGCCCTTGCCCTGAAGGAGTGCACCAACTTCACAGTAATGCGGCAGGGTGGGTTGACCCGTCGCACGGGAACGCAGTTCATCAACGAGGTTAAGAACTCCTCGCAAAGGGTTCGGCTTATTGATTTCGTGTTTTCAACACAGCAGGCTTATGTCCTGGAGTTCGGCCACCTTTACATGAGGGTTTATGCCTCGGGCGGCATAGTGACAAGCGGCGGCAGTCCGGTTGAGATCGCCACGCCCTATACCCAAGAGGAGATTTTTGACCTGCACTACGTCCAGTCTGCGGATGTTCTTTACATCGCGCACCCGCAGCACTTCCCTCAAAAGATCAGCCGGACATCGGACACTAGCTGGTCGATAACAGATGTGGTGTTCAAGGATGGGCCATACCTGGACACCAATGATACTGCAACAACACTAACACCGGCATCAACCGGCCTGCTAGGCATAGTACATGTCGACGCGTTAGAGGCGAGTGGCACACAGGAGATTGGCGCCGCTGGTGTGTGTAGCGGATACACCATTCAAGTTTCTACGCAGTCCATTGACGATGCACCGTGTGAGTGGACATTTGAGGGTTTCAATGGGTCGGCATGGATAGGCCTTGATACTCAGTCATCCCAGACAGGGTGGTCGCGTGGAGAAACCCGATTCTACGAATTGAACAACAAAGTATCCTTTCAGAAGTATCGGGTTGTCTGGTCGGGGAATAATGGCGCCGAGGGTACCGTTTTTGCCATTGCGCTGACACAAAGCGGAGAGACGCAGACCCCTTTCAATCTGACTGCCTCCAGTACAACAGGCATCAACAATGACACAGGCTTCCAACCGAGCGACGTCGGACGACCAATAAGGCTTCTTGGTGGCGATGGGCGGTGGCGGTGGGCGCAAATTGTGTCCTGGGTGTCTAGCACCGTTGTCACAGTCAGGTTGTTTGGATTTGCTCTACCTAACGTAAATCCGGTAGCGAGTTGGAGGCTGGGTGCCTTTTCTACTTATTCGGGTTTCCCGGGGCGTGTCGGTTTCTATCAGGAGCGCTTGGTATGGGCTCGTACTAGCACGCAACCGCAAACCGTCTGGTTCTCTAAGACAAGCATCCTGGACGACTATGGCACGTCGCAGCCCGTGCTAGCCGATGACGGCCTTTCATTTACGATCCTTTCCGAGAGCGTGAACGAGATAAAGTGGGTCAAAGAGGGCTCCGACCTTCTGATAGGCACCTCTGCTGGCATTCGATCGCTGGGGCCGTCTGACAATTCCAATGCGTTCGCTCCCGACAATGTTTTGCAACGCCGGCATGTCAACTACGGCTCATCCGATATGCAGCCCGTCGAGGTAGGGCAGGTTACGCTGTACGTGGATCGGTTTCGAAAAGGGGTGCGTGAGGCTATGTACTCCTTCGAAAACGATTCCATTGTGGCGCCAGAGGTGACGGTGCTGTCGGAGCACATTTTCGGGCGAGGCATTTCGGACCTCGCATATCAGGCTTCTCCTGTCTCGGTCCTTTGGCTTGTGCTCGATACGGGCGAGCTTGCCGGGATCACCTATGAGCGCGAGCAGGAGATGTTCGCGACACACGTTCATCGGCTTGGTGGCCGCTTTGGCGCCGATGATTTTGGTCACGTCGAGAGCGTTGCGGCGATCCCCGGAGATAATGGGGATGAACTATGGCTGATCGTCAAGCGGACGATCAACGGACAGACTAGGCGCTACGTCGAGCGCTTGTCCGAGGCGTTCGATGGCGATCTGCCGCGTGCGTTCTTCGTGGATTGCGGACTTACCTATGACGGGGCACCTACCAGCACCTTCTCAGGGCTTGGTCATTTAGAAGGGGAGGAAGTCGCTATCCTTGGCGACGGCGCGGTGTTTCCGTCGCGGACTGTCGTTGGGGGTCAGGTGAGCCTTCAGGACGGTGAAAAGGTATCCAAAGCCTCCATCGGTCTTCCGTACCACAGTCAAATTCACACGCTGGATCCAGGTGTATCGCGCGGCGATGGCTCTGGTCTGGGCCGCAGGAAGAAGATTACCAAGGTCATGGTTGATCTTTACGAGACAGGTCAGCTGATGGGGCGCACTGCCGGAAGCGCCAAGGCTGAAACCATCGTCCTGCGCTCAACATCGGATTTGATGGACGAGCCTGTCCCTCTCACAAGCGGATGGAAGACCTTCCGCCCCGATGGCGGATGGGGTGAAGCGCCTGGCGAAGTGGTCCTGTTCGTGGACCTGCCAGTGCCCGCCTCGATACGCTCTGTGACCCCTGTTATTGAACCGGAGCCCTGATCATGTGCTTTCCAGCTTTAGCAGGTTTGCCTCTCATCGGCGGTTTTTTTAGCGGCGGTTCGGGACTGGCGACGGCTGCTTCTGTGGCTGGAGCAGGCCTTAGTGCCGTGGGTGCAATTCAGTCTGCAAACGCGCAGGCAGCGGGGCTACGTCAGCAGGCGGAGTTCAATGAAAGGCAAGCTGAAATCGAGGCTCAGCGCGGGGCATTTGAGGCTCAGCGTGAGCGTGAAAACGCGCAGCGCCTCCTCGCCCGTCAGCGTGCCAATTTCGCTGCCTCTGGCGTAGCCCTGGAGGGATCACCCACAGCGGTGATAGAGGACACGGCAGCGGAGACGGCATTGGACATCGCGTCGATCAGGTATGGCTCTGCATTGCGTGCCGGGAACTTCCGAACTCAAGCCGCCTATGACAGGGCCAATGCCAGCAGTGCCCGCACAGCTGGGTTCATCAGCGCAGGGACTAGCCTGTTCTCCGGCCTTGCCCGTACCCGTCTCTCCAACCCCTACAGTGTTGGCTAATGGCGCGCATCCCCACCTACACAAGACAAGCCTCGCTCGATACGGCTGCGGGAACCATCCCGAACACGCGTATAAGCGGAGCTGTTGGCGAGGCCCTGGCCGGCGCCGGTCAAGAACTGTCTTTCATCGGAGAGCGCCTTGCTTTACGCGAGCGCCAACGTGACGAGTTTTTGACGCAACAGCGCTTCCAGCAGATGGGTTCTGCAATCGAGCAGGATTTCATGGCTCTGCAGCGCGACATGGACCCGACCGGTAAGGGTTTCCACGACACGGCGATGCAGACCTTCGACAAGAAGGCCCAGGATTTCCTTGCATCGGTCCCAGAGCATTCACGAGAGAAGTGGGCCGAGCGCGTTCGAACGCTCTACGCCGACACCTCGAACCGTGTTGCGGCGGAAGAGGTGAAACAGTGGGATGCCTATCAGACCACTGAAACGACGAAGATGCTGGATCAGCTTGCGACCGGCATTAACCAATACGGTCCGGGCAGCATGGAAAGCTACCTCACCCAGGGTGAGGAAATCATCAATGCGACCAGCCTGCCGAAGATTGCCAAGGAGGAGTTGTCCCGCAAGTGGCGGGAGGCCGCGCAAACCACCGCGCTCATGGCAATGCCGCCAGAGGAACGCAAGCGTGCGCTCGGTGATGCACTCGGCATTGATATCCCAGCCTCTACGTCTTCTGTCGTTGATCGAATCGTCGGCGTAGAGAGCGGCGGAAATCCCAACGCCAAGAACCCAAATAGTTCGGCAACCGGCGCCGGTCAGTTCATCGATTCAACGTGGATCAATATGATCCGCAAGCACCGTCCTGACTTGGCGGAAGGCAGAAGCCGCAGCCAAATCCTCGCATTGAGGACAAACGGCGATCTGTCACGCGAAATGGTGCAGCGTTACGCGGAAGAGAACGCAGCACAATTGCAAGCGGCAGGCTTCCAGCCTACGGCAGGGAATGTCTACCTGGCGCACTTCCTTGGCCCCCAGGGCGCAATCGATATGCTGCGGGCTGATCCGAACGCAGATGCGGCCAGCGTCAATCCGGCAGCAGCAAAAGCCAATCAATCGATCTTCTATCGCCGCGGAGTGCCGAAATCTGCGGCGCAGGTGGTTGCCTGGGCAGAGGATAAGATGGGTGGCACGCGGCATGCGTCGGATATCCGCAGGCCGCTCAGCAAGCCAGATCCCCGCTTCCAGGATGTTTCTCTCGATACGCGCATCAAGCTGATAGAGCAGGCAGACAATGAAATCCTGGCGCGTCAACGCGAGGAGCAGGCGCAGCGTACTGCGACTCTCGCAAGCCTGAAGGATAACTTTTCGCTTCGCATCGCAACGGGTGACCCGTCGCTGACGCAACAGGACATCCTCGATTCGAGGCTTGATGATGGCGACAAAGCGGCACTTATCAATTCCTACGTCGCCAAACGCGGTGAAGAGGTCGCGACAGCTCAGGCACTTGACCAGTTCTCGTCCGGTGCCCTGAAAGTCGATCCCTATGATACGAAGGGCCGCGATACGGTCGATAATGTTTATGGCGCGATCCTGACCGGCGTCCCGCAAGAGCAGATTGTACCCGTCACGGAGGAATTGGTTAGGCAGACGGGGGTTGTGCCCAAGCAGGCTTTGAGTGCGATCCGGCAGGGCATTGAGAGCCAAGACCCCAATCAGGTCGCCATGGCATTGCAGGCGGCCCAGCGTATTGCGACGGTGAACCCCGCGGCTTTGGCACGCCGTGATGGCGGGCAGACCGTGCAGGACGCCGCGGACGACTTCAGCTATTACGTGAACACGCTCAACCTTTCGCCGGAGCAGGCTGCACGGCGCATCATGGAAAAGCGCGACCCGGCCAAGCAGCGCGACCGGAAGGCCCTAGAACCCCTTGCCAAGCAATTCACCAAGGAAATGGAGGGGGTCGATCTTGCGGCAGAGTTTGACGATAGTGTCCTTGGCTGGCGGTCGAACCCGGAACTTGGTTTCTCCCCGGCGCAAGAGGCGGGGTTGAAGGCTGAATTCATTGCCATTGCAGAAGATGAATTCTATCGCGCCAATGGTGACCCTGAGCTGGCCAAGAATCGCGCCCTTGAGACCATGAAGCGCCTTTATGGTGTGACGACGATGACAGGACGTCGAGTGGTGATGAAGCACCCGCCTGAACGCTATTGGCCCGATCTGAGTGAGGGCTGGATGGAAGACCCTCTGAATTATGCTCGCCTTCAGCTTGAGCAGGATCTGAAAGAGCTAAGCCCAGACGCGGATATGTCCAGAGTGCAGGTTGTCACGACGCCTCAGACCGATGCAATGGTCAAGCGCGGAGAGATGCCTGCCTATGCCGTTCTCTACATGGATGAAAACGGGGTGCTTCAGACAATGCCCGGAAAGCTATGGCGCCCTGATTTGGCGAGGGAAAGCGCGAGGGCTGAGAACATTGAAGCAGCGCGGGAACGCGATCAGCAACTTCGCGAAGACCTTGCCCGTGATGAGCAGCAGGCAATTCAGCGGGGCATGGACCGCGACCGCTCGCTTGATATCTTCCTTGAGGGGAATCCCCTCACCGGGGAGCAGCGCTGATGCCCTTTATTGAGGAACGCAGGTCGCCTGCTGATTTGGTCAATATCGCACCGCCCGACATGCCGGATAATCCTGACCCGTCGCTGGGCGAGACTTTTGGGGCAGCGTTCCGCACGCAAAACGTTGTTGGCTCCTTCCTGTCGTCGCGCGGCCAGCCCGACCCATATCGGATTGAGCCGGATTTCGATGCTATCGACTATGTGAAGGACGACCCGGAGTTCTCGCCTTACGTCCAGGAATTCGCTGGTATTTTCAATCGTGAGGCAGCAGACGCGAAGAAAGAGCAGATCAAGCGCGAGCTTGCCGACCAACGAACCATTGAAGCGGCGGGCGTGACCGGTGTGATTGCCTCTATGGCTGCTGGTGTGGTGGACCTGCCGACGCTTCTTGTCCCGGGTAGCGTCGTAAGCACGGGTGTACGCGCGACGGGCTCCATTGCCGTGGGCACTGCAATTGGCGCGGGTCTTGACGCTACAGTTTCCGAGCTCGGATTGCAGGCTACGCAGGCCACCAGAACGGCAGAGGAAAGCGCAATCAACATCGGCGGCTCCGTTGTGCTCGGCGGCGCCCTTGGCGCTCTGGTGGGCCGCTATCTGTCGCCCAAGGCCACGGTTGGATTGTCCCGTAGGATCGAGGGACAAGAGCGGGCATTCGAGGAGTTCGATCAGGCATTCATCAACACAGGGGGAGCGTCCGCAGGTGCGGCGGCAAGAGAACGTGGGCCGCTGACGCTGAAGGATGAAGCAATTATCAAGCGCCTTCCAGGCATCAATCGTCAGGACCCGCTCATCCGCTCTCAGCTTTCACCCTATGCCACGGCTCGCGAGGCAGTGCGGCGTATGGCGGAAACGCCGCTGGAATATGCAGAGAACGCTCAGGGCGTGGCCACAGAACTTGGTGGTTCGGTCGAGACGCGTATCAAGATGTGGAACGCGCCGCTCGCGAAGACCCTACGCGAGATCGATACTCTCTATGCCAGGTACTATCACGGCACGCCGGAGCCGAGCGCTTGGCAGCGCACGCTTTCGCCTGCACTCTCGGAATTGGATCGCGTAAGAGGAGGGCAGAAGCTCACCTACAAGCAGTTCAAGGAGGAGGTAGGCCGCGCCGCCTATATGGGCGACACGCACGAAATCCCCGAGGTGGCACAGGCCGCGAAGTATTATCGCGAACTCGATGAAGCGATGAAGAAGGCCGCTATCGAGGCGCGTCTGTTCCCCGAGGATGTTGGGGTTGCCGGCGACATCTCTCACCGCTTCCGCGTCTACAATAGGGAAAAGATCGTCGCTCGCCGCAACGAGTTCACCGATATCCTTTTTGATTATTTCCGTGGCGCGCGTGACGCGGCGGCCAAAACCGATGTTGGGGCTGCCGTTGATGATACTGCCCGCAGGGCCGCGCTTCAGGCGGAAGAGTTTGGCCGGCTTTCCGACGCCGAATTGAAGGGCGTGGTGGACGAGGTGATCGACACGATACTTGGCAACGCCGAGGGGCGCATTCCCTACGATATCGTGGCCGGCCCTCGTGGTCCTCTGAAAGAGCGTGTGCTGAAGATCGAAAGTGCGAAAATCCACGAATTCCTAGAGAACGACATTGAGACTGTATTGCGCATGCAGATGCGCACGATGGCCCCGGATGTGGAGCTGGCCAAGAAGTTCGGAGATGTGAACCTCACTGAGGAAATCCGCAAGATCAATGACGAGGCCAACGCCGCCATTGCCAATGCCAAAACTCAGAAGGAACGGCAGGCGTTCGAGCGCGACCGCAAGGCGGCAATACGTGACATAAAAGCGATACGGGACCGATTGAGGGGCACTTATGCCCTGCCGTCTGATCCGTCATCGCTGGTGGTTCGGGCGGGCAGGGTGGCGCGCAACCTGAACTATGTTCGCCTGCTTGGCGGTATGACGCTCTCAGCCATACCAGACATGGCGAAGGTGGTATTTACACACGGGCTGATCAGTACGTTCCGAGACGGCTTTCTGCCGCTGATCAGCAACTTCAGAAAGTATCGGTTGGCTTCGGACGAAGTGAAACTCGCTGGCACGGCGCTTGATATGGTGCTCGATTCCCGCACCATGGCGATGGCTGACATCACGGACGATTTCGGGAGGCACTCAAAGTTCGAGCGCGGTCTGTCTGCGATTTCATCGAAGTTTGGTGTCGTTTCGCTCATGGCTCCCTGGAATGCGGCCATGAAGCAGTTTGCAGGCGTCGTGACTATGACGAACATCTTGCGCGCTGCTGAGCGTGTCGCTACGGGTGCGGCAGAGAAAGGCGATGTTCGCAAGCTGGCGGCGTCGGGCATCAACCTTGATCTGGCCAAGCGCATAGCAACGGAATTCGCAGAGCATGGCGAGCGCGGCGAGGTGTGGCTTGCGCAAACAGGGGCTTGGGCTGACAGGCAGGCGGCAGAAGCATTTCGCGCGGCGGTTGTTCGCGATGTGGATAGGATAGTTGTTACGCCCGGGCAGGATAAGCCTCTATGGATGAGCACGGAACTTGGCAAGACAGTTGGCCAATTCAAGAGCTTTGCCGTGTCGTCCATGCAGCGCACCATGCTTGCGGGGCTCCAGCAGAGAGATGCAGCCGTGCTGAATGGTACGCTGCTTATGCTCGGTCTTGGCGCTGTGACTTATGCGGTTAAGGAAAAGGCCGCTGGCCGCGAACTCTCGGACGACCCACGGGTGTGGGCGGTTAATGCCCTTGACCGCTCTGGCCTGACTGGATGGCTTATGGAGGCCAACAACATCTCGGAAAAGGCCACACGTGGTCGTGTGGGGCTTTCGGCGGTCTCAGGCGAGCAAGTAAGCCGCTACGCCTCCCGGAACGTCTATGGCGCTTTCCTGGGGCCTTCAGCGGACGCAGTGGCGGATATCTTCCAGGTGTCGGGGTCGATCTTCGCCGGCGATACTACCCGAGCGGATCTTAGGCGCGCACGGATGCTTGTCCCAGGGCAAAACCTGTTTTATGTTCGCGGTCTGTTTGATCAGGTAGAGGAAGCGGTCGGCGAGGGCCTTGGACTTCCGGAGAGACGGACCAATTGACAGCCTTCGCCCATTCACTCCTTGCAATGTTTTCACTATTTGTCGCGCCGCTTGCCGGATGGGTGTCGATCCAAGCGCTCAGGGATCACGAGCGTTCGTTGGCCCTGAAAAGTGGCCTGCTTTGCATCATTGCTGCAATGCTGTGGCTTAGCGCCCCAAAGAACGAAACTCGCTATTCGGACAACTGCTTCATTGATTGGGATGCCCGATCTAACGCGACAGTGTGTGACTAACGACTCTCTGTCCTTATCGCCTGTAAGGATAGTTCATGCTGAAGAGCAAGTGTACCCAGTTGATCCACTTTGCGTTCCAGTTCTTTAATCCTCGCCTCTTGCTCTGAGATAATTTGCGTCTGCTCGTTGTGTAGGCAGACTAGGCGGTCAACTTCTCCGAGCAGTTTATCTGTAGCGGTCGCACTCATCTTAAGCATTGCATAGTTGGTGCAACTAGCGTGGGCAGGGACCGCGGCAACCGTCAGAGCGAGCGTTAATAGTGATCTATGCAAGAACTCCTCCATTGAGAGGATGAAACAGTAACGAACTGCGAAATGCAAGAGCCGCTCTCTGAGGCGGCTTTTTCATTGCCCGAACATCGGCCTTGGGCAAGCCGACCCGGCCCGCTGTGACAGCGCGCCAGTCCCTTAGATGGAGCCCTCCATACATGACTGTCACGAACGAGAACCGGTCCGTCACCTATAACGGAGACGGAAGCACCACTGTGTTCCCTGTTGCCAATGACGGCGTAATCTACTTCCTTCAGGCGACCGATCTGCTTGTTACGCTGATCGATGCCGATGGAACGGAGCATGTTCAAGCTCTGACAACCAACTACACGGTGTCGGGCGCAGGGGATAAAAACGGCGGTTCCGTGACGATGCTTACGCCGCCTGCTGCAGGCCAGAAGCTGCGCATTGAGCGGATAGTGGATATTCTCCAGCCGACCAACTACCCCGAGAACACCAAGTTTCCTGCTGCCTCGCATGAACGCGCGCTTGATCGTCTGACGATGATCGACCAGCAGCAGCAGGGCGAGATCGACCGCGCTCCTAAGTTCTCCGAGACGAGCGGATTTAAGAACGTTGAGCTACCCGCGCCGGAGGACGGTAGGGGCATCAAGTTCGACGCCGAAACGGGCAAGTACGTCAACACGACGTTTGACCCAGATCAGGCACAAGCGGATGCTGAGGCAGCAAAGGAAGCTGCCGAGGCGGCAAAGCAGGCGGCGGAAAACGCACAGGAGGCAGCTGAGAACGCAGAGATAGCAGCAGAGGCCGCCGCCGCTGATGCGGAGCAGTCCGCAGCATCCTCTGCCGGCACTGTCCCTATATCTAACAGGTCGGCGCTTAAGGCGCTTAATACCACGGCGAGGAAGGCTGCGGTCATCTATGATGAGGGTGGCCGCAACGGCTTCTTCCTTTGGCGGGAAGGCGATTACTCCGCTCAAGTTGCCGCCGACACAGCAGAAGGCATCTACATCAAGGCAGATGGGGTTGCCGCCACGTCCGGGGCATGGGTCCGCGACTTCAAGCTCCCGGCCAAGGCATCTTGGTTCGGGGCTGATCAGGCGGCAATCGAAGCCGCCCATGCCGTTGTCGATGAGATGCTGATCGACCGGCCGGTTGCAATCACCTCGACGGCGACTTGGCCGAACGGGAAGAACTATCTCTTCGTCAATGGCGGGCAGCTGGACATTGCCAACGGCGTAACTCTCACCATTCGCGGTCAGGTTTCCGCTGGTGTTTGGAAAGGCTTGCCGTCCTCAGCGCCGCGCAAGATCTTCAATACCACCGGTACAGGAAAGGTGGTCGGGCTTCGCTACACGAGGCCCGAATGGTGGGGTGCTCTGAGAAACGGCACGTCGGACGACGCCCCAGCCTTCAACGCCGCCCAGCAGTGCATGGAAGAATCCATGTCATCGGATGGAGAAATATGTTTCGAGCTATCGGCGGGGAGCTACGGCTTAGGCCGTTCTGTTAAGTCCACCGTGAAGTCCAACTACCGGCCTGTCTGGAGAGGTCAGGGAAGTACCGGCGCGACGATGCTCGTTGCGCTGGCGTCGTTCTCGACAGCGAACGGAACGGCGGCAATTCAGCTCGGCGGTGGAGCGTCTGAGATAACATTCGATGGTTGTCATATTGCTGGTTTCCGGCTGGTCCCCCAAGCTGGTACGAGCGCCTCGACAGGCGTTCTTGTCGGCGGCTCTGCGGCGACAATCCATGCGGGGTCTCATAACGCCGGCATCTTCGAAGACGTGAATGTCTATGACTTCGATACGTGCTGGAGGATCAAGAACGCTCGGCTGTTTACTCTTCGAAAGGTAGGGGGCTGGGTCCAGACGAACGACAACGCCTACGCGCTCGAGATAGAAGCCATTAACGGCGAAACCACTGCCGACTTGGAAATCGAGAACTGCCAGTTCGTCGCGTCGGCTACCGGTGCCACATCCATGCGGATCAACGGGTTTGGGACCAATTCGCTGCTTACGGGCATCCGGTTGCCTGGTACAATTTTTTATAACGGCGGCATCACCATATCGTCCTCTAGCGGGGCACGTGTGTGCGATGTCTGGTTCGATGGCGGCTGGCAGCTCGACGTGTTCCGCTCCCCGATACAGATTGCCTGCGATGGCGCGACGTCCCAGCTCTATAACCTCAACTTCAATAACGGCTACTTTGCTGGTGCGCTCAGCGGGAATGTGATGGCGTTTAACATTTTCACCGCCAACAGTGGGAAAGTGCGAGGTGTGCGGGTGCGGGGGAACACATTCATCAATACACAGGGCGACGTTGTGTTCGCCAACGGCAATGTTCAAGGATATTTTGTCGAGGACAACGTGTTTATCGACGCTGAAGGAGGCAACTTGATCACAGTAGGCTCCGGTGTTTCCGGGGCGGTTGTGACTGGTAATATTGTCGCACGCCATTTTCGAACGGTCACCGCAGACGCCCTGGTTGCAACTCTCTCGGGCGCAAACTACTATGCCATCCGCAACAACATGACAAACGGGCTTGCTGCGGCGGCGGTTAACGACGCGGCGGTAGGAGCACAGCGGATCGTGGACGGAAACTTATAGTTCTGGGGAGGGGTGGAGCAGGTGACCGCAGCAGTAGAGATGGCTCAACAATATGCTCGGTCTCACGCTCAAGGGTCTGTGCCTGACTATGAAAGCTTGCTGGAGCGGGCGTACAGTCGCCTGCTCAAACCAGGCCATGTCGTCATTGACATTGGAGCCCACGGCGGACGGCACACAGAGCCTTTCCTAGCAGCCGTGGGCCCGCGTGGTCGCGTCTTTGCCTTCGAGCCATTGCCGCACATGGCTTCTGCACTCTCCTCCAGATTTTCCCGCATTTCCAACTGTTCGGTCTATGCGAAGGCGCTAAGTCGTACCCCAGGCAGAGCAGCCTTCACCTTTGTTCGCAATGCACCCGAAGAGTCAGGACTACGCCGGAAGGCTTACAATATCCCCGACCCTGAAACCGAGACGATCCAAGTTCCGGTGAGCACACTCGATAAAGAGTTTCGGTGGCGGTGGAGGCTGGACTATATCAAGATCGATACTGAGGGTGCAGAAATAGACGTGCTTGAAGGCGGCCGCAATCTTATCCGCCGTTGCAGCCCAATCATCAGTGTCGAATACGGACGTCCCGCCTACAGCGCTTACGGCCACACGGCAATGACACTTTACGAGCAGGCCCGGTCCATGGGGTACGTCTTGGGAGATTTGTGGGGCAACCCCATAAGAACTCCTGAAGCATGGCAGAAAGTTTGCGATGCGGCCTATTGGGATTATTTCATGATTCCAGAGGCCCGTATCGATGAATGGTCGCGAGCGCTGAAGTCATAGCGCACGTACCACCAACTAGGTCTGCCTCGCAGCCGCCTCCGGGCGGCTTTTTCTTTGGACGTCGCGAATGACACGGCTTCTCGGCTCCCTCTCTCGCGCTCTCAACTACTGGACGGGCGGGGAGAGGGGAGAAAGCCTTTGTGGTCGATTCTGCCGTGTCTATGGCTCTGATGCTCTGATATGCCGCTTCATTGATTGGGTGCTAGGCGACCACCATTGCCTGGACGAGTGCATTGCGCATCTGCGGAAGAGGTCGGGGAAATAGCCGATTATAACCGGTTATAGCACCTTCTCCCTATAAATGAGGTTGGCGGGCCGGGGCGCAACTCCCGGCTTTCGACGCGGGTTCCCCGAATGATGCTCTTCGGGGGCCGTCCGCTCAGCAGCATCGCCGCCGCCAACCCTGAAACCATAGCAAATCAAGCAAAAAAAGGGAATCCCGATGGAGAGTAATTTCCAGCGGTCGCTCTCGCTTGTCCTCAAGTGGGAGGGCGGTTTCGTCAACCATCCTAAAGATCCTGGCGGCGCGACCAACAAGGGGATCACCCTTGCGACCTTCCGCCGATACATCGACAAGACCGGTACCGTGGACGATCTGAAACGCATCACGGATGCCCAGGTAGCAAAGGTCTATCGTGAGCAATACTGGGATGCGGTGAAGGGGGATGATCTCCCAAGCGGTGTTGACTACGCCGTCTTTGACTTCGCCGTGAACTCTGGACCATCGCGAGCAGCCAAGTATCTGCAAGCCGCAGTAGGCGTGACACAGGACGGCAAGATTGGCCCCGTCACCATCGCCGCCGCGAAGCGCATGAACGCTGTCGATCTCGTCGCGGCGATCTGCGCCAAACGCATGGCCTTCCTCAAGGGGCTGAGCACCTGGCCGACCTTCGGCAAGGGCTGGACGAACCGCGTCAATGACGTGGTGCGGGAGGCGGCAAAGATGGTGTCGGAAACACCGACATCACCGCAGCCCGCGCCCGAAACGGGAATTCCCGCTTCGCCCAAACCATCCCTCCTTTCCCTTCTCCTCTCCTTCCTCTCCAAGCTGTTCAGGAGGTCCAAATGAGCGGCCCAATAGCTCGAATCCTACTGCGCTATATCGCAGGCGCACTCGTCGCCAAGGGTATCCTAGACCCAGACGGTGCGGCCTTCCTCAACACAGACCCTGACCTGATCGAGCTCGCTACCGCCGCGGTCGGCGTCCTTGTCGGGCTCGGCACCGAATATGCCTATCGCCTAGCCAAGCGTCTGGGTTGGGCGACATGACAGCGCTTCTGCTCTCCTTCCTCTCAAGCCCGACAATGCTCGCTATCGGGGGCGGTCTCGTCGCCGTCATTGTGGCCTTCATGAAGGGCCGTACATCGGGGGCGGCACGAGAGCGGCAGAAGCAAGCCGGTGAGCGCCTCAAGGCACGCGCCGAGGCCGATAGAATCGATGATGAACTGTCGCGCATGGAGGCTGACGATTTACGCGAGGAGTTGGCGAAATGGTCAAAACGCTAACTCTCGTTGTGCCAATTGGCATGTTTCTGCTCTCTGGATGCCAAACGACAGGCGGTTCATTCTGTGATCTCGCCAAGCCAATTCGCCCCACCCGCCAACAAATCGATCAACTAACAGACGAGCAAGTCAACCGACTGCTCGGACACAATCTTCGGGGACAACGCCTATGTGGGTGGAAGCCATGATGGAGCGCGCTACCAACGCCATAGCAGCTGGGGCCGTGGCCTCTCCGTGGTGGCTTCCTTCTCTTGCTGACGTGTCTCAATTCGCGGGGCTTCTGCTCCCAATCCTGGGCGTGATCTGGCTTCTGGTGCAGATCATCACAAAGCTTCTCGACCGGAAGTAATCCCTCAACACATAGGAGGCCCGCATGAGGGCTCTAATTGCCGTGGTGGCGCTCGCCGCTGCGCTCCTAACCGCGTGCTCGCTGCCAGCGCGTCACGCTCCTGCCGATGCCATGGTCAAGGTCATCACCAAAGGCGGCCATGGCTCTGGGTTCCACATCGGGAATGGATACCTCATTACTGCGGCCCATGTGGTTGGGGTCGCTGAAAAGGTCTCTCTCAAAACATCGCTAGGGGGATCGACAGAAGCCGAAGTGCTTTGGAGCAACAAGGCCTATGACATCGCCCTCCTACGCTTGTCGGGCCCGGCTGAGTTGCAGACCGCGCCGCTAGTCTGCCGCGTGCCTCAGATTGGCGAGGCTATCACTGCAAAGGGCAACCCGGTCACCGCAGAGTTCATCACTGTGTGGGGGAGGGTGGCCGGATCTGAACGGGAGATGGGGCCATGGCGCTCGGTTGTCGTGACAAACATCGCGACTGTTCCGGGCCAGAGCGGTGGACCTGTCTTCGACGCCGGGGGCAATGTCATTGGCGTCACAGTCGGCGTAATGGCTTCTCCGGTTGGCTTCAGTGTTTCGCTGGTTGGGATCGGCTACGTGGTCCCGGCCCGAGCGGTGTGTGATCTTCTCGCGCGGGGTGCTTGATGATCATCGAATCCCTGGATGAAGCGACCATCAACAAGATCATTCAGACCTACAGAGAGACAGGAAACTATAGAGAGGCAGCGCGGCGCTGCGGAGTGTCTGACAGCACCGTGCGGAAGTATGTTGGCCGGGCCCGGACTGAGGTGCGATACACACCCGACCTTGGCGATTTGGGAACAGGCAAGCCGCGCATCCGGGTCCGGGCTTACAACCCCAACATGACGCGGGACATGCAGGCGCGCCGCGTGATCTGCATCGGGGACATGCATCGCAAACCGGGACAGCCTCTAGACCTCATGCGCTGGATAGGGCGGTATGTGGCAGAGAACCGTCCTGACAACGTGGTGCAGATCGGTGATCTCCTCGACATGGAGAGCTGCGAATCCCACAGCGCTCCGGGGTCGGCGGCTCAAATGCAGCGACCGTCAGTCATGGATGAGATCGATCACGGCGACGAATCCCTGAGCGAGTATCATAAAGAAGTCGGCGTCGGGGAAATCCCGCACGACGTCACGTTGGGCAATCACGAGTTCCGAGCGAACCGGCTTGAGGAACTAGCCCCCAATCTCGCCGGGACCATCACGCTCCAGATCGACCAACTGTTTTCCCGCTATCGGTGGGCCATCACACCCTATAAGCACTGGATGTTCCTTGAAGGCGTGGGCTTCACTCATGTCCCGCTGAGTATCATGGGCAAGCCAGTGGGCGGCAGATACCCAGAGAACACAATCGGGAATCAAGCCACGCATTCAGTGGTCTTCGGCCACACCCACCGCTGGAACCATGTCACCGTCCCAAAGATCGGCATCAACAACTCGATCACGGTAACGAACGTGGGTTGCGCGATGCCCTACGGGTACATCCCTCATTACGCCGATGGCTGCACGACTGGCTATTCCTATGGCATCGCGGATCTGCGGTTGCGCGGTGGCCGTGTCGAAAGTGCCAGCTTCATCTCAATGCTAGACTTGGCTGAGAAGTACGCATGAGCGAACAGCAGGCTATCAAAATGTTCCTGGACAACGCCGGGGGCGACCCTTTGGAGGCGCTCCGAATTGCGGTAAAATGCCTTGCAGTCTCAGGCCACTGCATAAGCGCCGGGTTCATCCGCAAGTCGCCCTATGACCATATCAACCCACCAGAAGCACGACATGAACCGCTCGATGCCTAAATCTTCGGATGGCGGTCCGACCGACTATTACCGATTGCCCAAAGACGCCCGCGAACTGAATGACCTGATCGAATTCAAGAACATGTCGTTCGCTCTCGGCAATATCTTCAAGGCCTGCTATCGCTTCGGAGAAAAGGATAGCGCTTCACGCCTCTACGATCTGAACAAGATCATCTATTTTGCCGGTCGGCTGAAGGCGCTGGAAGAGCGCAGGCTTACTGCTTCGTCTTCCCCACAAGGTGAGTAGGCCACTTCTGATAAGTGATCGCGTGAATTTCCTTGGCCACCGCACGGCACTTCTCGCGTTCATTCTCGGTTGCCTCATACCATTCTTTGCGGTTCACTACGCGGCAGAGCATCTGTAGCTGCTGCTGGCTCTCACGATACTCCATTCCGCACCATCCTCTTATGGTAATCGGTCCTGAATCGGGGTGAGACAATCAGCGACCCGCCCTTGTGCCCACATTGCGCGCAGCGGAGTGCTCGTGTGAAGGCATCATTCCCGACAATCATGAAGTCGGACCCAAGCGACTCTTTGAGAGCATCTAAGTCCAGTTCTTCGCGATGCATGCAATCGGGGAACCGGCCACAATAGGCCGTGACCACCATGTCATCGTCAATGTGCTCTTGGATGGTTCCGACCGAACAACTCATGCATGGATTATGTTCCTAGTCTGTTCTTGGAGTCAACGGCGGTGCCGCTCCTCAATTATCTGCGTTGCCTCTCGCAGGAGGACCTCTTTCATTCCTGGGTCTTTGCATATCACGGAGGTGATATAGGCGTACGACTTTTCGCCGTCCTCGTCCTCCTGCTCAACCATTTGCACGAGGACCGCATTGACCGGAAGGTTTGTGCGCATAAGGCCCGTCTCTGTAGCCACCAAATTCGTGATCTCCATAATCGAGCCGTCCGGGTTCCATTTTATCGACGCTTTGTCCATCTCACCCTCCAAACCACCAAAGCCCCACCGCTACCACTAGCGCTATCGCTAGGTAGATTGGCACGTTTCGTTCGTTGAGCCGCACTGTTCCACAATCCCAATGGCGCGCTTGAGCGTGTCGTTCTCTTCTTTAAGCTCCCTCGCGCTGTTCTGAAAGCTTTCCAACTTTTCTGTCGCTACTGAAATGGCGCACGACAAGCAGTGCCATGCTCGCTTGTCCATCTCTACATAGTGACCTCCGCACCGTCTGCATTTCCCCATGTAAGCACCCGGAGCGTACCCGCAGAATGGCCATCTTGCCTCCCCGAGGTCGGCACCGCTTTTCCATTCGATGTTTTTGAGACCGCCCATACTTCCACCTCATGGCGCCGTGAACGAAAAGTAAACATCTGGTGGGAGATTCCGTGGGACTTTTGGTCTGAGGATCTCCACAACAGTGCGATTGTTCCGTTTTTGTGTCGCTACCCTCTTGCGCTCAGGTCGCCGAATCCCTAGAGGAACAACGGCTCGGAGCGTAGCGCAGTCTGGTAGCGCATCTGGTTTGGGACCAGATGTTTTCATAACACTTTCTTCTTTTGTTTCAAATCGTTAGAGCCTTTCCGCGACCGTCGCGTGGGATTTTCCGTGGGAATGGATGCTTCCATCGCGGCACGCAGATCGTCATCCGATACGTGCGCATAGCGCGAGGTGGTCTTAAGGTCTGAATGGCCGAGCAAACGCTGCGCGAGCTTCAGGTTTCCGGTTTTCCGAACCAGCCTTGTTGCCGCCGTATGGCGGCTGTCGTGGAAACGGAAGTTCTCGACCCCTGACCGCTTTCTAGCTCGACGCCATTCCGTCTTGAAACCCTCCATCGTAATGGGCCTGATTTTCCCAGCATCCTCGCGTGGCATCTTCGCAGTGTAGGTAAAGACGTGTTCCACGTGCTTGCCGTGCTCGGTCTTCAGAAGCTCATAGAGGGCTGTTGTCATGGGGATGGTGCGGATCTTATCGCCCTTTCCCTTGACCGTGATGACACGGTTGAAGAAATCTACATCGCGCCAGCGCAACCCAACGATTTCGGCGCGGCGACACCCTGACAGGATCGCGAAACGGAAGGCTGGGGCATAATCTCCGCGAAACGCCGCTACCAGCTTGGCCTCTTCCTCCGGCGTAGCTTCTCGAATGCGCTCCTGTGCTTCTTTGAGGAAGTGCTGTTTCCAGTCGATATCCTGGACGGCTTGTTTCCAAACCTTCTGTGCGCGGCGCAAAATCCCGCGCATGATCTCGTTCACGCTACGGTTGACGGTTGCGTTTGAGACGCCTTCTCCGCGCCGCTTGGCCACCAGGGAGGCAATTTCGCTATCGGAGATGGACGACAGCAGAGTGGTCTTGCCCAACTGCTCTTGTAGCCAATCAAGCGAGCGAAGCGTATCCACATGGTTCCTGTGGTGCTTGCCCACCTCTTCCCAATAACGGGCAGCGGCCACAATGAACGTCATCGGGGCGTTCCCGGTGACGGTAAGCTTCTTTACCCGTTCCTTCTCCCGTGCTTCCCAGCGTTCGGCTTCCCTTTTCGTCGTGCAGCCAGTTGAGCCAGAAAATCGATGGCCACGGTGTTGGAAGTCGTAGCTGTAGGTCTCTTGGCCTTTGCGCCTATAGACTGACATTTCCGGCTCTCCAAAAACTCCCTTAAATCCTCGGGATCATAGCGCCTGGTTTCGCGCTTCTGCCCGAGACCAATGTTGATATATCGAATAAGCCCAGCGCAAGTGAGCGCTCGCAATTGCTTCTCGGAGACGCACAATGCCCGCGCCGCCTGCGCCGGGGAAAGCAGTGACGTCATTCTCTCTGCCCCTCCATAGAGCCAGGGGTGAGGGAGCGGATGGCGGCTTCGCTCTCCTGTGCTTTGGCGCGGAGGGTGGTCGCAGCAGTTGTATTAGGGCTGCCTCTCCCGAAGCGCCCCCTCTTGATGCAATCCTGCGTATTATCCCTATGAGTTCCCCACCTTAAATGATCGGGGTTGCAACATATAGGATTGTCGCAGGAATGGAGCGCAAGCAGCCCCGAGATGGGGGTGGGCCCCTTAGCTAACTCAAGTGCGTGACGGTGAGCGAGGCGCTGCCGTCTGTGCATTTTGAAGCGACCATACCCGGAAGGGTACTTGTTAGCCGTCCAAGGCCAACACTTTTCAGGAGTTCCGATCTCAACTCTCGACCAAAACTCCGCATCAAATTCCCTGTAGCGCTTATCCCACTTAACCGACTGTGCCCGCTGCGAACTGCATTTTCTGGAGCATGTTCTTCCTCTGCCGCGCTTGTACTCGCAAGCTCGCGCTGTGATAAGTGTTCCGCACACAGAGCAAGGATTGGTGACGTATTCGCTACGCATCGCGGCCCTCCATTTTGAGGGCGGCGCGCCCGGCTTCGGATATGACATCGGGAGGCCCGAACCTCACATGCACGTCTTCGTCGTACGGGGCACTCTCGATGTACCCCATCTCTCGCAACCCGATCGTCTGCTCGTCAGAGAGAAAACCTGTCGGGTGCTTCGGTGACAGCCACGCCATATCTCCGTCTTGGCTGAAGACCATCTTGTGCCCGTCCGCCATTGCCTGGAGAACGATGCGCTGCGCTTCCGTCAGCCTACTCCGCATCGCCACCTCCTGCCGTAGGGGCGGCGGGGAGCGCCTGAACCTTTAGATAGCATTCCCCGCAGTAGTGCGAACCAACACCGCCGCGCTCGAAATAGACCCCTGCGGGGTTGCCACATCCTTCTGTCGCGCATTCCCGCGTCGGCCCGCTCTGCACCGCCTTCTCCGGCTTGCCTGCCGTGAGGGCGGAGAGGATGCGCCGCTCGTAATCGGCTTGCGCGGCCTGTTGCGCGGAGGAAGGCCCCAAATAGGTCCGGCAGTCGTTCTCTGGCTGCCATTCCCACTTGTAGTCATCCAGCGTGGCATACCACCCGTCGTCAAATCCTACTTCATAGCGGCCAACGATGCTCTGAGCGTACCACGCCACATGATCATCGATGTATTCAGCCTCCACCCACTCCAGCGGCTTGACCTCCACCGGCTCGCTCGGCTGCGGGTCGGGGTGGGTGAGCCGACTTATCGCAGCCCGAATGAGCGCCTTGTTGCCGATGCTCACCCCTGACCAGTCAGCTTTTGCCATCGCCCCAGCTATGTCGGCGTCCGCCACCGGCTCCCCGGCATTGGCTTCCGCTCTGGCGAGGGCGGCTTGAACAGCATCCTTCACTTGGTTGTAAATTGCTGGCTTATCGCTGTCGCGGAATGCAACCCATGCCGCTTCAAAGATGTCTTCGCTGATCTCAACCATCCCCGCCTCCCTTCACAAGCGAGCGGGCGCGCGTGATTGCGGCCTCAATCTTTCCGCGGGCCGATGGCGAAACATCACTGTGCGGAAGCCCAGCAAGGCACTCACCAACAGTCAGGAAGACCTTTTGAATTGTAGCATCCGCCACGCGCTCCGCGAGCCGGTCGCGCTCAACCAAACGTGCGTGACATTCCTTGGCGTACAGTTCTTTGAACAGATCCCGCTCCCGCTCCAACGCCGCGTTGCTCTCTAGGAGGGTGCGGAGGGCTGTGGCGGCTTCCTCAACCAGCGTCCCGCTTATGGGTTCGCCCATTGTGCGCTGTTCTTCAACATCGGCGTGGAGCCTCTCGATCAGCCCCGCATAGTCTGGTGTGGTCATGGCTGCGCCTCGTCGTAAGAGAGGATGACCCCTGGTATCAGGGCCGGTGAATGGCGGTATTCGGTCGCTATCTCCGCCGCCCGCTGGTCGCGAGCCATGAGGGCGCGGGCGATCACGTTGATTTCATAGGTAACATCGCCATAATCTTCGGGCAGGTTGCGGAGGACTGTGCCTGCGATTTTCTGCGCCTCCCGCATGGTCTCGTCGGGTATCTTATCGGTCATGGATAACCTCTCGGGTGAAAGGGTTGCGCCGCTTGGTGAAGTCCATCTTTGGTGGACGCTTTTCTGATTTCGGGGGCGACGGGATCTTCGTCTTGACCTTGGTCTTCAGGCCCATGAACTGCTGGCGCACGGTCTTGGCTGCTGTCGGAATATCCCGGTGCCGTGTCTTCCAAGCATGGCATTTGGGGCAGACGGCGCGGCAGTTCTCCAGGCTGTTATCCTTGGAATTGGCGTCGAGAATGTAGTGGTCGTATTCGACGCCAAGGCTCAGATCTGCGGTGCAGCGCTGTCCATCGGGTAGACCATACCAAGCACCAACAGCCTCGCAGCGCTTGCCGGAGCGCTTGAGAGCAGCCTTGCGGGTCGCGGTGGAGAATTCCTTGCGAGCCATCATCCCGCCCCCTGACAAACAAGGGCCTCGTATTCTGCGGCCCTACGGAGAAGAACATCGGCGTGACAAGGAGACCCCGGCTTGCACCAGCAGGCAAGGTTTTTGCCGATCAAGGGTTTGATCCACTGGGCGTATTGTTCTGGGTGAAAGCAC
>Ga0180222_1001102_pt1 | contig 31429 bp, 27 predicted proteins | sample eDN5th37CKraftOP_FD_151336 | JGI IMG/M metagenome (GOLD analysis project Ga0180222, IMG submission 151336) | Enriched Organic Plus compost microbial communities from Emeryville, California, USA - eDNA 5th pass 37_C Kraft OP (version 2) (version 2) ...
AGCTGACCCTGCGGAACAAAGCCGCATGACCCAAATTCACGTTGACGGCGCTCGCCCCGGCCCGTTTCATAGCCCGCTCGCTCGGGGCGGGACGGCGGTTGGCGCGGCGGATGGAGGCGAGGCCCGGCAATGGGCGGTGACTTGTTGCTGCTTGCGGCGATCGGGTTTCTCGCCCAACTCGTCGACGGCGCGCTCGGCATGGCGTTCGGCGTGATTTCGACCTCGGCCATGCTGACGCTCGGTCTGCCGCCCGCGCACGCGAGCGCGATCGCGCACACGGCGGAAATTTTCACGACCGCGACCTCCGGCGCTTCGCACGTCTATTTCAGGAACGTCGACTGGCGGCTCGTGCTGCGCTTGGGCATCGCCGGCGTGCTCGGTGCGGTCCTCGGCGCGTGGGTGCTCTCCAATGTGGAAGCCGACATCGCGCGTCCGTTCGTTTCCGCGTATCTCCTCGCGATCGGTGCACTGATTCTTTTTCGGGCGCTTCGCCGCAGGCCTGCCGAGGATCGGTCGCTGTCGCTTGCGCCGCCGCTGGGCTTTGTCGGCGGATTCCTCGACGCGAGCGGCGGCGGTGGTTGGGGGCCGGTGGTCTCGTCGACATTGATCGGCTCGGGCCATGCGCCGCGCACCGTCGTCGGCTCCGTCAATACGACTGAGTTCTTTGTCACTACGGCCGCCGCCACGACCTTCTTCACGCAGCTCGGCATGACCCCGGTCTACGAACTGATCGCGCTCGTTGCCGGCGGCATGATCGCAGCACCCTTCGGCGGCTGGATGGTGAAGCGCCTGCCGCCGCGCCTGTTGATGACGTTGGTCGGCGCCGTCGTCTGCCTGCTTGCCGCGTCGCAGCTCGTCCGTGCGCTGCTCTAGCGATCGTTCATCGCGCTCCCGCGTGCGAGCGGCGCAATCCGGTCGATCCGGTTCGTCCAGATGCCGCCGGTGAAATTCGCAGGCAATTTGCGGAGCGCGGGCTCATCGTCGATGCCGGATGAAAAGTCTCCGTCCAACGGGCCGACGACAAAGACCTCGGTCGACACCCTCGCCATGCGATCGAGAAAGCGGTCGGGCCAGCCCCAGAGAAAGGGAGCGTAGTTGATCGGGATCAGAACGATGCTGTTGCGGCACGCATCAGGCACGTAGCCGGACCAGCCGATGGCGAAATAGCCGAGCAGGCATCGCGTGAGGCTCTGGCGTGACATGGTCTTGAGCGCCGGCAGGCGCCCGCGCACGATCTGCAACGGTAGTTCGCCGCCATAGGCCATGAGCGGAGCAAGCCGCTCGTGCGGCAGCCGGGCGAGATCATCGGCGAGCAATTTGCCTTCCGTCGGATCGTTGCTCTTGATGTTGATCAGGAAGCGCCGGTCGGGGAATGCCGTCAGCACTTCGTCGAGCGACGGCATCAGCCCGACGCCCTTGCCGCGGAACGGAAAGGTCTTCCCGCCGTCCGCCGTGTAGCCGTAGCCGATGTCGAGCGCCTTCAGTTCGGCGAGCGTATGCTCGCGGGTGACCCCCGTGCCGTTCGTCCGGCAGTCGAGCATCCAGTCGTGGAGCACGGCAAAGTGGCCGTCCGTTGTCGGATGGATGTCGAACTCGACGATGTCCGCGCCGAGCCGGAAAGCTTCCGTCATCGAGGCGATCGTATTCTCGAGAAACGGGTGCTCCGGCGGGAAAATGCGCGCCGCGGTGCAGGTGTCGTTTTGTAGCCCTTCGCGATGATAGGTCTGATGCAGGCCGCGATGGGCGAGCAGGATGGACTTTCCCTCGCGCGCGGGCGCGAACAGCGCGCTGTTGTTGAGAAAGACGAAGGCCGCGAACAACACGAGTGCCAGGGCCGCAAATTTCAACGCGCGCCGCACGGCGAACTCCGGTTCAGAAGATTGAAAATCAGCGCGCGATCAGGACCTGCCGGCAGGCGTCGGGCAGGTCGGCCATCGTCAGGGGCGGCTTCGGTTTCGGTGGCGTCTTCGGCGGCGGCGGATGCAGAATCGAATCCCGGAACCAGTAGTCGAGCTCCTTGCCGCAGCCGTCGCCGTCCGCCGTCGGATCCTGCGGCTTGCAATCCGGGCTGTCCTTCGGGCAGCGGATGCGGATGTGCATGTGATAGTCGTGCCCCCAATAGGGCCGCACCTTCTCGAGCCACTTGCGGTCGTCGCCCGCTTCGCGGCAGAGCGCCTTCTTGATCGCGGCGTTGACGAAAATGCGCTCGACCGTCGGCTCCTCGGCTGCGGCCTTGATCATCTGCAGGTGCCCGGGCGTCCAGACCTTTTCATCGACGTCGCGCCGGTCGGACCGCACGATCATGGTCGCCGACATCGTCTCGCGCTCCCCGCGCGAGAGCGTGCGCGAAGGCATCGGCGTCAGCCATACGTCGGCATCGAGCCCGAGCTGGTGCGAGGCATGGCCCGTGAGCATCGGCCCGCCGCGCGGCTGCGCGAGGTCGCCGACCAGAATGCCGGGCCAGTTCGCGACCTGCGGCGCCTTGGCCGAGAGACGCTCGAGCAGCGCGATCAGGTCGGGGTGTCCCCAGTTGCGGTTGCGCGAGAGCCGCATCACCTGCCAGGTCGGGCCGTCGACCGGCAGCGCCGTCGCGCCGGCGAGGCAACCCCTGGAATAGAAGCCGATCGACCGCGCCACCATCGGCGCAGCGCTTGTGATGCGGCCGAACAGTTCCTTCGCCGGCTTCTTGTCCTTTGCGGCGGCCTGCTCCGGCGGCACGGCCTTGGCGGGCGTCGCTTCGGTGACGGCCGGACGCGGCACCGGCATAGGAACCTGCGCGGCCGCGCCCGGCAGCGCGGTCAGCACAAGGAAGGAGAGCGCGGCAATCCCGAGTCGCATGGGCTGATGGTAATGCGTCCGATTGAGTCGAAGAAATGGCCTTCTCGTTTGCGGAAAACCGCTGGTAAACCGAACCCCAACCGGATGGGAACAATTGGCCCCGAAAGCCTGCGAGACCGCATGGAAGCTGGCACGGCTTCAGTTCCGCACGCGGAATATCCGCAAGGGTGCGTCCGCCGCGCCGGGAACGACATCGAGATAATCCGGCACTTCCCCGCGCCCGAGCCGGGCCGCGAGTCCGTCGGGCGCGAAGCGCGCGTAGCGGGAATGATCCGGCGAGCCGGGGCAGAGGACGACATAGCCGACGTTCCTTTCGCGCAGCGCGCGCCGCACCGTTGCGCCGTCGCCCGTGAGCATGTCGAAGGCCGCGCCGTTCCCCGCACTGTTGCGATGATAGGGGGCAGCCAGCACCGAGTGCGGCGTCTGCGCGAGAATGAGCGGCCCGAGATCGACCGACGCGAGCACGAGTCCGGGCCGGAGCGCCTGCAACGCGGCGACGTCGCCCGGCAGCCGGCAGGTTCCGGGGCCGTCCTGGATTACGGCCGTACGTGGAGCGCCCAGCGCGGAAAGAGCCGCGCCCATCCCCTGGCCGGCGAGCACCAGCGCCGGGCTTGAAAGGAGGGCGAGCGCTGCGATGAGACGCACACGCGCTCGCGCCGTCCCGCCGTCGCCGATCAGTCGGACGAGCGTCGCCGCGAGCACCGCCTGCGCGACGAGGCTCGCCGCCGCGGCGCCGCGCAGCTGCCACACGGCGACGGCCGTGAGCGCGGCGAGAACGAGGAGCGGCGGCAGAACCGCGATGCGCTCCGCGGCGGACATCCTGCGCAGCGCAAGCCCGCCGAGCGCGAGCGCGGCAACGGGCGCGCCATAGAACGGCAGCACCTTCTCCGGCATGTTGCGAAGGAGTGCCGTGATGCTCTGCGCCTCCGACACGCTGCCGAGCCAGAGCCCGACCATGCGCGCATCGAGATCGCCATAAGGATCGCCGAGGCACGCCGGAAAGGCGAGCGCGAAGATCGCGGCGGCCGCGGCACCGGCGGCGACGCCCGCGCCGAGACGCGCCGCGTAGCTCTTGAGGCGCGTGCCCGTGACGGCGAGGAGCGCGAGCGCTCCGCCCGGCAGCGCCGCGGCCGCGAGCCAGGGGAGCGAGAACGCGTCGCACCGCGCCGCACTCCACTCAGCCGCCGGGACCGTCACGAGGAACAGCCCAGCGGCACCCGTTGCGAAGGCAAGCGCAAAACTTGAAGCCGTGCGCGCCGCCGCGTCTCCCTCGACCGCCCAGCGCAGGCCGACGGCAACGAGAAGCGCGGCGAGCGCCGGCAGCGTTTCGAGCCCGACGGCGAGCGAAAGCGCGGCCGCAAGACCGCCGCCGGCCGTGGCGAGCCGGTCGCGCTTCATCGCGCCGGCCGTTGCGGCGAGGAGCAGCAGGAGTTGCAGCCCGTGATGATCGATGGCGCCGGGGCGGAAATGGACGAACACAGGCCCGCACACCGCGACGAGCAGCATCGCCGCGAGCGCTGCCGTCTTGCCCGCCATGCGGCCCGCGATCCACGCCGAGAGCATGAGCACGGGAAGAAACAGCAGCATCGGCCAGAACGCGGCGGCCGCGAGCTCGGCGGCGGCGCGTCCGGTGATGGGCGTCAGCGCGAGCACGATCGCGGCGACCGGCAGGTCCGCGATTCGTGACCAGTGCATGACCACGCCGGCCGGCGGATCGAGCCGATATTGCGTGAGGTCGAACCAGCCCTGTCCCGCGAGCAGGTCACGCACCATGACGAGCCGCATGAGGTCGTCGGTGGACATGGAGTCCGCCACCGCCTTGGCGCCGAGCAGGGCCGCCGCCGCGATCGCGATCCACACGATCAGGATCATCGGGCCAAGGCGATAGCGCTCCCCGATCCCGGCGGCGGGCGAGGTGAGGGCGCGGTCGGGTTCGGCGAGCGACAAGCGGGGCTCCTGGTGCGGCGGGAACCCTAGCCCCTCATGATTGAGGGGAGGTGAACCGCAACGAGGAGGCTGCGGGCTTCGCGGGAGCGGTCAAACCGTGCGCCTTACGAAGCGCCTGCACATGGAGTTCGTGCAGCCGAGCTGGATCTCGCGCGACCATGTCGAGCGCGCCATTACGGAATATGAGCGGCTGACCGGCCGTCTGCTCGACCGCGCACGCATCGATCTCCTGAGCGCGGTGCTGCGGCTGTCGGAACTCGGCGGCTTCGCCAACGATCCCGAGCGCCTTCCTGCCGCCGTCCGGACGGTGGAGGAATGGGCGGCGTATCGAGGTCCAAGGAACTGATGCAGAAAACCATTCGGAAAACCATTCGTCTGCGCCGCGCAACGCTCAAAGACGTGCCGGTCCTGCGCCGATGGGACGCCCAGCCACATGTCAGGGAAGCGAGCGGCGACGACGGTCCGTTCGACTGGGAAAACCAGATCCCGCGCGAGGTCGACTGGCGCGAGCTCCTGATCGCGGAAGCCGACGGGCGCCCGATCGGCGTCATGCAGATCATCGACGCGGCGCGCGAGGAGACGCACTACTGGGGCGACTGCGAGGAGAACCTCCGCGCCATCGACATCTGGATCGGCGAGACGGACGCGCTCAACAAGGGCTACGGCACGCAGATGATGCGCCTCGCCATCGACCGCTGCTTCGCGGCCCCCGCGGTGAAGGCCGTCCTCATCGACCCGCTCGCCAGCAACACCCGCGCTCGCCGCTTCTATGAGCGGCTCGGCTTTAAGCCGGTCGGCCCGCGCCGGTTCGGGACGGACGATTGCATGGTGTATCGGTTGGAGCGCGGCGCATGGGAGCATAGCCGCACATCGCTTTAAGAGAATTCTTCCCGGCTTTCCAAGAGGCCAAGAACCTCACCCTTCGAGACGGGCCACGCAAGTCGGCCATGGCCGACTTGCGCAGATCAAACCGCCGATCTCGGGTAAACCCGACATCGGTGGCTTCTTCAGGGTGAGGGATTCAGATTGAGAACTAACTATCCACCTTCAACGCCGCGATGAAGGCCTCCTGCGGGATGTCCACCTTGCCGTACTGGCGCATCCGCTTCTTGCCTTCCTTTTGCTTCTCCAGAAGCTTGCGTTTGCGCGTGGCGTCGCCGCCGTAGCACTTCGCGGTCACGTCCTTGCGGAGCGCCCGGATCGTCTCGCGGGCGATGATCTTGCCGCCGATCGCCGCCTGGATCGGGATCTGGAACATGTGCGGCGGGATCAGTTCCTTCAGTTTCTCGCACATGGCGCGGCCGCGGGCTTCGGCGCGCGTCCGGTGCACGAGCATGGCGAGCGCGTCGACGGGCTCGCCGTTCACGAGGATCGAGAGCCGCACGAGGTCCGCCGGCCGGCGGTCGATGATCTGGTAGTCGAACGAGGCATAGCCGCGCGAGACCGATTTGAGCCGGTCGTAGAAATCGAACACCACTTCGTTGAGCGGGAGCTCATACGTCACCATTGCCCGCGCGCCCACGTACGTGAGCTCGATCTGGTTGCCGCGCCGGTCCTGGCAGAGCTTCAGGATCGCGCCGAGATGCTCGTCCGGCGAGATGATCGTCGCCTTGATCCACGGCTCGCGGATCTCCTTGATCCTCGTCACCTCCGGCATGTCCACCGGATTGTGGATCTCGATCGTCTTTCCGTCCGTGAGCTCGATGTCGTAGATGACCGACGGCGCTGTCGCGATCAGCTCGATGTTGAACTCGCGCTCCAGCCGCTCCTCGATGATCTCGAGGTGCAAAAGGCCGAGGAAACCGCAGCGGAAGCCGAAGCCGAGCGCCGCCGACGTCTCCATCTCGAACGTGAAGCTCGCATCGTTGAGCCGAAGCCTCGCCATCGCCGCACGCAATTGCTCGAACTGCGCGGCATCAACGGGAAAGAGCCCGCAGAAGACGACCGGCTGTGCCGGCCGGAAGCCCGGCAGCGGCTCCGCGGTGGGCTTCCTGTCGTCGGTGATCGTGTCGCCGACGCGCGTGTCGGCCACTTCCTTGATCGAGCCCGTGAGGAAGCCGATCTCGCCCGGCCCGAGTTCGTCCACTTCGAGCTTCTTCGGCGTGAACACGCCGACGCGCTCCACTTCGTAGGCAGCGCCGGTGCCCATCATGCGGATGCGCTGGCCCTTCTTCAGCGCGCCGTCGACAATGCGCACGAGCACGACGACGCCGAGATAGGCATCGTACCAGGAGTCCACGAGCAATGCTTTCAGCGGCGCGTCGGGATCGCCCTTCGGCGGCGGCAGCCGCGTGACGATCGCTTCCAGCACTTCTTCCACGTTGAGGCCGGTCTTCGCCGAAATGCCGATCGCGTTCGAAGCGTCGAGGCCGATCACTTCCTCGATCTGCGCCTTGACCTTCTCGGGTTCGGCGGCGGGCAGATCGATCTTGTTCAGGACGGGGACGATCTCGTGGTTGTTGTCGAGCGCCTGATAGACATTGGCGAGCGTCTGCGCCTCCACACCCTGCGAAGCGTCCACGACGAGGATCGAGCCTTCGCAGGCGGCGAGCGAGCGGTTCACCTCGTAGGCAAAATCCACGTGCCCCGGCGTGTCGATCAGGTTCAGCACATAGTCCTTGCCGTCGCGCGCCCGGTATTTCAGGCGCACGGTCTGCGCCTTGATGGTGATGCCGCGCTCGCGCTCGATGTCCATGGAATCGAGCACCTGCTCCTTCATCTCGCGGTCGGTGAGCCCGCCGGTGAGCTGAATGAGTCGGTCGGCAAGGGTCGACTTGCCGTGGTCGATGTGGGCGACAATCGCGAAGTTGCGGATGTTCGTGCGCGGGGTTGCGGTCATGGCGGGCGGCATAGCACCCCGGGGTGCGGCGGTTCAACGAGGCGAAGCGCGGCGGCCGGCGCGCTATTTCGGCTGAACCCGGGTCCAGAGGTCGTTGAACGAGATGCTGTCGTAGAAGGCGGTGCCGTTGACCACCTTGCCGTCCCGCAGTTTCATGAACCAGGCATAGCTGTTCCGGTAGGGCCTTCCGTCATTGGCGATGCCGCGGCCGTCCCACAGCACGATCACGGTATCGCCGTCGGCATGGATGCCCCGGATGGCGACCGGCCGGAACGGCGCTCCCCCGACGAAGCGGGCAGCGAAGGGCGCCAGCACCTCGTTAATGAACTGCTGCTTGCTGGCATAAGCCTTCGAGACAACCGAATGCCCCTCGATCCGCCACGTCATCTCGGGCGCGAACACGTTCGTGATCGGCGCCTTCCCGTCGCGCCAGGCTTCGAAGGCCCCACGGATGGTCGCCCGGTTGGCTTCGGTGTCGGTCATCGATGGCTCCGGCCCAATCAATGCCGGATACCACCGGCCGCCGGAAACCGGCAAGAACGAGCCGCGCAATCCGGCTATGCTGGAACAGGAGCCGCAATGATCCGACCCGCCACCGAAGCCGACCTGCCCGCGATCCTCGCGATCTATAATGACGCGGTGCTGAACACGACCGCGATCTGGAACGAGACGCCCGTCGATCTCGAGAACCGCGCCACCTGGTTTGGGGAGCGCCGCGCCGCCGGCTTGCCGGTGCTGGTTGTCGAGGACGGCGGCCGCGTCACGGGCTATGGCAGCTTCGGCGACTTCCGCCCGTTCGAGGGCTACCGCATCACCGTCGAGCACTCGCTTTATGTCGCCGCCGACGCGCGGGGGAGGGGCTTCGGCGCCGCGCTGCTCGCGGCATTGATCGACGAGGCGAGGAAGCGCGGAAAGCGCGCGATGGTCGGCGGCATTGACGCGACGAACGCGCCCTCGCTCGCGTTGCACCGGAAGTTCGGCTTTGCCGAAGTCGGCCGCCTGCCCGGCGTCGGCGAAAAGTTCGGCCGCCTGCTCGACCTCGTGCTGATGCAGAAAACCCTGACCCCGCCAGCATAGACTCAACCCCCGGTTCCATTACGATCCGGACGGGCAATGGGTCCGCGGGGGCATGGGATGACGGCGCTGCGTTTGAAATTTCCGCGGATTGGATGCGCCGCGGTCTGTGCGGCGACCTTCCTCATGTTCTCGCCGGCGCAGGCGCAAAAAATCCCGATTGTCGATGCACACAGTCAGGCCAGCCGCGAGCTCGCGCTCTCCACGGTCATACGGCTGATGGACCGGGGCGGAGTGGCCCGCACCATCCTGTCGAACCGGAGCGGCTTGTCGCCGGCCGGCCTCGTCGCGATGGCGACCGAGCGGCCCGACCGCATCACGGCGTCGATGGAGGTCAAGAGCCAGCGATACTTCATCACCGGCGAGCCGGAATTCTATCGGCGCCTCCAAGCGATGGGCCGCGAGCCGCGCTACGGCGCCATCTCCGAGGTGCTGCTGTGGCACGAGCGCAAGGGCGGGACGGGCGGCAACCGTCATGGTCGTGGCGGGGACGGGCAGGGTAAGGCCCGCGGCGGCGGAGACGGAGCAGGCGGCGGCGAAGCCGTGCCCGAGGTCGATCTGCCGCTGGGCGCGCCGCAGGTCCAGGCGGTTCTGCAGATGGCGCTGCGTCGCGGCTTTCCGTTCGTGGTCCACTACGAATTCCGCTCCCTCGACAAGGCGGGCTACGCGAGGCGCATGGCGGAGCTGAAAGGACTGCTGCGCGCGCATCCCGCGCATCCGGTCGTCCTCATTCATATGGGACAGCTCTACGCGAGCGAGGCGGCGGCGCTGATCGCGGAATTCCCGAACATCTATTTCATGACGTCGCACGCCAACCCGGTCTTCGAAGCGGTCGGCGGCGGCCTTGGCTGGACCAGGTTGTTTGAGGGCCGCAAGCTCGCGCCCGCCTGGAAGAAGCTCTTCGTCGGGGACCCCGACCGCTTCGTCATGGCGTTCGACAACGTGCTGGCCCGCCACTGGGAGCCGGGCTACTACACGGCGCAGGCGAACCTGTGGCAGGACGGATTGCGCGACCTGCCGCGCGACGTCGCCAACGCCGTCGCGCACGGAAACGCCATCCGTTTGTGGAACCTGCCGCCGCTGGAGTGAGCCGGCTATTCGGCCGCTGTTGCGAGCCGCGTTTCGTAGGGGAACGGCTCGAGTTTCACCGGCCCGTCGCCCGCGACGACGTAGTGCCCGGGCGGCACCGGCTTCCAGTGCGAACGGTCCTGGTCGAGCGGCTCGGAAACGACGACTACATGATCGCCCGCATCCCAATAATACAACGACTGCGCCGTATCGTCGGTGGCGAAGCGGAAAGCGTAGAGCCGCTTGCCGTCGGCAAGCGCCGCCGTGAAGCGGACCGGCTCGCGCGAGCCGCTCGAGCGCGCGATGTCGGCGATCACGCCAAGCGTGCGCGAGACGGCTCCGACGACATCCTTGTCGGCCCCCGCGCCAAGGATCGAAAGGAACACGGCTTCCGAGTCCGTGGTGCCCAGGCGCGAGCGGTAATAGGCGTCCGGAATCATCGCCTCGACCTTGCGGCGAATCAGCGACCAGTCGCCGATCTGACCGTTGTGCATGAACAGCCACCGCCCGTACGAGAACGGATGGCAGTTCGGCCGCGTGATCTGCGTGCCGGTCGAAGCGCGGACATGCCCGAAGAAGAGGTGCGAGCGGATGTGCTGCGCGAGCGAGCGGAGATTCTCATCCGACCAGGCGGGACGAATTTCCCGGTACACGCCGGGCTCGCGCTTCTCACCGTACCAGCCGAGGCCGAAGCCGTCGCCGTTCAGGCTGTCGCTGGATTCGCGGGCGCGCCGGCTCTGCTCGATCAGGGAATGAACGGGCGCCGTGATGTATTGTTCAAGCGCGATTGGCTTTCCGCGATAGGCGATCCAGCGGCACATGGGATTAATGCTCAGCCCACGCTGTTCTTAGCAGCTTTCTTTCGAATATTGAACCGCTTGTGGTGAACCTCAGGTGAACGCCGCCGTCCCGCGCTGGCCTTCATAGAAACAACCGCCGGTCACATTTGTTAATCAATGGAACCGGAGTTCGTCGCCCATGGCCGCGCCCGCCATCAAATCGCTGAAGCAACTCCGTGCGGCGGAGGACCGCTGCACCCGTTGCTCGCTCTATGCCGATGCCCTCCAGGCCGTGCCAGGCGAGGGGCCGTTGCGGCCGCGGCTGATGCTCGTCGGCGAGCAGCCAGGCGACCAGGAGGACAAGCAGGGGCATCCTTTCGTCGGTCCCGCCGGCCGCATTCTCGACGAGGCGATCGCAGGCGCCGGCCTCGACCGCTCGGATGTGTTCGTCACCAACGCGGTCAAGCACTTCAAACACGAGACGCGCGGCAAGCGCCGGTTGCATAAGCGGCCGAACACCTACGAGATCGAACGCTGCAAGTGGTGGCTCAACCTCGAGCGCGCGATTGTGAAGCCAAAGGGCATCGTCGCGCTTGGTGCGACAGCGGCGCGCAGCCTGCTCGGCCGGACAGTGCCGATCGAAAAATCGCGCCGCAAGCGGCTGGCGCTCGAGGACGGCACGCCGGTGTTCGTCACCCGGCATCCTTCAGCGATGCTCCGCATCGAGGATCGTACGGAACGCCACGCCCTCATTCGCCAGTTTACTGGAGACTTGCGTTACGCGGCACGGCACCTGCCGCCCTGAATCATTCGCCTTCGCCGAAACGATCCTGGCAGAGCGCCTCGATCGCCGCGAGCGCGGCTTCGGCTTCCGGCCCGCGCGCCGTCACGCGGATCGTGCTGCCGATTCCGGCCGCGAGCATCATCAATCCCATGATTGATGTGCCGCCGACCGTCTCACCGCAGCGGGAAACCGTCACTTGCGCGTTGAAGCGCTCGACCGTCTGCACGAATTTCGCGGACGCCCGCGCGTGCAATCCCTTCTGATTGATGATCGGGATTTCCCGGCTCAGTGCGCCGGCCGACGCCGCAGGATCAGGCGGATAATCGTTGTCGATCTTGCCGGCCGCCATGCGCGTCATTTGCCCGCGAGCACATGGCTGGCGATGTTGATGTATTTCCGCCCGGCCTCCTGCGCGCAAGCGACCGCGTCGGCGAGCGGCCGCTCGTTGCGCACGCTCGCAAGCTTTACAAGCATCGGCAGGTTGATGCCGGCGACCACCTCGACGTTCGGCACGTTCATCACGGAGATGGCGAGGTTCGACGGCGTGCCGCCGAACATGTCGGTCAGGATCACGACGCCGTCGCCGCTATCGACTTCCTTGACGGCGTCGACGATTTCCTGGCGGCGGTCGTCGATGTTGTCCTCGGGCGCGATCGCGACCGTCGCGATCTGCCGTTGCGGGCCGACCACGTGTTCGAGCGCCGCGCAGAATTCCGCGGCGAGCCGGCCATGCGTGACGAGGACAAGTCCGATCATGATCTCTCTGAGGGACACCGGCGGAAGCGAAGCGGCTGCCGCAGCCCACGAGGCGGCACATATTCGTTGGGGAGTCCGCCGAAGGCAAGCGCGAACATTCACGCCTTTGTGACGGTTTTCAAGGCAGCAAGGACAGGCGAAATGGGCTCGGCATTCGTCGCAACGGGCAGGCGCGACAACTTGACGCCAAGAATCTCCGTGGTTTGCGCGGTGGTATCCGGAATGCGGCCCGCGTCTTCCGCTGCGAGATCGACCACGAGGCTCACGAGCGCGAGGGGCTCGTGCACAACCTCCGCGATTCCGAACCCCCGCACCTCGATCTTTCCCCGGATCGGCTCCGGCGCGGCGGAAAGCAGCCGGCCATTCGCGGCGAACAGGTGTACCCGGTCGTCGGACACGAGCCGCGCCGAAGGCAGAAGTCCGCTGTCGCCGGCCCGAATCAGGGCAAGCGCGAGCCGCGACTTGCCGCTGCCGGAGGGGCCGCGGACGAGGACGGCGCTTCGTCCCACGAGCACACAGCTCGCATGCGCGGTCGTGCCTTTGTCGGTCGTCATCGATCAGATCGCGGGCAGGCAAACGACGAAGCGTGCGCCCTGCACTTCGCGTGTGTTATCCGCGGCGGGACGCCCGTAGCGGTTCTCCGCCCAGATGCGGCCGCCATGTCCCTCGACGATCTGTCGCGAGATGGAGAGGCCGAGGCCGGAATTCTGTCCAAAGCCCTGCTCCGGCCGGTCGGTATAGAAGCGCTCGAAGATGCGTTCGAGCGCGTCCGGCCGGATGCCCGGACCGTCATCGTCGACGATGATCTCAACCTGTGTCTTCAGCCGCCGGCAGGTGACGCGCACCGTGCCGCCCGGCGGTGAGAACGAGCGGGCGTTTGCGACCAGGTTATCGATCACCTGCCCGAGTCGGGAATCGTGGCCCGGCACCACGTAGCTTTCCGGTGCACCGGCATCGCGCGCGAAGGAAAGCATGATGCGGACGCCGTCGTCGCGCGGCACTTCGTTGGCGATCTTGACGACGGCGGTGAGGAGACGCTCGAGGTCGACCGGCGCCGCCTCCTGCCGTTGCATCTCCGCGTCGAGCCGGCTCGCGTCGGAGATGTCGGAGATCAGCCGGTCGAGGCGGCGGACGTCGTGCTGGATCACGGCGAGCAGCCGGTCGCGCGACTCGTTGTTCTTCACGAGCGGTAAGGTCTCTACCGCCGAGCGCAGCGATGTGAGGGGGTTCTTCAGTTCGTGCGCGACGTCCGCGGCGAAGCTCTCGATCGCCTCGATGCGGCTGTAGAGTGCGTCGGTCATGTCGCGGATCGCGCCGGAGAGGTGACCGATCTCGTCGGAGCGCGAGGTGAAGTCGGGAATCTCCACGCGCGAGCGCGTGCGCCGGCGTACACGCTCGGCCGCCGACGCAAGCCGCCGCACCGGGCCGCCGATCGTGCCGGCGAGCAGGACGGACAGGAGGACCATGACGAGCGCGGCGATTCCGAACACGCCGAGAATGAGGAGTCGCTCGCTTTCCACCGCATCGTCGATCTCGCCGCCTTGCGTGGAGAGAAGGAGCGCCCCGTGGATCGCGCGGAAGCGCTGCACCGGCACCGCCACGGACACGATCACTTCGCCGCGCTCGTTCGTGCGGACGACGCTCGACTTCGCGCCGATGAGCGCATTGGCGACTTCCTCGTAGCCCTTGCCATTGCCGGGCCCGAGCTCCTTGTAAAGCGGCAGTTCTCCTCGCAGCACGCGTTTGTAGATCGAGTTCCACTGACGCTCGAAAAAGCCGGGCTTCTGCGCGAACGGGGACGGCAGGTCGAAACGGAGGATGTCGCCGCGCGAATAGAGCGTACTCGAGTCGAGGAGCAGCGTTCCGTCGCGGTCGTAGATGCGGGCGCGCGTGTCGGTCGGCGAGATCAGCCGCCGCAGGAGCGGCGCGACCCGCTCCGGATTGATCGGGAAGTCGTAAGGCGCGAGAATGTCTTCGCCGGGCCCGTAGCTCTGGCCCTGCTGCAATTCCAAAAGGCGCTCGGGATCGATGGTGATCGCGTGCATGTCGGCCGTGGCCGAGGCCGCGATCGCGCCGGCGATGATTTCGCCCTGCGTGAGCAGGCTCTGGACCCGCGCATCGACGAGGTTCGCGCGATAGTTCGAGAGATAGAGAATGCCGGACACCAGCGCGACGAGGCCGGCGAGGTTGAGCAGCACGATCCGGCGCGTGATGCTCGAGAAGCCGCGGTTCGCCACCCGCCGCTGTCCCTGGCGCAGCGCGGTGAACGTGCGCGAGAAGAACCCCTTGGCTTGCGGAGGCTGGGCCGGCGTCTCCTTTGCGGTTGGCGTTGGCTGCTCGTCCTGCGGTTCGCCTTCGTCCGGCAGCTTGCGCGCGAGGATTTCTGCCAACTCGTCGTAGGACTGCTGCAGCTTGCGCGCGTTGTCGGGCGCCCCGGCATTCCGCCGCGACCGCACTTCAGCAAGATTTTCGACGTTTGCCTTCATGCGTCGCGCCCCGGCACGGCCGGACTACGCTCAGATTTCTTTGAAGCGGTAGCCGACGCCGTACAACGTTTCGATCATCTCGAAATCGTCTTCGACGGCTTTGAACTTCTTGCGCAGCCGCTTGATGTGGCTGTCGATGGTGCGATCGTCCACATAGACCTGATCGTCGTAGGCCGCGTCCATCAGCGCGTTGCGGCTCTTCACGACACCCGGCCGGCTCGCGAGCGCCTGCAGGATCAGGAACTCGGTGACGGTGAGCGTCACCGGCTGGCCCTTCCAGGTGCAGGTGTGGCGCTCCGGATCCATGCGCAGCGGTCCGCGCTCTAGGACCTTGGCGTCGTTCTCCTTCGGCACGGCGCCGTCCTTTGGCGTGACTCGGCGCAGCACCGCCTTCACGCGTTCCACTAGGAGCCGCTGCGAGAACGGCTTCCGGATGAAATCGTCGGCGCCCATCTTGAGGCCGAACAGTTCGTCGATCTCTTCGTCCTTGGAGGTGAGGAAGATCACCGGCACGTCGGTCTTCTGGCGCAGCCGGCGCAGCAGTTCCATTCCGTCCATCCGCGGCATCTTGATATCGAGGATCGCGAGATCGGGCTGCTGGGTCTTGAAGCCGTCGAGCGCAGTCGCGCCGTCCGTATAGGTCAGGATCCGGTAACCTTCTGCTTCCAATGCCATGGACACGGAAGTCAGGATGTTACGGTCGTCATCGACCAAAGCGATCGTTGGCATGAAATCTCCTCACCGCCCAAAGGAAGCGAAATCCCCTTCGGGTTGAAGCTGGTAGCCGGGGCCGAAATGTGACGGCACCCGCGATCTGCGCCCCCGATCGAAGCAAAACTAGCCCTTTACGGGTGCAATTGCCACGCCTGACGCCCCCTTTTCCCGGCGCGGCGATTTCGCACATATTGGCGTGAAATTACCCCATGGAAGGGGCAAATCACGGAAATCGGTAAAGGCCGCAAGCAGGAAGGACCGCAACGATGCTCTCCAAGGCCGAATTCGACCCCGTGCGATCCGCCCGCCGTCTTCTGCGGGAGGCCCGAACCGGCGCGCTTGCGACCCTGCTCCCGAGCGGCGCCCCGCATGCTTCCCTCGTCACCGTCGCGAACCTGGCGGACGGCTCGCCGGTGGTGCTGCTGTCGCGGCTTGCGCGGCATACGGATAACGTCGTTTCCGATCCGCGCGTATCGCTGCTCATCGAGGGGCCGCGCGCCAACGATCCGCTCGCAGGCGCACGCATCAGCATCAGTGGAACCATCGGTCGGACCGACAATCCGGCCGCGCGCCGGCGGTTTCTCGCCCGCCATCCGTCCGCCGCCGGCTATGCCGGCTTCAAGGATTTCGCCTTCTGGCGGATCGAGATGACCGGCGCGCATCTCGTCGCCGGCTTTGGCCGCATCGTCGATCTGTCCGGCGCCGATCTCGTCACGGACGTTACCGACGCAGCGGCGATGCTGGACGCGGAGGAGAGCGCCGTCGAGCACATGAATGCCGATCACGCCGACGCCGTCGAGCTCTATGCGACGAGGCTCCTGGGAGCGGAGGCCGGGCCATGGCGGATCATCGGGATCGATCCGGCGGGCTGTGACTTATCGTTAGGCGAGACAATTCGCCGCCTCGAATTTCCGCAACGCGTCATCGCCCCTGATGCACTGCGCAAGATGCTGGTTGACCTGGCACGGCAGGCGCGAGGCGCCTGAAAATAAGGTTAAGTGCGCCAATTGCTTCGCATAGGGTGCGGATCGGGCCGTCTGCGCAAACATCGCGCTTCACTTTATTTCGCCCGGTTATTATGGTCCCCGCCGCCCACCGTACCAACCGCCCAAAACCCGGCAAATTTGCCGGCCACAGGACGTAACGGCGGATCGAGAGTCCGGGCCGCCGCCCGGACATGATTCTGGGAGGAAGTTCGTGAAAGAGACCGGCATTCGCAACGCCGCATTCGGCGCTGACAAAATCGGCTTTAAGGATCTGGCCGCCGTTCATTGGAACCTGCTCGAGCCGGTACTCTACGAACACGCGCTCGCCAACAAGGAGGCGGAGCTCGTCGTGGGCGGCGCCATCTGCGCCGAGACCGGCGTCCATACCGGCCGCAGCCCCAAAGACAAGCACACGGTCGTCGACGCGCTGACCGAGAGTTCGGTCTGGTGGGACGGCAATCGCAAGATGTCCCGCGAGCATTTCGACGTGCTGCTCGCCGACTTCCTCGCGCACGCCAAGGGCAAGCAGCTCTACGCGCAGGACCTCTACGGCGGCGCTGATCCGAAATACCAGATCAAAACGCGCGTCTATACCGAGCTGGCCTGGCACTCGCTGTTCATCCGCACCCTGCTCATTCGCCCCGACCGTTCCGAGCTTGCGGACTTCGCGCCGGAACTCACGATCATCGACCTGCCGAGCTTCAAGGCCGATCCCGCCAGGCACGGCTGCCGCAGCGAAACGATCATCGCCATCGACTTCTCGCGCAAGATCGTGCTGATCGGCAACTCGTCGTATGCCGGCGAGATCAAGAAGTCGGTCTTTACCACGCTGAACTTCTATCTGCCCGCGCAAGGCGTCATGCCCATGCATTGCTCGGCGAACGTCGGGCCCGACGGCGACAGCGCGCTGTTCTTCGGCCTCTCCGGCACCGGCAAAACGACGCTCTCCGCCGATCCCAACCGTACGTTGATCGGTGACGATGAGACCGGCTGGGGCCCGGACGGCATCTTCAATTTCGAGGGCGGCTGCTACGCCAAGTGCGTCAACCTCTCGCGCGAGAACGAGCCGCAGATCTGGGACGCCACCAACCGCTTCGGCGCGATCCTCGAGAACGTCGTGTATGATCCGGAGACGCGCGTGCCGGATTACACGGACATCTCGAAGACCGAGAATACACGCTCGGCCTATCCGCTCGACTTCATCCCCAACGCCTCGCGCACCGGCCGCGCCGGCCACCCGAAGAACATCGTGTTCCTCACGGCCGATGCCTATGGCGTCATGCCGCCGATCGCGAAGCTCACGCCAGCGCAAGCCATGTACCACTTCCTTTCGGGCTACACGGCGAAGGTCGCCGGCACCGAGAAGGGCCTCGTCGGCGTCCAGCCGGAATTCTCCACCTGCTTCGGCGCGCCGTTTTTGCCGCGTCCGCCCGCGGAATACGGCAACCTGCTGCGCGACTACATCGCCAAGCACAAGGTCGACTGCTGGCTCGTGAACTCGGGCTGGACCGGCGGCATCTACGGCGTCGGTCACCGCATGCCGATCAAGGCGACGCGCACCCTCGTCACCGCCGCGCTCAACGGCTCGTTGAAGAACGCGAACTATCGCACCGATCCCTATTTCGGCTTCGCAGTGCCGACCTCCGTGCCGGGCGTGGACACGGCACTCCTTGAGCCGATCAAGACCTGGAAGGACGCGAAGGAGTTCGACAAGACCGCCCGCGAGCTGGTGAAGAAGTTCCAGGACAACTTCACGAAGTTCGAGGGCAAGGTCGACGCCGATGTCCGCGCGGCCGCGCCGGAAGTCCGGATCGCCGCCGAGTAACGGCGCGCACGTTCAACCAGCGACTGAGCGGCGGCCGTTTGGCCGCCGCTTTCGTTTTTGGGGGGATGTGCGGCGAAAGGCATTGATGCGCTCGCCCGGCGGCGACGAATTCATCGGCCGTCTGCTGAAGAGGCTGCCGGCCCGGCGTCGCTCTCGATGGGGCGTGTACCGGCTGCGGTCATTGCAGAGTCGTCAGCCGATCCCACGGCTCTTCCCGTGATCAGCGGGCGGTCCTCGGGCGGTTCGTCGGCGACCTGAATGTTGGAGAGCGTCTGCCGGACGCTCCTCGGTAGTCCACGGTAGTTCTCGGCCGGCACGAACTGGCTGCTTCGGTGTGGCGGTTTGCCATCGCCTGTGAACACCACGGGGCCCTCGCGGGTGATGACGATGTCGCCACGGCGCAACGTGGGATCGTCACGGATGTCCGGCGAGACGAGACCGGGCAGGCCGTCGCTCCGGCATGTGCAAGTATCGACTGTCCGCTCGCGAAAGAGAAACGCGGTCGCGAGCGCCGTATAGTGCTTGCCGTCGCTGGATGCCGCCCGCTCGATCTCGTTGCCGGTGAATACGCGTGTCTCGACAGCCGGGCACATGGCGCTGCAATGGCTTTCGGGTGTGATGGACGCGGTGCCTTTCTCGGTTGGCAGAGGGAAGTAGCGGCCGTCGCAGAGCCGTACGCAATAGGCGATGGGCGGTGCGGACGGCTTGCTCGCCTGCTGCTCGCGCGGGGCTTTCGGAACGGTTGGGGTCCGCGGTGGCCGCTGACGAATGCGAGGCTGCCGCGGAATATCCGGCTGGTAGTTCTCGTAAGGCGCCCGAAAGATTCGGAAGAACGAATCGAAGAATCCCTGTGCGGTCGCCGCGTCTGAAACAAACAAAAGCGCCGCGGCGGCAAGTCCTGCCAGCGCGCGGCGCAAAACGGGAAATTGTTGCTCGGGAGAGCCTGCAGGCATCAACGATCTCCGGTGGTGCGCGTCGGCGCGACGCGTCTTCCGGACGTAAGCGATGATGCGTTCGCGGCAAACACGCCGGCGGTTGTAAGTGCTCCGATGTTTAAAGGGCGGTCTTTCCCGACCCGACAGGTTGAGTTGAGATTAGCGCATCGTCGAAAAAAATTTTCTTCGCAAAGTCGAAACCGGATCGCCATTGCGTGATCGAAATAGCGCCGGGATCGAGCGAATGCGTCGGCAGAAGACGCAAGCAGTCCAGGGAACCGCGCCGCGAGCCGCGCGGCATGCGGCCGCCCCGCACCCTGACGTGCAGATCGATGATTTCCCGCTCGGGTGAAATCCCGAGAACGTACGGTTGTCTCAGAGGAAGAACAGCACCGTCACCAGTGCGAAGCACGGCAGCAGGAACACGGCGGCCCAGCCGATATAGCCGAAGAAGCTCGGCATCTTCACGCCGCGGTGTTGCGCGATCGCGAGCACCATGAAGTTCGGCGCGTTGCCGATATAGCTGTTCGCGCCCATGAACACCGCGCCCGCCGAGATCGCCGCGAGCGTGGAGGCCATCGGTCCCATCAGCGTCTCTGCGTCGCCGCCGGCAAGATTGAAGAACACGAGATAGGTCGGTGCGTTGTCGAGGAACGACGACAGCGCGCCCGTGAGCCAGAAATACCAGATGTTGTTCGGCTGGCCCGCCTCGTCAGTGACGAGGCTGACGAGCGACGCCAGCGCGCCGTCCTCTCCCGCGCGCAGGATGGCGATCGCCGGGATGATCGTGATGAAGATGCCGGCGAACAGCTTCGCCACTTCCGCGATCGGACCCCAGTCGAAGCCGTTGCGCTCGTGGATGTACTTCGGCGTGATCCACATCGACACGCCGGCGACGGCGAGCAGGATCAGGTCGCGCACGATCGATTGCAGTTCGACATGCGTGCCGAAGACGTTGAATGCGATTCCCGGTTTCCAGTAGGCGCTCATCAGGATCGCGCCGATGATGCAGAAGATCAGGGGGATATTCTGCTTGCCGCGCAGGCCGATGCTTTCGGTGTCCGGCGTCGGATCCTTCTTGTGCGGCAGCCCTTCTTCCTTTGCGTAGAACCGACGATCGAGGAAATAGAACACGATAAGCAGGAGGCTCGCGACCAGCACGGTTTTCGCGAACAGGTGCGTTGTCGTCCAGAAGAAATCGACCCCCTTCAGAAAGCCGAGGAACAGCGGCGGATCGCCGAGCGGCGACAGCGAGCCGCCGATGTTCGACACGAGAAAGATGAAGAAGACGACGACATGCACGTTGAAGCGGCGGTCGTCGTTCGCGCGGAGCAACGGCCGGATCAGCACCATCGAGGCGCCGGTGGTACCGATGATGCTGGCGATCGCCGTGCCGATGCCGAGGATCGCGGTATTGACGCCGGGGGAGCCGTGCAGGTTGCCGGTGACAAGAATGCCGCCCGCCACCGTGAACAGCGCGAACAGCAGGATGATGAAGGGGATATATTCAAGGAGCGCCGTATGCACGACCTCCGCGCCCGCGGTGTCCGAGCCATGCAGGATCGCGAACGGCACGATGAAAGCGAGCGCCCAGAACAGCGACACCTTGCCGAAATGATGATGCCAGAAACGCGGCGCCGCGAGCGGGAGGATCGCGATCGACAGGAGAATGCCGGCGAAGGGGATTACCCAGAACAGCGAAAGCTCGCTGCCGTTGAACGGCTCGGCGGCGAATGCCGGATCGGCGCTCGCAAGGAGCGCAAGAATCCCCAGTGCAGCGGCGCGCAGCATAGCCCCTCCGGCGTCTTCTCCCCGCAGATTGGGTAGCAATGGACGCGGAAAGTGGCAATCGCGCTTTCGTCGCCGCATCACGGTACTGCCATCCGCTCGTCCCCGCGAAAGCGGGGACCCAGAACCTGGATTCCCGCTTGCGCGGGAATGAGCGGAGTTTGTCGACGCGCCCGTCGGAAGCGCTCAGTGCGCCTCTTCCCAGTTGTCGGCGGCCTTGGCGTCGACGTGCAGCGGAATGGAGAGGGAGACGGCCGGCAGCGGCGCTTCGCTCATCACTTTGGCAATGAGCGGGAGGGTCTTCTCCACTTCGCCGTCCGGCACCTCGAATACGAGTTCGTCGTGCACCTGCAGCAGCATGCGCGCGTTGAGTTTCGACTTCGCGAGCGCGCCCTCCATGCGGATCATGGCGCGGCGGATGATGTCGGCGGCCGTTCCCTGCAGCCGCGCGTTGATCGCCGCGCGCTCGTTGAAGCTGCGCACCGAGGGGTTGCTGTCGGAAATCCCCGGGTAGTGGCACTTGCGGCCGAACAGCGTCGTCACATAGCCGAGCTTCCGGCAGGACGCCTTGGTCTCCTCCATGTAGTCGCGGATGCCGGGGAAGCGCTCGAAATATTTCTTGATGTAGGCGCCGGCCTCCTCGCGCGGGATGCCGAGCTGGTTCGCGAGCCCGAACGCGGAAATCCCGTAGATGATGCCGAAATTGATCGCCTTCGCGCGCCGGCGCACCTCCGGCGGCATGCCCTGGATCGGCACACCGAACATCTCCGAGGCCGTCATCGCGTGAATATCGAGCCCGTCGCGGAACGCCTGCTTCAGCGTCGCGATGTCGGCGATCTCGGCGAGCAGCCGCAACTCGATCTGCGAATAGTCGGCGGAGACGAGCTGGAAGCCTTTCTCGGCAACGAACGCACGGCGGATCTTGCGGCCTTCCTCGGTGCGGATCGGGATGTTCTGCAGGTTCGGGTCGGACGACGACAGTCGCCCGGTCGGCGTCGCCGCCAAGGCATAAGACGTGTGCACGCGCCCGGTCGCGGGATCGATGTGGTTCGGCAGCGCGTCCGTGTAGGTCGAGCGCAGCTTCGAGAGCTGCCGCCATTCGAGAATCTTCTGCGGCAGCACGTGGCCTTCCTCGGCGAGATCCTCGAGCACGTTCGCCCGCGTCGACCAGGCGCCGGTGGACGTCTTGGTGCCGCCGGGCAGGCCCATCTTGCCGAACAGGATGTCGCCGAGTTGCTTGGCGCTGCCGGGGTTGAACGCCTCGCCTGCGATCTCGCGGATCTCGTCCTCCAGCCGCGCGATGCCCTGCGCGAATTCGCCCGAAAGCCGCGCCAGCATCGCCCGGTCGATCGAGATGCCGCGCCGCTCCATGCGCGCGAGCACCTCCACCATCGGCCGTTCCAGCGTCTCGTACACCGTGTCCATGCGCTCGGCGACGAGCCGCGGCTTGAGCACGCGCCACAGCCGCAGCGTCACGTCGGCGTCTTCGGCCGCGTATTCGGTCGCCTTGTCGATCGCGACCCGGTCGAAGCCGATGTGCAGCTTGCCTTTGCCGGCGACGTCCTCATACGCGATGCAGGTATGGCTGAGATGCTCGAGCGCGAGCCGGTCCATGCCGTGCCCGCCCTTGCCGGCGTCGAGCGCGTAGGAAATGAGCATCGTGTCGTCGTAGGGCGCAAGCTCGATCCCGTAGCGGGAGAGCAGCAGCGCGTCGAACTTCAGGTTCTGCCCGATCTTCAGGACGCTGCGGTCCTCGAGCACGGGCTTGAGGCGGGCGAGCACGTCGCGGATCGGCAACTGCCCCGGCAGCGCCCCTTCGCTGAACAGGCCGTCTCCCGCGCCCCGGTGACCGATCGGGATGTAGCAGGCTTCGTTGGGAGCGAGCGCGAGCGATACGCCCACAAGCTCCGCCTGCATGGGATCGAGTGAGTTCGTCTCTGTGTCGACGGCGACGAAACCTGCGTCCTTCGCTTTCGCCATCCAGGCGTCGAGGCGCTGGAGATCGGCGATCGTCTCATAGCGGGAGCGATCGCACGGCGTTGCCCTGGCTTCTTTCGCGCGCGCGGCGGCGAGCGCCTGCGGCGTCATTTCGCCCGGAGGATGCGCCCTCTTTTCTTCGCGGGGGGACGCCCCGCGCGCCTTCGGAGTCTTGCCCGCTTCGGCCGGTTCTTCACCGGCGACCACGGCGGCGACGCCCGCGCCGCCCGGGGCGAGCTGTGCGTCGGGCATGACTTCCTCGGCGTTGAGCCCGTGCGCCTCGGCGACCCGCTTGGTCAGCGAGTTGAACTCCATCGCCTTGAGGAAGGCGACGAGCTGCTTCGGCTCGATCGTGTGGTCGACCTTGAAGTCATCGATCTTGAGCTCGACCGGCGACTTGTCGTCGAGGAGCACAAGGCGTTTCGAGATGCGCGCCTGCTCGGCGAACTCGATCAGCGACTGTCGCCGCTTTTCCTGCTTGATCTCGGTCGCGCGCGCGAGCAGCGTTTCAAGATCGCCGTACTCGTTGATGAGCTGCGCCGCGGTCTTGATGCCGATGCCGGGCACGCCCGGCACGTTGTCGGTGCTGTCGCCCGCGAGCGACTGCACCTCGGCGACCTTCTCGGGCGGCACGCCGAATTTCTCCTCGACCTCCTTCGGGCCGACCCAGCGCTCGCGTCCCGGCATCGGGTCGTACATCCGGATGCCCGGCTTGATGAGCTGCATCAGGTCCTTGTCGCCGGCGACGATTGTCACGTCCGCGCCCTGGCTCAATGCCTCGCGGGCATAGGTGGCGATCAGGTCGTCGGCCTCGTAACCCGCAAGCTCGATCGGCGTGAGGCCGAACGCCTTCACCGCCTCGCGCATCAGCGGGAACTGCGGCACGAGATCGTCCGGCGGATCGTCGCGGTTCGCCTTGTAGTCGGGATAAATCTCGTTGCGGTAGCCTTCCTCCGAGGCGTCGAACACGACCGCGATGTGGGTCGGCTTCACGCCGTCGATGCCCTCGCGCATCAGCTTCCACAGCATGTTGCAGAAGGTCATGACCGCACCGACCGGCAGGCCGTCGGAGCGGGTGAAGGCGCGGCCGCGCGACTGCGCGGCTTTGAACATCGCGAAATAGGCGCGGAAAATGTAGGAGGAGCCGTCCACCAAGAACACGTGGCCGTTGCCCTTGCCGGCCTTGACGGACGCAGCGGGTTTGGCCGGAACCGCGGGTTTCGGCGCCTTGGCGGGAAGCGGCGGCTTCGAGACTTTCGCGGGCACGGCGGCCTTGGCGGCAGCCGCGCGTTTGGCGGGCTTTGCGGTCTTGGACTTCGGGGGCATGGCGGCACGATGCCCCAAGCCCGCCGCCGGATACAAGTGCAGATTCTTCCCGTGCACCTCATCCTTCGAGACGCCCTCCAGCCTCATCCTGAGGAGCCTCGCGCAGCGAAGGCGTCTGGAAGGATGAGGCTGAAGGGCTCCTCAGGATGAGGTGTTGACTTATTCCGCCGGCTGCAGTGTGGGCCGGCGTGGGCGGTCGATATAGAAGAAGGCCGGCCGCTTGAACAGGAAGTCGAAGCGCGTGCCGCTGACGAGCCAGTGCAGCAGGAGCGGCGCGATCACGCCCGCCGCGGTGACGATCAGCGCGATGCTGCCAATATCGGTCACGATCCCCGTCTTCAGGAGCACGGCGCGCGTCGCCGCCATCGGCAGGAAGAAGGCAAGATAGACCACGATGGAATGTTCGCCCGCGTGCCGCAGGAGATCGGCGACGTTCGCCCGCGCGAGCAGGGCAGCGACCGCGATCACCGCGCTCGCGCCGGCAAAGCCGAGGACGAGCGAGACGCCCGGCAGGGTCGCATAGCCGGCAGCGACGAGGAGGCCGTTGATGCCTGCCCAGCCGGCGAGCGCGGCGATCGAAGCGAGCGGCCGCGCCTGCACGCCACGCGCGAGCGTAAAGACGTGCGACGCGACCCAATAGCCCGCGAAGAAATAGACGAAGCGCGCTGCGAACTCGTCGATCATAATCCAGCCCGTCTCGATCGGCAGCGATTCGAGCACCGCGCCGATGAGGAAGATGACGGCGGGCGGCACGCGCCGCGTGAGTTTCGTCACCACGAAGAACACGGGCAGGAGATAGATGAACCAGAGCGTGCCGAACGGCTCGATGTAGGAGAAGAGATAGAGCTTGAGCACGCCGGCGGCGCCAAGCTCGCCGGCGAGACCGGGCGCCTTGAAGGCGAACTGGATCGTCACCCACAGCGCATAGAAATAGAGGAAGTGCACCACCTTGCGGTCGAGATAGCGGGTCCAGTCGCGGTCGATCACGCGCGCGAGGAAGAGGCCGGAGATCAGAAAGAAATCCGGCATGCGGAAGGGCTTCGCGAACTCGACCGCATAATGCATCCAGCCCTCGGCGCCCGCCGCCGCCTCGACGCCGAGCGTCGAGTGCATCATCACCACCATGACGATGCAGATGCCCTTGGCGTAGTCGACCCAGTCGACCCGGCCGGTATGCCCTGCGTTGCTCATGCCGCTTCCAATAGTCGCCCGTCCCGTTTCGGGACGGTTTGCGTCCGCCTGTGGTCTTGGTCGCAAGGCCCGTGCCGCCTTTGACCCCCATGAACCCGGCCGCTATTGCCGCAGGCGGACGAACAAACCTTTAAGTCAGGGACGATGACTGATCCGTTTCGCGACAGCCTGCCGGTCGACGAGGCGCTCCCCGGCCTGCGCCGGGCGCTGGCTAGGGGCCGCGCCGCCGTGCTCGTCGCCCCGCCGGGCGCGGGCAAGACGACGCGGGTGCCGCTTGCGCTGATCGACGAGCCGTGGCTCGGTGGCCGGCGTATCCTCGTGCTTGAGCCACGGCGGCTCGCCGCCCGCGCCGCCGCCGCCCGCATGGCTTCGACGCTGGGAGAGCAGGTCGGCCAGACTGTCGGCGTCCGCGTCCGCTTCGGCTCCAAGGTCTCGCGCAAGACGCGGATCGAGGTGGTGACCGAAGGCGTGTTCACGCGTCTGATCCTCGACGACCCGGAGCTCAAGGGTGTTGCGGCCGTCCTGTTCGACGAGTTTCATGAGCGCTCGCTCGATGCCGATCTCGGCCTCGCGCTCGCGCTCGATGCGCAGCGTGGCCTGCGCGAGGATTTGCGGCTCGTTGCCATGTCCGCAACCATCGACGGTGCGCGCGTTGCGGGCTTGCTCGGCGATGCGCCGGTGATCGAATCCAAGGGCCGCGCCTATGACGTCGAGACGCGCTATCTCGGCCGCGTGCAGCGCGAGCCGGTCGAGCGGCAGATGGCGAGCGCGATCGAGCGAGCGCTGGCGAGCGAGCGCGGCTCGATCCTCGCCTTCCTGCCGGGCGCCGGGGAAATCCGCCGCACCGCCGATCGCTTGCTCGAATCCGTGCGCGATCCCTTGGTCGACATCGTGCAGCTCTATGGCGCGCTCGATGCCGAGACGCAGGACCGCGCCATTGCGCCATCGCCGGTGTGCCGCCGCAAGGTCGTGCTCGCGACATCAATCGCAGAAACCTCGCTCACGATCGAAGGCGTGCGGATCGTCGTCGACTCCGGTCTTGCCCGCGTGCCGCGCTACGAGCCGGCGGTCGGCCTGACGCGGCTCGAAACCGTGCGCGTCTCTCGCGCCTCCGCCGACCAGCGCCGCGGCCGCGCCGGCCGCACCGAGCCCGGCGTCTGCTACCGGCTCTGGGACGAGGCCGAGTCCATGAGTCTCGCGCCGTTCACGGCGCCCGAAATCCTGGCATCCGATCTGTCGGGTTTGGTGCTCGATCTAGCGGTCTGGGGCGTGCGCGATCCGAATACGCTCGCCTGGCTCGATCCGCCGCCGCAAGCAGCACTTGCCGAAGCGCGCGCGCTGCTCGTCGAGCTGGACGCGATCGATGCCGAAGGCCGCATCACGGAGAAGGGAAAACGACTCGCACGGCTGCCGCTGCCGCCGCGGCTCGCCGCCATGATCGTCGCCGCCGCCGAGGAAGGTGAAGCGCTGCTCGCCGCCGAGATCGCCGCCGTGGTTTCCGAGCGCAACCTCGGCGACGACGACATCGACCTCGGGCATCGTGTGGAGAATTTCCGTCGCGACCGCTCTCGCCGCGCCGCCGAGGCGCGACGCATGGCGAGCAACTGGGCTGAATTGGCGGCGGATTCTGCGAACCCACCCCCTCTCCCGGAAGGATCCGCTCGCTCCCGCTCGCGGACCCTTCCCACCCTCTCCCCCTCCCAGAGGGAGGGGGAGAGGGAAGAGGGACGGCGCGCGCAAGCGCGACGTCCCGAGGGAGAGGGGGCGGGCGCTCCGCAGGCGCGAGCACGGAATTGGCAGGAAACCGTCGGAAGCCTGCTCGCGCTTGCCTTTCCCGATCGTGTGGCGAAGGCGAGGGCGGGCAGGCACGGCGAATTCCTGCTGGAGAATGGCCGCGGCGCGCGGCTCGACCCGGCGCATTCCTTTGCGCGGGAAAAATATCTAGCGGTTGCGGAACTCGCTGGTACTGCCGCCGAAGCGCGGATCCTGCTCGCGGCGAAAATCACCGAAGAGGAAATCGAGCGGCGATTTGCGTCGCACATCGTCGAAACAACGGAAGTCGCCTTCGACGAAAAGACCATGTCGGTTCGCGGCCGGGCGCTCCGCAAGCTCGGCGCCATTGCGCTTGCCGAGCGGCCGCTGCCGGTGAAAACCGGCGAAGCGTCTGCCGCAGCCCTCGCACAGGGAATCGCCAAGCTCGGCCTCGATCGCCTGCCCTGGAGCAAGGAGTTACGCCAATGGCTCGACCGCGCCCGCTTCATGCAGGCGCTCGAAGGCGAGCCCTGGCCCGATCTCTCCGAGACGCGACTGCAGGAGACGGCGGCGGAATGGCTGGCACCCTTTCTCACCGGCCGCACATCGCTCGATCAGATTTCCGGCGACGATCTCTCCCGCGCCGTTCGCACGCTCTTGCCGCACGATCTCGCGCGACGGCTCGAGAAGGAAATGCCGACGCACCTCGAGGTGCCGACCGGTTCGCGCATCCCGATCGACTACACCGCTGAGCAGGGGCCGACCGTCGCCGTCCGCGTGCAGGAATTGTTCGGGCTCGACGTCCACCCGAAAATCGGCGGCGGCAAGCTGCCGCTGATCCTTGCGCTCACTTCGCCCGCCGGCCGGCCGATCCAGGTTACGCGCGACCTGCCGGCCTTCTGGCGCGGCTCCTGGGCGGACGTCCGCCGCGAGATGCGCGGCCGCTATCCGAAGCACCCCTGGCCCGAGGACCCGCGCACGGCCGCGCCCACGCGCCGCGCCAAGCCGCGCCTCCGTTAGTGCGCGATGATCTGAAGTTGGCGCGTCCCTGCGCCATGCGAGCGAAGCGAAGCAATCCGGCGCATGTTTCGGCGAAGTGGACACCGGTTCGCCGCCAAGAACATGCGCCGGATTGCTTCGGCGCTACGCGCCTCGCAATGACGGCAGATGATTCCACCTGACTTCATCCCGCGCTAACGTACTTAGACGGCTCCTTTACCAAGAACCCGGCGGCAAAGCCTGCGTTTACCGGGAATTCGCCATGCTGGTGCACGCTGCCCGCGAAAGCAGCGCCATGCTCAAACCCGTTCTCCTGCTGGTCGGTCTCGTCATCGCGGTCGCGCTGTTCGCGCCGGATTACCTGTCACGCCTTGTCGAGCAGCGCGAGACCGCGGCCGTGGCGACGCCGGATGAAAGCCGAGCGCAGCCAAGCGACCACGGCGGCCTCGTGCGCCTTTCCGCCGATGGCAACGGTCACTATGTGACGGAGATCGAGATCAACAATCGCAACTTGAACGCCCTCGTCGACACCGGTGCGAGCCTCGTCGCGCTCCGCTATGAGGATGCGCGGTCGCTCGGTCTTGTTTTTCCTGGCGACAAATTCGACGTCGGCGTTCGCACCGCCAACGGCGAGGGCCGCGCCCGGCGCGTGCAACTGCGCACCGTCAGCGTGGGCACCATCACGATCCGCGATGTCGAGGCACTTGTGCTCGAAGAGGGCGCGCTTGGCGCCAATCTCCTCGGCATGAGTTTCCTGGGCAAGCTCTCCCGTTTCGAAGTGCAGCGCGGAGAACTTGTGCTCGAGCGCTGACAAATTTTGGGAACTTTCTTATTCCGGCCCGGTTTTGTGCTATCTGGCGGGCCGTTCGTTCCTGTTTCTCCTGGATTGGCTGATGTTTCCTCCACCGAAGCCTTCGCTCGTTCCCAACACCCTTGCCTTCGAAACCGAGCCGATGGTGAAAGCCACCGGCTTTCGCGAGTATGACGCGCGCTGGCTGTTCGGGAAGGAACTGAACCTCGTCGGCGTCCAGGCGCTCGGGCTCGGCCTCGGCACGCTCTTTCACGAGCTCGGCGTGAAGCCGGACGTGGTCGTCGCGCACGACTACCGATCCTATTCCTCGTCCATCAAGATGGCGCTCACGACCGGCCTGATGGCCGGTGGCATGGGCGTGCACGACATCGGCCTCGCCGTCACGCCGATGGCCTATTTCGCGCAATTCGCCCTCGACATTCCCTGCGTGGCGATGGTCACCGCTTCGCATAACGAGAACGGCTGGACCGGCGTGAAGATGGGCGCCGCCCGCCCGCTCACCTTCGGCCCCGATGAGATGGGACGCCTCAAGGAAATCGTGCTCGGTGCGAGGTTCGAGATGCGCGACGGCGGCGCCTATCGTTTTGTTCCTGCCGTTGCGGAACGCTACATGGCCGATCTGACGGATCGCCCGAAGCTGAAGCGCAAGCTCAAGGTCGTCGTCGCCTGCGGCAACGGCACCGCCGGCGCCTTCTCTCCGAAGGTGATGGAAGCAATCGGCTGCGAGGTGGTCCCGCTCGATACCGAGCTCGACTACACCTTCCCGAATTACAATCCGAACACCGAAGACCTGAAGATGCTGCATGCGCTGCGCGACGAGGTGCTGCGCACGAAAGCGGATGTCGGCCTTGCCTTTGACGGCGATGGCGACCGCTGCGGCGTAGTCGACGACGAAGGTCAGGAGATCTTCGCCGACAAGGTCGGCGTCATGCTCGCGCGCGATCTTTCGGCGCAGCACGGTGGCGGCACGTTCGTCGTCGACGTGAAATCCACCGGCCTCTTTCTCACCGATCCGGTGCTGAAGCAGAACGGCGCCAGGGCGGATTTCTGGAAGACCGGACACTCCTACATCAAGCGCCGCGTCGCCGAACTGAAGGCGCTCGCGGGCTTCGAGAAATCGGGCCACTTCTTCTTCAATCCGCCCGTCGGCCGCGGCTATGACGACGGCCTCGTCGCGGCGATCGCCATCTGCGACATGCTCGAACGCAATCCCGGAAAGAAGATGTCGGACCTGCGCAAGGCGCTGCCGCAGACCTGGGGTTCGCCCACCATGTCTCCGCACTGCGACGACGAGAAAAAGTATGGCGTCGTCGAGAAGGTCGTCGCCCGCTTTCAGGCGGCGCGCGACAAGGGCGAAGCGGTCGCCGGACAGAAGATCCGCGACCTCGTGACGGTGAACGGCGTCCGCGTCACCGCCGAGGATGGCACCTGGGGCCTCGTCCGCGCCTCGTCGAACAAGCCCGAGCTCGTCGTGGTGGTGGAAAGCCCCGTGAGCGAGACGCGCATGCGCGAGATGTTCGCGGCGGTCGATGCGGCGCTGCGCGAGCACCCCGAAGTCGGGGAATACAATCAGAAAATCTAGACGTCGTCGGGCTTGCAGATCTTCTTCGTGGAAGTCTGGCGGCACACATAGGGGTTGAGCCGCGGCCGCAGATAGATGTGATCCTTGAGCGGCACGACGCCGTTTGGGTAAAGCGCCTGCGTGAAGATGAAGCCGAAAATCGGCGTGTATTCGTATTCGGCTTCGGCCCAGATCAGGCTCGTGTTGGGGTATGCGTCGAGTCCGGTCGGCAGCGTGACTTCGGCGGGCTTGGTGGCGCCATTATAGGCTTCCGACCAGATGATCGAGGCGTTTCCGGATGCGTCGATGCCGACGCTCGACACCACGATCTTGAGTTCGTTGTTGGGAAACGGCTCGAGCACCGCCTGAGTTGCCTTAAAGATGTTGGTGAGATCGGTATTGTTGATCTCGGTGGACTGAGCGACCAGATCGGCGATCGTGCGCGTCGCAATGATGGTCTTGCGCTTGACCGTGATGGCCTGTGTGAGCTCGGAGCCGCCCAGCAGCAACGTCACCATGATCGGCGCCACCAGCGCGAATTCGACGGCGGAAATGCCGCGCGTCTCGCGCAGGTAGCGGCGGATCAGGCAGAATATTCCGCTCCCGGCCGGCGATGCCATCATTGCCTCAGTTGCTGTAGGGCTCGTTGCGGAATGCCGCGGTCGCCATCAGAAGATGATTGCCGTTCGGGAGCGAGGAATAATCGAGGCCGATCAGTCCGCGGACGAAGGTTGGCCACTCGTACGCGATCCGCACGACCACGATCTCGCTTTGCTTGCCTGGCGTGAATTCGTTGAACTCGGAGGTGTCGAGCTCTCCCTTATCCTCGTCATACGAGGGCTTCGAGAGGTCAATGCTTTCGAAGGAATCGTATTTCTTCACATCGATATGAACGTTGGCGCAGGTGAACATCGCCTTCAGGCGGCTGCAGACATCCTCCTGAAATTTGGCCTGGTCGAAGCCTTGCTTTTGCGCCTGTCCCGTCATGATCAA
>Ga0180222_1001105_pt1 | contig 31305 bp, 25 predicted proteins | sample eDN5th37CKraftOP_FD_151336 | JGI IMG/M metagenome (GOLD analysis project Ga0180222, IMG submission 151336) | Enriched Organic Plus compost microbial communities from Emeryville, California, USA - eDNA 5th pass 37_C Kraft OP (version 2) (version 2) ...
GGGCTGCCCGCGTCGGCGCTCGACTGGTACTGGCTCGCCCTGTTCCCGATGTTCGTGATCTTCTTCGTCTCGGCGCTGGCGGAAACGAACCGGCCGCCGTTCGACCTCGTCGAGGCGGAATCCGAGCTCGTCGCCGGCTTCATGGTCGAATACTCCTCGACACCCTATCTTCTCTTCATGCTGGGCGAGTACGTGTCCATCGTCGGCATGTGTGCGCTCACGACCATCCTGTTTCTCGGCGGCTGGCTGCCGCCGGTCGCGGTGGCGCCCTTCACGTGGGTTCCGGGAATCTTCTGGTTCCTCGCCAAGAGCGTGTTCGTCTTCTTCCTCATCTCGATGGCGAAGGCGATGGTGCCCCGCTACCGCTACGACCAGTTGATGCGCTTAGGCTGGAAGGTGTTCCTGCCGCTTTCCCTCGCCATGGTGGTGATCGTCGCCGGCATTTTGCAGTACGCGCGCACTGCCTGAAGCGGGGCCAGAAGGATCTAAAGACGTGGCAATGAACGTTGCACAATCGGTAAAGTCGCTGTTCCTGTGGGAGTTCGTGCAGGCCTTTGGGCTTTCCATGCGCTACTTCTTCGCCAAGAAGAAGACGCTGGATTACCCGTTCGAGCGCGGCCCCCTTTCGCCGCGCTTCCGCGGCGAGCATGCGTTGCGGCGCTATCCCAACGGGGAGGAGCGCTGCATCGCGTGCAAGCTGTGCGAGGCGATCTGTCCGGCCCAGGCGATCACCATCGAGGCCGGTCCGCGCCGCAACGATGGAACGCGCCGCACCACCCGCTACGACATCGACATGGTGAAGTGCATCTACTGCGGCCTGTGCCAGGAGGCCTGCCCGGTGGACGCCATCGTCGAGGGCCCGAACTTCGAGTTCTCCACCGAGACCCGCGAGGAGCTCTACTACAACAAGGAGAAGCTGCTCGATAACGGCGACCGGTGGGAGCGGGAGCTCGCGCGGAACATCGCGCTCGATGCGCCGTACCGGTAACCGCGATCGTCTTGGTGCCGGTCAAGCCGGACCGGCGAATCAGGGGGCACGTTGCACGGCTCGGGAAACGGGCAAATCGCGCGCCGGGGCGGCATAAACGCTCTCGGCGCTTGGATTGTGAGAGCGCATAGGGTACTCACCCTAGCGCGAAAATGGCTGCCGGTCCGAGGGCTGCCGCATCTTGCGGCCTGCTCCGGGGTGGCGAGCTCAAGGGCTGTGGATCGCACGCAATGGCGCTGACGGCTGGCTTCTTTTATCTCTTCGCGGTGCTCTGCGTCGCGGCGGGCGTCATGGTCATCGTGGCCAAGAACCCCGTGCATGCGGTGCTGTTCCTCATTCTGGCGTTCTTCAACGCCGCGGGCCTCTTCGTGCTGCTCGGCGCCGAGTTCCTGGCGATGCTGCTGGTCATCGTCTACGTGGGCGCGGTGGCGGTGCTGTTCCTCTTCGTCGTGATGATGCTCGACGTCGATTTCGCGGAGCTGCGCGCCGGCTTCATCAAGAATGCGCCGGTGGGGCTGCTCGTCGGTGGCATCGTTCTGGCGGAGCTGCTGCTGCTGTTCATGGGGCGCGGTTTCGGCCTGGGCCTTGCGCAAAACCCAGGCGCATCCCTTGCGGAGCTGGGCCATGAGACCTCCAACACCCAGGCGCTGGGGCTCGTGCTCTATACGCGCTATGTCTTCTTCTTCGAGATTGCCGGGCTCGTGCTGCTCGTCGCCATGGTGGGTGCCATCGTGCTGACGCTGCAACACAGGACGGGCGTGCGGCGCCAGTCGATCGCCAAGCAGGTCGCGCGTACGCCGGCCACGGGCGTCGAGATCGTCAAGGTGCCGCCGGGCGGGGCAGTCATTCCCGCCGCTGAGGCGCAGAGCTAGCGGCACGCGGGGGCAACATGACCATCGGCATCGGACATTACCTCACCGTCGCGGCCTGCCTCTTCACGGTGGGCATGTTGGGCATCTTCCTCAACCGCAAGAACGTGATCGTCATCCTGATGTCGATCGAGCTGATGCTTCTGGCGGTCAACATCAACTTCGTGGCGTTCTCCTACTACCTCGGCGATCTCGTGGGGCAGGTCTTCGCCCTGTTCAACCTCACGGTTGCCGCGGCGGAGGCCGCCATCGGCCTTGCCATCGTCGTGGTCTACTTCCGCAACCGCGGCTCCATCGCGGTCGAAGACATCAACATGATGAAGGGCTGAGGCTGGATGATCTACTCGGCCATCGTTTTCCTGCCGGCGCTCGGCGGACTCATCGCTGGGCTGTTCGGACGCCTCATCGGCGCCCGTCCCTCGGAGCTCGTCACGACGGGTCTTCTGCTGGTTTCGTGCGTGCTCTCGTGGCTGGTGTTCTGGCGCGTCGGGTTCGGCCAGGAGACGGCGCACGTCACCATCGAGCGCTGGATCACGTCGGGCGAACTGGACATCGGCTGGGCGTTCAGGATCGATACGCTGACGGCCGTGATGTTCGTCGTCGTCACCACGGTCTCGGCGCTCGTGCACGTCTATTCCATCGGCTACATGCACGAGGACGACAGCCGCCCGCGGTTCTTCGCCTACCTCAGCGGCTTCACCTTCGCCATGCTCATGCTGGTGACGGCCGACAACCTCGTGCAGATGTTCTTCGGCTGGGAAGGCGTCGGCCTTTTCTCGTACCTGCTGATCGGCTTCTGGTACACGAAACCGGAAGCCAACGCGGCCGCCATCAAGGCATTCGTCGTCAACCGCGTGGGCGACTTTGGCTTCCTGCTCGGTATCTTCGGGCTGTTCCTCGTCTTCCGCACCGTCAACCTGCAGCAGCTCTTCGATGCCGCTCCGGGCGTTGCGGGGCAGACGTTCGAGTTCCTCGGCTACCAGGTCGACATCCTCACCACGGTCTGCCTGCTGCTGTTCATGGGCGCGATGGGCAAGTCGGCGCAGTTCCTGCTGCACACCTGGCTGCCCGATGCCATGGAAGGCCCGACGCCGGTCTCGGCGCTGATCCACGCGGCGACGATGGTCACCGCCGGCGTGTTCATGGTCGCGCGGCTGTCGCCTATCTTCGAGCATGCGCCTGACGCCCTGCAGTTCGTGGTGCTGATCGGCGCTATCACGGCGTTCTTCGCGGCCACCGTCGGCCTCGTGCAGAACGACATCAAGCGCGTCATCGCCTATTCGACGTGCTCCCAGCTCGGCTACATGTTCGTTGCCTGCGGCGTCGGCGCGTATCAGGCGGGCGTGTTCCACCTTTTCACCCACGCTTTCTTCAAGGCGCTGCTGTTTCTCGGGGCAGGATCCGTCATCCACGCCATGCACCACGAGCAGGACATGCGCAAAATGGGCGGCCTGCGTCCGAAGCTGCAGTTCACCTGGGCGATGATGCTGATCGGCACGCTGGCGCTGACGGGGTTCGGCATTCCGCACCTCGGCGGCCTTTCCGGCTTCTATTCCAAGGACACCATCATCGAGGCCGCGCACGCTGCGCATACGCCGGGCGACTACGCATTCTGGGCGCTGGTCATCGCGGCGCTGATGACCTCGTTCTATTCATGGCGGTTGATGTTCATGACGTTCCACGGAAGGACGCGCGCCGACGCCCATACATTCGACCACGCGCACGAGAGCCCGCCGGTCATGCTGGTTCCCCTCGCCGTGCTGGCGCTTGGCGCCGTCGTAGCCGGCGCGGCGACGCCATTTTTCGTCGGCGACGTTCAGCACGACTTCTGGGGCAAGGCGATTGTCAACGGCGAGCACAATCACATCCTCCATGCCCTGCACGATGTGCCGGCATGGGTGCCCTGGGCGCCCACCATCGCGATGGCCGCCGGTTTCGGGATCGCATGGCTCTACTATATCGCTTCGCCGTCGCTGCCCGCGGCGACCGCCCGCGCGTTCGGTCCGCTCTACCGCTTCCTGCTCAACAAGTGGTACTTCGACGAGCTCTATGACCGGATCTTCGTGCGGCCGACGTTCTGGCTCGCGAACTTTCTCTGGAAGGTTGGCGATATCGCCATCATCAACGGCCTGATCGACGGCACCGTGGCGAGCGTCTACGCCGTGACGCAGCGGGCCGTGCGCATCCAGACGGGCTACATCTACCACTACGCATTCGCCGTGCTCATAGGCGTCGCGTTGCTGGTCACCTACGTCATGTTCATGGGCGGAGTGCGCTGATGGACCTCTCCACCGCTCCGCTGCTGTCGATCGTGATGTTCATGCCGCTCGTCGGCGCGCTCATCATCGGCTTCTTGAACCGTGAGGCGAAGGGCAACGCGCGCTGGGTCGCGCTGTGGACCACGATCATCACGTTCCTCATCTCCATCCTCATCTGGGTGCGGTTCGATCCGACGAACGCCGGCTTCCAGTTCGTGGAGGAGCGGCCGTGGATGCAGGGCATGAGCTTCAAGCTCGGTGTCGACGGCATCTCGATGCTGTTCGTCATCCTGACGACGTTCCTGATGCCGCTCGTCATCATCCAGAGCTGGGGAGCGATCCAGGAGCGCGTGAAGGAGTACATGATCGCGTTCCTCGTGCTGGAAACGCTGATGATCGGCGTCTTCTGCGCGCTCGATCTGGTGCTCTTCTACGTCTTCTTCGAAGGCGGCCTCATTCCGATGTTCCTCATCATCGGCATCTGGGGCGGCAAGGAGCGCATCTACGCCACCTTCAAGTTCTTCCTCTATACGCTGCTCGGCTCGGTGCTGATGCTGCTGGCGCTGCTTTCGATGTATTGGTTTGCCGGCACCACAGACATCCCGACGCTGATGACCACGTCGTTCCCCGCCGACATGCAGTGGTGGCTGTGGTTCGCATTCTTCGCCTCGTTCGCGGTGAAGCTGCCTATGTGGCCGGTGCACACATGGTTGCCGGACGCGCACGTGCAGGCGCCAACGGGCGGCTCGGTGGTGCTGGCGGCGATCCTTTTGAAGATGGGCGGCTACGGCTTCCTGCGCTTCTCCGTGCCGATGTTCCCGCTGGCGAGCGAGCAGCTGGCGCCGTTCATGTGGACGCTGTCGGTCATCGCCATCATCTATACTTCGCTGGTGGCGCTAGCGCAGACGGACCTCAAGAAGCTGATCGCGTATTCGTCGGTCGCGCACATGGGGTTCGTGACACTCGGCATCTTCACGTTCTCGTCCCAGGGCGTCGAGGGCGCGATCTTCCAGATGCTGTCGCACGGCATCATCTCGGCGGGCCTCTTCCTCTGCGTCGGCGTTCTGTATGACCGCCTGCACACGCACGAGATCGCGGCCTTCGGCGGGCTGGTAAACCGCATGCCGATCTACGCCACGATCTTCATGGTGTTCACGATGGCCAACGTCGGCCTGCCGGGAACCTCCGGATTTATCGGTGAGTTTCTGACGCTGCTGGCTTCGTTCAAGGTCAACACGTGGGTGGCGCTGCTCGCCACCAGCGGCGTGATCCTCTCCGCATCCTATGCGCTCTACGTCTACCGGCGCGTGATCTATGGCTCTCTGGTGCTGCCGACGCTGAAGAACATTCAGGACGTCAGCCTCAGGGAAATCGGCATCCTCGCGCCGTTGGTTGCGTTGACGATCTTCTTCGGCCTCCATCCCGCACCGATCCTCGACGTGACCGCGGTGTCGGTGAAGAAGCTGGTGACCTCCTACGAGACGGCCATTCGCGCCGGCGCGACGGTGCAAGGTTCGCCGGGCGGCACTTCCGCACAACCCGCTGCGCCGGCCACCGCGCCGGCACCCAAGTAAACGGGGCCATGATGGACGAGTTGAAATCTTACGCGCCCCTCTTGCCTGAAATCGTTCTGGCGCTTGGCGCCATGGGCGTTCTCATGCTCGGCGTTTTCCGCAAGGGCGGTGAGGCGGGCGCTGATTACGCGTCGGGCTGGCTGTCGATCCTCGTGCTGGCGCTTTCCGGCGTCTTCGTCGCCACGGGCGACGCTGGCCGCGAGGTGCTGTTCGGCGGCGCATTCATTGGCGATGCGTTCAGCCGCTTCACCAAAATTCTGATCATCGGCGGCGCTGCGTTCGTCCTTCTGATGTCGCTCGACACGCTCGCGCGGGCCAAGCTCCTCACCGCGGAAATCTGCACGCTGATCCTTCTGTCAGGCGTCGGCATGCTGCTCATGGTGTCTGCAGGGAACCTCATCGCGCTGTTCCTGGGGCTCGAGCTGCAGAGCCTCGCGCTCTATGTCATCGCCGCCATCGACCGCGGACAGGTTCGCTCGTCGGAAGCGGGTCTCAAGTACTTCGTGCTCGGCTCGCTGACCTCCGGCATGCTGCTCTACGGCGCCTCGCTGATTTATGGCTTCACGGGCTCGATCGATTTTGGCGCCATCGCCGCGGTGGCGCAGGGCAGGTCCGCGGCCGAGAACGTCGGGCTCATCGTGGGGCTGGTGTTCCTGCTCGTCGGCCTCGCCTTCAAGATCGGCGCGGTGCCGTTCCACATGTGGACGCCGGACGTCTACGAGGGCGCGCCGACGCCGGTGACGGCGTTCTTCTCCGCCGCACCCAAGCTCGCCGCCATGGCACTCCTGGTGCGTACGCTGCTGCAGGGCTTTCCGGGTGCCGCCATCCAGTGGCAGCAGATCATCGTCTTCATCTCCATCGCCTCGATGCTGCTGGGCGCGTTCGCGGCCATCGGCCAGACGAACATCAAGCGGCTGATGGCCTATTCCTCCATCGGGCACGTGGGCTATGCGCTCATCGGTCTGGCGGCCAATACCGAGGTCGGCACGCAGTCCGTGCTGGTCTATCTCGCGATCTATATCGTGATGACGGTCGGCACCTTCGCGTGCATCCTCGCCATGCGCACGCCCGAAGGCCCCGTCGAGGATATCGATTCCCTGTCGGGACTGGCCGATACCAACCTTCCGATGGCCTTTGCCCTCGCGATGCTGCTGTTCTCGATGGCGGGTATTCCGCCGCTCGCGGGCTTCTTCGCCAAACTTTACGTGTTCGGCGCGGCGATGGAGGCGGGCATGGTCACGCTGGCGGTTATCGGCGTGCTGTCGAGCGTCGTCGGCGCGTACTATTATCTGCGCATCGTCAAGATCATGTTCTTCGATCCGGCGAAGACGGCCTACGTGCCGGTGGAGCGGGGCACGGGCGTCGTGATGGCACTGGGGGCAGCGTTCGTGCTTCTGTTCGTGGCGCTTCCCGCGCCGCTCACCGACGCTGCTCTCGCGGCAGCGCGGGCCCTGCATTCGACATCTACCGCCGCTCTGCCATGACGAACGCACTGCCCGAACTGCTGGAGGGTTGTGCGCACGTTCACATCGAGACCGTCGACGGAACGAACGCCGAGGCCATGCGCCGGGTGCTCGCGGGCGCGCATGGGCCGCTGTGGATCACCGCCGATCGCCAGACGGCGGGCAAGGGCCGTTCGGGACGCGGCTGGGCATCCCGGCCGGGCAATTTCTTCGCGAGCTACATCACGGCGGTGCGCTGCCCGCCCGCGAAGGCCGGACAGCTATCGCTGGTAGCGGGCGTCGCCGTCTATGACGCTATCGCGCGCGCCGGGGGCGTTCCCGGGCTGCGCCTCAAGTGGCCCAATGACATCCTGATCGGCCCCGCCAAGGCGGGTGGCATTCTCATCGAAAGCACCGTACGCCCCGGAGTGGCGGGCACCGTCGCCGTCGTCGGCATCGGTCTTAACCTCGTTTCGGCGCCGGAGGATCTCGGGCGGTCCGCGACATTTCTCGCGCAGCATGGATTAGAGCTTTCGCCGCAGGAGGCGTTGTGCTTCCTGGCGCACACAATGAAAGACTGGATGACAAAATGGGACGACGGGGCGGGCTTCGTTGAGGTGCGGCAGGCGTGGCTCGAGCGCGCCGGCCCACTCGGAGAGCCGCTTACGGTAAACGCGGGCGCCGCGCCCGTTGCGGGCCGATTTGCCGGCCTCGACGATAGTGGCGCACTGCTCCTCGACAGCGCGGATGGCCGCCAGCTGTCCTTCTCGTTCGGCGATGTCTCGCTCGATGCGCGGGGTGACAGCGCATGAGCGATGGGAACGGCAAGACCGGTCGCGGCAGCGGCGGCGACGAGCTCGTGTTCGCGGCGCTCGGCGGTCTCGGCGAGATCGGCATGAACGCCTACCTCTACGGCTTCGGCCCGGAGGATCAGCGCCGCTGGCTGATGGTCGATTGCGGCATCACGTTTCCCGAGGGTGAGTTCGATCCCGGCATCGACGTCATTCTTCCCGATGTGCGTTTCATCGAGGAGCGCCGCCAGGATCTTGCGGGCATCGTCATCACCCATGCGCACGAGGATCACATCGGTGCGGTGATCGAGCTGTGGCCGCGCCTGCAGGCGCCGGTCTATGCAACTCCGTTCACCGCCGGGATGCTGCGCGCAAAGCTCGCCGAGCACGGCAACGGTCTCAACATCCCGATCAACGTCGTGGCGCTCGATTCACGCTTCAAGGTCGCGCCGTTCGACATCGAGCTGTTCAGCCTCGCGCACTCCATTCCCGAGATGAGCGGACTCGCCATCCGCACCCCGCTCGGTACCGTGTTCCACACCGGCGACTGGAAGCTCGACCCGACGCCGACCATCGGGAATCCGGTCGATGGAGAACGGCTGAAGCGCCTCGGTGAAGAGGGCGTGCTGGCACTCGCCATCGATTCCACCAATGCGTTCCGCGAGGGCACCTCGCCATCGGAAGCGGATGTGGCGCGCACGCTGGGCGAGATCATCGCCAAGGCGCCGCAGCGCGTGGCGGTTACGACGTTCTCGTCCAACGTGGCGCGGGTGAAGGCGGTGGCGGAAGCAGCTCACGCGGCGGGGCGCGAGCTCGTCGTCGCCGGGCGCGCGCTGCATCGCGTGATCGAGGTGGCCCGCGAAACCGGCTACCTGCCGCAGGGCTTGCGCCATCACGACCAGGACCAGTTCACCTATATCGAGCGCTCGGACATCGTGCTCCTGTGCACCGGCAGCCAGGGCGAGCCGCGCGCGGCGCTTGCCCGCATTGCCGAGGAAGAGCACCCCGACGTGTCGCTCGCCAAGGGCGACATGGTGATCTTTTCCTCGCGCACCATCCCGGGCAACGAGAAGGCCGTGGGCCGGATCCAGAACAACCTTGCCCGCAACGGCTGCGAGGTCGTCACCGACAACGAGGCGCTGGTGCACGTCTCGGGGCATCCCCGGCGCGATGAGCTGCGCCAGATGTACCGCTGGCTGCGCCCGCGGATCGCGGTCCCCATGCACGGCGAGGCACGGCACCTGAAGGCGCAGGCCGAGCTGGCGCGCGAGATGGGCGTGAAGACGGTGTTCACGCTAACCGATGGCGAGATTCTGCGCCTTGCGCCCGATCCGGCCATAGTCGATGACGCCCCTGTCGGGCGCGTGTTCCGCGACGGCCGTCTCCTGGTGCCCGAGGGCGATGGCCCGGTGCGTGCGCGGCGCAAGCTTTCCATCGTGGGCGTCGTCGCCGTCAGCCTCTGCCTGTCGCGCAAGGGCTCCGTGATGGCCGATCCGCAGGTCGTCCTCGACGGCGTGCCGGACGAGACCGCCAATGGCGAGGAGATGATCGACGTGGTGCTCGACGCGGTCGATGGCACCCTGCGCTCGATCCCGCAGAAGAACCGCAAGAACCCCGATCTCGTAGCTGAGGCCGTGCGGCGCTCGGTGCGGGCGGCCGTGAACGGGGCTTGGGGCAAGAAGCCCATTTGCCATGTCCTCGTGAACGTGATCGATAAGGGCTGAGAAAAGCTGCCGAACGCAGCGGGCGGCTTGCCGGGGATAGAGCCCCTGCTTGAGCCCCGCTCCGACGGTAGCCTTTGCTACGCAACCGGGAACCCAACGCAGGCCTGCCCGGCCGACCCACAGTGCAGAGGAAGCACGCATGATCGGACGTCTCAATCACGTTGCCATCGCGGTGAGGGATCTCGCCGCCGCCACCGCCGTCTATCGCGATGCCCTCGGTGCCGAGGTGACGCCGCCGCTGCCCCAGCCCGAGCACGGGGTGACGGTCGTATTCATCACGCTTCCCAACACCAAGATCGAGCTGCTGGAGCCGATGGGCGAAAGCTCTCCCATCGCCAAGTTCCTGGAGAAGAGCCCGGACGGCGGGATCCATCACGTCTGCTACGAGGTGGACGATATCCTCGCCGCCCGCGACAAGCTGAAGGCGCAGGGCGCCCGCGTGCTGGGTGACGGGACGCCGAAGATCGGCGCGCATGGCAAGCCGGTCCTGTTCCTGCATCCGAAGGATTTCTGCGGCACGCTCGTTGAGTTGGAGCAGGCCTGAGAGGCCGCGGCATACGGGTAGGAGAGTGGCATGGACGGCGTGATGGCGGTGGCGATCTACATCTTCATCTGGTGGATCGTGCTGTTCGCGGTGCTGCCGTTTGGCGTGCGTACGCAGGAGGAAGAGGGCCACGTGGTGCCCGGCACCGTCGAGAGTGCCCCCGCCAAGCCCCGCCTTCTGCGCATTTTCGTGATCAACACGGCGGTCGCGACCGTGGTGTTCGCGCTCGTCTATGCGGCGATCAGCTATCGCATCGTGACGCCGGAGAGCTTTCCCTGGTAAGCGCGGCTGTGTGATCCGGCCTGGAAAGTGCGGGCGGGCACGCCGCGCCGGAAGCGCAGCATTCGGCCTCCGAGCTACCGCACGAAGACGCCAGCACCGCGAAAGCGCCCGGGCATGCAAAAGTGCCCAGAAAATAAGCGCCCCAGAACGCGCTCCAGAAAATGAAAGCATCGGAAAATAAACGCGCAAAGAGCAAGGTCCATTGAACCTTGCTCTTGCGCGCTTTGTCGTTTTTCTTTGCGGAGCTCTCTGGCGCGCATGGCGCGGCAGGCTCTACGCATTCGCCGTTTCTAAACTACCTCAGTGGGTAGTCATGCCGACGAACATCTTCCCTAGACTTGGGCTGTCTGTCGTCTGTTCCGACGACTTATGACCCACCCTGATGGCGAGTACGTTTACTCGACACGCGGCCATCTGTCACGCGGCTTCATGCGCGGATCGCAAAAAAAATTTTCGTAGCCAGCATTGCAATTTGCGGGTGCCCGCTCACTGGGCGAAACCCTGACGAACGTCACGACCGGCCGCTACGGTTACCGGCCGCGCGGTGCCCGAAAAATGCCCACATGCAGCGTGCGCGTGCAGGATTGCGCGCCGCACGGTTTAACGCTACCAGCCGCGCAGTGGGGCTTGACCAGCCCGCAATCCCGGCGCCGGTGTCGCCACCGTTGCCGCCCAACTGCCGGCCTGCAAAAATGCTTCCCATCGCCCTTGCCCGCCCTTCACCGTACCGATCGCTGGCTCCGGCCGTAGCCTTCAGGGGGACGGACCGATGAGCAAGCGCGCGCTACCCGTCACCCGCGAGGAAAACTTCCCCGAGTGGTACCAGGCCGCCGTGCGCGACGGCGACATGGCCGAGACGAGCCCTGTACGCGGCTGCATGGTCATCAAGCCGTGGGGCTGGGGGGTATGGGAACGCATCCAGGCGGAACTCGATGCGCGGATCAAAGAGACCGGCCACGACAACTGCTATTTCCCGCTCTTCATCCCGATGAGCTTCATCGCCAAGGAAGCGGAGCACGTCGAGGGCTTCGCCAAGGAAATGGCGGTCGTCACGCACCACCGCTTGAAGAACGAGAACGGCCAGCTCGTCGTCGATCCCACCGCGAAGCTCGAGGAGCCGCTGATCGTGCGGCCGACGTCCGAGACGATCATCGGCGACGCGTTCCAGCGCTGGATCAAGAGCTATCGCGACCTGCCGCTGCTCATCAACCAGTGGGCCAACGTGGTGCGCTGGGAGATGCGCACGCGACTGTTCTTGCGCACCGCGGAATTCCTCTGGCAGGAAGGCCATACCGCGCACGCCGACCGCGACGACGCGATGGGCGAGACGCTGAAGATGCTGGAGGTCTATCGCGAGTTCGCCGAGAACGTGCTGGCAATGCCGGTGGTCGCGGGCGAGAAGCCGGCGAACGAGCGCTTCCCGGGCGCCGACAACACCTATTCCATTGAAGCGATGATGCAGGACGGCAAGGCCCTGCAGGCCGGCACCTCGCATTACCTCGGCACGCACTTCGCCGAGGCGCAGAACATCCAGTTCCAGAGCAAGGAAGGCCAGCTCGAATACTGCCACACGACGAGCTGGGGTGTTTCCACGCGCCTCATCGGCGGCGTCATCATGACCCACGGTGACGACGACGGCCTCAGGATGCCGCCGAGGATCGCGCCGCGGCAGATCGTGATCGTACCGATGCTGCGCGATAAGCCCGAGGACGGGGAGCTTCTCGATTACTGCCGTGGCATCGAGAAGGAGCTGAAGGCGCAGGGCGTCCGGGTCCTCGTCGATGCCAAGCCGATCAAGTCGGCGGAGAAGCGTTGGAACTGGGTGCGCCGGGGTGCGCCGGTGATCGTCGAGATCGGCGGCCGGGATGCGGCCGGCGGCAATGTCACCTACATGCGGCGCGACGCGCTGCGTGACGGCGACAAGATCGTCTCCCACACGGCGCCCCGGGCGGAGTTCGTCGCCGGAGCGACGGCACTGCTGGACGATATCCAGGCAAGGCTTTTTGCCGAGGCCAAGGCGCGGCTCGATGGCAATATCGTGCGCGGCCTCACGTCCTTCGACGAGCTCGCGGACTACTTCGGGACAGCGGAGGGCGAGGACGAGGGCGGTGCCTTCAAGGGCTGGGTCGAGGTGGCATGGTCGAAGCCCGAAGGTGAGACGCTGGAGGCGATTGCGGAGCGCCTCAAAGCGCTTAAGCTCACCATACGGAATGCCCCCCTTAACCAAGAGCCGGCGCAGGGGACGTGCCTTTTCACCGGCGAGCCGGCACGCGAATATGTGCTGATCGGGCGCGCCTACTAGGGTAATGGATGCAAGGCGTCGAAGTGCATCGACGCAACGGCCGTCAGGGGACTTCGGGGCCTGCCCTTGCGCAACGCAATCTGGCCTGAATGCCCGGGTAGCTCTGCTGCACCGGCCAGAAAGAGCGAGGGAGTTTCGGGGGGATGACAGCCGCTGTCGCTGACACCAAACCGTTTTCGCCGTTCGAGTGGATGCTGGCGACACGCTACTTGAGAGCGCGGCGCAAGGAAGGCTTCATTTCCGTCATCGCCGGTTTCTCGTTCACCGGCATCATGCTGGGCGTTGCCACGCTCATCATCGTGATGGCGGTGATGAACGGCTTCCGCAACGAGCTGTTCTCCAAGATCCTCGGCCTCAACGGGCACATCATCGTCAACAAGATCGGCGGACCGTTCGAGGACTACGATGCGGTCGCGCAGCGGGTCGCGGCCATCCCCGGCGTCAAGTCTGCGATGCCGCTGATCGAGGGCCAGGTGATGGTTTCCTCGGCGGTGCAGGCGACCGGTGCGCTGGTGCGCGGCATGACGGAAGAGGGTCTGCGATCCCTGCCGCTCGTTGCCGACAACATCCGCTTCGGCTCGCTCGACGGCTTCGGGCAGGGAAGCGGCATCGCGATCGGAACGCGCCTTGCGAACATGCTGCGCGTCAATGTCGGCGATACGATCACGCTGGTGTCGCCACGCGGTGCGCAGACGCCCTTCGGAACGGCGCCGCGGACGAAGCCCTATGTGGTCGCGGCGCTGTTCGAGATGGGCATGGCCGAATACGACCGCACCATGGTGTTCATGCCGCTGCTCGAAGCGCAGCGCTACTTCTCCCGCGGACCGGAAGTCGACGCGATCGAGATCGTGATCGACAATCCGAACGCCATCGACGACTTCGTGCTCGAGGTGCGGCGCGCGGCGGGACCGACCAATCACGTCTCCGACTGGCGGGCGCGCAACGAAACTTTCTTCACGGTGCTCGAGGTCGAGCGCAACGTGATGTTCATCATCCTGTCGCTGATCGTGCTCGTCGCCGCGCTCAACATCATCTCGGGGCTGATGATGCTGGTGAAGGACAAGGGGCGCGACGTCGCCATCCTGCGCACCATGGGGGCGAGCCGCGGGTCGATCATGCGGGTGTTCCTGATCACGGGCGCTTCGATCGGCGTCGTGGGTACGATCGCCGGGTTGATCCTCGGCATCGTCTTCTGCCTCAATATCGAAACCATCCGCGAGTTCATCTCGTGGATGACGAGCACGACACTGTTCGACCCGAACGTCTATTACCTGACCCGGCTGCCCGCCGACATGGAGCCGCGCGAGACGGCGGCGATCGTCGGCATGGCGCTCGCGCTTTCCGTGCTCGCTACGCTCTATCCCTCGTGGCGGGCTTCCACACTCGATCCGGTGGAGGCTCTGCGTTACGAATGAGCGACGCCCGCATGACAATTCTCGCCGAGGAGCTTCTCGCCGCGCGCGAGAATGGCCGGCAAGCCACGCAGCATGCACAGCCCGTGCTCCAGCTCGACAAGCTCGTGCGCGTCTTCCACCAGGGCGAGCGGCGCATCTCGGTGCTGAATGGCGCCTGCGCCGATATCTATCCGGGGCAGGCGGTGGCGCTGGTCGGCCCGTCGGGTGCCGGCAAGTCGACGCTGCTGCACATCGCCGGTCTCCTGGAGACGCCCGACAGCGGGCACGTGTTTGTCAACGGCCGCGACTGCTCCGGCATGGGCGATGCCGATCGCACGCGGGTACGCCGCGTCGAGATGGGCTTCGTCTATCAGTTCCACCAGCTCCTGCCGGAATTCTCCGCACTGGAGAACGTCGTCATCCCGCAGATGATCCGTGGCAGCTCGCGCCGTCAGGCGTCACAGCGCGCGCGTCAGTTGCTTACCACGATGGGGCTTGCCGAGCGCGTCGATCACCGTCCGGCGCAGCTTTCGGGCGGCGAGCAGCAGCGTACCGCCATTGCGCGCGCGCTCGCCAACGATCCACGGCTCATCCTCGCGGACGAGCCCACCGGAAACCTCGACCCCCACACCGCCGAGCACGTGTTCGAAGCGCTCATCCATCTCATCCGGACGACGGGCGTTGCGGCACTCATCGCCACGCACAACCTCGAGCTTGCGCGCCGCATGGACCGCGTTTTGCGTCTCGAAAGCGGGACGCTCGTCGAAGTGCAGCCGCTGTCGGTGCGCTGAGAGAATTGCAACACGGATAATGGCGTAAGGGGCGCAGGCCCAAGATCCTGCACCCCCTACACACCGGGACGTCTCTTTGGTTGATCAGTTGAGCGTGAAGCTCACGCCGGCGCCGCCGCCGGCATTGGAGTTGCGGGAGACGCCGCCCGAGATGTTCGCCCGCCAGAACTGATCGATGGACGTGTATCCAAGTCCGACGATGGCGGCGGTTTCACCTTCATAAAGGCCGCCGCCGAGGCCGAGCGAAAGCTTCCCGGGACGATCGTCGTATCGGATTTGCGCCGCTGCCAACCCAAGCGAGCCGGCGGCTTTGGCAAGATCCTTGGTGTCGCTGAGCTCGGCACTCAACTGGTTGATGTTGTTTGCCAGGTTGCTGATGTTGTTATTGATGCCGGAGACAGCGCCGTTGAGCTGATTGACGTTGACGGCGTCCGTCCCGGCCGAACCGGCTGCCACGTTGGTGATTTGACGCTCCGCGCCGGCGCTGCCGACGGAGACTTCACCGACCGAGTTCTGCGGAGCGCTGAGATAGGCCGCTTGGTATCCGGACATGGCACCGCGGTTTGCGGACGAGTTCGCACCCAGGCCTACGCTGTTGTCGGCGGCGGCCGAGCTGTTCGATCCGAACGCTGCACTGTCCGTGCCGGACGCGTTTGCGGCATAGCCGAACGCGGTGCTTTGCGCGCCGGAGGCGTTGGCGCCATAGCCGATTGCGGAGCCATAGGTACCGGAGGACAACGCATTAGATCCGATAGCCGTGGACCCGATGTCGGTGGCATTGGCCCCACTGCCCACCGCGATGCTTTCCACGCCGAGCGAGTTGCTGCTCTGGCCGAGCGAAGTGCTCTGATCGCCGACCGCTTTGGCGTTGTAGCCGTAGGCCGCAGCCTGCTGGCCCGAGGCGCCGGCATAGTTGCCCGTCGCCGTGGCACTCGCACCCGAAGCGAGGGCTCCATCACCAAACGCCGACGCGCTCGCACCTGTTGCCGTGGCTCCAGAGCCGTACGCACTCGCACCTACGGCGGTCGCTTGGCTCGCTTGACCGATGGCGTTGGAATAATCGGCGCTCGCGCTTGCGAATGCGCCCTGGGCGACGCTGCTGCCGCCGGCCGCATTGGCGTTGTCGCCGATGGCTATGCCGCGGAAACCTGCCGCGTTGGAGCCTGATCCGACAGACACGCTGCCGGTGCCGCCGGCATTTGCGCTGCTTCCCACGGCCGTCCCGTAGATGCCCGCGGAACTCGAATTGTTACCGACTGCGATGCTGTCTCGGCCCCCGGCGTTTGCGGAGCCGCCTACAGCGGTAGAGCCGTCACCCACTGCGGACGAACCGGTTCCAATTGATGTGGTCTGCCAATTGCCGATCGCGCTGGAGCCGTAGCCCAGAGCCGTGCCTCCATCCCCGGACGCATTCGAGTTTTCACCGATGGCTGTCGACTGCGTGCCGGTGGCGGTTGCACCGGGGCCGTAGACGGTTTGAGCCGACGCTACACCATGGACGAGACAGATACTGAGAGCGGCACAAGCGAACGTTGTCATGCTGTGCTTGGTCATGGGGTATCCCCTCTGGAAAATCGAATATCCGCCCAGGCGCTCGAGACACGAGGATGCGTTCCGCGACACGCTATGTGGCGGCGATGAAACTCAACCTTAGGTAGCAAAAAAAACGTTCTATTGAGTCCCAGTTGTGCTGCAATAAAAATAAGCTGTTTTGAGAATTTAAATTTCCAAAAACAGTGTTTTTAATAATGTGATTATGTTGTTATTTTTATTTAATACGACAATGAGCATTGTTATTGCTATCGCGTATATTGGATAGAGTTACGGCCAGCCGCATCGGTAGAACGGTGTTCACGAGCGGCGTTCGCGCAGGGGTGTGCCGTTGCCGGGACCAGGGGATAGCCGCGGCGCTGCTCTTGGGCGTTGTCGGGCCAGTCCATAGAATGGCGCGATGAACGCACCGACTCGCCAACCCGCACCCGACCACCCAGCCGGCACGCCGCAGGCTCGCTTTGTGCATCTCAAGGTGCACTCCGCCTATTCGCTGCTGGAGGGCGCCCTGCCGATCGGCAAGCTGGCAAAGCTCGCCGCCGCCCAGAATTTTCCGGCGCTGGGGCTCACCGACACGAACAATCTCTACGGGGCGCTGGAGTTTTCCGACAAGCTCGCGGACGCCGGCATCCAGCCCATCGTCGGCGTATCGCTGACGGTCGATTTCGCCGACCGCCGCCATGACGCGAGCGAGCGCGGCTCTCCCCAGGTGCGCGGACCCGGGGATGGCAACATCGCGCTCCTGGCGATGAACGAGGCGGGTTACGCCAACCTGCTGAAGCTCGTCAGCCGTGCCCACCTCGACGCACCGGACGTCGAGGCGGCGCATACAACGGTTGACGTCGTCGCCGGACACGCCGACGGACTCATCGCGCTGACGGGCGGACCCGACGGCCCGATCGATCGCGCGCTGCGGGAAGGGCAGGCGAGCCTGGCCGCGTCGCGCCTCGACCGGATGCTGGAGATGTTCGGCGACCGGCTTTATGTCGAGTTGCAGCGTCACGGTTTGAAGTCGGAGCTCGAGGTCGAGGCGCTGCTGCTCGATCTCGCCTATGCGAAGAACATCCCCATCGTTGCCACCAACGAAGCCTACTTCGCAACGCCCGACGACTATGAGGCCCACGACGCGCTGCTGTGCATCGCGGCGGGGCGTTACGTCGTCGAGGACGATCGCCGCCGCGTCACGCGCGAGCACGATTTCAAAAGCGCCGAGGCGATGGTGGAGGTTTTCGCCGATCTCCCCGAAGCGCTCGACAACACCATCGAGATCGCCAAGCGCTGTGCGTTCCGCCCCCGCGGCCGCAAGCCGATCCTGCCCCGGTTCGTTGCTGCCGATAGGGACCTGACGCCTGAAGAAGTGGCGACGCTCGAGGCCGATGAACTACGCAAGCAGGCGCGGGCGGGGCTCGACGCGCGTCTTTCCGCGACGCCCATCGCAGAAGGCTTCACGCGCGAAGATTATGACAAGCGCCTCGCCTATGAGCTCGACGTGATCGAGCGCATGAAGTTTCCCGGCTACTTCCTCATCGTGTCGGACTTCATCAAGTGGGCGAAGTCCCAGGGTGTGCCGGTGGGGCCGGGCCGCGGCTCGGGCGCCGGCTCGCTCGTCGCGTGGACGCTCACCATCACGGACCTCGATCCCCTGCGCTTCGGCCTGCTGTTCGAGCGCTTCCTCAACCCCGAACGCGTGTCGATGCCGGACTTCGACATCGACTTCTGCCAGGACCGGCGCGATGAAGTGATCCGGTATGTGCAAGACAAGTACGGGCACGACCGCGTCGCGCAGATCATCACTCACGGTAAGCTGCAGGCGCGGGCGGTGCTGCGCGACGTCGGCCGGGTGCTGCAAATGCCTTACGGGCAGGTGGACCGGCTGTGCAAGCTCGTGCCGAACAATCCCGCCAATCCCGTCACCCTGCCGCAGGCCATCGAGGACGAGCCGAAGCTTCAGGAAGAGATCGACAACGACCCGATGGTGGCGCGGCTCGTCGAGATCGCGCAGAAGCTGGAAGGCCTTTACCGCCATGCCTCGACGCACGCTGCCGGCATGGTCATCGGTGACCGCCCGCTCGTCGAGCTCGTGCCGGTCACGCGCGATCCGAAGACGCATTCGCCCGTCACGCAGTTCAACTGGAAGCTGGTCGAGGCGGCGGGCCTCGTAAAGTTCGACTTCCTCGGCCTCAAGACGCTCACCGTTCTGAAGAAGGCGGTGGAGCTGGTGAAGCGCGGGCGCGGCATCGATATCGATCTCACGAAGCTGCCACTCGACGACCGGAAATCCTACGAGCTGCTTGCGCGGGCCGATACGGTAGGCGTGTTCCAGCTCGAAAGTACGGGCATGCGCGAAAGCCTGAAGCGGCTCCGGCCGGACCGCTTCGAGGACATCATCGCCATGGTGGCGCTCTATCGCCCGGGCCCGATGGACAATATTCCCACCTACATCAACCGCAAGCACGGCGAGGAGCCGGTCGACTATCTCAATCCGATGCTCGAGGGTATCCTCAAGGAAACCTACGGCGTCATCATCTACCAGGAGCAGGTCATTCAGATCGCGCAGGTGATGGGCGGCTACACGCTCGGTACCGCCGACCTGCTCCGGCGCGCGATGGGTAAGAAGGACAAGGCCGAGATGGCGCGCCATCAGGCCCAGTTCGTCGAGGGTGCCGTCGAGCGCGGCGTCGCCAAAAAACAAGCGGCCGAGATTTTCGAGCTGGTCGATAAGTTCGCCGGCTACGGCTTCAACAAATCGCACGCCGCGGCCTACGCGCTCGTCAGCTATCACACGGCCTACATGAAGGCGAACTTCCGCGAGGAGTTTCTCGCCGCCTCCATGACGCTCGACATGAGCAACACCGACAAGCTTGCGATGTTCGCGGCGGAAGCGCGGCGCAGCGGCATCACCGTGAAGCCGCCGTGCGTCAACGCTTCGGAGGTCGATTTCCTCGCCGAGGCAGGCGTGGGCGAGAAGCCCGGGGCGATCCGCTACTCGCTCGCCGCGCTGAAGAACATCGGCGCGGCTGCCGTCTCGACCGTGGTGGAGGACCGCAAGGCGAGCGGGAGATTTGCGACGCTCTCCGATTTCGCCGCGCGTCTCAATCCGAAGGCGCTGAACAAGCGCGCCATCGAGACGCTCGCCGCCGCGGGCGCCTTCGATGCGCTGGAGCCGAACCGCGCCCTCGTTGCCGCGAACGTCGACCAGATCCTCGAGCTGGCGCAGCGCATGGAGCAGGAGAAGGCGGAAGGGCAGGCCGACTTTTTCTCTATGGGCGCGGCGCCGGGCGGCGGCGGCGGGGGCTCTCCGCAATTGCAGCTGCGCGAGGTGATGGGCTGGACGCCGATGGAGCGCCTGTCGCACGAGTTCGACGCCATCGGCTTTTATCTATCGGGGCATCCGCTCGACCAGTACGAGAAGGCGCTGCAGAAGCTCGGCGTGCGCCGTTACGCCGAGTTCGAGGCCCTTACCGAGCGCGGCGCCACGGGCGGACAGCTCGCCGGCATCGTGATCTCGGCGCGTGAGCGGCGCTCGCAGAAGGGCAACAAGTTCGCCTTCGGCATGTTCTCGGACATGACGGGGCAATTCGAGGCGGTGATCTTCTCCGATACGCTGGCCGCGAGCCGTCATCTCCTGGAGCCCGGAACTCCGGTGCTTCTCAGCGTTTCAGCCGAGCGCGACGGCGATAGTGTGAAGATGCGTGTCGAAGCGCTGCGCTCGCTCGACGAGGCCGTTGCTGCGCTGCAGAGCGGCCTGCGTGTCGTGCTCGATGGCGATGCGATCGGCAACGGGAAGGGCAATGCGCTTGCACAACTCAAGGCGCGGTTGAAGCCCGGCGGCAGGGGCGAGGTGCGTCTTGTATTGCAGGTCGGCGAGCGCGGGCGCGAGATCGAGTTCATTGCGCCGGGTCGCTATGACGTCTCGCCGTTGCAGGCAGGAATCCTCGCCACCGTCCCCGGCGTTGTCGAAGTGTTAGAGATCTGACGCCTAGAGTCGCCTTTGCACAACGTCGATAAAATTTGTGCAAAGGGCTTTCGTCGTGCTTCGCTCAAGCCTCGGTGCTACCGCCGCGCTGCTCACCCTCTTTGCCGCCGACGCGGCAGCGACCACCTATTGTCCGCGTCCGCTGCACCGGGCCACGCGCCTCATCGTTATCACCGTGCCCGACATGAAATCGGTGAAGGCGACGCTGCACACCTTCGAGCGCCGCTCGCCGGGCGATGCGACATGGTTCCGGGCCGGCCCGCCCGAACCGGCCGTCGTCGGCAGCGCCGGCATCGGCTGGGCGCAGAATTTCAGCCATCTCGCCAAGAAAGACGAGCCGATCAAGACGGAGGGCGATAACCGCACGCCCGCCGGCATCTTCCGCATGTCGGCGCCGTTCGGCCTCAAGGCGCGGCCCGTGAAGGGCTTCATGAAGCTGGCCCCGGGCAAGAGCTTCTGCGTGCGCGATCCAGCCTCGATCTATTACGGCAAGATCATCGACAAGGCGCTGGTGCGCTCGGCCAAGAGCGAGGACATGGCCACCGTTCCGACGCTCCGCGAGGGCATCTTCGTCGACTATCCGGCCCGCCGAGCGGCCAAGAACGGAAGCTGCCTGTTCCTGCACGTGTGGGAGAACGACCTCACCGGCACCGAGGGCCGCGTGGCGGTTGCCGAGGATCGCGTAAGCGTGTTGCAGGACTGGATGGGACAGGGCTTCACGGCCATCGCCATCGTGACGGAGGATACCGCCAAGCGGTTCAGTCACTGCCTGCCGATCAACGCCAAGAGCAACCGTTACGATCAGCCCGCGATGGCGCCGATGCCCAATCCGCGCCGTGACCGGCAGCAGCGCGCCGAGATCGCCCCCGCGCCTGGACACCCGGCAGCGCCTTAAAACTTCTTCTTGGTTCCGAGAAGCATGCCGCGGGCGGTTGATGGCTCGGGCCGTCGGCGGGCCGTCCGCGGCCAAAGTGCTTCCGGAAAAGTGGGCACCGGTTTTCCGATAAGAAGCACGGCAATTAAAGAGAGAGATAGAGGCGTGCTGCGATGCGACGAAAAGCAGAACGGCTCTAGAGAATGCGGTCGTAGAGACTGAGGATGATCTCGATCGCGATCAGGGCGATGATGTACCACTCGAGCCGATGGGAGGTACGCGTCGCGAAGAGGTCCGTCAGCGTATCGGCCGTGCCGCGGATCACCTCCAGCTTGCGCGAGATGGCGCGTCCGCGCTGGGTGAGGTCGTATTCCTCGACGAGGCGCGCCCAGAAGCGCTCCAGCTCGGGATGGTCCCACAATACGTCCGGCTTCTCGTCGAGGTCGACGCGGGCGGCGAGCCGTTGCTGGATCATCAGGGCTTCACCGATTTGCTCCAGCAACTCGCCGTGAGCGCTGGAGGGCAGCCGCCGGAGCTGGAGCGTCTGGGCGATGGTGTCGATGCGATCGAAGGCAGCCGCGAGACGCCGCTCGTCGTAGGCGAACGCGACGCTCATCGCGAGGGCTTCGGCGACGAGCAGCAGCCGGTCGGTGTCGGCGGATTTGATCACGAGATCGCCGGACGGCAACACGAGGCCGTCCTCGTCCTGGCGGATGAGCAGGCGGGCGCTCTCGGCCTCCCGCGCGGCGAGGGGGGCGACGATCCGGTCCGCAAGCCCCGAGATGAGCTGCTCCTCGTCGACCGGGTTCATGGCGATGAACACCGCCGCCCCGGTCTTGAAGAGCGCGGCGATCCCGTCCCCGCTGGTGCGAAAAGCAAGGGGCGAGGTCGAGAAGGCGTCGTCCCGTTCCAGGCCTTTGAGCTCGATGCGTTCGCCGAGCTGCAGGGCGCGGACGTGTATAATGCTGTTGTTCATGCCACCGATTGTGGGGCTAGACCCCGGATTTTGGACCAGAATTGTGGGGTAGCTTGTCATTTCAGGGTCAAGACTCTATAAGCGCGCCATCTCACACGCGAACCTTGCGTTTGGCGGATTAAAAGCCCCGCCCGGCGCTCCGGTGGACCGCTCCCGAACCAAGGGAGTGCTCTTCTTCAAGGGTTCGCGGAGGATCAACCGGAAAAGGACCACCCATGACGCTTCCCGCGTTCAATATGCGTCAGCTGTTGGAAGCTGGCGTTCACTTCGGCCACCAGTCGCACCGCTGGAACCCCAAGATGGCGCCCTTCATTTTCGGCGCCCGCAACAACATCCATATCATCGATCTCACCCAGACGACGCCGATGCTGCATCAGGCGCTGGTGAAGATCTCCGACACGGTCGCCAGCGGCGGGCGCGTGCTTTTCGTCGCCACCAAGCGCCAGGCTTCCGATTCCATCGCTGAGGCCGCCAAGCGCAGTGCCCAGTACTTCATCAACCATCGCTGGTTCGGTGGCACGCTGACGAACTGGAAGACGATCTCCCAGTCTATCCGCCGCCTGCGTCAGCTCGATGACATCCTTGCCGACCCGCAGGGCCGCACCAAGAAAGAGGTGCTGAACCTCACCCGCGAGCGCGACAAGCTCAACCAGGCGCTGGGCGGCATCAAGGACATGGGCGGCACGCCGGACCTTCTGTTCGTGATCGACACGAACAAGGAGAGCATCGCCATCCAGGAAGCCCGCAAGTTGGGCATTCCGATCGTTGCCATCGTCGACACCAACTGCGATCCGGACGGCATCGACTTCCCGGTTCCCGGCAACGACGACGCCGGCCGCGCGATTACGCTCTACTGCGATCTCATCGCGCGCGCGGCGCTCGATGGCCTGGAGCGCAGCCAGACGTCAGCCGGCATTGACGTCGGCGCTTCGGAAGCCCCGCCCTCCGAGAGCCTGCCCGCCGAGTTCAAGGGCATCGAGGCGGCGCGCGGCGAGCCGGACGACCTGAAGCGCATCAGCGGCATTTCGCCCAAGCTCGAGCAGCGCCTCAACGACGCCGGTGTCTTCCACTTCTGGCAGATTGCCGATCTTGACGCCGATCAGGCCGCTGCGCTCGATCGCAAGCTGAGGCTGAAGGGCCAGGTCGAGACCGACAAGTGGGCCGAGCAGGCTAAGAAGCTGGTGGAATCAGCCGCCGTCTGACGGGCCGGCCGCGTCCGGCGGCCGCTCCATCTTCCGCAAACCCGCGGGCGCACCATCGGCCGAGAGCTGTGGGCGCCCGCCTAGCTAATGAGCCGATCCATGAGCATTTCCGCGAGTCTCGTTAAAGAACTGCGTGAAAAGACCGGCGCCGGCATGATGGACTGCAAGGCGGCGCTGACCGAGACGAAGGGCGACATCGAGGCGGCTATCGACTGGCTGCGCAAGAAGGGTCTTTCGAAGGCCGCCAAGAAGGCCGGCCGTGTCGCCGCAGAAGGCCTTATCGGCATTTCGACCGACGGCACCAAGGGTTCTCTCGTCGAGGTGAACTCGGAGACGGACTTCGTTGCCCGCAACGAGCAGTTCCAGGAGATGGTGACGAAGATCACCTCGCTGGCTGGCTCGGCGAAGGGTGACGTCGCGGCGCTTCTCGCAGCGAGCTATCCGGGCAAGTCGCACACGGTCGAGGAGCAGGTGAAGGAGCTCATCGCCACCATCGGCGAGAACATGAGCGTTCGCCGCGCGGCCGTGCTGGAGGTTTCCGAAGGCGTCGTCGGCTCGTACGTGCACGGCCAGGTCGCACCGGGCCTCGGCAAGATCGGCGTGCTCGTCGCGCTCGAATCGTCCGGCAAGAACACCGAGGAGCTCGAGACCCTCGCGCGCCAGATCGCGATGCACGTCGCCGCGACCAACCCGGTCGCCCTCGACATCGACGGCGTGCCGACCGAGGTGCTGGAGCGCGAGAAGGCCATCCTCGCCGACAAGAACCAGGGTAAGCCCCCGCAGGTGATCGAGAAGATCGTCACCAGCGGCATGAAGAGCTATGCCAAGGACAACTGCCTCCTCGATCAGGCCTACATCCACGATCCTTCGAAGAGCGTGGCGCAGGCCGTCAAGGAAGCCGAGGGCAAGGCCGGCGGCGCTGTGAAGCTCGCAGCCTTCGTGCGCTATGCCCTGGGCGAGGGTATCGAGAAGAAAGAAGACGATTTCGCTGCCGAAGTCGCCGCCGCAGCCGGCGGCAACTGAGCCGAACGGTCTTTGACCTGGGGCGCGTCGATGGACGCGCCCTAGGCGAATCTCCGCCGCGCGGGTTAGCTAGAGAGCCCGCCGGCCGGCTGGCGCCGAGGGCGCGCGGCTGCGGAAACGAGGAGGCACGTATGGCAGGGGCACCGACGGCCGAGGCAGGCGGGGCATCCGGGCTCGTCTATAAGCGGCTTCTTCTGAAGCTCTCCGGCGAGGCCCTGATGGGCAAGGCCGGCTTCGGCATCGACATGGATGTCGTCGAGCGCCTCGCACAGGATATCGCGGAAGCGGTTGCGGCTGGCGTAGAAATTGCCGTTGTCGTTGGTGGCGGAAATATCTTTCGCGGGCTCGCCGGCGCTGCAAAGGGCATGGAGCGCGCGACCGCCGACTACATGGGCATGCTGGCGACGGTGATGAATGCGCTCGCCCTCGAGAATGCGCTGGAGCGGGCCAAGGTGCCGGCGCGGGCGCTCTCGGCGATCCCCATGCCGACGGTCTGCGAGAGCTACGTCCGTCCCAAAGCGCTGCGCCATATGGAGGAAGGACGCGTCGTCGTCTTCGCCGCCGGAACGGGCAACCCATTCTTCACGACGGATACCGCGGCGACCCTGCGCGCCATCGAGATGGACTGCCAGGCGGTCGCGAAGGCGACGCAGGTCGACGGCGTCTACGATAGCGATCCCCGCAAGAACGCCGGCGCCAAGCGCTTCGACCGGCTCAGCTACGCCGAGGTTTTGGCGCGCGATCTCAAGGTCATGGACGGCGCGGCAATCGCGCTTGCTCGCGATAACGGACTTCCGGTAATTGTCTTCTCCATCGAAGAGCCGGGCAACCTCTTGAAAGTTCTGCGCGGCGAGGGCCGCGCAACGGTCATCGAGTGACCGATTTGAGCCGCCGGTATTGACGTCCCGGCGAATGAAACGACCCTGGAAAGCCGGCCATGGAGCGATGTTCTCGTTTCGGCGCGCTGGCGGGAGGCAGCAATGGCGACATTCGATCTCAACGACTTGGAAAAACGGATGCGCGGCGCGCTCGACGTGCTGAAGCGGGACCTTTCGGGGTTGCGCACGGGGCGTGCGAGCTCGCACCTGCTCGACCCGGTCCAGGTCACTGTCTATGGCGCCAAGATGCCGCTCAATCAGGTCGCCACCGTCTCCGTTCCCGAGCCGCGCACCATTTCCGTGCAGGTCTGGGACAAGGGGAACGTCTCTGCCGTCGACAAGGCGATCCGCGAGGCGAACCTGGGGCTCAACCCGGTGATCGACGGCACGCTGCTGCGCCTGCCGATCCCGATGCTCACCGCGGACCGCCGCAACGAGCTTGCCAAGCTCGCCCACAAATACGCCGAGAGCTGCCGCGTGGCGGTGCGCAACGTGCGCCGCGAAGGCATGGATCTTCTCAAGAAGCTGGAGAAGGATGGCAAGATCAGCCAGGACGAGCATCACAAGTCGTCCGCCAAGGTCCAGGAGCTCACCGACCGGCTCATCAAGGACATCGACGAGACGCTGGCCACCAAGGAGGCCGAGATCCACAAGGTCTGATGCTTTGAGGGTAGCGCCAATTCCGCTATCCTCCGCTGCGCGGCCTTCGCAATGGGCCCTCAAATCGGAAGTCTGTCGCCGGTGACGGAAATCCAGACAAAGCCTACAGCGAACGAGCGCGATGGCGCTCAGCCGCAGCACATCGCCATCATCATGGACGGCAATGGGCGTTGGGCCAATGAGCGCGGCTTGCCGCGCGCGGTCGGCCATCGCAATGGCGTGGAAGCGGTGCGGCGCACCGTAAGGGCGGCCATCGAGCTCGGCATCCCCTACCTGACCCTCTACAGTTTCTCATCGGAGAACTGGACGCGCCCTGCGGACGAGATCGACGATCTCATGGGGCTGATGAAGCGCTTTATCCGCCGCGACCTTGCGGAGCTGCACCACGCCGGGGTGATGATCCGCGTCATCGGCGAGCGTGCGAATGTCGATCCCGAGCTCATGGCTCTCATCGACGAGGCGGTCGAGCTGACGCGCAACAACAGCGCCATCACCCTCATCATCGCCTTTAACTACGGGGCGCGCGGGGAGATCGCAAAGGCGGCGCGCACCCTCGCAGCGGAAGTGGCGGCGGGGACGCTGCAGGTCGCAGACATCACGGTGGAGCGCATCGGCGCCACGCTCGACACCGCCGGCATTCCCGATCCCGATCTGCTGGTGCGCACCAGCGGAGAGATGCGCATTTCCAACTTTCTGCTTTGGCAGTGCGCCTATACCGAGTTCGTTTTCCTCGATGCCTATTGGCCGGATTTCGGCCGCGAGCTGCTGGAGGAAGCCATTGCCCGCTTCCGCGCCCGTGACCGCCGCTTCGGCGGCCGCTCGCGGCATTCGGCGATGTGAGGCGCCATGCCCGATAACGCCGCAGCCACGGAGCCGGGGGCGATGCCACTGATCTCCAGCAACCTGAAACTGCGCATCCTCTCCGGCGCGGTCCTTGCCGCGGTCGCATTTGGGCTCGCCTATTCGGGCCCTCTCGCATTCGCGGTGCTCGTGCTGATCTGCGGGCTCGTCATGTGCTGGGAATGGGGCCGGCTGGTGCGCGGCGCCTCCTTCGACGTCGGATTTTTCGTGCACGCCGCTGCGGTCGCGGTGGCCATCGTGCTCGCGGGCGTCGGCTATGCCGCGCCGGCCATAGCCGTGCTCGCCATCGCCGCGATCACGCTCGTTCCGCTCTATATCGGCCGCGGGGCGCGGCTGTCGGCGCTGGGCGTCTTCTACGTCGGATTGCCGGCCGTGGCGCTGCTCTGGCTGCGCAGCGACGAGCCGTTCGGCTTCACGGCGGTGCTGTTCATCTTCGCAGTCGTCTGGTCGTCCGATACGGCGGCTTATGCCGCTGGGCGCACGTTCGGTGGCCCCAAGCTCTGGCCACGCGTGTCGCCCAATAAAACCTGGGCGGGGTTTATCGGCGCGCTGTGCGCGGGCGCGGCATCGGGCGCCATCTTCGCCATGCTCGAGCCGGCGGCAGATCCTGTCCGCCTAATCCTCGTTGGCATCGCGCTCGCCTTCATCGCCCAGGCCGGAGACCTTGCCGAATCCGCTCTGAAGCGTCTCTTCCACCTCAAGGACGCCAGCGACCTCATCCCCGGACACGGCGGTTTCATGGACCGCATGGACAGTCTCGTCGCGGCGGCTTCCGTCGCCGGGCTTCTCGCCCTCGCCATCGACGCCCACGCGCCAGCACGCGCGCTTTTGTTCGGCATCTAGATGCATCCGCAGGACAAAGGCATCGTGCGCAGCTTGCCGGCCGAAACTCGGCGGGCGGATGGAAAAAGTGAGGCGCCACGCACGCTTACGGTGCTCGGGGCAACAGGATCGATCGGCAAGAGCACGCTCGATCTCGTTGAGCGCAACCCGGATGCGTTCGAGGTCGTGGCCCTGACGGCTCAGACCAACGTCGACAGTCTCGCGGACGCGGCCCGGCGCACGAGAGCACGCGTCGCCGTCATCGGCGAGGCATCGCTGTACGGTACGCTCAAGGGAGCGCTGGCCGGCACGGGGATACGCGCCGAAGCCGGACCCGAGGCCGTCGTCGCGGCGGCGGCCGAACCCGCCGACTGCGTGATGGCCGCGATCGTCGGCGCCGCGGGGCTGGCCCCGACGTTCGAGGCTGCCCGTCAGGGCAGGCGTCTGGCGCTCGCCAACAAGGAATGCCTCGTCTCGGCGGGCGAAGTTTTCATGGCGGCTGTTGCCGATGCGAAAACCGAGCTGTTGCCAGTGGATAGCGAGCACTCGGCGGCATTGCAGGCGCTTGCCGGTGCAGCGCCCGAAAGCATCGAGCGCATCACGCTCACGGCGTCGGGTGGTCCATTCCGTACCTGGAGCACCGAGCAGCTCCAGCACGCAACGCCCGAGCAGGCACTGCGCCATCCCAATTGGGCGATGGGCGCGAAGATCACCGTCGATTCCGCGACCCTGATGAACAAGGGCCTGGAGCTGATCGAGGCCTACCATCTGTTTCCGGTCCGCGCCGAGCAACTCGCGGCCGTCATCCACCCGCAGTCGATCGTCCACTGCCTCGTCGCCTATCGGGACGGCTCGGTGATCGCGCAGATGGCGTGTCCCGACATGCGCACGCCCATTGCGCTGGCGCTTTCCTGGCCCCACCGGATGGACGCGCCGACGCAGCGGCTCGATCTTACGGCCATCGGCACGCTCTCCTTCGAGGCGCCGGACGAGGTCCGCTTCCCGGCATTAACCATCGCCCGCGATGCTCTGGCACGCGGCGGCACGGCGCCGGCGATCCTCAGCGCCGCGAACGAAATCGCCGTTGAGGCCTTTCTCGCCCGTAAAATCGGGTTTCTCGATATCGCCCGTAACGTCGCCGACACACTGGAAGCGGCGGAGGGGGAAGGGCTCATCGTCGCCCCCGGCGCTCTGGGCGATGTTCTGGCCGCGGATTCCGCCGGACGCCGACTGGCACAATCGCTGCTTGGTCGCTATGTCTAGCCGGTCCCCATAGCCGTCTGGCCGGTCCCCGAAGCCACAGGGATGGGCTCCGAAATTGCCGCTTTTCGTGCGTATCCTCAACGGATTCGCGCCACCGCCGGGGAACCGGCGGCTTCGCGAAAGACAGGAGAACGATGCTGACGCTGGCCAACGTAGCAACCTCGACGCCGGGGGTTCTGATCACGATTGCGCAGTTCCTGGTGGTGCTGACGATCGTGGTCTTCGTCCACGAGTTCGGTCACTTCATCGTCGCGCGCTGGTGCGGCGTGGCGGTCAAGACGTTCTCCATCGGCTTCGGCCGCGAAATTTTCGGTTTCACCGACCGCAAGGGTACGCGCTGGCGCTTCGCCTGGATCCCGCTCGGCGGCTACGTGAAGTTCGTCGATGACGAAAATGCCGCCAGCCAGCCGTCCCCGGATGCGTTGGAGCGCATGTCTGCGAGCGAGCGCGCCGGCGCCTTCCAGAACAAGGCGCTGTGGCAGCGGGCGGCCGTCGTGGCGGCAGGGCCGCTGGCAAATTTCGTTTTGGCTATAGCGGTTTATGCCGCCGTCAACATGGCCTTCGGCGTGCGCACGATCACGCCGGTGGTAGGCGAGGTGAAAGCGGGCATGCCCGCCGCGGTTGCGGGCATTCAGCCCGGCGACGTCATCCGCGGCATCGACGGGTGGACGGTCGAAGGCTTCGAGGATGTGCAGCGGCTTGTCGGCGTGAACGGCGGTCGGCCGCTCAAGTTCGATATCGAGCGCAACGGCGAGAAGCTCTCCCTGGAAGTGACGCCGGAGGTCCACGAGCAGCCCGACAGCTTCGGCGGCACGTTCCGGCGTGGGCTCATCGGCATCACGCCGTCGAGTATCGCGGGGCTGAAGGACGCCAAGGCTGTCAGCCCATTCGAGGCTCTGCGCCTCGGCGTGCGTGAAACCTACGCCAATATCGCACATACAATTCAAGGCATTGGCGACATCGTCACCCAGCGGCAGGCGGCCGACCAGATGGGTGGACCGATCCTGATGGCCCAGGTGACGGCCCGCGTGGCGGAAGGCGGCATGGAGCCGCTACTGCGCTGGATCGCCTTCATCTCGGCGAACATCGGCTTCCTGAACCTGCTGCCGATCCCCGTGCTGGACGGTGGACATCTTGTTTATTACGCGATCGAGGGCGTCATGCGCCGTCCCTTGAGCCGGCGCATGCAGGAAATCGGTTTTCAGATCGGCGTCGCCCTGGTGCTCATGCTCATGGTCTACGTGAATTTGAATGATTTATTGCGGGTATGGCGCGGATGGACGGGTGCAGGCTGAAATCGCGTTCAGTGGCGTAAACTTGCCACTTCCACAGGCGCTTCTGAATCGTTAAGAACACATTTACACAGGGGAGCGCGCCCAAAAGAGAATCAGGCCAAAATCTTGGCCCAGTTTCCAGGTGCATGTGTAAGTCATGCGGTAACGATCTCCGAAGCCGACGGGATCGCTACCGAGGGGGAATTCGGCAATAATGAGGGCATAGCCTCGAATGCCTTTGGTCAGCGCCATTGCGTTTAACGTCCGTCGCCTAGTTCTGTTCGTGGCGATGGCCGTATCGGGGTTCATATGCGTCAACGGCGCATTTTATCCCGCGCCCGCCTATGCCCAGGGCGCCACCATCCAAGCCATCACCGTCCACGGCAACAAGCGCGTGGAGCCCGAGACGGTGCGCTCGTATCTCCAGTTCTCGACCGGCAGCGCCTACGATCCGGCGAAGATCGACGGGTCGATCAAGGCGTTGTTCGGCACCGGCCTCTTCTCCGACGTGCGCATTGATCGCTCGGGCGCCGACATCATCGTCACCGTCGTCGAGAACCCGGTCATCAACCAGGTCGCCTTCGAAGGTAACAGCGAGGTCGATACCGAGACCCTGCGCAACGAGGTGCAGCTGAAGCCGCGCTCGGTGTTCACCCGCGCCCGCGTCCAGGCCGACGTGCAGCGCGTGCTCGACGTCTACCGCCGCCAGGGCCGCTATGCCGCGACGGTCGAGCCGAAGATCATCGAGCTCGAGCAGGACCGCGTGAACCTCGTGTTCGAGATCGCCGAGGGCAATGCCACCAAGGTCAAGGGCATCCACTTCGTCGGCAACAAGGCCTTCTCCGACAGCCAGCTCCGTGACGTGATCTCCACGACCGAGAAGGGCTGGTTCGACTTCCTCAAGGGTACGGCGATCTACGATCCCGACCGCATGAATCTCGACCGCGAGCTGCTGCGCCAGTACTACCTCAAGAACGGCTATGCCG
>Ga0180222_1001106_pt1 | contig 31294 bp, 23 predicted proteins | sample eDN5th37CKraftOP_FD_151336 | JGI IMG/M metagenome (GOLD analysis project Ga0180222, IMG submission 151336) | Enriched Organic Plus compost microbial communities from Emeryville, California, USA - eDNA 5th pass 37_C Kraft OP (version 2) (version 2) ...
CGGGATGGGCGCCAAGACGCGCCACGCCCACCCGGCCGCGATCGATGCGCTGGCGGCGGATTTCCCGGACCTGACGATCATCATGGCGCATCCGGGCTATCCGTGGATCGACGAGACGACCGTGGTCGCGCTGCACAAGGCCAATGTTTTTTGGGAGATGTCGGGGTGGGCCCCCAAATATCTGCCCGAGCAGATCATCCGCGACATGCGCGGACGATTGAGGGACAAGATGATGTTCGGCAGCGACTATCCCAGTATTCCCTATCCGCGCCTGCTCAGGGAATGGCATGAACTGGGCTTCAAGGACGAATTCCTCGAAGCCTTTTTCCACGGCACGGCCGAGCGGGTGCTGGGGCTGTGACGGGCCGGAGCGTCGCTATCGTCTCGACGGCCCGTACGCCGATCGGGCGCGCCTATAAGGGCGCCTTCAACGACACGCATGGCGCATTGCTTGGGGGGCATGTCGTCCGCCATGCGGTGCTGCGCGCCGGTGTGGAGAAGGAACGGATCGAGGATGTCGTGCTGGGCTGCGGACGGCCCGAAGGCGCTACGGGGGCCAATATCGCGCGGCAATCCGCCCTGATGGCCGGGCTGCCGGTATCGGTGAGCGGCCTCACCGTCAGCAGGATGTGCGCATCCGGCTTGCAGGCGATCGCCATCGCGGCGCAGCGCATCCTGTGCGGCGAGGCCGACATCATGGTCGCGGGCGGGCTCGAATCGATCTCGCTCGCGCAGAATGCGCGGACGAACGAGTGGCGCAAATATGCGCCCGAGCTTCAGCAGAGCAACGTCTATATGCCGATGCTCCAGACCGCGCAGAATGTGGCGGACCGCTATGGCATCGGGCGCGAGGCGCAGGATGCCTATGCGCTGGCGAGCCAGCAGCGCACCGCCGCCGCGCAGGCGGCGGGCCGGTTCGATGCCGAGATCGTGCCTCTCCCGTCGAGCAAGGAGCTCCCCGCGACCGATGCGCCGGACTCCACGCACGAGGCGGTGACGCTGCTGCGGGACGAGGGCAATCGGCCCGACACCACGGCGGAGGGGCTGGCGTCGCTGAAGCCGGTCACCGGGCCGGAGGGATCGATCACCGCAGGCAATTCCAGCCAGCTTTCCGACGGGGCGAGCGCCTGTGTGCTGATGGAGGCCGGGCTGGCGCAAAGCCAGGGCTTGCAGCCGCTGGGCCTCTTCCACGGCTTCGCGATCGCCGGTTGCGAGCCGGACGAAATGGGCATCGGCCCGGTCTTCGCGGTGCCGAAGCTGCTTGCCCGCCATGGCCTGACGGTCGGGGATATCGACCTGTGGGAACTGAACGAAGCCTTCGCCGTCCAGGCGCTCTATTGCCGGGACACGCTCGGCATCGATCCCGATATCTTCAATGTCGACGGCGGGGCGATTTCCATAGGCCATCCCTATGGCATGTCCGGCGCGCGCATGACCGGCCATCTGCTCATCGAGGGGCAGCGACGGGGGGCGAAGCTGGGGGTGGTCACGATGTGCGTGGGCGGCGGCATGGGCGCGGCGGCCCTGTTCGAGATCCTCGGCGGGGCGTAGCTCTTCGGAGATCGGCCTTGGGAATGCCAGAGGAGCCTTTCCCCGACAGGCGTGCTTGTCAGTTTGCGGGCCCTTCGAGCGGGCACCGATCGGCTGCGGCCGTCGCCGGAAATGCGGCGAAGCTGCCGATTGGTGCCGCCAGTGATCCATAGCGCCGATAAATCGCGATCAAACTCCCGATAACCGCTGGCTCACAATGCCGGAGGGCGCGCTATTTCCTGCTGAAGTGCCCTCCAAATAAAAGCTATTGCGTCTTGATTGCAATAGCGATAGACGCCCCCTATTCACATAAGGGGATAGACATGTTCCGCGCTTCAGCTGCATCTTTCGCCATGGGCATCGCCCTGTTTTCCGCTCCGACCGCCGCCCTTGCCGCCGCGAATGAAGCCGCAGAAAACAGTGCGGCGGAGGAGGCAGAGGCCAGGCGCGGCACCATCATCGTCACCGGCCATCTCGCCAAGGATACCGCGATGGCCGCCAAGGCCGACATCCCGATCCTCGAAAACAGCCAGGCAATCTCGATCATCTCGAAGGAGACGCTCGATCTTCAGGGCGTGCGTCGCCTCGGCGATGCGCTGTTCAACGTCGCGGGCGTGTCGCGCAACAACACCTATGGCTTTTTCGACGGGTTCAACATTCGCGGCTTCAGCGCCTCTGCGGGCGCGACCTATCTCGACGGGCTGCTCGACGATCCCGGCGTCAACTACGCCACCACCGAACTGGCGGGGCTGGAGCGCGTCGAGGTGGTGAAAGGCCCCGCCTCCGGCCTGTTCGGCCAAGGCCCCCTTTCCGGCATCGTCAATCTCGTCAGCAAGCGCCCGCAGGAGGAAGCCTTCGTCGACGTCTCGGTCGCGGGCGGCTCCTATGATCTGTTCGAGGCGCAGATCGACGCCAATTCGCCGATCACCGCAGACGGCACTTTGCTGGGGCGGATCAGCGCGGTGTTTCGCGATCAGGATTTCTTCGTCCACGGGTCGGGCCAGCGGCGCATCTTCATCGCGCCCTCGCTGACATGGAAGCCCTCGCCCGACACCAGCCTGACTCTGCTCGGCCGCTATGTCGACGACAAGGTCAATCCCTGGTCGCCGACGACCGCCTATGGCACTGCCCTGCCCAACCCCAATGGCGATATCTCGATCAAGCTGTCGATCAACGACACCGAATATCCGGCGATCCAGAAGAATGATTACTGGACTTTGGGCTATGTGCTCGACCACAAGTTCAGCGACGCGATCTCCTTCCACCAGTCGGTGCGCTATCAGGATTTCCACAACAGCTGGGATCACTGGCTGTTCGTCAGCAGCATCTCCTCGGACTATCGTCAGGTCGGGCGCTTCTATTACGGCCCGTTCAACGAGAACGGCACCTATTTCCGCGCCGACAGCAATCTGAGCGCGCGCTTCGACACCGGGCCGCTCAACCATTATGTGCTGGCGGGCATCGATTATGGCCGCAAGAAATATGACCAGTCCAACCTGTTCGACGGCGGGCCTTATTATCTCGACCTTTATGAGCCGGTCTACGGCACCGTCAGCGGTCCGGACCCCGCCGTCGCCTCCACCACCTCCGGCGGCATCAACAAGCAGCGCGGCTTCTATCTTCAGGACCATGTGAAGCTGGGCGAGTGGCTGACCGTCACGCTCGGCGGACGCTGGGACAAGGCGAGCAGCCATAACAGCAGCGGCGGCGTTTTCGGCGCCAAGGTGACGGACACCGCCTTCAGCCCGCGCGCGGGCCTGACCTTCGGGCTCAGCAATGCCGTGTCGCTCTATTTCAACTTCGCCAAGTCGTTCAGCCCGCAGGGCTCCTACCGGTCTGCGGACGGCTCCACCCTGCCTCCCGAACGCGGGGTGAACTATGAGGGCGGGCTCAAGGTCGCGCGGCCGGACGGGACGCTGACCGGCATGGCGACGATCTTCCAGCTCACCCGCGAGAATGTCGCCACGGCGGACCTGTCCCCCAATGCGCCGCCGAACACCTATGTCCTGACCGGCGAGCAGCGCACACGCGGCATCGAGCTGGAGGGCGCATGGCGTCCCGTGCCCGGCCTCGACCTGACGGCGGCCTATACCTATCTCGACGCCGAGGTGACCGCCGACAGCCGCTTGCTGGTGGGCTCGCGCCTGGGCAGCGTGCCACGTCATATCGTCAACCTGTGGGGGCGCTATACGATCCAGAGCGGCGCGCTCGCCAATCTGGGCGCGGGTCTGGGCCTGCATCATGAAAGCAACCGCCCGTCGAGCACCGCCACGGCCAGCGCGCCACCGTTCATGCTCGACGGCTATGTGCTGGTGGACGCGGCGCTCTATTACAAGATCGGCGGATGGTCGGCGCAGGCCAATGTGCGCAACATCTTCAACGAGCGCTATTTCCCGACCGCCTCGCTGACCCGCACCACGCCGGGCGAACCGCGCACCTTCATGATCAGCCTGTCGCGCCGGTTCTGACGGCCGTGCTGGTAAGCCGCCGCATGTGCTATCTTCTAATGCAAATCATGTGTAATAAGGCGTCGTCGTGATTGGTGCGAACGCACTATGTCATCCTCCAATAGGGGAAATATCGTCATGAAAATCCTGAACGCCGCCTCCTGTCTCGTCATGGCGCTGATCGTCTCCGCCCCCGGCGTCGCGCAGCAACCAGCCTCGGCCCCCGCCCGTCCGGTTGCCGCCACTGGCGAGGCCGCCAAGGTCGAGCGCAAGGCCCTTGCCAAGGGGCTGTATGAGCTGGCCTACAGCCCGCGCCAGAATGCGGTGTTCGTCGCCTCTTCGGGCGGATTCGGCGCGGATGCCGATGCGCCGAAGATCCTGCGCCTGAACCCGCAGACCCTGGCGGTGGAGCACGAGATCCCGCTGGAGCGCAAGGCCTTCGGCGTGACGCTGGATGATGCCGGCGGCCGCCTCTATGTGGGCAATACGGTGGACCTTTCGGTCACGGTGGTGGACATCGTGAACAACCGCGTGGTCGGCGTGGTCCAGCTCGAAGAGAAGGTGAAGGGCGAGGACGGCAAGGAACGCTACCCTCGCGACCTGCGCGAGCTGGCGGTCGATCCTGCAGGCAAGCGCCTGTTCCTGCAGGGCCATTCGGATGACAGCGTACTCTATGTTGTGAACACCGAGACGCTCAAGGTGGACAAGGTCATCCCCGGCCTGGGCAAGGCGAAGGCGCCGGGGCTGGCCTTCGATCCGGCCGGGCAGCGCCTGTTCGTCACCAACCTGCTGGGTGAGCTGATCACCATCGATACGCGCACGCTGGAAATCGCCAGTCGCGTCAAGACCGAGGCCGAGCAGCCGCTGAACATCGCCTTCGACCCGGCGTCGCAGCGCCTGTTCGTCACCGATCAGGGGCTGGAGATGATCCGCAACTTCCAGATCAGGAGCATCCCCGGCTTCCAGTCCCGGCATCCCGGCAACCGCATCGCCGTGTTCGACGCCAACAGCGGCGAGCAACTCCACAGCATTCCCACCGATGCGGGTCCGATGGGCATTTTGCTCGACGCGCAGCGCCAGCGCCTCTACGTGACCAACCGCGCGGCAGGCAATGTGGGCGTGTATGACAGCCGCAGCTACGCCTTGTTGCAGACCATCCCGCTGCCCACGCATCCGAACAGCTTCGCGCTCGATGCGCAGCGCAACTCGCTCTATGTCAGCATCAAGAACGGCGAGGTCGATCCCAAGGGCGCCCCGGAAAGCATCGCGCGCATCCAGTTCTGAGGCGAGGCCCGGCCTTGCAGCGTCGCGGCCGCATTCGAGGCCGCGACGTTGGCGGCTCGACCGAACCTGGCGTTGACCGGATTCCGTCGACGCATTTACGTGCGGAGTTGCGCAAGCGCATGAAACAATGGCTCGACGGCGCTGGCGCGGATTGCCTTGACGCGGAGATGTTCGCCCGGAACGAGGGATGATGGTGGCCTGCACCGCTGCCGTCAGGACAGAACGGCTGATGTATCTGGATGATCCGTGGACGCCGGCCGTCCGCTTCATCGACCGGTCGACCATGCCGCTTTTCGCGCGCCGTTGGCGCGGTGCTCAGAGCATCCCGAAATTCTTGAGATAGGTGCGCAGCACGTTTCGGGTGATGCCCAGCGCGGCCGCGGTGCGGATCTGGTTGCCGTTGTGACGCTGATAGGCCAGCCGCACGAGATGCTCCACCGTCCGGTCGAGCAGGGCGTCATGCCCCTCCGCCAGCAGGCGGTTCATGACGGCGGCCAGCTCTTCCTCCAGACCGGGCGCGCCTGCTGCTTCCCCCGGCCCGTCGCCCCTGCCCACGGACGCTGCCGCAAGGCCGCCGCCGGTCAGGCCGAGCGGCCCCAGCGCCAGATCGGCAGGCTCGATCAGGCCGTCATGGCAGGTCAGGGTCGCGCGGTGGATCGCGTTTTCCAGCTCGCGGATATTGCCCGGCCAGCCATAGGCGAACAGCGCCTCTTCCGCCGCCGGGCTCAGGTCCAGCCGGGCCGCCGATATGCGCGAGCCGTAGAGTTCGAGGAAATGACGGGCGAGCGGCAATATGTCCGCCCGGCGTTCGCGCAGCGGCAGGATCGGGATCGGCACGACCTGAAGGCGATAGAAGAGGTCCTCGCGGAACCGGCCCGCGCTCACCGCCTTGGCCAGATCGATATTGGTCGCCGCGATCAGCCGCACATCGAGCGGGATGGGCTTGCGCGCGCCCACGCGCACCACTTCCCGTTCCTGCAACACGCGCAGCAGCTTGACCTGAAGGCCCAGCGGCAGGTCGCCGATCTCGTCGAGGAACAGGGTGCCGCCATTGGCCGCCTCGAACCAGCCCGCACGGCTTTCGGTCGCGCCGGTGAAGGCGCCCCGTTCATGGCCGAACAGCTCCGCCTCGATCATCGTTTCGGAAAAGGCGCCGCAATTGACCGCGACGAACGGCCCCTTCGACCGGCCGCTCAGCGCATGCACATAGCGCGCCACCAGTTCCTTGCCCGTGCCCGTTTCCCCGATGACGAGGACCGTCGCGTCGCTGGGCGCCGCCCGTTCGATCAGCGGCACGAGCGCGCGCGAGCGCGGGTCGGAAAAGACGAACGCGCGCGCGCGGATGGCCGGTATGGCGGTATCGTCCGGATCCAGCGACAGCACGGTCCGGGCGAGGTCCAGCGGCTTCCTTTCCATCTCTTCCCTCTTGCGCGAGACGGCCATTCTACCCTCCATGGTTCGACGGCCCGACTATGCGCCCTTTTATTGTCAATTGAAATGGTAGATTAATTGGGGCGGCAGATAATCCTGCTTGTCCGCGTCCGGCTGCGACGGGTTGTCCCGCCGCGTCAGAGGGCGGGTTGCCGCGCCTCGTCCTCGCCGGTTCCGCTCGACGACAAATAGGCCTCGTAGAGCGCGGCATAGTGGCCGCCCCGCGCCATCAGCGCGTCATGGGCGCCGATCTCCACGATGCCGCCGTCGCGGATGACCGCGATCCTGTCCGCCTGCCGGATCGTCGCGAGGCGGTGGGCGATCACCACCGAGGTGCGCCCCTCGCACACCACGCGCAGCGCCTCTTGAATGCGCCGCTCCGTGCTGACGTCGACGGCGGAGGTCGCCTCGTCCAGCACCAGCACCGCCGGGTCGGCAAGATAGGCGCGCACCAGGCAGACGAGCTGCCGCTGCCCCTGGCTCAGCTGCGCGCCCAGCGCGCCGACCTGCGAGTGATAGCCGTGCGGCAGCGCCTCCAGCACCTCATGCGCGCCGATGACGCGGGCGGCGGCGATCAGCTCTTCGTCGCTCGCCTCGGGCCTTGCGAGGCGGAGATTGTCGAGCACCGTGCCGCCGAACAGCACATTGTCCTGCAACACCACGCCCACCTGCCGCCGCAGGCTGGCCTCGGAAATGGCGCGGATGTCGTGGCCGTCGATCAGCACCGCGCCCGAATCCACATCATAGAAACGCGTCAGCAGCTGCACCAGCGTGCTCTTGCCGTGGCCGGTGGGGCCGACGATCGCCAGCACCTCGCCCGGCGCGATGGTGAGGTCGAGGCCGTGGATGACCGGCTTGCCGGGCAGATAGCCGAAGCGCACGTCGCGAAACTCTATCTCGCCGCGCAACCGGGGCAGGGCCACCGCATCGGGGCGGTCGCGAATGTCCGGCTCGGTATCGAGCAGCAGGAAGATCCGCTGCGCGCAGGCGGTGCCGTTGGCGAAGCGCTCGAACAGGTCGCTGAACTCCTGCAACGGCGCGAGGAACAGGAACACGTAGAACAGGCTCTGCGCCAGCTCGCCCAGCGTCAGTGTGCCGAGCGCGATGCCGCGCCCGCCGATCAGCAGGATGAGCGCGATGCCGGCGGTGGTCAGCAGGCCGGTGAAGGGCGCGAACCAGCCCGACCGCGCCGTCCCCCGGATCAGCGAGGTGTTGAAATCGTCGAGCAGCCCCTTGTAGCGCGCCAGATTCTCCTTTTCGCGCCCGGCCTGCTTGATCAGCCGCACGGCGGCCACCGTCTCCACCAGATGCGCGGTGAAGCGGCTGCGGTTTTCCGCCACCCTGGCCCAGCTGCGCTGCGCGATCCGCTTGAAGAGAATGGTCGCGACGATCAGCATCGGCACGATGGCCGCCAGCCCCAGCAGCAGCGCGGGCGCGAGCAGCCAGAGCAGCAGGCCCGACAGGCACAGGCGCAGCACCGCCGAAAGGAATTCCGGCGGCCCCTGGATCAGCAGCGGCTCCAGCATGTCCACGTCGCGGTCGGCGCGGGCGATGATGCGCCCGGCGCGGGTGCGGTCGAAATAGCCGACGCTGAGCGTCTGGACATGGGCGAAGACGCGCGCGCGCAGGTCGTTGAGCAGGCGGATCGCCGCGATGCCCGCGAAATAGTGCGACAGACCGCCGAGCGCGAAGCGCCCACCCCATGTCGCCGCCAGCCCGATACAGGCCCAGAGGATCAGCGGCAGGTCGATCCCGCCCTGCGCATGGCGCAGCCCCCGGTCGATGACGAGGCCGATCAGCAGCGGCCGGGCGAAGATCACCAGCACCTGCACGATCTCGATGGAAACTACCGCCGCGATCTGCGCGCGGATCGGCGCGACCAGCGGCAGCAGGCGGCCGACCATGCCCTGGTTCAGCGCCTTCTTCGCCAGCTTTTCCTCAAGCTCTATGTCGGAAAGGGCCGTATCCCCCCGGAATGCGTTCATCGTCAGATACCCATAAGCGCGCGATAGGCGGGATTGGTCGCGGCGAGCGTCGCATGGGTGCCCTCGGCCACGATCTGCCCGGCGGACAGCACCAGCACCCGGTCGGCGGCGAGCGTGGTGGACAGGCGGCTCGACACGATCAGCATGGTCAGCGGCCGCGCGCTTTCGCGGCGCAGACGGCGGATATTGTCGATCGCGCGCCGCTCCGTCGCGGCGTCGAGCGCGCTGGTCGCGTCGTCCAGCACGAGGATGTCGGCATCGGCCAGCAGCGCGCGGGCTAGGCAGATGCGCTGGCGCTGGCCGCCGGACAGGGTCACGCCCCGGTCGCCCATCCGCGTGTCGAGGCCGTCGCTCAGCCGGGCCAGCACTTCCCCGGCGGCGGCCATGTCCAGCGCGCGCTCCAGCTCGGCGTCGCTCGCGTCCGGCGCGGCGAGGCGCAGATTGGCGGCGAGGCTGTCGGAAAAGAGGAAGCTTTCCTGCGGCAGCACATGCACTCGCCGCCGCAGCTGGCTGAGGTCGAGATCGCGCACGTCGTGCCAGCCCGCCGCGTCCGAGCCGATTTCCAGCCTGCCCTTGTCCACATCGACGAGGCGCGGCAGCAGCGCGGTGAGGATGCTCTTGCCCGATCCGGTCGCGCCGACCAGCGCGACGACCTCTCCCGGCTGGACGGTCAGGCCGATGTCGTGCAGCACCGCCGCGCCGTCGCCCAGCGGGGAGGCGGAGACATGGGACAGGCGAAAGCCCAGCGGCCCTTCCGGCGGTACTTTTCCGCCGGAGACGATGGCCGGTTCGGCGTCCAGCACCTCCCAGATGCGCGCGGCCGAGGCGCGGGCGTCGGCGATGACCTGCAACAGCCGCCCTATGCCCTCGATGCGCAGCACCAGCGTATTGACCACCAGTAGCGCGGCGACGAGCGCGCCCAGCGTCAGCTCGCCCCGGCCGACCATCCAAGCGCCGAGGCCCAGCACCCAGGCATGGCCGAGCGCGATGATCGTCTGCGGCAGCGGAACCCGCCGCGACGCATGGACGATGGCCGCGCGCGCCTCGCGCCGGAAGACGTCGACATGGTGGCGGAAGCGCCGCGTGCGCGCGTCGCCCAGCGCGAACGCCTTGATCACGCGCACGCCGTTCACCCCTTCGGACAGGTCCTGCGTCACCGCGTCATAGGCGTCGCCGATGCGGCGGTCGAGCGCGACCAGCGCGTCCGCCTCCGCGCTCAACAACGCGATGCCGAGCAGCAGCAGCGCGAGCGGAACCACCGCCAGCCAGGGCGAATAGAAGAACAGCAGGCCCAGCGAGATGAGGACGATCAGGCCGGTTTCGAAGATCTGCCGCCAGAAGTTGATGAGCGCGTCGCGCACCTTGTCGGCGTCGCGCGTCATCCGCGTCACCATCTCGCCCACGCCGTGCCGCCAGTGATAGGCGAGGTCGAGCCGCTGCACCTGCACCAATATGCGCTCGCGCAATATCGTCAGCAATTGCTGGCCGATGGCGAGGGACAGCAGCCCCGCGCCATATTGCACCACCGCCCGCGCCAGCGACAGCGCGAGCAGGATGCCGATCCAGAACCAGACGCGGCCATAATCCAGCCCGCCCGCCGCCTCGACGGTGACGAGCTTGCCCGCCTGCGCCTCCTGCACCGCATGGCCGACCAGCACCTGCTGCCCGACCAGCGCGATATTGACGCCCGCCAGCATCAGCGCGGTCGCCGTGAACCGCCACGGCATCTCGCCATAGATGGCGAGGCAGCGGAGCAGCGGGCTGCCACGCAGCGGGGGGAGGCGCGCCTGCGTCATGCCGCGACGAGAGCGCGCGCCGCCTCCAGCGGGCGGGCGTCGATCCACTCGCCGATGTCGACGCGCTGCGGGATGAAGGCCCGGCGGTGGAGGAAATCAGCGAAATCCTGAATGCCCGCGACCGACGCTTCGGAAAGGTCGGTGCGCAGCCGCGTCTGCGCATCCTCGCCATAGGCGACGCTGACCCAATATTCGCTGCTGTTGGTTTCGCGGGCGAGATAGCGGCGCACCTCTGACGGGTGATCCTGCGCCCAGCTTTCCGCGCGCAACACCTGCTCGACGATGGTGACGGCGGCGTCGAAATGATGGTCGAGCAGATGCCCGTCCACCGCCAGCGTGCGCGGCGTGCCGTTGTTCGCGCGGACGAGAGGGTCGGGATGCGCGCCGGTGTCGATCACCGTGGTGAGGCCGAATTGATGCGCCGCCTGCGCGCCGTGCACGCCCTTGAGGAAGATCGCGTCCACCTCGCCGCGCAGCAGCGCGATGAGTTCGAGGTTATTGGCGCGCGCCCGGCTGGTGGTGCGGCCCTGCCAGCTCAGCGTGCCGCCGATATTCACCGCCTGCCCTTCGCTGTAATGCGTCTCTATGTCCTGATCGACCAGTTCCACGTCGGACACCTCCAGTCCTTCGAGCCGCAGCGCGTTTTCCAGCCCGCGCAGCGCCTGCGCCCGGCTGAAGTCGATCTCGACGCTCTTCCAGTTGGGCAGGCCGAAGCGGCGGCCCTTGAGGTCGCGCACGCTGGCGATGCCGGACTCCGGGCGGGCGAGGATGAGCTGCGTCTCGTCCGCCCAGGACAGGCCGATGACCCGCGTGTCGCGCCCGCGCGCCCTGGCGCTGATCGCCGGGATGTTGCCGCCATGGCGCACCGAATTGCGCACCGTGTGGGAGAAATGGGATTCGCGCTTCGAAAAATCGTCGGATTCGAGCAACGAGGACAGCTTCGTGCCCTGCCGCCGAAAGGCTTCCTCCAGCCAGCCCTGCTGGATGGCGATGCCAAGGCCGGTGGGAACGGGGCAGCGTGTGTACCAGAGGGTGTCGAGCGGTTCGGACATGGTGATCTCCTCGGCAAGGAAAGGGATGGGGCAGGCCGCTTCTAAAGTGCGGCTTCTTCGAGCGGCTGCGGCGTGGTCCGCCGCCGGTTGGGGTTGGCGGGACGCGGCAGGCGTAGATGGTCGCGCAGCGTCGTGCCTTCATAGTCGGTGCGGAAGATCCCGCGCCGTTGCAGTTCCGGCACCACCTGATCGACGAAATCGGTCAGCGATCCGGGCAGCAGCGGCGGGATGAGGTTGAAGCCGTCGGCGGCGTCGCGCTCGAACCAGTCCTGTATCTGGTCGGCGACATCGACCGCCGTGCCCAGCACCACCCGATGCCCGCGCACCGCGTTGAAGCGCAGGAAGAGCTGGCGGATGGTAAGGTTCTCCCGCCGCGCCAGCGCCGTCAGTTGACGCCAGCGGCCCTTGCCGTTTTCCGGCTCCGGCAGGTCGGGCAGCGGGCCGTCGAGCGGATAGCCGCTGACGTCCTGCCCCATCAGGTTGAGGTCGCCGGAAAAATCGACCGCTTCCTCCAGCGCGCCGAACCGGTCCTGCGCCTCCTGAAGGCTGGAGCCGATGGTGTAGGACAGGCCCGGCATCACCTTGAGCGTGTCGGGATCGCGCCCATGGGCGGCGACGCGCGCCTTCACGTCGGCATAGAAGGCCTGCGCATCCTCGATGAATTGCGCGGCGGCGTAGATCATCTCGGCATGGCGCGCGGCGAAATCGCGCCCGACCTCCGAATTGCCCGCCTGCGCGAACACCGGATAGCCCTGGATCGGGCGCGGCATATCGAGCACCGAATCGAGGTGATAATAGGGCCCGTCATGGTGGACGGGGTGCACAGCGCCCGCGTCCAGATAAATGCCGTTCGCGCGATCGGCGCGGTCGAACGCATCGTCCTCCCAGCTGTCCCACAGCGCCTTGGCCAGCGCGACGAACTCGTCGGCGCGGGCATAGCGTTCCTTATGGGTGAGCGGTTGATCGACGCCGAAGCTGCGCGCGGCGCCGTCGGCCAGGGAGGACACGATGTTCCAGCCGATCCGCCCGCCGCTGATATGATCGAGCGAGGCGAAGCGGCGGGCGAGCGCATAGGGCTGCTCGAAATTGGTGTTCACCGTGGCGACGAGGCCGATATGGCTGGTGATGCCGGCCAATGCGGCCGTCACCGTCAGCGGCTCGAAATCGAGAAAGGCGTGGCGCCGGTCGATGCCCCTGGTGCTGTCGCCGCTTTGCCCGACGAAGTCCGCGAAGAAGGCTGCGTCGAGCTTGCCGCGCTCGGCGGTGCGGACCAGATCGGCCCAATAGCGGAAATCGGGAAGGCCGGTGTCGGCGGACTGCGGCTGGCGCCACGCGCCGGGATGGTGGCCGTGGCGGGTCAGGAAAACGGCAAGGGCAAGCTGGCGCTTCGTCGTCGTCATCGAGGATCGCTCCGTGGAACAGGCCATGGGATGCCAGGCGGGCCGCCGGGAAGGTCCGGCGCCCGCCCCGGCAATTATTCCGCGGCCTCGGCGGCGGCGGTTTCGGGCAAGTGGATGGTGCCGTCATCGTCCACGCGGGCATTGGGCGGCACCAGCTTGCCCATCTTCCACTGCTGCTCCAGCACGCCGGGACCGAAGGGCTTCGACCCGCCCAGCGCGGCGGCGAGCACCTGGAAGCGCGCGCCTTCCTCCAGCAGGACGATGGTGTTGGTCAGGTCGCGCAGCCCCTTCCAGCTCCAGATGGTCGCGCCGCCGTTCGCCTCGACGATGCCGGGCACCTCGCGGTCGGCCTCGATCGCGTCGAGGATGAAGTCCGGCTCCGGCTGGCGGCGGTTGATGTAGACCGGCAGCTGCGCGGTGAAGCGGAAGCGGCGGTTGGGCACATAGAGCAGGGGCAGTTCCGAATGCGCCTGCGAGTAGGCGCCCAGATGCGGCGTATGCACATGGCTGATCGCGCGGAAATCGGGATATTTGCGGAACAGCTTCAGATAGCGCGCCTCGCCGCCCGCCTGCTCGCCCCAATAGAGGCGGCCGTCGAAATCGAGGACGCTGGTGCGCGGCTGGTCGGGGTCGTCCTCCCACAGCCCGGCATAGCTGAGCGTGACGATCTTGTCCTCGCCCGGAATGCGCAGCGCGAAGCCCAGCGTGCCGCTGGCCGAGATGGTGTGGGTTTCGCGCAGCAGGCGGAACGCCTTGCGGGCGTCCTTTTCGGCATTGGCGACGAACTGGATGGCGTCCTTGGAAAGACCGGGGATATCAGTCATGGCAATTCCCTTTCAGGCTGGAACGGTGGAGGATTGGGCCGTCTGCGCATTGAGCGCGCGGGCGGCTTCTAGCGGGCGGGGATCGATCCAGTCCGCCAGATCGAAATCGGCATCGAGGAAGCCGTGGGTGAACAGGAATTTCTTCTGCTGGTCGAACAGCGCCAGCCGCTCGGCGTCGAGCGTGGGGTGCAGCCCCTCGTGCAGATGGGCATAGGCGCGATCGACCGCATCCGCGCTGCCCTCGGTTTCATATTCCAGTATCTCGCGCAGGCGGTTGGGCTGCCGCGCCACCCAGTCCGCTGCGCGCAGCGTGACGGCGAGGAAGCGGACCAGCAGGTCGAAATGATCGTCGATCAGGCTTTGATGGACGGTGATCGGGCGCGGCGTGCCGTTGTTGACGCGGAAGCGCCGGTCGGGAAGGGCGTCGAGGTCGATCGCAACGACAAGGCCGTTTTCCCGCGCCTGATCGAGCGCGGCGGCCCCCTTCACATAGATGGCGTCGACAGCGCCCTTGACCAGCGCCTCGATCGGCCACAGCCGCCCGACGCCGCTGCGCTGCTTCTCCCCGCGCGGCAGCAGATCGCGGCCCGAACCGCCGATATTGCGCAGGCGGTCCTCGGTCTCCACCAGTTCGACATCGTCGAAGGTCAGCCCGGCCGAGGCCAGCGCGCCCTTGTACCCGGCGAGCGACATGCCGCGCGCGATGCTGGTGCCGCGCACATGGCTGGGGATGTCGTTATGGCTCCAGCCCGGCAGCGCCAGCCGCTTGCCCTTGAGATCGGCGGCGGAGCCTATCCCGCTGTCGGGGCGGGCGAGGATGAGCTGGCTTTCCTCGATCCAGGTCAGGCCGACCAGCTTCGTCGGCTCCCCCTGCGCGCGGGCGGCGATGGCGAGCATGTTGCCGCCTTCGCGGATCAGCGTGGGCAGGCGATGGTCGTAATGATGGCGGCCCAGTTCCGAGCCGGATTCCTGCAAGGTGCGCAGCGCGATGCCGTCGCCCTCGAACGCCTCGGTCAGCCAGCCCAGCTTGTAGGCGATGCCCGTCGCGGTCGGCACCGGACAGCGGGTGAACCAGATTTCATCAGGGCGGGTGGGTGAGGCCATGCCATCTTCTCCATCGGGATTGTTCGCGGGAGAAAGGATCGCAAGAGCCATGCCAGAATGAAAAAGCCCGCATATGCGGGCCTTCCGAATGGAACGGAGCGAGAGGGTGCGCGATATTCAGCAGGAATGCTGTTGCGAATTCACCGCATCGGCCCGCCGCTTCATCACCGTGTCGAGAGGTTCCCGGCAGATCCAGCGGTCGATGTCGACGGGCGCCTCCAGAAACCCGTGCACCCACAGGAAACCGGCCTGCACGCGCAGCATCTCTATCCGGTCCTCGGACAGGTCGGGGTGGAGGGAACGGTGGAAATTGTTGCGATAGGCCGCGTCCACGCCCTCTATGCCGGACAGCGTCTCATGCGCGATGATCGGCTTCAACTCCACCGGGTTGAGCGCCGCCCAGTCCGCCGCGCGCAGGCTCTGTTCCAGAAAGCATTCCACGAGATCGCGATGCTCGTCCAGCATGTGCTGGTGCACGGTGATCGGGCGCGGCGTGCCGTTGTTGATCCGCGCGAGGCGGCTGGGATAGGCGTCGAGGTCGATCGCCACCGCCAGCCCCAGGCGCGACGCCGCCTCCGCCGCCGCGCTTCCCTTGACATAGACCGCGTCCACCCGGCCAGCGGCCAGCCATTCGAGGCCCAGCCACAGGCGGCGCATGCCTTCCCGGCTCGGCTGCTCGCGCGGGGGCGCGGGCACCTCGACCAGATCGATATCCTCCAGCGTCAGCCCGCCCAGCGCCAGCGCGCTCTGTATGCCGTGCAGCGACATGCCGCGCGCGATGCTTTCGCCCCGGCTGCGCGCATAGCCGGGCAGGCCGAAGCGCAGGCCCTTGAGGTCGCGCGGATCCAGCACCTGCATGTCGGGGCGCACCATGATCGCCTGCCGTTCGTCGATCCAGGCCAGCCCGATCACCCGCGTGGGTATGCCGAGCGCGCGCCCGGCCAGCGCCTGGATGTTGCCGCCCTCGCGGAACAGATGGCGGTCGCGTTCCTCCGGGTCATGCTCGACGAGGTTGAGGCCGTCCTCGATCACCCGCTTCACCCCGATGCCGTTGCGGCCGAAGGCTTCGTCCATCCAGCCCAGCCGATAGGCGACGCCGGAGGCGGCGGGCACCGGGCAGCGCATCATCCAGATATTTTCGAGCCGGGGCGGCCGCCCGATCCCCCCACCATGTCCCGGCATCTCGTCGCTCCTTGATCGTCCTGCCCATCCTTGCGCCATGGAAAGACGCCGTCCGACAGGGAGATTATGTCCTTGCGCCGGCAGAGCAAGGGCCATGCCAGAAGAGATGCGCGCCGCATGCCGCGGCCCGCCGTCGCATCCCGGCCCCGAAGCGTTTCATTTTGAACAGTCGCGCCGCCGCGCTGCTGAGATTTCACCAGTTTTTCCGTTTTCCCGGCGTGGGCGAGGCGCGTTTCCGGCGATCGCGCCATTTGGCACGCGACATGCAACGCCGGAAGGGATCGTTTCCAGCCTCATGCCAGACAGGCGACAGATACGGAGCCGGACAGTGACAGTTGAGCATTCCCTTCCTCCCCGGATCAGCATCGCGGCGCGCTGGCGCCGGGCCGTCGCGCTCGTCATGGCGCTGGTCGCGGGCGCCGTGCTTTCCGCCTGCAATCCGGCCGGGGAGGACGGTCAGACCGGCCCGGCGCGGAGCGTCACCATCGCTTCCATCGCCTATCCCTACAAGGGCGAGCAGGTGTTCAACGGCCTGACCGGCGTGGTCATCCAGCAGGGCTGGCTGAAGGAGCAGCTGGCGCGGAAGGGCGTCGCGCTGAACTTCATGCCGGTGCCCACGGCGGTCGGCGGGCCGCTGATCAACGAGGGCTTTTCCGGCAAGCGCATCGATTTCGCCGCCTATGGCGATTTCCCCGCGATCATCGCGGTGGCGGGCGGCGTGCCGCTGCGCATCGTCGCGCCGGTCGGGCAGGGGCAGGAGGTCTATCTGGTGGTCCGCAAGGGGCTGGCGGCGCGGGGCATCGCCGACCTCAAGGGCAAGAAGATCGCGCTGCATCGCGGCCGTCCGTGGGAATTGCCCTTTTCCAAGCTGCTCGACGCCAACGGCCTGAAGCTGGGCGATTTCAGGATCGTCAACATCAACCCGTCCGCCACCCCGGCCGCGCTCGAATCGGGCAGCGTGGATGCGGCGGTGCTGCTGTCCGACGGGCTGCTGGTCGAACAGCGCGGGATCGGCCGCGTGATCTGGTCGACCAAGGAGGCCCCCGCCGACTGGAAGATGCGCGCCGAGCTGTTCGCGCGGAAAGGCTTCGTCGATGAGAATCCCGAACTGACGCAGCTGGTCGTGGAGGCGTTCATCCGCGCCGCCGCCTGGTCGTCGGACGAGGACAACCGCGCCGAGGTCGTCCGCAATGCGGCGCGCGGCGCGCTGCCGGAAGAGATCGTCGACAAGGATTACGCCCATTCCGGCATACCGTGGAAGGAGCGCTTCTCGCCGCTGTTCAGCCCGGCGGTCCGCACCCATTATCACTCCGTCGCCGACTATGCGTTCGATCGCGGCCTGATCCGTTCTAAAGTGGATGCCGACGCCCTGCTCGACGACCGCTTCGTGAAGCAGGCGCTGCGCGACCTGAAGCTGGAGGGTTTCTGGGCGGGGCAATCCGCAACCGCCGCCGCGCCCGCGCAGGCGGGGGGCAAGAGCTGATGGCGAGCCGTCCCCTTTCCACGCCGGCGGGCGCGGGCAGGCGCTTTTCGCCGGGGGTGATGCTGCCGCCGCTCGCGCTTCTCGCGCTGTGGCAGGCGGCCTGCCTCACCGGGCTTTTCCCCGCGCAGGTGCTGGTGCCGCCGAGCGAGGTCGCCCGCTCGCTCGCCGCGATGACCGCATCGGGCGAATTGCAGGCGCATATCGGCGACAGCCTCTGGCGGCTGCTGATCGGCTTTGCCATCGGCGCCGTCGCGGGCCTTGCCTTCGGTTCGCTCATCGCCCTGTCCCGCCTTGCCGAAACGGCGTTGTCCCCGCTATTCCTGACCTTGTGGCAGGTGCCGGTGATCGCCTTCGTGCCGATGATGGTGCTGTTCCTCGGCATCGACGAGCCGTTCAAGATCGCGGTGGTGGCCATCGCCGCCTTCTTCCCGGTGGCGCTCGCCACCTTCGACGGCATACGCGGCGTGCCCAGGGCGTGGTTCGAGGTTGCGCGCGTCTATCGCACGCGCCTGCCCGATCTGGTCCGGCGCATATTGCTGCCCGCGACGGTGCCCGCGGTGCTGACCGGCCTGCGCGTCGCGCTGACCCGCGCCTGGGTCGTGCTGATCGCGGCCGAGCTGCTCGCCGCCGACAGCGGCATCGGCCAGATGATGGAAATGGGCCGCCAGCTCTTCCGGATCGACGTGGTGCTGGCGGGCGTGGTGGTCAGCGGGCTGATCGGCTTCCTGCTCGACCGGGGCGCCCGCGCCATCGAGCGTCGCGCCACCCGGTGGAGGACCGCATGACCGGCCTGCTTTCCCTTTCCCGCGCGCCGGTGCGGTTCGCCATCGGCCTCGCCGCGCCTGTGCTGCTGCTGCTCTGGTGGCAATGGCAGGCCACGGCCCATATTTCCACCTTCGCCCCGCCGGGCGCGGTCGGGCAGGCGGCCGCCGCGCTGATCCGCGACGGTACCTTGCTGAACGACATGCTCGCCACGCTGGGCCGGGCCTTTGGCGGCCTCTTCATCGGCGCGCCGCTGGGCGTGGCGACCGGGGTGGCAATGGGCATATGGCGGCCGCTCGACCGGCTGCTCGGCCCGCTGCTTCACGGGCTGCGGCAGGTGCCGATGATCGGCTGGCTGCCGCTGATCGGCCTCTGGTTCGGCGTCGGCGAGGGCACGGAGCTGATCGTCGTCAGCATGTCCGCCTTCTTCCCGGCGATGCTCAACAGCCATGCGGGCGTCGCGCAGGTGGAGAGGCGCTATGAGGAGGTCGGCCGCATCTACGGCTTCGGCACGGCGCAGCGCATCCGCTTCATCCTGCTGCCCGCCGCCATGCCGCTGGTGCTGACCGGCCTCACCCAGTCGCTCGCCTTCGCGTGGATCGCCACCATCGGCACCGAGATACTGACGGGCGCGGGCAGCGGCCTGGGCGTCACCATGCAGCTCGCCCAGACGCAGCAGCGGCTCGACATCATGCTGGTGACGATCGCCGCCACCGCCCTGCTGGGTTTCGTCATCAACCATCTCTTCCTGCGCCTGCGCCGCCGGCTGCTGCGCTGGCAACCCTCTTCGCTGTAACTGGAGCATCCGCATGAGCGCCGACACACGCCCCGCCCGACCCGGACAGGACCATCCCGGCCAGAACCATCCCGGCAAGGAACGCGGCGCGCTGTCCATCGCCGGGCTGAACAAGAGCTTCGTGATCGGCGGGCGGCCCCGCCGCGTGCTGGAGGACATCAACCTGACCGTGCGGCCGGGGGAATTCGTCAGCATCGTCGGCGCGTCGGGCTGCGGCAAATCGACGCTGCTGCGCCTGATCGTCGGCCTCGACGCCGACTATGCCGGGGATGTCCGGCTCGACGGGCAGCGCATCTCCACCACCAGCCTCGACCGCGGCATTGTGTTCCAGGACCACCGGCTGTTCCCGTGGATGACGCTGGAGCAGAATATCGAGCTGGCGCTGCTCAACACTGACACGCCGAAGGAGCGCCGGGCGCAGATCGTCGCCGATCATATCGCGCTGGTGAACCTCAAGGGCTTCGAGAAGGCGTATCCGCATCAGCTTTCGGGCGGTATGGCGCAGCGCGCGGCGATCGCCCGCGCGCTGGTGACGGAGCCCAAGCTGCTGCTGCTCGACGAGCCGCTGGGTGCGCTCGATGCGCTGACCCGCGTGCATGTGCAGAACGAGATCCAGCGCATCTGGATGACGCAGCGCTCGACCATGGTGATGGTGACGCATGATGTGGAGGAGGCGCTCTATCTCGGCGACCGGGTGGTGGTGATGTCGCCCAATCCCGGCCGTATCCGCCGCATCGTGGAGGTCGATCTGCCGCATCCGCGCGACCGGCGCTCGCCGCTGCTGCACCGGCTGAAGGACGAGATACTTGCCGAACTGACATCGGGCGCGGGGCAGGGGGAGGAGGAGCCGACCAACCTCGTCCATCTGCCCAACCGGGAAGAGCGCTGACGGGCGGCCCGCCCGCGATACCCGACCGCGAACGCGCGGCGGCGACGATCCTGCCGGGGAAACCGTGAAACCTGTCCTTGTTCAACAGAGGAATGCAGCATGACCATCAGCAGCTATTGGCAGATCGACACCGCCGCCGAGCCGCGACGGGCGGAGCCTTCGCTCCGGCCCCGGCTCCCCGCCCTCGTGCGGGACCGGCGGCGACCGTCGCAGAACCGTTTCGATTATTATGCGCAACTCGCGCAGGCCGCCGCGCAGACCGGCTTCGACGGCGTGTTCCTGCCCTACCGGCGGGACGCGGACGAAAGCCGCATCGTCGCGGCGGTCGTCGCCCGCGCCGCGCCGCGCATCGTCGTGGTGCCGGAATTCCCGGCCTCGGTCGGCTCGGCCGTCTATGCCGCCAAGCAGGCGACCACCTTCCAGCGCTCCACCGGGGGACGCTTCGGCTGGGCCATCGCCCCCGATGCGGACGCCGCCACCCGCGCGGCCGAGGGGGACGATATCGGCGACGATGCGCTCCATGAGCGGACCGACGAATTCCTGACCGTCGCGCGCGGCGTGCACGACCGGCGCCCCTTCACCTTCGAGGGCAGGCATTTCGAGGTGAAGGACGGCGGCTTCGACGCGCCGCTCAACCGCCTGCCCTTCCCGAAGCTGTTCCTTCAGGGCGAGGATGAGGAAGCGCTGGCCCTTTCCGCCCGTCATGCCGATGTCCACCTGTTCCGTGCTGCGCCCGCCGAGCGCCTGGCGGCGCTGATCGCGCGGCTGGAGGGCCTTGCCGCCGCCGCCGGACGCCGCGTCGCCTCTGGCCTGATCCAGCCCGTGCTGGTGCGCGAAACGGAAGAGGAAGCCCGGCAGGAGGCCGCGCGCGGCGCGGCGGGCGAGGGCGCGCTGGTCGGATCCTTCGACGGCGTGGCGGCCGATCTTACCCGGCTGGCGGATCTCGGCATCAGCCACTTCGTCCTGTCGTCCACGCCTTCGCTGGAGGAAGGCTATCGCGTCGGCCAGCATCTGCTGCCGCGCCTCCATTCGCTGACCGGCGCGCGCCGCGCCGTGGCCTGAAGGAGTATCGAGCATGAGCATCGACTTTTACTGGCGCCTGCCCACCCATGGCTGCCACAGCAGCATCCATCGCGGATCCTACGACCGGGGCGACTGGTCGCCGCCCGGCCCTCACAACATCGCGCCCGGCTTCGGCCGCGATCAGGAAGAGGACGGCTTCGCCTATATCGACCATCTGGCGGAAATCGCCAAGGCGGCGGAGAGCGTGGGCTTTCTCGGCGGCCTCATCCCGTCCTTTCCCAATACCGACGATCCCTGGGTCATCTCCCCGCTGCTGGCGCGCGAAACGAAGAGCTTTCGCTTCATGATCGCCTTTCAGCCGGGGTTCGGCAATCCGGTCCACACCGCCCGCGCCACCGCCAGCCTCCAGCGGGCGACGGGCGGGCGGACGCTGTTCAACATCATCACCGGTGGTGGCGGTCCCGCCCAGCTCTGGTGGGGCGACAGCTTCGCCCATGACGATCGCTACGGCCGCACCAGCGAATGGCTCGACGTGTTCCGGGGCGTCTGGTCCGGCGAGGGCTTTTCCTACAAGGGGCGCTTCTACCAGGTCGACGGGGCGGGCCTGCCCGCGCTGCTGCGCGAGGAGGAGTTCCCCGAACTGTGGTTTTCCGGCTCGTCCGAGGCGGCGTTGCAGGTCGCGTCGAAGCATGCGGACTATTATCTCTCCTGGCTGGAGCCGTTCGACCAGCTCACCGACAAGTTCGCCAAGGTGAAGGAGCGGACCGCCGCGCTGGGCGGGGAGCAGAAATGCGCGGTGCGCGTCGATCTGGTCGCCCGCCCGACCGAGGAAGAGGCATGGCGCGACATCCGCATCGGCTTCGAGAATGTGACGGACGCGACCCGCAACCAGTGGCGCGGGCAGGCGACGGATTCGGTCGGCGCGGCGCGTCAGGCGGCGCTGCGCCCGACCGAGGCGCGCCGTTATGAGGACCTGATCGTCGCGCCCAATCTCTGGGGTGGATTCAACCTGCTGCGCGGCGGCCCGGCGCTGGGCATCGTCGGCAGCTATGAGCAATGCGCGGCGCGGCTCGACGAGCTGATCCAGCGCGGCGCGGACGGCTTCATCCTTGCGGGAACGCCGCATCTGGAAGAAGCCTGGCGTATCGGCGAGGAGGTGCTGCCCCTGCTCGGCCGCAACGCCTCCAGCCTGTTGCAGGCCGCCGAATAGATAGCCGCCACGGCGCGACGAGCGCAAAAAGGGGCGCGGGAAGATCGTTCCCGCGCCCCTTTTGTTTTGGGCAGTCCGGTTGGGGTGGAGAGCGGAGTTCTATTTTACCGTCACCCCAGCGCAGGCTGGGGTCGCAGGCCATGTGGCGCGCCGCCTCCTGAGATGCCAGCCTGCGCTGGCATGACGCGATAGAGATGGCAGGAATTGGCCGAACCCGTCCTCCGACCCATCGCTCTGCGGGGGAGGAGCCAGTCCTTCTCCCCCGCTCATCCCTCAGAAGCGGTAGAGGGCGGACACGCCGAAGGTCTGCGGGTCGGCCCAGGCGACGGTGTCGCCCGTCACGCCCAGCGCGGCGTTCGCGCCCGGCAGCGCGTGGTTGAGATAGCGCACGTCGAAAAGATTGTTGACGAAGCCGGAAACGCTGATCTTCTCATCCGCCGTGGTGAAGGTGGCGCGCAGGTTGGTCAGCGTATAGGGCTTCTGCGTCAGATAATAGCGGCTCACTATATCCTGCGGTGTCACATAATAATATTGCCGCGAGGTATAGCGCGCATCCGCCGCCAGTTGCAGCGTGCCCGCGCCGCCCAGCGGCAGATCGTAGGAAATGCCGCCGTTGAGCGTCACGCGCGGGGACCGCACGAAGCGCGCGCCCGCCAGATTGGCACCGCCGTTGCGCACCTGGAACCGCTTGTATTTGGCGTCCAGCAGGCCGAGCGCCAGATTGAGGTTGAGCCCGTCCACCGGCTCGGCGATCAGTTCGAACTCCGCGCCGTTCACCCGCGCCTTTTCCGCATTCTGCAGATAGGAAACGGTCGCGCCGCCCACCGCGCCCGGATTGGGGCCGACGACATTCACCTGCACATCGTCATAATCGTAGCGGAAGGCGGTCGCGTTGAAGGTCAGGCGGCCGTCGAACCATTGCGACTTGTAGCCCAGCTCATAGGCGTCGAGCTTTTCGGGCTTCACGTCGACCAGCGCCACCGGCAGGGTGGCGGCGGTATTGAAGCCGCCCGACTTCACGCCATGCGAGAATTTCACGTAGAGGAGGTTGTTGTCGTCGATCTTCCATGACGGGGTGACATCATAGGTGAAGGCGTCCCATGTCTTGGACAGGTCGCCGCTGAACGTGCCCGCGCCGCCATAAGTACCGGTATAGCTGTTCCACCACTGCGCATAATTGCTCCACGAGGCCGCGGCGGCATTGGGCGCGGCGAGGCGATCGAAATCCAGCGTCTTCTTCTCCCGCGTCCAGCGCGCGCCGACCGTCAGCTTGACCGCATCGGTGACGGCGAAGGTGCCGCTGCCGAACGCCGCGCCGCTTTCCGCCTTGTGATCGAAGCTGGTCAGCGAATAGGCGGCCGCCGCCGTGCCCGCCAGCGCGGGCACGCTGCCCTGCGGCAGGGCGGCGGACCAGGCGTCCGAGCGAATTTTCTCGTTGAAATAGAACAGGCCGAGAATCCAGCTGAGCCTGTTTTCCTGCGGCGAGGTGAGGCGCAGTTCCTGCGTCCACTGGCGCGAGCGCGCCTTGGTGTAGGTGCGCGATATCTCCAGCGGCGTATAATCCGAATCCCCCGCGCCGCGCGTGCTGAACCGCTCATAGCCGGTGATCGACGTCAGCGTCAGGTCGCCGATCGTCCAGTCGAGGGTCAGCGATCCGCCCAGCTGGCGGTTGGCGCTCCATTCCGGCGCGTTGGTGCTGATGTCGTTGATGTCGGTCGACGGCGCATAGCCGCCGCGCACCACGCCATTGGCGGCATAGCTCGCGGTCGTCCAGTAGCTGCCGTCTGTGTTGTAGCGGCGGTAATGGACGCTCAGCAGCGCTTCCAGGCTGTCGGTCGGCCTGGCGAGCAGCTGCCCGCGAAAGACGCTGTCGGAAATGGCGTTGGACTTTTCACCGGTATAGAGATTGTCGAACCGGCCGTCGCGATCGTCGATGCGGAAGGAGAGGCGCGTCGCCAGCTTGTCATCGACCAGTGTCGCGCCGACGCCGCCTTCGGCGATGCGGTTGTCGTAGCTGCCATATTCCAGCTTCACATAATTGTCGCTCTGCCCGTTGAGCGAGGGACGCTTCGAGATGACGTTGATCGCGCCGCCGGTGGTGTTCTTGCCCCAGAGCGTGCCCTGCGGGCCGCGCAGCACCTCCACCCGTTCCAGATCGAACAGCGGCAGGCCAGTGGCGCTGGCGTTGCTGATATAGACCTGATCCAGATAGAAGCCGACCGGGCTGGCGAGGTCGATCTGCTGCTGGCCTGCGCCGACGCCGCGGATCCACCAGCGGGGGCGGCCGTGCTGCTGGGTGCCGGCCGACGCATTGGGCACATAGTTGAGCACCTCGTTGGCGGAACGGCCGAGGCCGCCGACCGCGAACTGCTCGCTGCCCAGCGCGGTGACGGCGGTGGGCACGTCCTGAAGGCGTTCCTCGCGGTGCTGGGCGGTGACGACGATGGCGGACCGCTCCGCATCGGCGGCGGCGCTGTCGGCGTCAGGCGCGCTGACGGCCGCGTCGGCATCGGCCTCTGCCGCCAGCGCGGGGCTGGTGGCGGCGGCCAGAACCAGCGCGAGCGCGCTCGCCCCGGTCAGGGTGAAGGCGGAAAGGGTAAGGCGATTGTTGGACAAGGATTTTCCCCCGGCTTGTGTCTGCATGCGGCGCCGGTTGCGCCGCTCTCCGGAAGGAGGCACAGCAAAGGCTGTGCCATCTTTTGCAAATCCTTGTTTTACATGGGTTTATCGAAAAACCGCCGCCGCGCTGCTGGTGCGAACACAACATTCCCAAAAGCCGCGCTGTTGGTTCTGCAACACTGTCGGAGATGGGCCGTTCGGGCTCGGCTATCGGTGGCCGGACGCTTTGCGGCCGTTCCTCTCGGCCGTCGACCCGGTTTCGGCAGGCCAATAGCCCAGGGCCGGATCGGTTCCGCCTGTACTCTCCGCTTCCGGCCATATCGCTCGCCCCGTCCTTCAGGCAGACGCGTCACCGGCGCGCGACATGGGGCAGGTCCGGCGACAGGCTGTCCGATCCCGTGTCATTGAACATGCCTCCCCTTTCCGCAGCAGCGGTTTCGATTCCCGGCCATGATCTTTTTCTGCCCCGAAGAGCTGCTTTTCTTCGTCAGGATTGCGCCTGAAGCTTTCTGACTATGACAGATATGTCATTCTGGCAAGGCTGTCCATAGGGCCACGGCGCAGCTTGTCGCCCTTGCGCAAAGGCGCGGTAAGCGGCAAGGCGGTGGCCGGGCCGACCTTCTTGCCGATGACGGAAAAACCTATGTCCAGAAATGACATTCCTGTCTCTCCGCCGCGGGGGCAAGCGCATGGCTAGGGTGTCCATGCCGGAAAGCCGGTGGAAGGCGGTGCTGCTCGCGGTTGCCGTCCTTGTCCTTGCCGGCATGGCGTTGGCGTGGGTCACCGCCCTGTCGCCCTTCCGTTCGTCTCCCGCGCCCGCCGTGCCGGCGCTCGCCACCCGGATCGGCGAGGTGCGGCAGGTCGCGCTGGCGGACGGTTCCCAGCTCATATTGGATACCGACACGCGCGTCCTCACCGCCTTCACTCGGGAGCAGCGGTGGATTGAATTAGAAAAAGGCCGCGTCCGGGTTGTCGTCGCCAGGGACAAGATACGCCCCTTCATCGTCCGGGTGGGGGACCGGGAGATCGTGACGGCCGGCGTCATGTTCGATGTGAGCCACAGGGACGGCATCGACATTCATATGCTTCACGGCAGCGTGGAAATCCGCGATGCGAGTCATAGGAAGGGGTCGGAGAAGCTGGAGCTTCAGACCGGCGAGCGGCTCGTGATCCCGGCGGCGGCGAACGCGGCCCCGACAAGATCGCAGGCGCCGGACGCGGACCGGCAATGGGTCGATGAGATTCAGGGCTTCAAGGATGTTCCCGTCCGCGACATCATCGACCGGGCCAATGCCTATGGCACGGAGAAGATCGAACTGGCCGACCCCGCGACGGGACACCGGCGGATCAGCGGGCAGATCAATATCCGCAGCCCCGCCGCGGCGGCGGAAGCGATCGCCGGGCATCTCGGCCTGGCGGTCGACTGCTCCCGCCCCGGCCGCATCGTCATCGGCCCGGCGGGGCGCTGATCTTCCCTGACGGGGCCGTTCCTGCGCGGCTCGCTTTCCAACGCCGCGCTTGCCTGCGATACGTCTTTGGCGCAATAGATTGGCATGCCCAAGCCGCCCGCAGCGATACAGACCGGACAAGCCGCTCCGCGCAGCCAGACCAGCGCCACCTATGCGCGGATAAAGGCGGATATCCTCGCCGGAAAGATCAGCCCCGGCAAGAAGCTGAAGATCAAGGATATCGCCGCCGAGCTGGAAGTCAGCCCCGGCGCGGTGCGGGAGGCGCTCAGCCGCCTCGTGCCCGAAGGCTTCGTCGTGTCGCAGGACCAGCGCGGGTTCACCGTGGCGCCGATTTCCATCGACGATCTGCTCGACCTCACCCGCCTGCGCTGCGACATCGAGGAGATCGCGCTGCGCCGCTCGACCGTGGAGGGAGACGCCTCATGGGAAGCCGCGATCATCGCCAATCTGCATCGCCTGCTGCATACCCCACGGGTGGTTGACGGCCGGCCCAATGCCGACTGGCTGCTCGCCCACGAACTTTTCCACCGCGCGCTGGTCAACGGTGCGGCCAGCCCAAGGTTCATCGCGCTCAATACGCAGCTCTACCAGCAGCTGGAACGCTATCGCCTGCTGGGCTGGAACGCCGATCGCCAGCGGGACGTGGACGTGGAGCATCGGGCGCTGGCCGATGCGGCGCTGGCCCGTGATGCCGACCGGCTCGTCGCGCTGGCGCGCAAGCATTTCGAGCGGACGGCCGAGCTGATCGTGGAAGCGACGCAAGCAGACGCGGCGTCCTGACCGCGCCCATCCTTCGCGGCATGACGCCGCCGTCATCAACCCGTCACATGCATCCTCTTTGAAGCGCCATCTGCCGTCGCCGATTCGAGGCGCGGCATCCATGGGACGATGGGCGGCGGGATCAGATGGGCGATCAGTGCGACACCGTTGCGGCCTGGATAGCGCGCGAGATCGTGCCGCACGAGGCCGCCATCCGCCGCTGGCTGGCGCGCCGCTGGGGTCATGCCGTCGATGTGGAGGATGTGATCCAGGAGGCCTATTGCCGCCTCGCCGGGCTCGCCTCGGTCGATCATATCGACAATCCGGCGGGCTATTTCCACCGCACCGCGCATGCGGCGGCGAGCGACCTGATGCGCCGCGCGGGCATAATTAATTTCACTTTGATGACCCAGATCGAATGGTCGGACGTCATGGATGGTGAGCCATTGCCCGATCAGGCGATGGAGGCGAGCCAGGAACTCGAACGGGTGCGGGGTCTGATGTCCGCCCTTCCCGATACCTGCCGCCGGGTTATCGAATTGCGGCGGGTCGAGGGCCTGTCGCGCAAGGAAACGGCCGAGCGGCTGGGCGTGAGCGAGAACGACGTGAAAAACCATCTCGTGCGCGGCCTGCAAAAGGTCATGAAAAGGATGGCGGAGCAGGACGCGCGCATGGACGGCGACGAACAGGCGGATGCCGGCAGGAAGGCGGAACGGATTGGCAAGCACCGGCCCCACTAACGGCATAGACGATCAGGCCGCGATCTGGGCGGTGGAGGCGGCTCATGGCGACATGACGCCCGAAAGCCGCGCCGATCTGGAACGCTGGCTGGCGGCGGACAGGCGGCATCGCGGCGCCTATATCCGCGCCCGCGCCTGGCTGCGCGCCGCCGAAGAGGCGGTGGTGGAGGCGCGTGCGGCTGCCGTCTCGCCTCCAGTCGCCGCCGCGCCCCTCGTTTCGGATAATGACAATGAACGGGATCATGGGGAGCAGTCCCGGTCCTTTGCCGCCCCCACGCCCGCGCGCCCGCTCCGGCGCGCGCTGCCGCGCTGGGGCGGACGGATTGTCGCGGGCGGCGGCGCGCTGGCCGCTTCGCTGGCGGTGCTGCTGGCGCTCGGCGTGCCGCTGCCATCCCTGTCCGGCGGCGGCGGCGCGGCGGAGGAGGGCGCGGGGGAGATCGTGCGGCTGCGCGACGGGTCGGTCGCCCGGCTCGGCCCCGCTGCGCGCATCCAGGTCGTGCTGGCGGACGATATCCGCACCATCACCCTGCTGAGCGGCGAGGCGACCTTCGAGGTCGCGCGGGACAAGGCGCGGCCTTTCGTCGTGCGGTCGGGCGACGTCTATGCGCAGGCGACGGGCACCGTCTATTCGGTCGGCCGCGTCGGCGACACCGGCGGCACGGTGAAGGTGCTGGAAGGCAGCGTGCTGGTATGGCCGCGCGACGAGCGCGATCAGGCGGTGCGGCTGGCGGCGGGCGGCACGGTCACGCTCGATCCGGGGCCGGAGCCCGCGCCCGCCCCCGACGCGCCGCCCGTCCGCCGCCTGTCCCCGCCCGACATGGCGCGCATATCGCTCGACAATGTGCCGATCGCCCAGGCGGCGCAGCGGTTCAACCGGGTCAACAGCACGAAGATCGTCATCGCCGACCCCGCGATCGGCGAAATCAGGATCATCGGCCATTACAAGTCCAACGATCCGGAACAGTTCGCCAGGGCCGCCGCAATGATATCGGGCGGACAGGTGCGGCATGTCGACGGTGATATAGTAATATTCATGAAATAATGATGTAATGGAATATTAATATTCAGAAAGTTGATCCAAAGCAGGAACTGCCCCGTCGATAGGTTCGGAAGTTCGGAAACGAACATCGAACAGCATCAACAACAGGGGTCTTCCGAAAATGCACGCTTCTTTCTTCCGTTCGGCCGTGTCGCTGGCCGTGGTCGCGGTGGCGATCTGCCAGCCCGCCGCCGCTTTCGCGCAAAAGCGCGGCTTCGCCGTTCCGGCCCAGTCCGCATCGGCCGGCATTCGCGAGTTCGCGCGGCAGGCGGGCATCCAGATCACGCTGGCCGGGCGCGACGGGGACGGGCGCTCCACCAATGCGGTGCGCGGCGATCTGGACGTGCGCGAGGCGCTGGACCGGCTGCTGGCGGGCACCGGCCTGCTGGTGCGGTCCTTCGACGGGCAGGTGGCGATGCTCGCCGCCGATGCCGCGCCGGTGGCGGAGGCCGAACCGGCGGGCGGCGAGGTCGCCATCACCGTCACCGGATCGCGCATCGCGCGGCCGGAGCTGGAAAGCGCGATGCCGATCGGCGTCGTCGACATGGAGGTCGCGCGCAAGGCGGGCAACACCTCCGCCTATGAGACGATCTTGCGCGACGTCGCGGTGGGGCCGGGCAACGGGCCCTATAACAGCGCGCCCGAAGGCCAATATGACGGCGGCATGGCGACGATCGAGCTGCGCAACATGGGAGTCAGCCGCTCGTTGACGCTGGTGGACGGCCGCCGCCGGGTATCGGGCGCGGCGTCGTCCTCGGCGGTCGACATCAACATGATCCCGACGGCGATGATCGAGCGGATCGAGATCGTCACCGGCGGCGCGGCGGCCATCTACGGCGCGGACGCGGTGACGGGCGCGGCCAACATCATCACCCGCAGGAATTTCAACGGGCTGGAAATCTCCGCCACCACCGGCACCACCGAGGCGGGCGGGGGCAGCAAGTCGCAGGTCTCCCTCGTCGCGGGCACCGGCTTTTCCGACAATCGCGGATCGATCACCATCGGCGGCACCTGGATGCGCAACAAGCCCATCTATTTCCACCAGCGCTATTCGCGCGACACCAATATCAGCTACCAGATCAACTCCGCCAGCAAGGGGCCGGACGACGGCATTCCGGATCGCACGATCCGCTACAACATGACCAACATGTATCTCCAGCCCAATGCGAACATCTATGTCGGCGGCAAGACCTATCTGCTCGCGCCCGACGGGTCGGCCTATGTCGGCCAATATGCCAATGGCTGCATTTCCGGCTGCGGCACCTCGCGCGACGGCGGCGACGGCGGCTTCCCGCAGAGCCAGTATTGGAGCGACTTCCTGATCGCGCCGATCGAGAATTATTCCGTCATCGCCCGCTTCGATTACGAGCTGTCGGACTGGCTGAGCTATTCCGCGCGGTTCGATTACGGCCGGTCGCAATATGACGCCTATCGCCGCCCCTATCGCGATGACGACCGGCTGACCTGGCTCAACGGCGCGGGCGGGGCCACCGCCTATCTCGACAACCCCTATCTGCCGGATTCCTTCCGCCAGATCATGGTCGCCGCCGGGCTGACGTCGACGGCGGTGCGCCGGTCCTATGAGAATTTCGGGCAGATGACCGATTATAGCGACCGCCAGAGCATGACGGTCGGTTCCGGTTTCAACGGCAAGCTGCCCGGCGGCTTCGAATGGGATGCCTTCTGGCAATATGGCCGCAGCACCAACGATATCCACGCGGACAATGTGCCGATCGCCTCGCGCTTCATCGCCGCGCGCGACGTCATCGCCGATCCGGTCACCGGCGACCCCGTCTGCCGCGACCCGGCCGCCCGCGCGATCGGCTGCGTGCCGTTCGACATCTTCAGCGAGGCCCCGCTGACGGCGGAGCAGCGCGAATGGATGATGGCGACGCGGCGCAAGCATCGCGAGCAGACGCAGACCATCTACGGCGCCACCGTCGGCGGCAGCCCGCTGACGCTGCCGGGCGGGCCGGTGCAGATGGTGGTGGGTTTCGAGCACCGCCGGGAATCGATCCACAATATCGACGACAACGGCGCCGCCCCGCCGGACCGCGAATTGTCGCATCTGGGCGCCTGGGCCCCCTATGAGCCGGAACTGCGCGCTTCCAACCATGTGTCGGAGGCCTATGGCGAGCTGGTGGTGCCGGTGCTGCGCGACCTGCCTTTCGCCCATCGGCTGACGGTGGAGGGCGCCTATCGCTATTCCGATTACAGCGATTTCGACTCGACCAGCACCTGGAAAGTCGGCGGCAGCTGGGCGCCGATGCCGGAGGTGACGCTGCGGGCGGTCCGCTCCCGCAGCGTGCGTGTGCCCAATTTCGGCGAGCGCTATTCGGCGCGCGCGGTGCAGGAAATCGGCGTGCGCGACGCCTGCCTCGAAACCAGCTATCGCGCCAATGCGACGCGCCAGGCCAATTGCGCGCTGCTGATGCAGCAGCTGGGCGTGCCCACCCCCTATCTGCCCAGC
>Ga0180222_1001107_pt1 | contig 31285 bp, 34 predicted proteins | sample eDN5th37CKraftOP_FD_151336 | JGI IMG/M metagenome (GOLD analysis project Ga0180222, IMG submission 151336) | Enriched Organic Plus compost microbial communities from Emeryville, California, USA - eDNA 5th pass 37_C Kraft OP (version 2) (version 2) ...
TTTGCGCGCGGACATGGCGGCCACCGAGCGACTGCGCAGACAGATGGTGGCCATGTCCCAGGGCAAGGGCAAGGCCGCATGAGCGACACGGTCAGAGCACGGCTCGACAGCACGACGGCCTATCTGAAGGAGAACGGCCTGAGCGGGCTGGTGGCCGCCAGCAACGCGCAGAACTCCTTCCTGGAATCCAATGCCGTTTTCGTGCTTGCGGGGGTCCGCCCCATCGCCGAATCTCTGGTGATGATCGGCAAGTCCGGCGAGAGCGTCCTCATCATCTCGCCGGCATGGGACGTGGAGCGCGCCTCCGCCCTTGCACGGACCGACCGCGTCGTGGGAACCGACGACTTGCCGTCCACAGCAGGCGCGGTTGCAGCACAGCTCTCTATCTCGTCGGCCACGGCATTCGGCGTCGGCCTTACCCAATTGGGCCACAGATTGGCCGGGGCCATAGAGACGGCAATTGGCGGTCCGATCAAGGCCGAGGACAATTTCGTCCGCGATCTGGCCCGCATACGCAGCGCCGAGGAAATCGCGCTTGCGCGCGAGGCGACACGCATCGCCGAGGCCGGCTATCGGGCGCTGCTGGAAACGGCCCGGCCCGGCATGAGGGAATTCGAGCTTGCGGCTGAGATATACCTGAAGATGAAGGCGATGGGCAGCGAGGACAACTTCCTGCTCATGTCCGCCTCGCAGCACAATCGCGCCGTGCGGGCGGCAAGCCAGCGCGTACTTGCGGAAGGGGACGTGATCCTCGCGGAGATCACTCCCTGCCTGAAGGGACAATTCGTGCAGATATGCCGCACCGCCGTACTGGGCGAGCCTTCTGCGGAAGTTGCGGGCAGCTTTCAGCTGCTTCAAAAGGCGATGGATGCGGGACTGGCGGCGGCCTCGGCGGGTAGTACCGTCGCCGGACTGACCAATTCGATGAATCGGGTCTTCGTTGACGCCGGTTACGGGGACTATTGCCGACCGCCTTTCATGCGCGTCCGCGGCCACGGTCTTGGCATCACGTCCAACCGTCCTGGCGATATCGATTCCAAAAACGAGATCGTGCTGGAGGAGGGCATGGTCTTTGTCATGCATCCCAATCAGTACATCCCCAAGGTTGGCTACCTGATGTGCGGCGATCCGGTAGCTGTCACCCAAAGAGGTGCCGTATCGCTCGCCACCGAGCCGATGCAACTTGACAGGATCGGGGTGTAGGCCATGCAGACCGTTCATCCCTGCATCATACTCGGTTCTTACGCGCTGGACGCGGATCGCCTGCCAGAGGACGAGTTCAAGATTCGTCTGGATCAGGCACGTGAGGGCATGGAACAGGCCGGCCTCGATGCGCTGCTCGTCTATGGTGACGCCCGCGATCATGGTGCGCTGGCTTACCTGACCAATTTCATCCCGCGCATGCGCTGGGCGCTCGCGCTGCTTCCTTTGCGAGGGGAGCCTCGGCTGCTGTGCTCCGTCAGTTCGCGCGACGTTCCCGCCATGAAGACGATGACCTGGATCGAGGACGTCTATTCCGGCTGGGAATGGAAATGGTTCGGGGATTGGGTGGGGCGCGTCCGCGGCGACGGAGCCAGCCGCTTCGGTGCGGTCGGCTTCGACCTCATGCCGGCAGGATTGCTCGGGGATATTCGCCGTGACCTGGGCGAGACTGCCGAGATAGTGGAAGCAGGGCACGTACTGGGACGCTCGCTCGAGACACGCCGTCCCCGCGAATTGATGCTGATCCGCTCCGCGGCGCAGATCGTCAATGAATGCGCGGCGATATTCGTGCGCGGCCAGCGTGACGGAAAGCCATTCGAAACGGCGGCGCTGGAAGCGGAGGGTCATGCCCGGCGGCAGGCCGCGCAGGATGTGCGCACACTGGTCAGCTTCGATGGCGGGCGCAATCTTGAACCGTTCCGCGGCGAGTTCGATGCTACGGGCACGAGCGCGACGTGCTACATCGCCATCAAATATATGGGCTTCTGGACCGACGCGTTTATCAGCGTGGGCGCCGACCAGACCAAGGCTATCCCCGTTTCCGCGGCGCTTCGAAGTCTTATTGACGAAACAAAGCCCGGCGTGCGCTTCGACGCGCTTCACAGTCTGGCGGCAGGCCATCTTGGAAGTCTCGAACTGCACCCGGTTATTCAGGGAAGTTTCGGTCATGCGATCGGCCTCTCGCCGTCCGTCGGGCCGGGAATCCGCGCTGGCGAAACGGCCGAGATTACCGCCGGAGCCATCTACAGCCTGCAGGTCGGCACGCGCGATCTCGATGGTGGCTGCCTTGCCTCCGCGCTTGTTCTCGCCCGTCCCGACGGGGCTGAAGTGCTCGCACTGTCCGTGCCGCAATGAGCGTGCTTGCCGACATAGCGGCTTTTGTCGCGGACGCGGACGTCTCAAGCCTTTCCGAAGCCGACCAGAGACTTGCGGATCGCCATTTCTCGGACACGCTCGTGGCACTGGCAGCGGGTTCCCTGATACCGGAAGGGCGCAGCCTATTGCCGCTGGCCGATTCCGCTTCGTTTGCGGAGCGCATCGGGCTTATCTCCGCAACCGCACGCCTGACCGAGATAGACGATATCCATATCGGCTCGTGCGTGACGCCGGGCGCGGTGACGGTTCCGGTAGCCTTGGGGCTTGTTGGAATGGGCAGGGACCGGCCCGCCAGCACCGATGTATTGAGCGCAGCCTGGGCCGGTGTGGAAGTGATGACATGGCTGGGAACAGCCATCGAGGGGCCACGCATATTGTCGCGCGGTGTCTGGCCGACATTCGCCGTGGCTCCGCTCGGTGCGGCCGCAGTCTCGTCACGCATGTTGGGATTGTCCACGGAGCAGACAACTCATGCGCTGTCTCTGGCGCTGATGCTGATGGCCGGCGGCATCGGGCATTTCAAGGGAGAGCGTTCGGGCCGCTGGATGATCTTCGCGTCCAGCGTCGCGGCAGGCATCCGCGCCGCGATGGCCGCGCAGGAGGGCTATACCGGCGACGTTTCCCTTCTGGATGGTGACTGGCTTTCCCGATCACATGGCATCGACATGCGGAAGATACCGTTCAGGCAGGACGGTTGCGCCTATCGGCGGCTTTCGATGAAGCCATATTGTTCAGCCAAGCAGTCCATATCGGCCATCGAGGCTTTCGGAATGCTTCTGGACAAAGTGGGCTCCGCAGAGGAGATCGTCGGGGTCGTCGCCGAGGTGCCCTCGATTTTCAGCGAGATGGTCAGCCGGCCATCCATAGCCGGGTCACGTTCGACCACGCTTGTCAGCCTCAGGCACCAGATCGCCTTGCGGGCATACGCGCGCGCGGCACTCTACGACATAGACCGTAGCAATACGGACATCGACCCCTCCGTGCTGGACTTCGCTTCTAGGGTCGAGATTCGCGGCAATACGGCGCTTCTGGACGATCTTCCGCATTCGTGGGGCGCCAGGGTAACCGTGGCGCTCCGGCATGGCGGCGAGGAGACGCTGAGCGTTTCGCAGGTTCTGGGCGACCCGGATCATTCCCTCGACGAAGAACTTCTGCTGGACAAGTGGCGCCGTGTATTCCTGCAAGTCGGAGCCCGTGAGCACGGGGAAGCTGTCATTGCGGCGGTAAGAGGCGTTCGCAACATCGGCGCATACCGAGACTCGTTACTCCAGCTGTGCGCGCCGCAAATAAACCTGTAGCCCAGGTCCCGATATTCAAGAAAAAGCGCGGTTTGTCCTTTGCGCCCCAAGGCAGAGGGCGGCACATACGTGTAATAGGTAATAGTCTATAGGTGATTGGTTTTAAGCCAGCTGCGCTATTGCTCGCATATTTGCCCGCTCCTATCCTCACCTTAACATGCAGATGCTGAAGCATCGCGGAGGAACCGGCCGTCGAATGAACGGCCACCAGTCCCACAGGGAACAGGATGCCGATGGCTCGGCGAAGGGAGGAAGCAATGGGATATCTCAATTCATTGATTGCGGGCGTGGTTTTCACCGCCGTCGGCGTCACCTCGGCCGTGGCAGCCGACCAGATTCGCGTCGGCAAGTCGGTCGGCAATTCGCTGGCATTCACGCCGGTCGACGTCGGCATCGCCAAGGGCATATGGGCAAAATACGATCTGGAGGTCGAGACGCAGGTTTTTGGCGGCGAGGCGAAGCTTCAACAGGCACTGATCGCCAAATCGACGGATTTCGCGCTCGGTTCCGGCCCGGGAATGGGCTTCCTCAGCAAGGGTGTCGATGCGAAGACCATAGGTGCCATCGCCTATGAGCCGCTCAGCATGGGTCTCATCGCAGCTGCAGATCACAAGGATGCGCAGGCTCTCAAGGGCAAGCGGATCGGCGTCTCCACCCCCGCTTCCCTGAGCTACTATCTGGCGCGCGAGTTTTCGCGGCAGATGGGTTGGGGGAACGACGGTATTACGACAGTTCCGCTTGGGGCGCTGCCGGCCAACGTGGCGGCTCTGCGTTCCGGCCAGATCGATGCGTTCGTCATGTCCTCGTCGACCGGATTCGCGCTGGAAAAGGAAGGAGCCGCGTCGGTTGTCCTCGACTTCGGTACGGTGATACCGAAATTCACCACCCATGTGATCTTCGCAACCGGCGAGGTGGTGCGCGACAAGCCCGATGTAGTCCGCCGCTTCCTGCAGGGCTGGATCGAATCCGTCAACTTCATGTTCGAGAACAAGGAGGAGACGTTGAAAATCATCAATCCGGTGACAGGTCTGCCGGACGATGTCGCCTCTCGCGAATATGACGTGGTGATGCCGATGATGTCCCGCGACCTGCGTTTCAGCGAGGAAAATCTCGCGCCGGTCGCCAAAGCCATCGAGGAAATGGGGTTGGCCGCCGGGCCGATCGATATGAGCGAGCTCTATACGGAAGAGTTTCTGCCCAAGACCCAGTGATCTTCCCGAGCCGAACCAAGCGAGACGGAATTGCCGACACCCATGAAGATGACTGTGCTCGACACCGAAACAAACATTGAGAGGATGGCGGGCACGCCCGTCCTCTCCAGTGCCGATGCCTTGATACGGGTGGACGGGGTCCGTCACGCCTTTGGAGCCGTCGAAGCGATCCAGAAGATATCGCTGGATATACGTCCCGGGGAAATGGTGTCCTTCATCGGGCCTTCCGGCTGCGGCAAGAGCACCCTGCTGAACATCATCGGCGGGCTTCTAAATCCGACCGAGGGCACTGCCTACGTGGACGGACAGGCGATCGAGAAGCCGTTGCCGAAGAAGATGGCCTATATCTTTCAGGAGAGCGTTCTCTTTCCCTGGAGCACAGTGCTCGAAAACGTCAAGGTGGCGATGGAATTCCAGGGCGCTCCCCGTTCGGAATGGAATCGTCGTGCGGAAGACGCTCTCAAGCTGGTGGGGTTGACCGATTTTGCCGACAGCTACCCGCGGCAACTATCGGGCGGCATGAAGCAGCGCGTCGCGCTGGCGCGGGCATTGTGCCTGGAAACCGACATCATCCTGATGGATGAGCCATTCGCTGCGCTGGACGAGCAGACGCGTCTCGTCTTCGGCGAGGAATTGTCGCGGCTACTCGCACGAACGAAGAAATCCATCATACTCGTCACGCACAGCCTCGCGGAGGCGGTGCTTCTCTCCGACAGGATTTTCGTGTTCTCGGCTCGTCCGGGAATGATCAAGGCCACTCTGGAGGTGCAGGAGCAGCATCCGCGCGATCCATCGTTCCTGACGTCCGAAAAGTTCAACAAGCTGCGCAACGAGCTCTATGATCTTCTTCGCGAGGAGGTGCTCAAGGCGATGGAGCAGCAGTCCGGCATGCGCGGAGCGAAGGCATGAGCACGATTGCCGCGAGCCCGGGGCCAATGCTGGCCGGATCGTCCGGCGAGGAGCCGGCACGCGACAATTCCCGCCGTATCCAGCTTGCCTTCCTTATCGGGTTCCTGCTGGTTTGGTGGCTGGTCACGGCGCTTGCATTGATCAATCCGTTTTTCCTGCCGTCGCCCCAGGCTGTCGCACGAGTGTTTTTCAGGCTGGTGACGACCGGCGAAATCCTGCCAGACCTGAAGATAACCACTGGTCAGATTGCCGTTTCATTTCCGATCGCCCTGCTGTCCGGTCTTGCGGTCGGATACGCGGTCAGCTCTTCCAGATATTCCGTCGAGGTGTTTGAACCGATGCTTGCGGGATTGTTCGCGATACCGCTGATCATCTTCTATCCTCTCAATGTGCTGATCCTCGGCATTGGACCGGAATCCAAGATCGCGCACGGCGCAATCTACGGCTTCTTCCCCATCGTGCTGAGCGCGATACAGGGGTTCGGCAGCGTTGACCGCGCATATCTGCGCTCGGCGCACTCGCTGGGGGCGTCGCGGTTTCAGGTGCTCCGGCGGGTTCTGCTGCCGGCAGCCCTGCCCAGCATCATGGCAGGTGTCCGCATGGGGTTCGTCCTTACTTTCGTGGCAACGATCGGCAGCGAAACCATCGCCTCCCTTGGCGGATTGGGCCACCGCATAGTCTGGTATGCGGAGTCCCTCGAAACCGACAAGATGTTTGCCTACATCGTGTTCATCATCATCATCGCCGTGGTGTCGAACGCCGTTTTGTCCTGGATAGAAAGACGGAGCGATTGGCGATGAGGCGTCGTTTCTCGATCAGCGATTATCTGCCGGTGCCGGCTGCCCGCATCCTGACGGTTGCCATCATATTGGTGGTCTGGGAAATCACTGGACGAATGGCCGATCCCCTGTTCTTCGCCCCGCCGTCCAGATGTCTGACCGCGGCTGCGGAGATCTTCGGGGATCCAAAGTTGCAATGGGCCTTGTGGCTCACTCTCGTGGAACTCGTGACCGGTTTCGCGCTGTCCGTTGTTTTCGGCGTGTTGATCGGTACTGCGATAGGTGCGCGTGCGACATCCTATCGGAGCTTCTTTCCGATCGTAATGTTCCTGTACGCCATACCGCAGGTAACGGTCCTGCCGCTTTTCGTGCTCTATTTCGGGCCGGGCGCTGCTTCGAAGATCGCCTTCGGGTTCTCACATGGCATATTCCCGGTGATCATCACCGTGGTGGGTGCGTTGAGGGGGCTTGATCAGACCCTGCTGCGGTCAGCCTATTCTATGGGCGCGAGCCGCATGCAGGTGTTCAGGCGTATAACGCTGCCATTCATTGTACCGGCGCTATTCACCGGCATGAGGCTTGGCATGACGGCAACCCTGCTGGGCGTCCTGATAGGCGAACTCTATGTCTCCAGCGGAGGGATAGGTATGTTCACCCGGCTCTATACGGACAGCTTGCGTCCGGACAGGCTGTTCGCGCTCACGGCCGTGTTGGCGCTGATGGCGATCGTGATTAACGAAACATTGCGGCGCGCGGAGACAAACGTGAGTCATTGGCGCAACGCATAGGGCGACACAGGAGAGCGAGATGCGGATACTGGATTGCCATTTTCACTGGTGGCCGCGAGCCTATATGGAAAGGCTGAGCTCACGCGTTGTCCATCCACTAGCGAAGCCCAGCGACAAAGGCGGCTACCACTATCAGCGTCGCGCCGATGCCCAGTGGGAACATTTCGGCTGGCCGGCGTGGTTCGAACTGGAACGCCAGTTCGAGGATCTGGACAGGCTCGGCCACGACATGTCCGTCATCTCGTCCATCGGACCGCTGTCCGTGCATTTTTCCGACTTTTCCCCGGAGGAGGGTGCGAGTGCCGCGCGTTTCTGGAACGAGCAGATGGCATGGGCGCAACGCAAATATGCCGGCCGCTTCTGGGGCACGGCCGCCATACCTATGGTCGATACGCGTATCGCCATCGAGACGATGGAACGTGCAATAGGTGATATGGGCCTTGTGGGCGTAAACATACCGGGGATGGTTGCCGGCGATCCCCGCATAGACGCGCCGCGGCTGGAGCCTTTCTATGCGCGCGCGGCCAAGCTCGGCGTTCCGATCTTCATGCATCCTACCGACGGCTACTTTCCCGAGAAGATGGAGGGGTATGACGGCGCGCTCTATGCAAGCCTGGGCCGCGTCGTCGATGTCAGTACCTCGACTTATCGGCTGGTTCTTTCGGGCATCATGGAACGCTATCCGGACCTCAAGGTCTATGTGTCCCACACGGGCGGGGCGCTGCCCTACCAATCGGGACGGATGGACAAGAATTCCACCCGGGCCAACCTGCCGCAAAAGCCGAGCACCTATCTCAAGCGCATGTGGACCGACACGACGTCTCCCCATGTGCTGGGTGTAAAGACCGCTATCGAGTATTACGGCCTCGACAATGTCATGTATGGCAGCGACTATCCCTGCTGGGAGCCCGCCGAAGCCATCGAGATCGTCGAAGGATTAGGTCTGAGTGCTGCCGACGCCGAGAAAATATTCTTCGGCAACGCCATGCGTTTCTTCGGCTTGAAGGAGCAGACCCAACTACGCAAAGCCAGCTGACTTTGAAATTGATGTAAGCCGCCTCGTCCCGGATGCATCGCTGGCACGCAGCTGCGTTCCGCTTGAGCCGGGACGGGTTACCTATACCCTTGGCGCATGAGCGGGAATGTGTGGGGTTTAGACGTCCTGTGGATTGTCCGCATCGAGCATAGCTCGTGTTCCCGAACGTTCTCTCTTTCGTACGGGATGTTGATCGCACGCTCCTCTGGCCTATGTGGGATGGTGGGAAAGCCCTGACCCCCATTCGGCAGAGATTTGATGGCGCTATCACAGCGAGCAAGACGCCTTTTTGTGGTTCTACTTACGGGATGCCTTTCCGCTTGTGTCACGCCCGACGACACGTCTACCCGCGTCAAGGAGAATTCCACCGTTGCCGCCGCCAGACAGCAGATGGTGGGGCTTAGCGAAGCAGACCTTCGGATGTGCGCGGGCTTTCCCAGCGCGACGTCCGATCAGGGGAGTGAGGGGACGATCTGGACCTACCAAAGAGTTGTACAGCGCGGAAACCTGAACGTGGTGGTCCCGACCTCGGCGTTCGGAGTGCTGCCTGCCGTTGGCGGTTCGGTCAACCTCGCGCCGGGCGGATACTGTAATACCCAGGTGAGGCTGGTGGGCGGGCGAGTGGCCGAAGTGGAGTTCGCTGGAGACAATAACCAGCCGAACGGCATCAATGCCTTGTGCGTTTCCACGATAGACAGCTGCGTGAGTTATTCCGGCAGGAAAGCAAAATGAGCCTGAGGGATAAGTGGCGGCATTTCGGCCGGCAGTTTCAACGCCAGAAGGGCTTGGCGTCGTCAAAAGCCTCGTGTGCCTCCACAGCCGCGTCCAGCAAAGCGGCCTTCTCCCTGGGAGTGATCAGGAGCGCCGCTGCCACGGGGTCCTTGTTCATTCCGATCCGGGCAAGCACTTCCTGAGCGGAGGCCGCGTCATTGAGAAGGCCGAGCTTGTCTTGCAGTGCCTCGAGGGTTTCGAGGAAACGGGCACAGCGGTGCTTCTGCCGTTTGCCGCCGAACAGGGACGAAAAGAATTCGGCTGCATAGCGCAGCTTCTTGGCGTCCTTGCGCACCTCATGTCGAGACACATCGTCCAGCTTGGCGAGGCTGCGTCCACCCTTGGCGACTTTCTTGCGGAACCGGTCGAGCGCAGACGCGGCGAAGTCCTTGGCGGGCTGCTCGCGCGCCTCGCTTTCGGCGGGGGAGGTGAGCCAGTCTCCGAGGGCAAGCCACTCGGACAGATCGAGCATGAGCGCGAGCGCGCGTGGCGATTCCATCGCCACGAAGGCATCCTCATAAGCTTTCCTGCGCGCGAGTTCCAGCCTGTCGCGAGCTTCGCCGCTCTCGCAGCGGCTCATCAGAACGTCGAGATCCCGGGCCAATCCCAGCGTTGCGGCCAGCCAGCGCAATTCGTTGCGGAACTCGTCGAACTGGCGATCCTTCGCGATTGCCTTGTAGATCGTGAAGGCAGAACGAAGCCGGCGCAGCGCCACGCGCGCCTGATGCACGGCCTCGCTGTTTCCGTCGTTCAGCAGCGCCTCGTTCAGACGGAACTGCCGCAGGCATGCGCCGGCTATATAGCGGAATGTGGCCGCGGCGGTCATGTCATCCTTCAAAACGACGGGCGCGGCTTTCACCGCGCGAACAGCCGGGCGGAGCAGCCTGTAGCCGCGCTCCGCCTTGTTGAGCACGCCCGGCCGGAGCGGCGCCACCGCGCTCATCCTGCGGGCCAGGGCGAACAGCGCGGAGGGTGAGCCGCGCTTCAGTTCCATTTCCATTTCGCAGAACGCTTCGCGCCGGTCGCCGCCTATAGCCTCGCCGCGATCCAGCACCAGCTCGAATTCCGCATCATCTTCTGAGATCATCCAGGTCCGCCGTTCGACGAGAACCTCGAATACCGGCTGCAGGCTGTCCTCCTTTATGCCCAGCAGCGCCTTCAGCGGTGTCGTTTCGTCGAGAACCGGACTGTCGCTTTCAACCGGCTTTTCCCATTCCTGACGGGCGAACAGGCCCGCTGCGCCAGTGCCGGCGGCCTTGACGGTCTGAATGCGCCGCTCCCCGGATTCGCGGATTCTGAGCGTGAAGCCCGCCGCTCGCAGATCCTCCTTCGGCGTGTCGAAATAAAGCGATCTGAGGCGGGTGGTGATGGTCTCGCCGGGCAGCATGCCCGAGTCGATTATCGCCTCGAACGCATGGGGCGTCAGTTCGAGCTTGAGTTCGACTTCCTGAGCCAATTCGGTATGCCCCCTCAAAAAATGACATCACCCGCGGCGCAATCATAGGAGTATATTGTTACAAATGCCCGTCCGTTTCCGGGCATGACCGTGACGGCCCTGCCTACTGCTCATGCCCCCGTCCGCCGGGTCCGGCTGGTGACGGACTTGAAGCTGGCGCCGGCGCAATAGCGCGTGAATTCCGTCACGAGGTGATCGAATACCGCATGGATGCGCGGCGCATGCCTCAGATCCTCATGTGCGACGATCCAGCAATCCATGCGGTGAAGGATGATTTCGGGAAGGATCGCCACGAGGGCAGGATCTGAAAGGCCGAGCGGCTGCTGCAACGCGCCGATGCCAAGTGCTGCCTTGATGGCGGCGAATTGCGCAGGATGGCTGTCGGTACGAATTTTGAAATTATGCCGCCCCAGAGTGGGAACGGCAGCGTTCATGAGCGTGAAATCGGCGCGCGTGCGATCCGATCCGATCAGTTCGTGCCCGGCAAGCTCGTCCAGCGATGCCGGCGCGCCGCGTCGCGTGACGTAATCGCGATGAGCGAAGAAGGCGAGGGGAATCGTGCCGACATGCCTTGCGATGAGCGCCCCCTGCGTCGGGCGGTGCATCCTGACGGCGATGTCCGCTTCCTGGCCGGGCAGATCCGCCGCCTCGTTGCTCAGGGCGATTTCGATAGCGAGGCCGGGATGCGATTGGCGCAGGCCGGGCAGCATGGCCGGCAGCACCGCCGCTCCGACGAATTCCGAAACGCTGATGCGCACCGTACCGGCTATTTCGCCGGGTGCGGCCGATGCGGTGCGCACAAAGGCTTCCGAAGCGAGCGCCATGTCACGGACATGGACGCCGAGCAACCTGGCCTGCTCCGTGGGCACGAGGCCATTTACCGAGCGTGTGAAAAGGGGCGTCTCCAAGGCCCTTTCCAGGGCTTCGATCCGATTGCGCACTGTTGGCTGCGCCACGCCCAGCATTCGTGCAGCGGCGGAGAGGCTGCCGCCCTCCAGGACCGCCAGAAATGCACGCTGGTCATCCCAATCGACAACATGCCTGCTCATAGATTTCATACTAGCCGATCGGTTCTTTTAGGCAATTCCTTTTCAGCTCGTTCAGCGTCAGGGTTGAAACCATCGAACGATGGAGGCGATGATGAGCGGAGAGGTCAAGACGGTGCTTGTCCTGGGTGCGACAGGCGGCATTGGCGGCGCGGCGACTGAGGCGCTGCTTTCGCATGGCTGGCAGGTGAAGGCGCTTGTGCGCAATCGTGAAAAGGCCGCCGCCGGTTGGTCCAGCGTGGCGGGCACGCCGAAATGGCTGGTCGGCGACGCGATGACGCGGGAGGATGTCGTCGGGGCGGCGCGCGGCGTGCAGGCGATCGTGCATGCCGTCAATCCGCCCGGATACCGGAACTGGGAAAAGCTCGTCCTGCCGATGATCGACAACACCATCGCGGCGGCCCGGGCTGCGGACGGAGCGCGGGTCGTGCTTCCGGGGACGCTCTACAATTTCGATCCGAACGAGACACCTCTGCTCGACGAGGACAGCCCGCAGCGCCCAAAAACCCGCAAGGGCTTGATTCGCAAGGAGTTGGAGCAGCGGCTCGAAATGGCGGAGGACATACCCAGCCTGATTATCCGTGCCGGCGATTTCTTCGGTCCGCAGGCGAGGTCGAGCTGGTTCGCACAGGCTCTGGTGAGACCCGGCGGCACGGTGAAGCATATCGTCAATCCGGGTGCCGCCGGCGTCGGGCATAGCTGGGCCTATCTGCCGGATCTGGCTGAAACATTTGCGCGGCTCATGGAGGCTGGTGCGCGCCTGCGCCGTTTCGAGCGTGTGCAATTCGAAGGCTATTGGGACGCGGACGGCGGTGGCATGGCCGCCATGATCCGTAGCGTGCTGGGCAGGGAAATTCCGGAGCGCCGCTTTCCCTGGTGGACGATGCGGCTTGCCGCGCCGTTTGGCGGCTTTCCGCGTGAGGTGCTGGAAATCCGGCCTTACTGGCGCGCTCCTGTCCGGCTGGACAATAGCCGTCTCGTGAGCCTGTTGGGCGAGGAGCCCCGCACACCGCCGGCTGACGCGCTGCGGGCGACACTTGGGGTCATGAAGGCGGTGTGAGGGCTGATCGTTCCCGGTCCTGATCCGGTCGAAGATTTCGCTGTGGCGATAGAGGAGGAGCCATTTGATGAGGCTGGAGCTCTGTGGCCTTGAGGCAGATGACTTCAGCGCATGGAGGGAACGCATGCAGAGGGCGCATGGACGTGCCGAGACGCGTTTACGCCGACTACGGGACTTCTCTTTTCACCGGCGAGGAATAAAGTCACTGGAAACAGGGAGGGTCCGATGCCGATCAGAGCGGTGGCGTTGCACAGCGGAATCTACCAGCCTTCCGATCTCGATGTCCTTCAGCGAGCATTCGATCGGATCGTGGTGCCTGAGCATACACCTGTGCAGCGCGAGAGCATCGCCACGCGGCTTATCGCGGTTTTCTCGTCAGGGGTGACAGACGAAGCGGAACTGGTTGCGAGATTTCGGAACTGACGCTGCACGTTCAAAGCAAGCCGGCTAACCGCAGCAAAATCCATCCGAGAAATGTCACCCAGACAAAAGTGGCTGTGAACAGGAGCAGGAAGAGAACAATGGCGGCGAGCTTGCCGTGGCGGCGCGGCGCGGGAACTGGTGCACGCGCAACATTTGAGACGGCAGCGCCGTCTTCCGGCGTATTCTCCTGCAGATGTGTATTGTTTTGACGCATCTGTCCCGCCTGATTTTTCTTTTTACAGCAAGGAGCAATGAATGTGCCGTCGTGGCGTCGATCCCTCGCGCAACGTGAAACGACACTAGCCCGGACAAGCAGACGTTGACCTGCCGAGACGATCAGCAGGACTGAAGCAGATCAGGCTCGGGAAGGTTGGCCCGGCCCCCGCTTGGCGGGTTCTTCCGTTATCAAAGTGCCGGCCCAAGACTATCAATGCGCCCGCATGGTGTGGAGCCGATAGGATGGGTACAGACATGAAGCCATGTATTTCGGTTCTCACGCTTGGCGTCGCCAGCCTCGAGCATTCGCTTGCCTTTTATGGTGATGGGCTGGTCTGCCGACCGAAGGCATCATCGGGCGCGAGCTCGAGCATGGTGCGGTCGCGTTCTTCGATCTCTCAGGCGGCCTGGAACTTGCTCTTTGGGGGCGGGACGATCTTGCGCATGACACCGGCTTGCCCTGGCATTCGGTCTGCTCCACCGCCGCCACTATCGGGCACAATGTTCTGCGCCGCGAGGATGTCGATGACCTGATGCGCATGGCTGAACGTGCAGGGGCAAATATAGTCAAGGCGCCGCAAGACACGCTCTACGGGGGTTATGCAGGTTATTTCACCGATCCCGTTGGACATCTGTGGGAAGTAGCTGGAATCCACAGATGCTGCCATCGGACTGAAGCTCCGCTGCCATACTGCTCCCCGGAATTTTCCTTCAAAATCGCGCTGCTCGGGCGGGGCGCCGCCCGGGAGGAATCGTGCTCGTTTCCTTTGTGGGCAGAGGACTTACTTCTCGCGCCGGGTCTTGAACGCGTCGCCCAGATTGCGCTTTCGAGGATCGTTCAGGTTTTCGCCTGCGGCATCCCGATCCACAGTTGGGTCGTCCTTTGCGGGCAGGTATCCGCGAGGCCGATTTTCCGGCGGACCTTCCCAGCGCGGCTTCTGGTCGGTGGTTCCTGCTTTGTCGTGGGGCATGGCGATCTCCTTCCTTGACCTCAGAAACCGGGGCAGGGGGCGGAAGTTCCACGCGCATCCAAAGCCCAACGGGAGGTCGTTTGTTCACGAAATATTACTTCGGGAACGGCTTTCGCCTTGCATGGTTCTTCAGGCGAGGCTGTAAAGGCCTCACGTCAAAAGAAGAAAATGGAGACAACCATGGCGAATGAACAAAATCGTGGCTTTGCCTCAATGGATGAGGACCGCCAGCGCGAGATTGCCCGCAAGGGCGGTGAAAGCGTTCCCGATGAAAAGCGGAGCTTCTCGAAGGATCGCCAGCTTGCAGCCGAGGCTGGTCGCGAAGGCGGCCAGCAGGGCGGCACGCAGAACAACGGTCGCCAGCAGCAGGCGGAAAGCGACAATAATCGCCAGCAGGGCGGTCATCGCGGCGGAAGCGGTAATTTTGCCGAAGACCGGGAAAGGGCTTCGGAAGCCGGCCGCAAGGGTGGTCAGTCCTAGATTTCCCCCATTTGAAAGGGAGCCCGTCAGCTTCGGCTGGCGGGCTCTTGTTGTCCTATGTCCCTCAATCGGCTGTCGGCAGGCGCAAACGCGGTGCCTTCCATGTCGGATAAAGTAGCTGGTGCGTGTGAAATACCTTGTAAATCAAGGGGTTCAGATGCGGTGCCGCGTGACGGAAAAGACGCAACGCTCCCCACTCATCAAGCGCCCACGGTACTGATTTTCTCATGAAGTTTTATGGTAGCGGAGGACCGTTCTCTCCGTTAGCAACACTGCCACCGATACCCTTTGAAATTTGCGCGGTCGCGTAAGAGGGGCTGCCGTCCGGAGACACGGAGACGTTCAGAGGCGTTGCGGGTGTCTGCTCGTCAAAAGCCCTGCACGTTCAATGGGTTTTCGCATGCGAGGCACGCGCTGGAGTGGCTGTCCTTGATATGAGAATGAAGGCCGTTGTCGCGGAAAGACACGCAATCACCGGCACGCGACATTGCCGATGTCCCCAGCTCATTCCTCGCCTTTGGTGTCCGCCTCCAGCAGCGTCTGGTTCAGGTCCTCAAGCGCCGCACGGATACCAGCCGTATTCTCGAGCAGTTCCCAGACCGTCAGGTAACTGCCGTCTATCTTCTTCGCGTAGGCTGTTTTCGGGGTCTCTCGGAATGTCGTGCCGGGAACGGCATCCACGATCTTCTGGACGAAACCACGGGTCAGGTGTTTGATCCCGTAGGTGTAGCCCATATCGACGGTGCCGTTGGCGTTGATGACGAAGACCAGAACCCGGTGCTCCCCGACCGTCATGCGCACGATCAGCGTCTTCTTGACCTCCCAGCGGATTTGAAGGTCTTCGCAGGCAGTCAGGAAGGCTATGAGGCGATCTGACGTTTCGGGTACCTTCGCATCGAGCGCCGCGAACATTTCGTCCTCTGACAGTGTGGTGGGCTTTTCTGACCTTGTGGTGGGCGGCGGGGGAACAATCGACACGCGACCGTCATCCACCTGCACGATGCCGCGCACGATGTTCGTGGTGCGCAGCGGGATCGAAGGGACGACGACAAACTGATCGGTTCCCGGCAAATCGTGGAAGGAAAGCTGAACCAGCACGAGAGCGAAGTGCAGCCCGGCGTGCTGTTGCAGGAACTCGGTCAGTCCCTCGACATTCTCAGTGATGCCATCGCCGAGGATCACCAGCAGGCACCGGCCACGCCGCAGGTTCCTGCTTACGGCATCAACGAAGCGCGGTTCGTCCAGCGCCGCGTCAGGTTCATCGGTCCCAACGGAGGCATGCGCATAGAGATTGAAGCCCGGTTCGCTCCGAGCCTGCCGTATCGCAGTTTCCAAGCCCTCGTAGGTCAGCGACTGCAAGTCCTTGGCGTAGTCGATGATCTGGGCAATGACCTCGCGCCGGGCCTCTACATTGCGCCAAAGCTTGCACTCGACCGTGACCAGATCGCCACGCGGTGTCACCAGCAGGTTGTCGAGATAACCGGACGCCAATGGCAGTTCCATGCAGACCGGCGTGACCGGCGAGAATGCTGGCTCGACCTCAGCGATGGGCAGGACGGTTGGGCAGTGATGCACAAGCTCCTGCACGAAACGTTCGTCGTAGCCACTCGCCTCCCGCGTCCGCAGTTCGCGACGTGGCAGCGATTGAGCCGTCGCAGGGGTGGTCGTGACAAGAAGCGGGGTGACGGTGCGACGCATGGGCGGTATCCGAATAGTTTATGCAGGTCGGGTATAGGAACACGGAGCCAATGAAGTCGGCGTAAATGTCGCGCCTGTCAGCGATGTGGCATGTTGGGTCTAAGTTAACTCTGACCCCTCATAGCTCCATCACCACCAAACATATTGTTCGCAAGCTCCCAGTTGGTCGCCCACGCTTTTGGGCGGGGTCGAGGTTCGGCCCTCCCAACCTCGGGAGTTCCGCCATGCGCTTCGACCCTTTTACCGCCACCGCCCCGGCCTTCCGGGTGCTTGCGTCCAACCGCAAGGTTCCATCCGTCGAGCCTCTGCGAGTATCGCCGTGGGTCGCCATGTCCGTCATGCAGAAGGGCATACGGCGGGGCGATGTCGATCTGGCGACCAGAGCCGCCGCAACCCTCCTGCGCAGCGACCCGGCGCGTCTGTGGAGGCGATTGGCCGGGATCGTGGTCGAAGATGTGGGGCTGGCATCGGTCGATACGATCCGTCTCGTTGTTGCCGCAACGACAAGCAAGTCGTTACGCGAGGAGTTCGGTGGCGAGTGGGCCGTGGCCAGCATGTTGGTCGAGCAGATGGCTATCTCTCCGAAGGACAGGGCCACGGATGATCTCCTGTGGACCATCGCCCAGCATCATGAGCTTGACGAGCTACGCGCCTCGCTGGCCAGCGTTGACCTCTCGGAGCACCTTTCCCGCATCCGGGGGCGCGGCGCGCTTCTAGGCCTCGCTGTGGCTGCCCTGCACGCATCCGGTGCGCGTTGGGATCGACAGGCCGCAGGGAAGACTGCCGACGCAAACGCAACGTTCGCCGCGATGCGGGTTGCGGGGATCGACCCCGAGATTGTTTCGCTGGCCGGGCAAGGTTTCCGCAGGACGCGGGAGGCCCTTCCGGTGCTCCTGCCGCTCCTGTCCCTTGCCCTTCCGTCTGGCGAGCTTCCTGCTCATGATGACGAGTTCCCGAAGGTTGTGATCGGACGCAACGGCCTGCCGACCTATGTCTACGATGCGTTCTCGTGGGAAGGGAAGTCGGCACTCTCCCGGTTCCTGAAACGAGACACCGCGACCGGGCGCTGGTTGCGCAGATACGTCCTTGCTGAGCGCCGTCTGGCGGTGTTGGCCGGTGCCGTGTTCAGGATCGAAGGTGGATTGGTGAGGCAGCGGGTCCAGTGGCCGTGTGCAACGACCCTCCGGTGGCTGGCCGACAGCGGCTATCACGGGATGAAGCTGATCGACCCTGCCGCCTTTCTCGACATGATCCGCGCTGACCTCCCCAAGCTTGACGAGGAGCGTTCTGATGTTCGTTGAGAGCCACCATGACGCCGGAGCCATCATGCCGATGGCCGATAGTTCTAATTTGATTAAAAATGAAATCAATTTCACATGTCGTCATGCGCTGCCGGGCGTCCTCCCTGCGGATGTTCAGCGCCTTCTCAGCGCCTCGCTGTCCGAGGGGACGAAGCGCGGATACCAGAACGACATCGCCCAGTTTGAAGCGTGGGGCGGGACCATTCCCACGTCCTCCGAGACATTGGCCGCTTACCTTGCCCACCTGTCCAGCACTCATAAGACCGCGACCATCGTGCGGCGCGTCACGGCGCTGTCGAAGGCACATGAAGCCATCGGCGCACCGAACCCGACGAAATCCGAGATCGTGAGAGCCATCATGCGCGGCATCAAACGGACGCTCGGCACCGCGAGCAGGGAAGCGAAGCCGGTGTTGCGCGAAGACCTGTTCCAGATGCTGGAGTGCATGGGCGATAGCACCAAAGACCTGCGCGATAAGGCGCTTCTGCTTCTCGGCTTCGCGGGCGCGTTTCGTAGATCGGAGGTCATTGGTCTCGACGTGGCCGACATCGAGCATGTCCGGCAGGGCATCGTCGTCACGCTGCGCAGGTCCAAGACCGACCAGAATGGCGCGGGCCGGAAGATCGGCATCCCGTTCGGTCGCTCGCGCTGGTGTCCGGTGACGTGCCTGACCGAATGGCTCGAACATGCCGGGGTCGAGAGTGGCCCATTGTTCCGGGGTGTCAACCGTCACAGCCATGTCGCTGATCAGAGATTGTCAGGCGAGGCCGTATCCATCATCGTGAAACAGCGGGCCGAGGCGGCGGGCTTCGATCCCGACGCTTACAGTGGACACAGCCTGCGAGCCGGTCTCGCCACCAGTGCAGCGATGGCAGGAGCCTCGACGTTCAAGATCAGGGCGCAAACCGGCCATGCCTCCGACGCCATGCTCGCTCGCTACATCCGCGATGGTGACATGTTCACCAACAACGCGGCAGGGATAATTCTGTGAGCATTAGAGGCGTCGTTGGTAAGGGGAACGGTTCTCTATGACGAGAGCATCGTCTATCTTGACCTTTCAAATCGACGAGGGCGGGAATGGCGGAGCAGAACCAAAAGAAACGGGAGCCTTGGTTCGAGTTTGACGAAAAGCACGGACCAACAAGCCAGAAGATACGAGAATTGGCAAAATGGGTTCTCGACTTCATACGGAACGTTGCTGTCGTCGGGGCAATAAGCTATTTCGCCAATGTGAGCGAGAGTACTGTGTTAAGGGTGGTGGCATGGATTGGCATGGGATGTCTCACCGCCTATCTGTACAGCTATCTTGAGCAGACGAGGTTCAATCGCCTGTTTCCGGTGATGAAGTATCGCTGGTTGGCGGCTTCCTTGGAGTTCGTGATCTTTCTGATAGTCGTCGGTGGTGGGTTCATGCTGCTAAACGTTGGGACGAATATTGCGGTCCGCGAAATTGCGGAAGCCTATCAGAGTACGTCCAAGTAGCTTCTGCAAATGCCGTTGCCGATGACCTATTGCCCTGACTTGCTCCACGGTGAGTTCCAGATCGGCAACCGAGAGTTCGCGGGCGACCTCCTGCAATTCCTTGATAAGCTATGTTTGGCGAGGAAGTTGGGCAGCCGGTCTGAACCTGCGTCGGCATTCCCAACCTCCGATACACTTTACTTTTAGTAGCTCAGGAGACCGCTGCGACTGGCTGGTCCTCAAGACTTGTTTCGCAGAGCGGCGTCAATAACGCCAGTCAACCATTGCAAGTCAGGTTCTGAAAGTCCTGCCAGCCTCACCGTCAGATCGCGAAATGCGCCACGCTGGAGCGTGCCGGAGGGAAGCTCGGCAGTGAACAACTCTGCCGGATCGACGTTCAGCGCCGTGGCTATTCTTTCGATCATCGGGAACCGCGCACCTGTAGCGCCGACCTCGATCTTCGAGATCGTATCGACGCTGACCCCAGCGCGCTCGGCCAGTTCCTCCTGAGTTAGAGCGGCGCGCTTCCGGTGTGCCATCACCAGTCGCCCGAACCGCCTCCGCAGATCATCCATGCCCTTCTCCACACCATCAGGTGTAGAGGCGGGACCTCGCTGCCTTTAGTGACGCTTTCCCCTAATTTTCCTGAAAGTTGCAATCTATTTGCAGGATTTTGCAAGTAAGCTCCGACCTTGGGGAACATCGGTAATTGAGCTTCCCCTCAGACCAACCGGAGGCGAGAATTTCATGAGCGCAGGTGCAGGAACTACCGTCTGGCAGGTGCTTGGTGGTCTCTTTCTGGTCGGGGTGATCCTACACTGGGCTACCGGCCCCTCGGATCGGGAGCAGGCAAAAGCACAGGCGCGAAATGCCTCGCCGCTGGAGATGATGCAGGTGGTCTTTGTGGGCAACCATCCGGCCTCGGCGATTGAGCGGCAAGTTCGGCGTGCGGCTCGCGCCTACAATCTGTCCGAGACCGAGCAGAACTTCTCAAGGATGGGAAGCGCGCTGGTCGCCGTCCGGGAGAGTAGCGGCGTGACCGAGATGGAGCTACTTCGTTGCGCCGCCGCTATGGGCGAAGAAGTCCTTGGAACAGGTATTCGTCTGGATTTTCCGAGCGCCGTGGGCATGTGCGCTGCGAGCCTTCACTAAACCGCCCCAAGCTGGCGGATTTTCCGGGCTGGAAGCGGTGTGGCCACCGACACGTTGGCGAGTAGTCGGGTCAATGTGGCGAATTTGTCCCTCGGCTAAGGTGTGGTGGCCTTGGCCGCTGAACACCTTGCCGCTCGTCATTCCTTAATGATGAACTTCGCCCGTTCAAACAGTTCGTCAAAGGTGACGATCTCTATAGAACGAGTGTCGCGTCGGAACAGTTCAAACGTGTCACGCTTGATGTTCGCTTCGCGGGGATTTCCTGAGCGGCTGAATTCAGCACGATTGCCAATGACCAGTATCGTCTTGGCATCGCGTGTCCGCGCTTCCAGTCGGCTGGTGCCCGCCTTGTTGAAGTGTTCGCCGGACTGAGCGGCGCTTAGCCATTCCGCCTTTTGTTCCAAGACTTGTGAAATTGCGTCCATGAAATCGGGGCTAAATCGCCATGTGCCCGCACGGGCGGATTTCTGTGATTGGAATATGGGAGTATCCGGGCGTTTGATCTCCACAAGCACGGTGTAGTCGGTGAAGTTCATCAAGAAATCGACGGTAGGCTTCTCGCGGTTGTCGGTGCCGCCCGCGCCCACGACCATCTCGCGGTCGAACTGACGCATGATCCTGTAGTCCAGTCCGTAGCCGAACACCCAATTCTGCGCTTCAAAGAAGTCTTGCCAGTTCGCTTCGGTCCAACTGCCCGAAGCAAGCTGAGCGTCAAATTGCTCTAATGCTTGTCGTCGGCCCAGCAGCAGATTTATTTCTTCCTGAGTGAGATCATCGTGGAGTGACCGAAAGAGACGTTCCCGCTCGTCTGCGCTGAGCTTCTTGATCTTGCCAATCAGCGCCCGGTCGGTGGCATCGGTGATGATCTTTGGTCCGGCGGCTTCGGACAGGTCTTCAATCTGAAACCTATCCTCGTTGGACAGGTCGATAAACTTGATGCGATTGAGGAATTCTAGGAGTTTCTCAAACTCGCCAGCCCTGAACGTGAAGGCGTCCTTCTCATATGCCTGATACCAGTCCCCCGCTCGCGATTTGAATGTCTGAAGCGTCACCCGCCTTATCCCGGCGTCATCTTGGCTGATTAGGGCCGTGACCTGTGTCTTCCGCTGGTCGCCGGTAAGCCGCAAACAAAGCGCCCCTTCGACTTCACCCGCGACCGCACGTTCCGTCCCCTCGAATACAGCGTATGCGAGGCGTCTGCGCTGATCGTTGACAGCACCATGCGAAAAGACCTTGGAGAGGTAGATTTTCCCTTCCTTGCGAAGCTCAAAGTATTTGGCGTCTTCATCAACCATGAACCGTCTCCCGCCACTGTCGGCGGCTATAGCCCTGCCGCCACGAGCGCGGCTTACCGAACCTTACCCAGCATCTGGCCCCGCATGTCCTTCCCGTCCACCAGCTTCTCCACCATGAGGAACAGCCCCTTGCCGCCGCTGGCCTTCTCCCACAGCGCCCCGACAGCCCGCTTCTCGTCGGTGTCGGCGGCATCGGTCAGATGCGCGCCCTTATACTCGACCACGAAGATGCGCCCATCGGTCAGTTCGGCCACGAAGTCGGGGTAGAACCTTCCCGAGGCGGTGGGCAGCCAGAAGGCATCGGGATGGCGAGGCACGTTCCTGATCCAGTGCTTCACGTCGGTCAGGCTGTCGAGCATCTTGGCGCACTCCAGTTCCTCGCCATCCTCCGTGCCGTCGAAGGCCGCGACCTGATCCCAGCCAGTGAAGTGCTTCGAGAAGCGATAAGACCCCTTGTAGGTGCGCACCCCGGCGAAGATGTCGTCCTTGAACGTGAAGCCGTGGTCGAAGGAGATTTCCGGCTTCGCCTCCGGGCCGAATAGCGACCGATGGTAGACGCCTTCCCGTTCTTTCAGCCGGATGGCTGCGATCCTTTCCTTCACCTTGCGGGCCAGCGGATACTTGCACTGCATCAGCGCAGACAGCGGGATGTTGCGCGGTCCCGTGAGGTAGTTCACCAGTTCGGTCAGCCAGCGGACCAGTTCCCCCTGTCCGATGAACTTGTCCCGCACCTGCCGGTCGAGGAACAGCACAAGCGTCTGTTCGGTCCAGCCCTCCACCGGGATGTCGAGCGAGAGTTGGGCGCTCTGGTCGCTATACCTGACGAACAGACGTTGCCGGTCGATGTCGATCTCGAACGTGTCCGCCGTCTGCTGGATGGAGAAGTCCTTGGCCTCCAGCTTCGCCGAGTGATCGGCGAGCGACCAGTCGTGATACTCCATCAGGATGTCGGTGTCGGCGAGTTCAAGCTCGCCCTGCACCCATGCCACCAGCGCCGGGACGACGAAGGTCTCGCCGCGCTCGGCTGGCGAGGCTTGGTGCAGGTTCTCCGCTTCGTAGGCAGCAACCCGGTCGCTGAAACCTCCCGCCTCGGTGTCGGGAAGCGCGGCCAGCATCTTCTCCTTCTCGGAAGGGCTGGGGAAGCCGGTGATCTTGACCACGGCCTTACCGTCAGCCCCGGCAGTCACCTTCACCTTCGACGGTGCTATCGCCTCAAGCTCCTTCACGGCAGCAGGGTCGGCGTCGATTATGACCGTGACGCTCGGTTTGGACCGCCGCGCATGGCCGAATAGTCCTTCCCCAAGGTCGGGCTGTTCGGGCTGGATGTTGTCCTCGGCCTCGCCTTCATCGAAGCCCATCTGCACCAGCCGGTCCTTGAGCGCGTTGGCCGCTTCCGAAAAGGACTTCGAGGTCAGGTTGGCATAGGCGCGGTTGAGCGAGGGGACAGACCGCTTCCGGGCATAGGGCATACGCAGCACTCGTCCCAGCAATTGCTCGGCATCCGTGGCGCTGTGGATGTTCGCGACCGAGCAGAACACATAGGCGAAGGAGCAGTCCCAGCCCTCTTTCAACGCCTCGACCGTGATGATGAAATCTATCTCGCAGTCGGGGTCGAACAGATTGATGCCGTCAAGTTCACGCTGGTCTCCGGTCGCCACGGCGATGCTGCGCGGGTCGATGCCCTCCACGTCGATCAAATGCTGCTTGAGCACCGCGACGGTGACTTCCTCGTCCTTGTTCTGGGCTTGGAACAGCACGATAGGTCGGAGGTAGTCGCGCTCCTTCCGCGCATCCTCGGCAAGTTCGGCCCGTTTGGAGATCGCGCCGGTCACGGCAGCCTGCCATGTCTGATGCTCCGAGAGCATGACCGGCAGCTTTATCATCTCCTCGTCTTTCAGTTCCTGAGCGGAGACCGAGTGCAGGATGTTGGAGTTGGTGCGCGGGGTGGCGGTGAACTCGATGATGGCGATAGGGTGCACGCGGCTCTGCATCTCGCGGGACAGCCCGGTGACGGCCTTGTGCGCCTCGTCAACGATCATCAGCGGACGATGCAGGTGCATCAGGTTCGCGAAGGAGAACTTGATGGTCCCGGCGCTGTTGCCGCTCTCGATCACCTCCAGCCCCGGCATCTTCTCGGGCACCCCGGTAAAGTGCGGCTCCAGCATCTCGTGGTGGGCATAGACCTTGCGGCCCTCGGTGTCCTTCACGCGCAGCGTCTGTATTGTGGCGACCACGATGCAGCAGTTCGAGCGCAGGTCGTGGGGCAGTATCTGCGTGAAGTCGCCGATGTCGAACACGCGCACTCGACCGGCGAAGGCATCGTCCAGCGCGGCGCGATAGGGGTGGCGCTGGTTCTTGAGCGCGTCCACCGTCTGCTTGCGGATCGTGGTGGTCGGCACCAGCCACAGCACAAGGGGGAAGTCGCGTTCGATCCATGCTTCCTTGGCGATGCTGACGGCGTGAGCGGCGAGCAAGGTCTTGCCGCCCCCGGTCGGGAGCCGCAGGCAGACATAGGGTGTCTCGTCCAGGCCGTTCGGGGGCCTGTAGGAGCCTGCGAAGCCTTTCAGGCGTCTCGCCATCTCAGGCTCGGCGACGATGGCCTCGTAGGCCACGCCGGGGCCTTCCACGCGAGCCTTTTCGAGGAACCGCCGCAGCGTCGAGAGTGTGTCGGTCTGATAGGTCTTGAGTTCCATCAGGCCCGCGCCTTCACATCGTAGGGGGTCTGCTTGAAAGTGATCTGCTCGCGCACCAGCGATAGGTCGGACAGCGCCGAGCGTTCGCCATAGACGGTGACGGGTCCGGCGAAGTCACCGGGCAGCGCCTCGCGGATCACGGCGAGCGTCTTTCTCGTCAGCACGTTGCCGCCGCTGGCAGACTTGTCCCCAAGTATCCCGTTGTAGAGCAGCGCATAGGCGTGACCGTCATGGACACCGAGCACTGGCGACAGCGTGTCGGGTCTCAACCACGGCGACCGGACTTCCGAGAACCATACATGCGCAGCCAGCACCGGGAACTCGATGTCGGGACGTATCTGCCCGGTCTCATCGAACACCGAAGCGCCGAGCCGGTAGAAGCGGAAACCGCCACCGCCTTTCCAGCTCACGGCCTCGGAGATGCCGCCCTGTTCGCCGTCCACGACTTTCCTCAAGCGGGGCTGGCAATAGGTTACTGCGTGGTCGCCCATCTCTACGCCGACGTATCGCCGTCCCATTTTGTGAGCGACGGCGGCTGTGGTGCCCGAGCCGAGGAATACATCAAGCACAAGGTCGTCAGGGTTGGTCGCAATCATAACGATCTTCTCAATCAGCCCTTCCGGCTTCGGGGTATCAAAAGCATCTTCGTCCTCGAACAGCGCCAGTATCTCTTTTTTTGCCGCTTGATTGTCGCTGAACTCAGAGGCTGGCCACCACGTCATAGGAGCAAGACCATCTTCTTCGGTTGCGAACTTCTTTATTCGGGGCCTGCCATTCCCGTTCTTCGGGAAATAGACACGATCCTCAACGTATCGCAGTCGCTCGAACTCAGGCTCGGTCGCACCCCAGCAGCGTCCCTTCGGTGGGTCGAGTTTCACGCCTGTTGGCGTGGTGATCTTATACATCTGGTTCGGTCGGAAACCTTGGGCACTGAAAGGTATCGAACGCCACGGCCCACGGTTGTCACCATCGGGGTTCGCGTAGCCCTTCGTGTGGTCGGGAAGCAAGTTACGGTGTCGCTTCCATTCCGATGCTTCCTTCTTTGCATAGACGAGCACATGATCGTGCGCTGAACCTATCGCCCTGCGGTTCTCGCGGGACGTTCGTTTCTGCCAGACTATATTGGCGATGAAGTTCACCCTCCCGAATAGTTCGTCCAGCATTACCTTGAGATAGTGCCCTTCGCGATCATCAATGGTGATCCAGATGGAGCCGTTTTCATGCAACAACTCGCGAAGCAGTTCGAGCCGGGGCCACATCATGGCCAACCACTGCGAATGCTCCAGATTGTCGTCGTAGTGCTCGAAGGCCGACTTCGTATTGTAGGGCGGGTCGATGAAGATGCACTTCACTTGCCCGGCATAGAAGGGCAGCAGCGCCTTGAGCGCGTCGAGGTTGTCGCCTTGTATAAGCAGGTTGCCGGTGTCGCGGTCGCCATAGCCAAGCTCGGGCACCTCCTCCAGCAGACGATAGGGCACCTTCTCCGCAGCGCGGATGTCATCGTCTCTGGTCAGCCATCGCAGTGTCGGCATCCGCTCCGCATCGTCCCCTGAGCCAAAAAACCAAGGCATGAATAGCTGATTTGCCACGCGGCTCAAACGCCTGCACCCGATTTGACTTGGGGGGCATTCTGAGTAGCATTCAGTTATGCCCGAGGATCACGGAGGATCAGTGGCAGCATTGCGCTGTTGAGCCTCCGCGACCTCCTCAGCGATTGCATGGTCGCGGGGAGGTTGAACATGAAGAAGAAGACGTTTGGCGTTCCGGGTCTCTATGCCCAATGCAGGAACGCGGTCGATGGCGATTGGGCCGCCGCGCTGTTGCTCTACCGGCTGGTCTATCGGTGGGGTCACGTATCCAAGAAACTGGTCAGGAACGGTCGCGAGTGGATCGGGATGCCTCGTGAAGACTGGGCGCGTGAGGCCGGTCTGTCATTGAGCGAGATGAAGAACCGCGCGCTCCCCCGCCTGCGAAAGTATCCCTTCGTGACGATCCGGGCGATGAAGCTGGGCGGTGTCAAGATACTCTGGATGAGCCTCGATCCCGAGACGCTGGAGGAGCACAAGACACCGTGGGACTTCTATGAGCACCAGCTCAATGGCGGCACCGTGATCGGGGCGAAGAAGCTCCCGGCATACCCATACAAAAAGAAGCCGGACGGGTATGAGGCAAATGGCTGATTTGCGGCGAAGGTAGACCATCATGGATCGTCCAGAACCAAGATTTTCTCTAGGTCGTCAGGATGGGTTGACGATCTTTTCTGAGTTGAGTGGAACAGTTCAATAGAGATGAAAAAGCCGATCTTCTGCCATGTAGGTCTGTCATCCGACCTACATGGCGTCACACCCTCCCGCTTCGCGTCGGGAGTGACAAGAGATGAGGATGAAAAGAAAAATTCGGGAGGAGAAAGAATTACAAAATGGAGGAAGGATATGAAATGAGTTCCCGAATAAATAGAAAGCGCCGCGAGTTTGACTTGCAAGCTCGCCAGTGCTGTCATTCAAACGCTTGTGGAATAATCGCTCTGCCGCCGAAGGCGGCGAGCCGTCGGACCGTGATGGCCACACGGACAGGCATCGAGCAACCGCGTGCTGCTCGCACGCATCGTCCGATGGAGCCGACGAGTGGTCCTCATCCTCAACAAGCGACGCAGCCAGCTTCGTGCTGACGAAAGACGAGTGACAGGCAGGGACGATGGCAATGTCGTTGCCTTTGTAGGGAAGCCGAAGGTGCTTGGGCCGCTGGAGCGGTTGGTCGTGTTTCTCGCGAAACGCGCAGCCGAGGAAGACCACCGGGCCGCGACTATAGGAGAGTAGAGAGTGCGCGCCGTCATATACAGCCGGTATTCAACCGACCTACAGAACGAGCGATCCATCGAAGACCAGATCGCGTTATGCACCGAGTTCGCACGGCGGAACGGATACCAGATCGTTGGGCACTACGACGACCGGGCGGTGTCGGGCGCATCGCTGCATGGTCGCAAGGTTCTCGATCTTCTCGCCGCCGCCGAGCGGCGACAGTTCGATGTCGTGCTCACGGAGGCCTTCGATCGTCTCGCACGAGATACCGCCGACTCTCTATGTGTTGAAGCGCCTCGACTTCCTCGGCGTCAAGCTCGTCTCCGTCAATCAAGGTCAGGCGGAGACGGTCAACCTCGTGATCCACGGTCTTATGGGGCAACTCCAACGGGAAGAAGGAGCGAGGAAGGTCCGTCGAGGCATGGCCGGCGTGGTCAGGGAGGGGCGAAATCCGGGTGGTCGCCCCTACGGCTACCGTCCCGTCCTTGGTCGCACGGGTCATCTGGAGATCGTGGAAGACGAGGCTGCTGTGGTTCGCCGCATCTATGAAGAGTTTCTTGCAGGAAGCTCGTCCCGGAAGATCGCACAGGGTCTCAACAGAGATGGAGTGCCGCCACCGCGTGGTCGCGCATGGAATGCCTCCACGATCCACGGCAACGCCAAACGCGGCATCGGCATCCTGAACAACTCCCTCTATGGCGGGCGACGGACATGGAACCGGCTGCGGATGGAGAAGCATCCTGATACCGGGAAGCGCGTGTCGCGGGAGAACCCTGTTGACCAGAGGCAGGAGGTCGAAGTCCCGGCACTTGGTATTCTGTCGGAAGGGGTCTTCGAGAAGGTCAGCGCCATGCGTGAGGCCAGCAGGAAGCCGCGACCGGAAATGTATCGGCGTCCAAAGCGGATGCTGTCCGGTCTGCTTCGTTGCGGTGTATGTGGTTCAGGCATGACCACCTGCGGAAAGGATAAGTCGGGCAGGGTCCGTATCAGGTGTTCGGCAGCGCGGGAGAGCGGGACATGCCCGGACCCCAAGACCTGTTACCTCGATGCGGTCGAGGAGTTGGTCGTCGGTGCTCTGCCTGACGAGCTTCGTGAGCCGCGCAAGGTCACGCTGTTCATCGAAACCTATGTCGCCGAGCGGAAGCAGCTCGTCGCATCATCCGAGCGCCGCCGCGCAACGTTGGGTGGGAAGATCGCTCGCATTCAGCGCGAGATCGACCGCATAGTCGATGGCATCGGAAAGGGCACCCTGACCCTCGAAGATGTAGGGGACAAGGTTCACGTCCTCCGGGCGGAGAAGCACCGCCTCCAGCGCGAGTTGGAAAGCGTTCCGGATGAAGTCGAGACAGTCGTGCTCCATGACCGGGCGCTCGCCCTTTACGAGGTCAAGCTGGGTCGGCTCCGGGATGAGCTTCAGCGAGGAGTTGACGATGGCAACAGCGAGGGAGCGAACGCGATCCGTGAACTCGTGGACAGCGTGACCGTCTACCCGCGCAGGGAAGGCAGTGTCAGCGTCAACATCCGTGGCAAACTGGATGCTCTGGTGGGTGCGAGAGGCTTCGGAAACCTCGGTGTTGTTAACGGTGGTAGCGGAGGAGCGTCGCCGTCACTATCTCCCGGTGGTCAAATTTATGTGTTGAGGGTAGTTTTGCGGAGACTAAACAAGGTCAATTCCGATAGTGCGGTCTACCGGAATTGGCACGTAGTTTGTGGGCAGGTTTTGACCGAAGCAGACATTTGCTGACTGTGAGGATTTAATACCTGCCTCCCAATAACTTCTGTCACAACTCATTGCAAATCCAAGTGTAATCAACACATTTGGTTGCTAGGAATGCTTCGTTCCGACCACTACTCAGTGCCACTTGGCCTTCAAAATTGGCTTCGCCCCCAAGTTAATCGTTTGAAGTCAGAGAATTTAGATGCAAAAATCTGCCATTCACCTTGATCGCTGGTGTCTGCATGCGGTTGCCGGGACGTTAGAGGAACGCGCATTGCGAGACATTGCTATCTTTTACTAAAAGCGACGGCAGTCTTGCATCCTTGTATCCTTTACTTTCCAATACAAGCTTCGCTTGGTCAAGCGCATTGGCAATGGTCGCACCACCACTAAGCGACCGATAGAAGCGTCTAGAAAACTCACACGCCGCCTCGTCATCGATAGAATCAGCCATCGCTATCACCACTGGGACCGTATCAAGAAATCGCTCGGCACCATCGACAGTGTCGCAGGCAGCAAGGACGAGTAGCTTCGGGGTGGCGCTCGTTGCCTTAACAACGCGGGCAACCATGTCGAAGTCTAGCACTGTCCCACCGTCATCCCCGGCTCTTTCATTGTCAAACAGCAAGGTCCGACCGCCTCCATGACCGGAGAAATGAATAATGTCAGGTCGATAGGAATTCAGGGTGTCGAGCAACGTGTCGAGTGTGGGTGCGAGAACGACCTTCAAATCGACCTCGCCCGCCTTGCTCTCTAAGCGTATCCCCTCATCAATATATCGCGCTTCCACGCCTGTTTGTAGCGACGCCCTACTGTCGGGATTGGTCACCAACAGCGCGATCTTCAACCGCGCATGCTTCGCGCTTCGGCTTGGTCCCTTGCCTTGTGTTTTGGCGGTTCGGACTGCTGGCTTGACGAACGTCAACTTAGTCTCAACCGTCGGACGGCGCTTGGTGGCAACCTTCTTTGCAGCGGATGGATCGTCTGCATACTTTATGATGACATGGCGGTTTGCCCGAACCGAAGCGTCCTTCCCGTAGACCCAGCGGCTTCCGTCCCTGACCTGCCCTTCGTTCTTCATTCGCACTATCAGATGATGCCGTGCCAATTCATCAAGCGCATTCTGAATAACCTGTGCGTTCCCAGTTATTCCCAGAGCATCGGCGATTTCTTTCTTAGATCGCGGCTTGGACCCCCGGCCATAAATCAAATTAAACACAGCACGACGGTTCTTGTCCCGCCCAAGATGTCTCGCCAACCGAAGGATGATTTCCTCATAGTCACCAGAAACATTAATAACGGGCGCTTGACTATTCATCATCATTCGGCTTTTGTGTGCCTTTGGTATTTGCTGGTTTTCTGCTTGCCATCATACGACTGACAGTCGCTTGGCTGATGCCAAGAGCACTGCCCAGCTTGGACTGAGAATAGCCGCGCTCTAATAGCTCTATCATCTTGATCTTTCGGATTATTTCGAGCTCACTTAAAATTCTTTTAAGCGTATCTTCCATTATTCATCCCCCTCTGCAGGGAATGGCGCACTAACCTTTGCCACGCTCTTAGCGATCCCTTTTGGAAGCATCCGACTCATCGTTGGCTCACTGATGCCCAGCATCGCCGCAATCTGGCCCTGCTTAACACCTTGACGCAACAACTGTAGGATCATGAGCATCTTGAGAGCGCGCAATTCACCCAAAGCATCACCGTTCTCTTTGGCCATCTGCCGTGTCCCTCGTGCCTTTCTTCTTGGCGTCATAAATGGTCTGACTTACGGAGCCGTTCGACGAGCCAACTATCGGTGAGATTTCCTTCGGGCTTAATCCCGCCTCGGAAAGAAAGAGAATTTTTTCCTTCTTAGTCGGGAGATCGCGAACCGCCGACAACGACTGGATTTTCAGGAGCGTTCGCAGGAGGTCCATAAGTTCTTGATGATTGGCGTCACTCATCGTCCACCGCCTCCTTTGCCGATGCTGCCTTCTTATGCTTAGCCATTGCGACGCTAACGGTCTTAGGTGTTGTCCCAAGCAGGCTGGCAATGAAGCTTGGTCCTAAGCCAGCCCCGTAGAGAAAAACTATCTTCTCGCGTTGCGTAGGCATGCCCTTAACCGCGAGGGCAGCTTGGATCTTGATTAGGGTATCCATTTTCTCATTTAAGGCGGTCAGAGGGTCCGGCGAACTCACTTCTTGCTACCCTTTTTGATGTGTGCCTCGGGAAGCGGATAGACATGCAAGGGACGGGCGTTGATCCACCCCCATTGAACGGGTCCACCTTGAAGTATGGTTTTGACCATGAAGGAGGACCACAATGGCAAACAAGCGACACAAGCCCGACGAGATCGTCACGAAGCTTCGGCAGGTTGAGGTTTTG
>Ga0180222_1001108_pt1 | contig 31273 bp, 29 predicted proteins | sample eDN5th37CKraftOP_FD_151336 | JGI IMG/M metagenome (GOLD analysis project Ga0180222, IMG submission 151336) | Enriched Organic Plus compost microbial communities from Emeryville, California, USA - eDNA 5th pass 37_C Kraft OP (version 2) (version 2) ...
CTGCGCAGATCGGCCACCATCTGCACCGCCCGCACCTTCAGCTCGTCTGGATACCGCCTCGATGACTTCGATCCCACGTGCCCATCCTTCCCAACGGAAGAACTCTCCAGACACGCCGGGGCGGATCAAACTGCAGCGAGCGTTGCAAGCGTCGCGCCGCGTCCTGCAGCGAATCCGGGCGGTTACCCCAACCGCCGATCAACCAGAGCACTCCTGTCCCCTTCTTCACTGTGGCGGTACCACCGTAACCGTAATCAGGTCGTCATAGCCTTCACGTTCGACGATCCGCTCAATCGCCTCTGCCGCCTTCGGTTCGGCTACTCGCCATTCGACCGGAATGCCCTGGGCCTCGGCAATGCGGTACTGGCGTTGGAGTTCGTCGGGTATGTCCTTGGCCGGTCCGAAATCTGGATTGAATTCTCCGTCAGGTCCCTCCCAGAGGAGGCGAAGAGGTCCGCGAACAGCCAGCTGACACATGATGCTCGGGGCGCTCGATAGCATCACTTAAGGGATGAAGTGATGCTATCTTCCATTTGTGGCATCAGCTGGGGAGGGCACCGCGCTCACGTACGAGACGCTGACGTGGGACGCGCCCGTCGAAGCCGGTTACGGACTCGCGGACCTGCGGGCGGCGCAGCGACAAGCCGGAGAGTACGAGGCCGCGATCCCGGCTTCCATCGCCGAACTCGCGGTGTCGCTTCCTGCGGCGGTCCTGGCTGACGCCGAAGAAGCGAGCAACGAGATCACACGTTTCGACGCTGAGCTCGGCGAGGAGATCGCGCCCTTCGCCGCCGTCTTGTTGCGATCGGAGTCCGCGGCGAGTTCGAACATCGAAAACCTGACGGCCTCCGCCCGCGCGATCGCCGAAGCCGAAGCCCTCGGCGACACCAGCCGGCGCAATGCCGCCCTCATCGTGAGCAACACCGAAGCCATGAAGGCTGCAGTCGCGCTGGCCGACCGACTCGACGACAGAGCGATCCTGGCTATGCACGCCGCCCTCATGCACCACAGCGACCCTGTCTCCGCCGGAAATTGGCGCACTGAGCAGGTTTGGATCGGCGGCGGGAATTTCGGTCCCCGCGGCGCCGACTACATCGCACCTCGTCACACCCGCGTGCCCGGCGCGATCGAGGATCTGCTCGCCTTCATCCGTCGCGCCGATGTGCCCAGCCTCCCCCAGATCGCCATCGCCCACGCACAGTTCGAGACAATCCATCCCTTCACCGACGGCAACGGCCGGACCGGCCGCGCACTTATCCAAGCGATGCTGCGCCACAAGAGACTCACCCGCCAGATCACCGTCCCGGTTTCGGCCGGGCTCCTCACCGACACCGATGCATACTTCGGCGCCCTCAGCGCCTATCGCGACGGTGACCCCGCTCCGATGGTCGAGCGGCTCTCGGAAGCGTCGCTGCTCGCGGTCGCGAACGGACGCCGACTGGTCACCGACCTCAGATCAATTCGCGCAGAGTGGGATACCAGGATCGCTGCCCGACGGGACTCAGCTGTTCATCGGGTCGCCGACCTGCTCATCCAGCATCCGGTCTTCAACGCGCAACTTCTGCAGCGTGAACTTGGCATAACGACCGGGAACGCTCGCCGATATGTCGACCCGTTGACCGCCGCCGGAATCATCGCCGAGTTCACCGACCGCGCCCGCAACAGAGCCTGGCGCGCACCAGAAGTCCTCAGCGCGCTCGACGCGTTCGCCGCACGGGCCGGGCGACGCAGCCGGTCCGGTTAGACCGGTCAGCCTGCAAGCAGTGGTTTCTTCTTGGGCAGGGGTCGGCGATGTATGTTGACGTTCATTAGCGGTGCTACACAGGGGATTCTGATCACACCGCGTTTCAACGATGTCGTCATCTACACGCCGGATGAATGACCGAAACCATCGGCAGCCCCGGCGACCGTTGATCATCAGCGGACTGGCGCCCGGGTTGGCGCCGGTAACCATGCGCGTCGCCGAGCCGGGCCACTCATCGCCATGAAGCTGCCTCGAGGAAACGACGAAACCCGCCCCGACCAATGGCCGGAGCGGGTATCTGAGGAGTGGAGCTAAGGGGATTCGAACCCCTGACCCCCACACTGCCAGTGTGGTGCGCTACCAACTGCGCCATAGCCCCTGATGTCGTGCTCAACGAAGGTACACCACAGGTGCCAGGCAATACAAAATGGCTGGTCAGGGCACCTCTCCGCCGGCTTCGGGCCCCAGCGGCCGCGCCGGGGTGTGCTCGGCGGACGGGCGTGGCCGGGTCTCCGGCGCGAACGTCCAGCACAGTGCGGCGAGCAGCAGGATGACGCCGCTGATCACGAATGCCCACGAGAACGACAGGTACTGCGCGATCAGGCCCACCAGCAGCGACCCGCCGATGGAACCGACGTCGGCCATCATCTGGAACGTCGCCACCGCGGTGCCGCCGCGGGCCTTGTTGCCGATGATGTCGGCGACGGCGGCCTGCTGCGGTGCGGTGAAGATGCCCGTCGCGAAACCGGCGACCAACGCGGCCGCGAGGAACATCGGCAGCCCGTCGGTGAGGCCGACCACCGCGGTCGAGATCCCGGCCGCGGTCAGGCCGATGATGAGCAGCACACGGCGCCCCACCCGGTCGGACAGATAGCCGCTGGGGATCACGGCGCCGACGTTGCCGATCGCGAAGGTGGCCAGCGCGAGACCCGCGATGCCGGGCCCTCGGTGCAGCACCTCGGCGATGAACAACGGCACCAGCGCGATCCGCAGCCCGAACGCCGACCACCCAGTGGCGAGGTTGGACACCAGCGCGGCCCGGTAAGCGCCGTTGCGCAGCGCCGCGCGCACCGTCACCTTGGGCCCGTCGTCGGGTGCGGGTGCGGCCAGCGACGAATGGCGCAGGCTGATGAACACCACAGCGGCGGCGACCAGCAACGCCGCGCCGTAGATGAGGAACGGCGCGCTGAGTCCCAGACCGGCGGTGAGGCTGCCGAGGACCGGGCCGCCGACCGACCCGACGAGGAACGCCGACGAGAACATGCCCGCGACGCGGCCCCGGGCGTCCTCGGGACTGATGCGGATCATCAGCCCGAGCGCCGACACGAAGAACATGGTCGACCCGATCCCGCCGAGCGAGCGGAACAGCAGCAACTGCCAGTACGTCTGCGCGAACGCGCACGCCCCTGTCGACAGCGCGACGATCACCAGGCCGTTGACGTAGATCCGCCGCTCCCCCAGCCGCTGGATCAGCACGCCGGTCGCCGGGGCGAAACACAGCCGCATCAGCGCGAACGCGGTGATGACGAACGTCGCCGCGCTGATGCTCACCCCGAAATGGCGCGCATACTGCGGAAGTACGGGTGCCACCACGCCGTAACCCAGGGCGATGACCGCGTTCGCGACGATCAGAACCCAGACTTCACCGGGCAGCTTGGGCTTCTCGGGCGCCGAACAGTCGCCCTCCGCAGGACAGGAGCTCACCCGATGACTGTATTCACCACGTCCTTGGCGGCCTGCTGCACCTCCGCGAGGTGCTCGGGGCCCTTGAAGGACTCGGCGTAGATCTTGTAGACGTCCTCGGTGCCCGACGGCCGCGCGGCAAACCACGCGTTCTCCGTCGTCACCTTCAGGCCGCCGAGCGCGGCGCCGTTGCCCGGCGCGGCCGTGAGCTTCGCGGTGATCGGTTCACCGGCCAACTCGGTGGCGGTGACCTGCTCGGGCGAGAGCTTGGACAGCCGCGCCTTCTGCTCACGGTCGGCGGGCGCGTCGATGCGCGCGTAGGTGGGTGCGCCGTACTGTTCGGCGAGTTCGGCGTACCGCTGCGACGGCGTCTTCCCTGTCACCGCGAGGATCTCCGACGCGAGCAGCGCGAGGATGATGCCGTCCTTGTCGGTGGTCCACACCGTGCCGTCGGTGCGCAGGAACGACGCGCCCGCGCTCTCCTCGCCACCGAAGCCGATGCTGCCGCCGACCAGACCGTCGACGAACCACTTGAAGCCCACCGGCACCTCGACCAGCTTGCGTTCGAGCCCGGCGACCACGCGGTCGATGATCGAGGAACTCACCGCGGTCTTGCCGACGGCGGTGCTCTGCGGCCAGTCGGGCCGGTGGGTGTAGAGGTAGTCGATCGCGACGGCGAGGTAGTGGTTCGGGTTGAGCAGCCCGCCGTCGGGCGTGACGATGCCGTGCCGGTCGGAGTCGGCGTCGTTGCCGGTGGCGATCTGGTAGGCGTCACGGTTGGCGATCAGCGAGGCCATCGCGTTGGGCGAGCTGCAGTCCATGCGGATCTTGCCGTCGGTGTCGAGCGTCATGAATCGCCACGTGGCGTCGACGAGCGGGTTGACCACGGTCAGGTCGATCTGGTGGCGTTCGGCGATCGCGCCCCAGTAGTCCACGCTCGCGCCGCCGAGCGGGTCGGCCCCGATGCGGACGCCCTCGGCACGGATCGCGTGCAGGTTCACCACATTGGGCAGGTCGGCGACGTAGGCGTCGAGGTAGTCGTAGCGGTGCACGGTCTGCAGCGCGCGCGCCAGCGGCATGCGTTTCACGGCTTTGAGGTTGTCGGCCAGGATCTCGTTGGCCCGCTTGGCGATGACGGAGGTCGCGTCGCTGTCGGCGGGCCCGCCGTTGGGCGGGTTGTACTTGAAGCCGCCGTCGCGCGGCGGGTTGTGCGACGGGGTGACGACGATGCCGTCGGCGAGATCGCCCTCGCGGCCCCGGTTGAATGTGAGGATCGCGTGGCTGACCGCGGGCGTGGGTGTGTAGCGGTCACCCGAATCGATCATCGCCACAACGTCGTTGGCGGCCAGCACTTCCAATGCGGAGGCCCATGCGGGCTCCGACAGGGCGTGGGTGTCGCGGCCGATGAACAGCGGGCCGGTGATGCCCTGCGCCGCGCGGTATTCGACGATCGCCTGCGTGGTGGCCAGGATGTGGGCCTCGTTGAACGCCGTGTCGAGACTGGACCCGCGGTGTCCCGAGGTCCCGAACGCCACCTGCTGCGCGACGTCCTCCGGATCGGGCCGTCTGGTGTAGTACGCCGTCACCACGTGGGCGACGTCGATGAGATCCTCGGGCTGTGCGGGTTGACCTGCGCGCGGATTGGCTGACATGTTTCCGATTCTGCTCTCTGCGCCGCGGCGTCGCCGCGCGGTTGGGGTGTTGCGGCCATACTTTTGATCTATGACCCGCCACGACCCACGTGAGTTGGCCGCGGTGTTCGTCGGCGGAGCCCTGGGCACGCTGGCCCGCGCCGGTCTGGAGACGCTCATGGCGCCGGATCCCGGCCGGTGGCCGTGGCCGACGTTCGCGGTGAACATCGTGGGCGCGTTCCTGCTGGGCTACTTCACCACCCGGCTGCTGGAGCGGCTGCCGGTGTCGAGCTACCGCAGGCCGCTGCTGGGCACCGGGTTCTGCGGCGGGTTGACGACGTTCTCCACCATGCAGGTCGAGACCATCGGCATGATCGAGCACGGCCACGTCGGCCTGGCGGCCGGGTACACCGCGGCCAGCCTCGCGGCCGGTGTGGTCGCGGTCGCGGGTGCCACGGCGCTGGTGCGCAGAGCGCGGGTGCTGCGGTGACGGTCCTGGTGTGGACGGGCGTCGCGCTCCTGGGCGGCCTCGGTGCGGTATGCCGGTTCCTGGTCGACCGGACGGTGTCGGCGCGGACGCCCGGTGGTTTTCCGTACGGCACCCTCGCAGTGAACGTCAGCGGTGCGCTGCTGCTCGGATTCCTCGGCGGTCTGGCGCTGCCCGCGAATGTTGCGCTGGTGGTGGGCACCGGTTTCGTCGGGTCCTACACCACGTTCTCGACGTGGATGCTGGAGACACAGCGCCTCGGCGAGGAACGCCAGATTCGATCGGTGGTGGCCAACCTCGTGGTGAGCGTGGTGCTCGGATTGGCCGCAGCCGGGCTGGGCGTGTTCCTGGGAGGTCGGCTGTGACCACTGCGGACTATCTGAAACTCACCGGGTACTTCGGTGAACGCCAACGCCACGGCGACCGGTTCGCCGCCGACGCGCTGTTCGACCTGTACGGCGATGCCGGCGTCGCCACCAGCGTGATGCTGCGCGGGGCGGCCGGCTTCGGCCCGAGCAGGCAGATACGTACCGACGAGACGCTGACCATGTCAGAGGATCCGGCAGTGGCGGTCGCGGCGGTCGACACCGCCGCGACGATCGCGGCGCTCGCCGAGCAGGCCGTCGAGATGGTGCCGCGCGGGTTGATCACCCTCGAGCGCGCCCAGTTGGTCACCGCGGCGACTCCGGCACCGACCATCCCGTCGACCAGCAAGCTCACGATCTACGTCGGACGTCACCATCGCGTCGCGGGGGCTCCCGCGCACCGCGCGGTGATCGCGCTGCTGCACCGCCTGGGGTTCGCCGCGGCGACGGTGTTCGTGGGGGTGGACGGGACGTTCCACGGCCAGCGGCGCCGGGCCCGGTTCTTCAGCCCCAACACCCACGTGCCGGTGATGATCATCGCGGTCGGATCCGGTGAACAGGTCGGCGCCGCGCTGGGTGAGTTGACCGCGCTGCTCGACCGTCCCCTGATGACGGTCGAGCGCGCCGAGGTGTGCAAGCGCGACGGGAAGCTCATCGGCAAACCCGCGGCACTGCCCGCGACCGACACGCAGGGGCGGGCGATCTGGCAGAAGTTGATGATCCACACCGCCGGCGCCGCGCTGCACGACGGGGTGCCGGTGCACCGCGCCCTGGTGCGGCGCCTGCTGGGATCCGGCGCCGCGGGCGGGGCGACCGTGGTGCGCGGGGTGTGGGGGTTCTGCGGTGACGGGGAACTGCACGGCGACAGTCTGTTTCAAGTCGCCCGGTACGTGCCGGTGACGACGGTCGTCGTCGACACGCCAGAGCGCATCGCGGCCGGTTTCGAGATCGTGGACGAGGTGACGGCCGGGCACGGCGTGGTGACCGCGGAGATGGTGCCCGCGGCGGTCACGATCGACGGTCCGCACCGGTCGGGCAGCACGGCGCTCGCTTACCACAGTTACTGAGCTCACAGAAGGTGGGTAAGCCTAGCCTACCTTAACTCTCAGGTGTACCGTCCCTGCTCATGCAGTCAACATCCCCTGATGCGATCAGCGCCGCCCTGACCGAGATCCTCCGTGAGGACATGAACGTTGACATCCGCAGGGTGACCCGGGATTCCCGTCTCGTCGACGACGTGGGCCTCGACTCGGTGGCATTCGCCGTCGGCATGGTGGCCATCGAGGACAAGCTGGGCGTGGCACTGTCCGAGGAGGATTTGCTGAGCTGCGACACCGTCGGCGACCTCGAAGCCGCCATCCTCGCGAAGATCCCCGCGGAGCAGAGCAACCAGTGAACGTGCTCTCCGCGGCGCTGACGGAGGCCATGACCACCAGCAGCGCCGACCTCGTGGTGTTCGAACCGGAAACCCGTACGTGGCACCGGCATCCGTGGGGGCAGGTGCACCTGCGGGCACAGAACGTCGCCGAGCGCATCGGCCAGGACGGCTCCTCGGCCGTCGGCATCGTCGGCGAACCGACCGTCGAGGGCGTCGCGGCGATCCTCGGTGCGCTGCTCGCCGGGTCGGCCGTGTCGATCCTGCCCGGCCTGGTCCGCGGCGCCGATCCCGACCAGTGGGCGGACTCGACGCTGAACCGATTCGCCAATATCGGCGTCACGACGGTGTTCAGCCACGGCTCCTACCTCGAGCAACTCCGCACCCGTGACAGCTCTCTCGTGATCCACGACGACGCCGAGGTGGCCCACGCCCAGCGCTCCACCACGCTGGAACTCGGCGCGCCACTGGGCGAGTTCGCGGTCCTGCAGGGCACCGCGGGATCCACCGGGACCCCGCGCACCGCACAGTTGCGACCCGACGCGGTGCTGGCGAACCTGCGCGGCCTCGCCGAGCGGGTCGGCCTGGCCGGCAGCGACATCGGCTGCTCGTGGCTGCCGCTGTACCACGACATGGGCCTGACCTTCCTGCTCAGCGCCGCCGTGGGGGGAACCGAGACCTGGCAGGCGCCGACCACCGCGTTCGCCTCCGCGCCGTTCAGCTGGGTGCACTGGCTGACGGAGAGCCGCGCCACGCTCACCGCGGCGCCGAACATGGCGTACGGCCTGATCGGCAAGTACTCGCGCCGGCTCACCGACGTGGACCTCTCGGCGATGCGGTTCGCCCTCAACGGTGGCGAACCCGTCGACATCGACGGCACCGCACGGTTCGGCACCGAACTCAGCCGGTTCGGGTTCGATCCGGGGGCCCTGTCACCGTCGTACGGGCTCGCCGAATCCTCGTGCGCCGTCACGGTTCCCGTGCCCGGCGTCGGCCTCAAGGTCGACGAGATCACCGTCACGACCGAGGCGGGGTCGTCGACGCAGAAGCTGGCCGTCCTCGGCCACGCCATCGCCGGCATGGAGGTGCGACTGCAACCCGGTGACGAGGACGCCGGCGTCGTCGACCGCGAGGTCGGTGAGGTCGAGATCCGCGGCACCTCGATGATGTCCGGCTACCGAGGAGAGGCTCCCCTGGACCCCGGCGAGTGGTTCCCCACCGGAGACCTCGGCTACCTCACCGACGACGGACTGGTGATCTGCGGTCGGAAGAAGGAACTGATCACCGTCGCCGGACGCAACATCTTCCCCACCGAGATCGAGCGGATCGCCGCGCGGGTCAAGGGCGTTCGCGAAGGCGCTGTGGTGGCCGTCGGTACCAACGAGCGTGCCGTGCGCCCCGGCCTGGTGATCGCCGCGGAGTTCCGCGGCCCCGACGAAGCCGGAGCACGCAGCGAGGTGGTGCAGCGCGTCGCCTCCGAATGCGGCGTCGTCCCCGCCGATGTGGTGTTCCTGGCGCCCGGCTCACTCCCGCGCACCTCTTCGGGCAAGCTGCGCCGCCTGGAGGTCAAACGACAGTTGGAGGAATCGAAAGGATGACCGCCTCAGCACCGGCGCTGACGCCGTCGACCACGACCGTCGAGGAGTATCGCGAACTCCTCGACCGCGTCTTCGACGATCAGGTCACGCAGTGGACCGCCGAAGCCGAAGAGACCGAACGTTTTCCGCGTCAGCTCATCGAACACCTGGGCCGCAACGGCGTGTTCACCGAGAAGTGGGGTGACGCTCAGCAACCCGATGTGGCCAAGCTGATCGAGTTGGCGTTCTCGCTGGGACGGCTCGGGTCCGCGGGCATCGGTGTGGGTGTGAGCCTGCACGATTCGGCGATCTGCGTGCTGCGCCGGTTCGGCAGGTCGGATTACCTGCGCAACATCTGCGAGCAGGCCATCCGCGGCGAGGCGGTGCTGTGCATCGGCGCCTCCGAGGAGTCCGGCGGTTCGGATCTGCAGATCGTGGAGACCGAGGTGCGCTCCGCGCGTGGCGGTTTCGAAGTCAAGGGCATCAAGAAGTTCGTATCGCTCTCGCCGATCGCCGACCACATCATCGTGGTGGCGCGCGGCGTCGACCACGACCCGACGAGCAGGCACGGCAACGTACTGGTGATCGCCCTCCCCACGTCGCAGTGCGAGGTGCAGACGCCTTACCGCAAGGTGGGCGCCGGTCCCCTCGACACCGCCGCGGTGCACATCGACACCTGGGTGCCCGAAGAGGCCCTCGTGGCCCGCGCGGGAACGGGGCTCGCAGCGATCTCATGGGGTCTGGCCCATGAACGCATGTCGATCGCCGGACAGGTCGCCTCGGGTTCACAGCGCATCCTCGGAATCACGCTGGCGCGCATGATGAAACGCCGCCAGTTCGGGCACACGCTCTACGAGCATCAGGCCCTGCGGATGCGGATGGCCGACCTGCAGGCCCGTGTCGACATGCTGCGCTACGGCCTGGCGGGTATCGCCGCCGGCGGCAAGCTCGACCTGCGCGCCGCGGCCGCGTTCAAGGTCACCGCGGCCCGCCTCGGCGAAGAGGTGATCTCGGAGTGCATGCACATCTTCGGCGGCTCGGGCTATCTGGTCGACGAGACCCCGCTGGGCAAGTGGTGGCGCGACATGAAACTCGCACGCGTGGGCGGCGGCACCGACGAGGTGCTGTGGGAACTCGTCGCCGCCGCGATGAAGCCCGACTACGACGGATACGCCGAATTCGCCGGACCTGCCGCTGTGTAGGTGGTCTCTCAGCACCGTTGGGTAGGTGGTCTCTCAGCACAGCGAGCGTGCGTGTTTGCCTGTCGACATGCCGTGTTTGGTCAGCAGTTGACGCACGTTCGTGGGCCGCGAAGGTGCGCTGACTGCTGCTGATTTGCGGTGTGTCGAGCGGCAGACGCGCACGCTCGCGGTGCTACGAAAGTGCGCTGACTGCTGCTGATTTGCGGTGCGTCCGGCAGCAGACACGCACGCTCGCGGTGCTACGAAAGTGCGCTGACTGCTGCTGATTTGCGGTGTGTCGAGCGGCAGACGCGCACGCTCGCGGTGCTACGTAACGCCTAAGCGGCGGATTCGGGGATGTCGTCGGGTGTGCGGGGCAGCACGTAGAGCGCCATGCGGCGGTTGGACATCTGATGCTCGCCGAGGAACGCACATCCGGCCCACTCGCAGAGCCTGCGCGCGCCGGTGTTGCGGTGGTCGGGGTCGAACATGATGCGCCTGCAATCCGGTTCGAGCTCGAACACGCTGGCCACGATGCGCGGCAACAGGATCGGGGCGATCCCGCGGTTGACAAACCGCAGATCGGCGATCGCCGCATGCATCCCGATGTCATACGGGTCGGCGGCATACCGCGGCGCGATGGAATCCTTCGCCGCACGGTACAACTCGACGTAGCCGGCCGGTTTGCCGCGGAAATCGGTGATCAACGGGCGCGAGTACTCGCCGTCGAGTTGCGCCTGCAGGTAACGACGCCAGCGCTGCGGCGGCCACGGGTACTCCCAGGCCTCCACGAGGTGTGGACGGTTCATCCACTCCGACACCAGTTCACAGTCGGCCTCGGCGTCGGCAAGCCTGATGCTGTACGGCTCGGCGAGGACCGGGACCGGGGGCGCAGGCACCGCGCGCACGGCGTCGGAGATGTCCGTCAGTTCGCGCTTGAGAACAGGTTCGAGCGCCTCGTCGGTGTCGGTGTTGATGTCGGTCATTTGAGCGACGAGCCTACCGCAGCGGGTGAGGGTAGCTTTACCTTCCCACCCCGGTCGAGACGGCGGCCAGCACCCGTCAGGTGAGCAGCCGGGCCAGCACCGAGAGGTGGCTCAGCTCGATGTCCTTGGTCGCCGTCACCAGCACGACCGGCCCGGCACGCACGATGTCGCAACTCGTCGAGCGCCGCGGCCGCAGCGGGTGTCTCCAGTTCGGCGGTGTAACGCTCGACGAATTCGTCGTAGCGCTCAGGGGCGTGGCCGTACCAGCGGCGCAATTCGGTGGACGGCGCAACCTCCGGCAGCCACTGCCCGATCCGCGGATCGTCCTTGCGCAGCCCTCTGGGCCACAGCCGGTCCACGAGGACGCGGTGCCCCTCCCCCGGTTCGGGCTCCTCGTACACCCGCGCCAACCGCACTTCATGCTTGGAGGCCATGCCGTGCAATGGTAGGAGCATGACGGTTGATCGTGTCGCGGATCTGCAGCGCTGGGAGGACTCCGGCGGTCACTGGCAGGTGGTTGCCCGCACCCGCGACGGCCTGACGATCGCACTGCTGCGTTGCGACGGCGGCGAGGAGGTCGACCGCTTCACCTCACCGGATCCGCGACTGCTGGAGTTCGTCGGCGACCGCATGAGTAGCCAGGACTGACGCCGAGAGCGACGTAAATGTCGCTGCGAGTGCGTCGTGACGACGTTTTCGTCGCTCTTGACGCAGAAACGCAATCAGGCGCGGCGGGCCGGCCACACCGTGGCGCCGAGTTCACGTGACACCGCGCGGGCCGTATCGCGCAGCGCGTCGACGGCATCGGGCGCCAACGGCCACCGTGCGGCGGGCACCACCAGCGCGATCGCCCCGGCCACCTCGCCCGTGGCGTCGAACACCGCTGCGGCGCTGGAACATTCACCGAGCACGGCCTCTTCGGCCTCGGTGGCCATCCCGGTGATGCGCACCTGCGCGAGTTGGTCCGCCAGCACCTCGGGATCGGTCACGGTCTCACCGGTCATGCTGCGCAGCGGCACCTCGGGGCGATAGCCGTCCTGGAACGCCAGCATCGCCTTGCCGAGCGCGCTGGCGTGCGCAGGGATCACGATGCCGACCTCGGGCATCTGTCGGGTGCCGTCGGGACGCGGTTCGTGTGCGACGACGACGACCTCGTCGAACAGCAGCACCGCGGTCCGCACGGCGCATCCGGTCCGCCGGGCGAGGCTCTCCGCCCACACCGTGACGCGCGAGCGCAGTTCGAGGGTGTCGAGGTAGACGTTGCCCAGACGCAGGGTGGCCGGCCCGAGCCGGTACCGGCCCGAGTCCAGCTCCTGCTGCACCATGCCGTGCGCGAGCAGCGTGCGCACCAGGCCGTGGACGGTCGACGGCGCGAGTTCGATGGCCGACGCGATCTCGCCCAGGCTCATCCGTCGCCCGCCCTGCAGGACCGTGAGGATCCGGAGGGCGCGATCCACCGCCTGGATCATGGCGACCCCCCTTCCGTCGGAACTTCAGCCAGAACCTCTTGTGGTCACCGAAGCATAAGCGTATGGTCCAGATCACATTCGACATTATCGAATGTCATCCGACATTACCGACCGCGCTGATTCCCGTAGCCAGCCGTGTCCCGGGAGGACGTCATGGACGAGCCGTCATTGATCCAGAAACTGGCCGCCGAGGTGATCGGCACGGCCTTCTTGGTGTTCGTCGGGGTGGGCGCCGTCCCCGCGACCATCATCGTCAACGGAGATGCCCCCTTCACGATGGCCGACCTGGGCATGATCTCCCTGGCATTCGCGACGGTGGTCGTGGCCACCGTGTACGCCCTGGGCCACATCTCGGGCAATCACATCAACCCCGCGGTCACCGTCGGGCTCGCCGTGACCGGCCAGTTCCCGTGGTCGCGCGTGCCTGCCTACATCGCCGCGCAGGTGCTCGGCGCGATCATCGGCGCCAGCGCCATTCTCGGCGTGCTCGGTACGGCGGCCCGCGACGCGGGTCTGGGCATCGCGACCTACACCGCAGATGTCACGGCCATCCAAGCCTTTTTCGCAGAGTTCGTGGGTACGTTCATTCTTGTGTTCACCGTTTTCGGAGTGATACACCGCAGGGCCGCCGCAGGATTCGCCGGCGTGGCCATCGGCCTCGTGGTGTTCGCGGCGATCATCCCGGTGGCGCCCACCACGGGCGCCTCGATCAACCCCGCCCGCACCTTCGGTCCCATGCTGGTCCAGCAGATCGCCGGCGGCACCGTGACGTGGAGTCAGCTACCGGTCTATCTGGCCGCCGAACTCTTCGCGGGTGTGGTCGCGGCGCTGGCCTTCGTCGCGGTCTCCCGCACCCGCACGCTCCCCGCCGGCAACCCCGCCCCTGTCTCCGCCCCGCCCATGTCGAGTGCGACCAACTGAGGAAGGCACATGAAAAAGCTCATCAACGATCCCGCCGATGTGATCGCCGATGCCCTGCGCGGCATGGCATTTGCCCACCCGGAACTGCGCATCGACCACACCAACCGGATCATCTACCGCGGCGACGCGCCCGTGGCAGGCAAGGTCGGGTTGATCTCGGGTGGCGGTTCGGGTCACGAACCGCTGCACGGCGGCTTCGTGGGCGCGGGCATGCTCGACGCGGCCTGCGCCGGTGAGGTGTTCACGTCCCCGGTCCCCGACCAGATGCTCGAAGCCACCAAGAACGTCGACAGCGGCGCCGGTGTGGTGCACATCGTGAAGAACTACACCGGTGACGTGATGAACTTCGAGATGGCCGCGGAACTCGCTGCCGCAGAGGGCATCACCGTCGAATCGGTGCTGGTCGACGACGACGTCGCGGTGCGCGACAGCACGTTCACCGCGGGCCGCCGCGGGGTCGGCGCGACCGTGCTCGTGGAGAAGATCGCCGGGGCCGCAGCCGAACAGGGCCGGTCGGTGACCGAGGTCGCCGACGTGGCACGCCGGGTGAACGCCGCTTCCCGCAGCATGGGCGTCGCCCTCACCTCGTGCACCGTGCCCGCCGTGGGCCACCCCACCTTCGACCTTCCCGACGACGAGATCGAGGTCGGTATAGGCATCCACGGCGAACCCGGGCGCGACCGCGTGCCGTTGCAACCGGCCAAGGCCGTTGCCGAACTCATGGCCGAACCGGTGCTGTCCGACCTCGACTTCACCGGCGGCGACGGGGTGATCCTGTTCGTCAACAGCATGGGCGCCACCCCGCTCATCGAGTTGTACGTCATGTACGCCGAATTCGCCGCCATCCTCGACAAGGCGGGCATCCGCGTCGCGCGCTCACTCGTCGGGCCCTACATCACGAGCCTGGACATGGCGGGCTGTTCGGTGACCATCCTCAAGGCCGACGACGATCTGCTGCAACTGTGGGATCACCCGGTCAACACCCCGGCACTGCGGAGGGGATGCTGAGATGGACCTGTCGACACTGACCGCCTGGCTGCGCGAGTACGCCCGGCTGATCGACGAAAATGCCCAGCACCTCACGGATCTCGACGCCGCGATCGGTGACGCCGACCACGGCATCAACATGCAGCGTGGGATGTCCGCGGTGGTCACACAGATCGACGAGGCCCCACCGGCCGACATGGCGGGCCTGTGCAAACAGGTGGGGATGACGCTCGTGAAATCGGTCGGCGGCGCCAGCGGGCCGCTGTACGGCACGTTCTTCCTGCGGATGGCCCCGGCGCTCGGGACCGACGACACCGTCAGTGCAAGCGATTTCGCCAAGGCGCTGCGCGCCGGCGTGGACGGTGTCGTCCAGCGCGGACGCGCCGAGGCCAACGACAAGACGATGTTCGACGCGCTGGCCCCCGCGCTCGACGCCCTGGACGCCGCGCTCGAAGGCGACACCGATCTGCCGGGCGCCCTGGCGGCCGCCGCCACCGCCGCCGAGAAGGGCCGCGACGCCACCGAATCCATGATCGCGCGCAAGGGCCGGGCCAGTTACCTGGGTCAGCGCAGCGTGGGGCACATCGATCCCGGTGCCACGTCGGCGGCCATGCTGATCGCGGCCGCGGCCACCGCGGCGGGGAGCACTTCATGACGGTCGGCATCGTCGTCGTCTCCCACAGCCGCCCCCTGGCACGCGCGGCGGTCGGACTCGCGCAGGAGATGTTGCACGGCAAGGCCGTCCGGATCTCGATCGCGGCCGGCCTCGACGACACCACGCTGGGCACCGACGCGTCGGCGATCCTCGAGGCCATCACCTCCGCCGACAGCGGCGACGGGGTGCTGGTGTTGATGGACCTGGGCAGCGCGGTGCTTTCGGCCGAACTCGCCCTGGAGTTGCTCGACGACGACGTCCGTGCCAGGACCGTGCTGTGCCCGGCGCCCCTGGTCGAGGGACTGGTGGTGGCGGCGGTCGCGGCGGCGGGCGACGCGGCGCTCGACGAGGTGGCCGCCGAGGCGGCAGGCGCGTTGGCAGGCAAGGCCGCCCATCTCGAACCGGCGACACCCCCGGCGCCGGCCGACGACACCGCCGAGCCCGACGAGTTGACCGGCAGCTTCGTCGTCAACAACCCGCATGGCCTGCACGCCCGTCCCGCCGCACGGTTCGTCGCCGAGGTCCGCCGCCGCGACGCGCGGGTGCGGATCCGTAACCCCCGCGTCGACTCCCCCTGGGTCGACGGCGGCAGCCTCTCGCGCATCGCGACCCTCGCGGTGCGATGCGGCGACGAGGTCGAACTGCGGGTGTCGGGCGGCCAGGCCCACGAGACCCTGCAGCACCTCCTTTCCCTGGCGGCCCGCAATTTCGACGAGGACCACACCGAGGCACCACCTGCGGCACCGGCAACGGCGCACACCCCGATCGGCGCGGGCCCCGGAATGGGTGTCGGCCCGGCATATTCGGCACGGTCACAGACCCCCGACGTGCCGGACGCCCCCGCGGCCGACCCCGCTGCCGAGTGGCGCCGACTGGGCACGGCGATCGCCGACACCCGCCGCACCATCGGCGCACTCCGGGCCGCGACGAGCCGCGACATAGGTGAAGCCGAGGCGTCGATCTTCGATGCGCATCAACTGCTGCTCGACGACGACGCACTGCTGGGCGCCGCGCGTGCGCGCATCGAGCAGGGCGAGAACGCCGCCGCCGCATGGTCGCAAGCCGTGGCAGCACTGGCCGCGGAGTTCGACGCGCTGCCGGATCCGTATCTGCAGGCCCGTGCCGAGGATGTCCGCGCGGTCGGTGACCAGGTGTTGCGGGCCATGCTCGGCACCGAGGGCGACGCCGCGGCGGCCAGTGGTGTGCTGGTGGCCGGTGACCTCACCCCGGCCGAGGCCGCCGAACTCGACCCGCAGCGCGTGGTCGCGGTGCTCCTGGCGTTCGGCAGCCCACATGCGCACAACGTGATCCTGCTGCGGGCCAAGGGAATACCGGTGATCGTCGGCGCGGGCCCCGGTGTGCTCGGCATCCCCGACGGCACGGTCGTCGCCGTCGACGCGACCCGCGGCGAGTTCATCGTGGACCCGCCCGCCGACGTCCGCGAGCAGTTCCGGCAGGAGGCCGAGGCCCTCACGCGTCGGCGCCAGGCCGCCCTGCAGCGCGCCGGTGAACCCGCGGTCACACGAGGGGGCCGCACCGTCGCGGTGGGCGCCAACATCGCCGGTGTCGAGGACGCGCGCGCGGCCGCCGCGCTCGGCGCCGATCACGCGGGCCTGATCCGCACCGAGTTCCTGTTCCTCGGCCGTAGGCAGGCGCCCGACGTCGATGAACAACTCGCGGTGTACCGCAAGATCGCCGAGTCGCTCGGGGACCGCCGCATGACGCTGCGCACGCTCGACGTAGGCGGCGACAAACCACTGGAGTTCCTCCCGGCCGCCGCCGAACTCAACCCCTACCTCGGGGTGCGCGGCATCCGGCTGTCATTGGCCCACCCCGACGTGTTCTCCGACCAGTTACTCGCGATGGCCAAACTCGCACAGGACATTCCGCTGAGTGTGATGTTCCCGATGGTCACCACGCTCGACGAACTGTTCGCCGCGCGCCGCCTGCTCGACGACGCGGTGCGCCGGGCCGGCCCGCGACCTCCGACCGGCCTGCAGGTCGGCATGATGGTCGAAGTCCCCGCCGCGGCACTGAAATCGGCGGCGTTCTCCCGCCACGTGGACTTCCTGTCCATCGGCACCAACGATCTGTCGCAGTACGCGCTGGCAGCGGACCGCAACAACGACGCCGTGGCCGGTCTCGGCGACACGTTCGATCCCGGATTGCTGCACCTGATCGCCGCGACGTGTCGCGGGGCCGCGGGCGCGGCGTCGGTGTCGGTGTGCGGTGAATTCGCGGCCGACGCACGCGCGGTGCCGTTGCTGATCGGCCTCGGGGTCGACGCGTTGAGTGTCACGCCGCCGGCGATCCCGACGACCAAGGAGGCCGTGCGCGCGGTCGACGACCGGCACGCCACCGAGACCGCGGAGGCGGCACTGGCCGCCGCCGGTCCCGCCGCGGTGCGTGACCTGCTCGGCTGATCAGGTCGCGGGCCGGAACCGGATCAGCTTGGCCAGCTGATCACGGTCTGCCACACCGAGTTTGGCGAACATCCGGTACAGGTGTCCGTCCACCGTGCGCACCGACAGGCACAGCCTGTCGGCGACCTGGCGATTGCTCAAACCGCTGCTCACCAGATTCGCGATCTCCCACTCGCGCGGTGTCAGCGGCAGGGGGTCCGCGGCGCACCGCAACGCGGGTGTGACGGCCCCGCACCGGCTCGCGAGCCAGTGTGCACGCGTGGAGGCCTCCAGCTCGTTGCCGCGCTCACCCCGCCGGCCGAATTCCCGCGACGCGTGCGCGGCGGCGTCGCCCGCCAGCACCATCGCGCCGATGCGTTCGAAGCGGTCGGCGGCGGTGACGAGCCGGTTGCCGTCATGGCCCGCCAGCCCGGAGCTGTGCAGCGCGATCGCCTCACCCAGTGGGCAGTCGAGTTCGGTGGGCAGCTGCTGTATCCGGGCGTCGACGGTGCGGTCCCCGAACCGCGTCGAGGTGTGCAGGGCCGTCAGTTCGACGGCGGTCATTCCCGCGGCGTGAGCGTTCTGCGCCGCGAGCACCGCATGGTGCTGGGCTCGTGACGTCTCACCGGCCGCGGCGGCCCGCCACGCGCGCGCCAGTTCGAGCTCGGGGGCGAACACCTCGACCTGGGGCCCGACTTCGGCCTCGGCCTTGGTCAGTGCGACGGCCGCGGCCTCGGCGTTGCCGCGGGCGCCCTCGGCCTGCGCCAGCCACGACGCAACCAGCATCGGCCACCCGGGCGGCAGCTTCGCGGCCATCGACCAGACGGCTGCCTGCAGCTGTTCGCAGGCGTCCTCGAGTTGTCCCCGGGCCAGTTTCATCCGCCCGGCCAGGGCCGTCACCATGACGTCGGCCTGCGGTATGTCCGAACTGGCCGCGGCATACCGGTCGCAGGCCCGCTGGGCGTCGTCGAACTCGCCGGCCAACGTGCCCGCAAGCACCTCCGCGAGCGGCAGCGAGTAGCGGTGCGGCCCGGATTCGCAGCGGCTCGCCGCGTGCTCGCCGGTCCGTACCACGGCGGCGACCTCGCTGAACCGGCCGGACTTGGCCAGCGCGCCCGCAGTGGCCAACGCGACCCACACCGTGGCGGCGGGCATCATCTCGGTCGCCAGCGCGGCGGACCCGGCGGCTGCGGCACCGGCCATGTCGGCCGAGAAGTAGGTGAACGCGACCTCCATGGCGGTCACCAACCCGGTGAGTTTCCCCGAGCCCACCGCGTCTCGGGTCTTCGCGAGCACCTCCCACGCGGGTTCCGGGCGCCCGCACACGAAGAACAGGTTGGCCGCACGCTGGCACCCCCAGCGGGTGACGGTCAGGTCGTCCTCACCGTCGGGCGGGTATCGTGCCAGCAGCGCGTCGGCCTCGTCGCCGCGCCCCTGCCAGCTGATCGCGTCGGCGAGCACCAGCGCCGCGTTCACCCCGGCGCCGTGCTCGACGGCGAAGCGCGCAAGTTGTTCGCCGAGAACCAGATCGGACATGGTCACCGCGCTCGCCGCGGCCTCGGTGACGAGGTCGGTGTCCGGGGGCGATTCGGCGCGGGTCATGAAGCGTGCCAGTTGGATCCTGGTCCGCACATCCACCGCCGACGCGTCGGTGGCGACCCGCAGTTGCGCCGAGAGATGTTCTGCCACCAGGGTGTTGATCTGTCGGGTCCGCGACACCGGACATCGTGACCGCACCACCTCACCGATGATGGGGTGTCCGGGCTGCACCACGGCATGACTGCCGGCGCTGGTCACCTGGATCGCGCCGCGGCGCTCGGCACGCGCGACCGCATCCGGTCCGCAGATCGCCAGCAGCACATGCCAATCGAGCATGTCGGCGGTCGCGACCACCTCCGCGACATCGAGTTCTTCTGCGCTGAGGGTCTCCACCCGCGACGCGATCAGCTCGTAGAGGTCGGGACTGGGACGCAGGTTGCCGCGCAGGCGCCACCTGCCGTGGGCCTGCACCAACACCCCGTCGCCCATCGCGGCCGTGAGTACGCCACGCAGGAACATCGGGCTGCCCGACGAGTAGCGATGCAACTCGGCGACCGCGTGTTCGTCGACCTCGCCGCCCAGCACCGTCGATGCCACCTCGGCGGTCTGTGCGCGGCTGAACGGCTCCACGTCCAGGCGCACCAGCAGGTGTTCTTTCCACAGGGCCGTCACCGCGTCGGACGTCGTGGCACCTGAACGCATGGTCACGATCAGCTTGATGGATCCGTGCACCGCGAGCTGCTGCACCAGCAGCGCGGAGAGCGGGTCCAGGTACTGTGCGTCGTCGACGACGATGAGGACATTCGGGTCGGCGGACAGGGTGTGGTGCGCGGCGGCCAGCATCACGGTGGGCTCGTGCGCGTCGGACAACTCCAGCGTGTGGTGGAACGCGCCGAACGGCACGGCCTGGCCGGTCTCGGTGCCCAGCACGTAACGGATCGTGTATCCCTCGGTTTCGAGCTGACCGGCCAGCGCTCGCGCCAGTGCGGTCTTGCCGACGCCGGAGGGCCCCGCCAGCACGACGCCACGTGAACTGTCCCGCAAGGCTTCTGCCGCCTCACGGAGCTCGTCATCCCGCCCGACGAACGGCCAGCCCGACATCGACCACCCCCAAGCGCTCCCCGCGTCGACGCGCCGACTTTACGCTGCTGAAGATAACCGCCGCGGCGGTTCCGCGCGCCCGGTTCGGTGAGTGCTTGAACGGGAAAGTTCTTCTGCGAGGCTTGGATTCAACTTGCGGTCACACCGTGTGCGCCGCGCCGGGGGTCACGACCCACTCCCCTGCCCGCATCACGGCCGTGACAGCGAGGTCGTGATCGAGCACCACGAGGTCGGCGCGGGCACCTGCGGCCAACCCCGCCGCGGGCAGTCCGAGCGCGCGAGCCGGGTTGACACACGCCTGGCGGACGGCGAGCGACAGTGCGTCGTCGCGGGGCAACCCGCAGTGCGCCACCGCGAGGCGGAACACCTGCTCCATGGTCGCGGTGCTCCCGGCGATGGTGTCGGTACCTGCCACGCGCGCCACACCCGCCACGACGTCGATGTCGAGCGGTCCGAGGCGGTACACACCGTCAGACATCCCGGTGGCGGCCATCGCATCGGTGATCAGCGAAAGCCGTTCCGGCCCAACGGTCTGTGTGATGTGGCGATAGATCGCGGGCGCCACGTGTACCCCGTCGACGATCATCTCGACGGTGACCCGTGAATCCTCGGTCAGCGCGACGGCAGGCCCGGGTTCGCGGCGGTCGATCGGGCGCATCGCGTTGAACAGATGCGTGCCCACCGTGGCGCCCGCGTCGATCGCGGCCCGCGTCTGGTCATACGTCGCCTCGGTGTGCCCGACCGCGGCGACCACCCCGGCATTTACGAGCTGCGCGATGGCCGCGAGTGCGCCGTCGCGCTCCGGCGCGATGGTGACCATGCGGACGGTCCCCTCGCCCGCGTCGAGCACCCGGCCGATCTCGCCCGGGTCGGGGTCGCGCATCAGGACCGGCTGGTGGGCGCCGCACCGCAGGGTCGACAACCACGGACCCTCGAGATGGATACCGTCGATCAGTCCGGCGCGCACCTGCCGTGCCAGACCGGAGACCTGGCGCAGCAGGTCCTCGGGCCCGGCCGTGACCAGGGAGGCCACCAGCGTGGTGCTGCCGTGGGCGCGGTGCAGCGCGACCGCCCTGGCGGTCTCGTCGTCGGTGGCGGCGGAGAAGTTGCCGCCACCCCCGCCGTGCAGGTGGGTGTCGACGAAGCCGGGGACCACGGTGGCCGCGCCGAGGTTCCGATCGGCCTGCGCGGGCGGGGCTCCGGCACCCACCGCGACCACGCGGTCAGAGGCGATCTCCAGCCAGCCGGGCCGCAGCAGTTCGGTGCCGGTGAGCACGGTGTCGGCGGTCAGCAGCATGTCAGATGCCCTGCCAGGCCGGTTTGGCGCGGTAGGTCTCGCGGTAGTAGTCCACGAGTTGCAGGCGTTGTGCCGCAGCGTCGTCGAGCAACACGGTCACGTGGGGGTGCATCTGCAGCACGGTCGCCGGCCACATGGCGCTCACCGCACCCTCCACCAGGTGGTGCACGGCCTCGGCCTTGCTGCGGCCCATCGCGATCAGGATCAGATGCCTGGCCTCCATGATGGTGCCGAGGCCCTGGGTGAGGCAGTGGGTGGGCACCTGGTCGAGGTCGCCGCCGAAGAACCTGGCGTTGTCGACGCGGGTCTGGCGGGTCAGCGTCTTGATGCGGGTGCGCGACGCGAGTGAGGAGCCGGGCTCGTTGAATGCGATGTGCCCGTCGGTGCCGATGCCGAGGATCTGCAGGTCGACGCCGCCGGCGTCGCGGATCGCGGCCTCGTACGCCGCGCAGGCCGCGGGGATGTCGTCGGCGAGTCCGTCGGGACCCTGTACCGCGCCCGGCGCGAAGTCGACCCGCGCGGCGAATGCCGTGTCGATGACGTTGCGGTAGCGCTCGGGGTGGTCGGCGGGCAGGCCGACGTACTCGTCGAGGGTGAATCCCCTGGCCTGCCGGAACGAGATCTGCCCGGCTTCGTACCGGGACACCAGTTCGTCGTAGACGGCAAGCGGGGAACTTCCGGTCGCCAGGCCGAGCACGGCGTCGGGTTTGCGCGTGATCAACGCGGTGATGGCATCGGCCGCAAGGCTGCCGATGCGTCCGGGGTCGGGCAGGACGATGACTTCCATGTGATCCGGTCGGTTGGTCGGTTACTTGGCGGCGGTGAAAAGTTCAGCGCCCGTGGCGATGTCGGCGCCTGTGCGCACCGCTTCGGACGCGGTGATGTTTCCCGGTTCGCGCTCGTCCATGATCACCACCGGGACAATGGGATTGAGGCCCTTGGCCACGACCGCCGCGACGTCGTAGGTGATCACGAGTTGCCCTGCGGTCACGGTGTCGCCCTGGGCGACGTGGGTGGTGAACCCCTCGCCGCTCAGTTGCACGGTGTCGATGCCCAGGTGGACCAGCACTCCCACGTTGTCCGCGGTCATCACCACATAGGCGTGCGGCATGAGCTTGAGCAGTTTCCCGCTCACCGGCGCCACGGCCTGCACCACCTCGTGCGGTGGATCCACCGCGGCGCCGTGGCCCACCATGCCCGCGGAGAACACCGGGTCGGGAATCTCGGACAGGGCGACTGCGCGCCCACCCACCGGGGCGAGAACTGACGTGATGGTCACGGTCTGACTCCTTTGCGTTCGTGTTCCAACCATACGAGCCGTCCCAACGTTTCGAGTTCGACTCTTCGAGTCGCGTTCTCGTCTAAGCTTCGGCAGAGTTTGAGCAGTGAGCGCACACAACGCGGCCGGAAGGGCGATGATGCGATGAGCAACGCGGCGAAACCTGAAGCAACACAGAGGAAATCAGGGCTGCGGATCCCAGGGTTCGCACAGCTGCAGCGCCTCGGCAAAAGCCTCATGCTGCCCATCGCGGTGCTGCCCGCGGCGGGCATCCTGCTGCGCATAGGCCAGCCTGATCTGCTCGGTCGCATCGAATCACCGGTCATCGGCCCGTTCTTCAAGGCCATGAGCGCTGCGGGCGACGCGCTTTTCAGCAATCTTCCCCTGTTGTTTGCGGTGGGTGTCGCCATCGGATTCGCGCGCAAGGCCGACGGATCGACCGCGCTCGCGGCAGTCGTCGGCTATCTCGTGGTGGAGGCCGTGTTCAAGACCATGTCGCCGATCGTGCTGGCCGGTGAGGTGGACAAGGCAGGCGATCAGGCGCAGATCAACTACAGCGTGTTCGCCGGTATCGTCGTCGGCCTGCTCACCGCATGGTTGTTCGACCGGTACCACACCATCCAATTACCGTCGTATCTGGGCTTTTTCGGCGGAAGACGATTCGTCCCCATCGTGGTGTCACTGGCGTCGCTGTTCGTGGCGTTCCTGATGAGCTACTTCTACCCCATCTTCGACGCAGGCCTGACCGCGCTCGGCCGGTTCATCGGCGGGGCAGGCGCGCTCGGCGCGTTCGTCTACGGATTCGCCAACCGCATGCTGATTCCCCTGGGCCTGCACCACATCCCCAACTCGTATGTCTGGTTCATCTACGGCGACTACCAGACCGCGGACGGCCAGGTGGTCACCGGCGAGCTCACCAGATTTGCCGCGGGCGATCCCACCGCGGGCATCCTCACGTCAGGCTTCTACCCGATCCTGATGTTCGGGTTGCCGGCCGCCGCGCTGGCGATGATCCACGTCGCCAACAAAAGGCAGCGCAAGGTCGCGGTGGGCATCCTGTCGGCCGCGGCGCTCACCGCGTTCCTCACGGGCGTGACCGAACCGCTCGAGTTCGCCTTCATGTTCGTGGCATTCCCGCTCTACGTCATCCACGCGGTGCTCACCGGGTTGTCGCTGGCGATCGCCTACCTGCTCGACATCCATCTGGGCTTCTCGTTCTCGGCAGGTCTGATCGACCTGCTGCTCTACGGCACGGCGCCGGCCGCGAAGAACATCCCGCTGCTGATCGCGATGGGTGTGGTGTTCTTCGTCGTCTACTACCTGATGTTCCGGTTCGCGATCACCAAGTGGAACATGCGGACCCCGGGCCGGGAGCCCGAGTCGGAGTTCGCCGCCGAGGAGGCGGCCAACCTCGGCGAGGGCGAGACGTCGGCGACGGCCGTCACCGCGGGCGGCGCGGCGGGCGCCGCCGGTACTGTCGCGGCGCCCGAGCGCGCCGACAGCGAGGCCGAGCAGCTCATCGCGGCCTTCGGGGGGCGGGAGAACCTGGTCAACGTCGACGCGTGCATCACGCGGTTGCGCATGGAGGTCGCCGACAAGACAAAGGTGGATCACGACCGGCTCCGCGCGCTCGGCGCCGCAGGCGTCCTCGAGGTCGGCAACAGTGTCCAGGCGGTGTTCGGCACCAACTCCGAGGCGCTCAAGAACGCCATCATCGACAGCCTGTGAGTTGCCTACCGGTCAGCCGGTAGTCCTGGTTTGCCGTCAGCGGCAATGCCGCCGGTGGCCGTCGCGACGAGACTTCCCAACACGGATCCACGTGTAGAAGGGAGATCCACATGACCGACAAGCCCACCGGGGGCACAAAACCGATCTGGGCCGCGACTTCTGGTTGAGTGACAACGTGGCCGACGTCGACTACACGTCGGCGTTCAACGCCCAGCTCACGCGTTTCGGGGCGGGCGGCGGATCTCCGCTGCACAGCCATCCCTACAACCACGCGTTCTATTTCCTCACCGGTAGCGGCGAGGTCCAGATCGACGGACAGACATGGCAGGTGAAACCGGGCACGTTCGTCAAGGTTCCCGCGCATGCCCGGCACAACCTCACCAACACCGGGACCGACGATCTGGTGTTCCTGGTGATCTACGACTCCGCCGAACCGCGACTGAGTCGCGGTCCGGCGGAGTCGTTGTCCGGTCAGACTGTGAGCAGTCGCTGAAAGAAGTCCCGGTAGCGCTGCAAGGCGATGCGGAGATCCTCGGTCGAGGCATCCTGCCCCTGCGACCACTGCTCGTCGAGCCGTGAACGGGCGTGGGCGAAGCTCGCGGTGAGGCGCTGAACGACCTCTTCCACGAGGCCATCGGCCTCTTGCACACACTGTTTGGGGTTGTCGACGAAAGACGCCTGCAGCGCGTCCCACCGCGCCCGCAGGCCGGTGCGGTCATCGTCGGCGAACAGCCCACCGTCGGTGGGCTCACCCGTATTCGGATACATCCCGTCGGTATGGCCCACTGCCGCACCCTGATTCGTGTCGGTCTGGCTCGTCTGAGTCTGACCCACTGCCGCGCCCTGATTCATCTCAACCGGCGCTTGGGTGCCGTCGGCGCCCATGGGCGGGATCGGCTGTGTCTGCGCCAGTTGTTGCTGTGGCGCAACGGGTTCGGTGCCCGTCGCCTGATAGCCGGTCTGCGGGGCAGCCGCTGCGGCCGAGGGCTGGTCGTTGGCGGTCATGACCGTGTCTCCTCGGGCGTGTTGGGCATGTTCGAGGTGGGATGGACACCGAGAAGTTGTTCGAACAGCGCACGGTAGTGAACGATCGCCTCGCGCTGCGCCTCGGTGCCGATCTCACCGTGCTCCTGCGCCAGATGCAGCACATGAGCGGCCCGATAGTGCTCGACGACCTTCGGATGGTCGACCGAGATGTCGGCCGCACGCTGCTCGAAATCGTCGATGGGATAACCGCGTTCGCGCATCACATCGGTGACCAGCCGGTCCGCGTCACGCACCGCACCGGCCGGGTCGTCGACGAATTCGGCCTGCGTGGCGGTCCACGCCTGGAAGTAACGTGCGCGAGCCTCGGGCGTGAGTTCGACGATGTCGAGCTTCTTGTGCGCCCGCTGGCGTCCGAGCAGTTCCTTCTCGGCGGCCTTACGGTCCCCCGCGGTGTCCACCGTGCGGTCGTATTCGGGTCCGAAGTGACTTCTCAACCTTTCACTTCGTTTGTGACGGTTCATCGACACCAGGCAGATCGCTGCCAAGATCACGAGTACGGCGACGACTACACCTATTGCTATCCAGCTCCATGTGGGCATTTCTGGCACCTCCTTGGGCCTGTGAATACCCGCTGGCGTCCTACAGAAACGTCAATTCTTGACGGGGATGTAAAGCCTCATCGGCAGTACGAATGCGTCGCGTATTCGAGCGCGTGTCGGTACACCGGATCGAACCCACGTGCCGTGGCCACCGCGTCGAGGGCCCTGTCGAGGTCGGGCCGGCACACGGGCGAGTGCAGAACCGGCCACTGCCGGGCGATCTCGTCGACCATCGTGCGGTTGAGCGTGTCGATCTTCTGCCGCGACTCGGACAGGTCGGGCGCCGACGACGGTGCCGCGGCCGGGTCGAGCTTCCACTGCGCGAAGCGGGTGTGCTCCACCGACGATGTGGCGTCGATCTGATTGCGGAAGACATCGTGGACGTATCCGGGGTCGATGTTGTGCCGGGTGGCGTCCCCGGTGACCGCGGCGATCACCTGTTGTTCGCGGTCCGGGTCGTCGATCGCGCCGCCCGAGCGGAACTTGGACGCCGCCACCGGATCTGCGGTCTGCAGGCGCTGCGCGGCAGCGTCGACGAGAGGAACCAGCGGGCTCGCGTCGTCGGCCGTGGCATGCGGGGTGCCCACACCCGCCAGTGCGGCGAGCGCAACCGAAGCGAGCACCGTTTTTGCAGCCGTTCTCCCAGCAGTCCTCAGATGCACAGGTTCACCATTCTCACAGACGCGCGAAACACGGATCGGCTTCGTCATTGGGTATAGACGCGTCCTGGCTGGAGAACCTTCCGACGAGACCCGTGTCGGTCACCGCGACGCTGTCGGCGTGGATGCCCAACGGGTAGTTCTCGTTGAGCTTGGTGGTCAACCCGTTCAGCGCGTCCTGCACCGTCTCCTTGGAGAACGGGCCGGTGACGTCGAGGACCTCCAACGTGAGGTCGCCGTCGGTGACGACCGGCCGCGCGGTGACGCGGTTGTCGCCCGCCGCCTCCAGCGTGAGGGTGCCCGCCGCGGCGTCGGTGCTGACGCCGGTGACGAGGCTTCCGACGCCGGGCAGGTTCGCCGCGACAGTGTCCTTGATGCCCTCGGAGGTCCAACTCAGCGTCGCCGTCAGCGATCCGATGGTGCCCTTGGAGTCGGCGGTGCCCTGCAGGCGGATGTCCTTGAGCGTGACATCGGCAGTCATGCCCTCGGCGGCCTGCACCTGCCTGCCCGCGGTTTGCACCGAGATGTTGGTGTAGTGGCCGGTGATGTGCTGCCACAGGAACGGTGGGTTCACCCCGAAGGACACCGTGGCGTTGTCCTCCACGACGCATTCGGCCACCGCGACGAGCAACGTGCCCGCGCGGTGGCGCGCGTACAGTTCGGCGCCGGCCAGCCCACCGACCACCAGCGCCACCACGATGACGGCGATCAGCACCGCGGCCTGCCAGGTGCGCAGCCACGCCCGCTTGACGGCAGGCGGTGACGCACCCGGCGGTCCGCCCTGTGCGACGGGCGGGCGTGGCCGGGTGATCTTCTCCGTGGCGGCCGCGTCGAGCGGTGGGCGGCGCGCACGCATCTGTTCGGTCGGAGGCTCCGGACGCGGTGCCCGCAGCTGTTCGGTGGGCCCATCGGGCCCGGCCGGCCCTGTCGGGCGGGGTGGCCGGGGTAGGCGCCGGGTGGCCGGGTCGGGCGGTGGAAAGCCCCGGCTGGGCGGCACAGGACGCCGGCCGGGCTGCGGGCCGGGCCGGCCACCGGGCCGATCAGGACGCTGCGGCGGTGTCGCCATTCGCGCCATTCTGCCGCATTGCCCGCGGGGTGTGGCGATCTCAGGCCTGCGGCTGCGCCTGCGTCGACTCCGCCGCCTCGGCCGTCGCGGAGGCCACCGGCCGCACCGTCACCGCCGCGGCAAGCGCCAGCGCGGCGACCATCAGGCACAGCACGGTGTACCAGAGACTGCCGATGGGGTCGCCGTCGGCGGTGACGCCACCGACCGCACCGAACCAGTCAGGCAGCGCGGTCAGCCACAGCACGGTCATCACCGCCAGATACACCGCGGCGTAGCCCAGGATCACCCCGCCCGGCCCCAGCGGCGGCCGGGACGGCGACCGCAGGCGGCGCCACTGCGCGAACATCACCGCGACCGCGACGACGCTGAGCGCCAACAGTTCCAGCGCATACACGACACCGCCGACGACCGTGCTGCCCGAAAGCGAACCGGAGACGGTGGCGGGCAGCGGCAGGATGAACGTCCCCACCGAGGCCAGCACACCGACCACCACGGTGCGCAGCGCGATCTGACCGCCGGTGAACGACCGACCGCCATCGACGTGGCGACCGACGAAGAACTGCACGCAGAACGCCAACGACGTGGGCCACAGCGCCGCGAACACCACGACGCTGGGCAGCGGCACCGAGTCGAAGAACGGCTGGTTGAGCGGGTGCTCCAGCGTCCACTCCCACCACCGCAACTGCGGGCCCAGGTGGTCGAAGATCTCGTAGAACGCGTGGTGCACGAAGCCGACCGCCAGCGCACCCACGAATGATCCGTACCGCGTGAAAACCCCGAGCCTGCGCACGATCTCGAAAGACACCGTGGCCATCATGGGATAGATCGCGACGATGTAGAGCGGCAGACGTCCCCACAGGAACTCCACCGTGAACAGGTTGTGCGCGAACATGGTGTCGACGTGCTCTTCGATGCCGAACGCGGCCGGAAAGTACAGCGGCGGTTCGATGATCAGCAGGTAGGCGATGGCGCCGAACCACAAAACCACGTTGGTCGGATCGCCTTGTCGCCGATAGCGGTTGACCGCGTACACCAGCGCCAGTACGGCACCGGTGATGACGAGGATCTCGAGGGCGAGCAATGTCCAGTTCTCCAGACCGAACGGGTTGCGGAACGAGACCAGGCCACCGATGTCGTCACAGGAGAAGCCCATCCGCTGTGCGAGATCGGCGAACGTGGGGGTACACAGGTCAGACATTGGCCACGTCCGCCTTCTCGCCTGCGGTGTACCACTGGGTGACGTCGTAGCCCGTCTCGTACCGGGCGAACCACTCGTCGGCCAGTGCGGGCAGCTTCTCGTGCGCGGGATCGTGCCCGGGGATCTGGCTGCGTACCACGCCGACGAGCGCCACCAGCATGTCGCGCACGGGCAGATGGCCGAACGCGTTGGCGATCGGGCCGTCGTCGGGGGCGGCGAGGAACGGCAGCCGCTGCATGAGCTTCTTCCTGCGGGCCTGCATGCCGAACATCGACATCGCGTCCACCCCGCGTTCGGACACCGGGACGTGTTTGTTGAACCCTTCGCAGGCCAGGCGCAACACACCCCAGACGTGCTTGAACACCGAGGGGGCCACGCGCATGCGGTACCAGGGGTCGTCGACGACGGCGTCGTAGATGATCAGCGCCGAGCTGCGGTGCTCGACCTCCTCGACGAAGTGCCACAAAAACAACGACGCCACGCGGTCGTCGCCGGGCGCGAAGAGCGTGTCGTCGTGGTCGAGCATGAGCTTGAACACCGGGGTGAACGTCGCCTCGAGGTCGGCGGTGTAGGCCAGGCGGTACTTCAGCGGGGTGTTGGCGGTGAGGTCGTCGAACGCCTTGACCACCTCGTCGAGGGTCTCCTTGAGCGCGGGATAGCTCTTGATCAGACCCTTGGCGTGCTGACGGTGGGCCATCGAGTGCTGGCCCTCCTGGCGCACGAAAGCCTGTGCCTCCTCAGCGATCTCGGGGTCGGTGATGTGCGGCATGGCCTCGGTGATCATGTGGCCGATCATCTTCTCGAACGCGATGGCCAGAAACGACACGGCGTTGGCCATGCTGGAGAACGCCGGGTTGGCCTCGTTCCACAGGAAGGGCACGTGGTGGTCGGCGAAGGCGAACCGCATCTTCCGCACGATCAGGTCTGTCATCGATGACACCTCGCTGATTCAATAATCATACAAATCTGAGTTGCTCTGTATGATTACTTGTAGCCCGACAAAGGTCAATGCCGAGTGCCTGGCGATATCCTGCTGGCATGTCGTCGGCAGCAGGTGACAGCAGTGGCGCGTAGACGTGGATGGGACGGACGCCCGCCCGCCGACGACGAAGAGGCCTCGGCACGCATCGTCGAGGCCGCGGTCGAACTCATCTCCGAGACCGGGTCCGACGTGAGCATCGCCGACGTCGCGGCCTCACTCGGCGTCATCCGCCAAACCGTTTACCGCTACTTCCCCACCGCCGACGCCCTCATGAAAGCCGCGGCGATCGCGTCCGTCGACGGCTTCCTCGACCGGCTCACCGCGCACGTGCGGGGCGTCACCGACCCGGCCGACGCGATGACCGACGGAGTGCTGTTCACGCTCGAAGAGGTCACGCGCACACCGCACCTGGGCATTCTGCTGTCGGAACCGTACCTGCACGCACACTCGGGCAGCCTGGCGTCGGACGAGGCACAGGATTTCGGCATGCGGATGCTCAAGCGCTTCGACGTCGACTGGGCGGCATACGGTTACGACGAGACCGCCCAGCGCGAACTCGTCGAGTTCACCCTGCGCATCATGCTGTCGTTCTTCGTCGCCCCCAACCAGCAGACGCGGTCACCAGAAGAGTTGCGGCGCTTCCTGCGACGCTGGCTGGGCGGCGCACTGCTGGCGCAGCCGCGCTAGGGCAGAACCGTCCTCATCAACATGACGTTGTAGGCCGACCACAATGACAGATTGAAGTACAGTTCCTTACCCGTCGACCACGGGTGCAGGAACGGCGCGTAGATGCCGCCCGGGTACTGCATCGAGGGCACCAGCAACTGTTCGGGACTCCACGGGCCCTGTGGCGCAGGCGCCGTGCGCATCACCACATCGTTGGCGCCGTTGCAGTACAACACGACGTACTGCTTGAGATACGTGTTGTACTGCGCCGAGAGCTCACCCACCGGACCGGGGATCACCGGCGTCGCCGCCCCCGGATCGCGCGGCACCCACGAGTTGGAGTTCGAGTTCCAGTACTCGTACCGGTTGAGATCGGGCACGGCCCCCGGCGCGACCCGCGCGATGAACGCCGCGCCCCCACGCCCGGACGGCGTGCCGAACATGTACAGATACTGGTCACCCGGGCCGGGTTTGAGGAACGCGGCCTGCTGGAAGTTCTCGTTGCCACGCACGTAGCGGGCACCCGACACCAGACCGTCGCCCGGCGTACGCACGGTGCCGGGATACACACCCCAGTTCTCGCCGTTGTCCGGCGAGACCGCGATCGCCGAGTAGTTGGTGGACCACCGGCCGTCGCTGTCCCAGTTCCGGATGGACATGAAGTTCAGGTACTGCGTCGTGCCCACCGACACACCCGCGGTCGGGATGA
>Ga0180222_1001112_pt1 | contig 31156 bp, 31 predicted proteins | sample eDN5th37CKraftOP_FD_151336 | JGI IMG/M metagenome (GOLD analysis project Ga0180222, IMG submission 151336) | Enriched Organic Plus compost microbial communities from Emeryville, California, USA - eDNA 5th pass 37_C Kraft OP (version 2) (version 2) ...
GACCGGAGAGAGGCGGACGACTGCAATGGCTGCCGAAATTCTCATCGTCGATGACGAGGCCGATATCCGCGACCTGGTGGCGGGCATCCTTGAGGACGAGGGCTACCAGACCCGCACCGCGCGCGATGCCGATGACGCGCTGGCGGCGATCGCGACGCGCCGGCCCAATCTTATCTTCCTCGACATCTGGCTGCAGGGCAGCCGGCTCGACGGGCTGCAGCTCCTCGAAGCGGTGAAGCGCGATCATCCCGATCTGCCGATCGTGATGATCTCCGGCCACGGCAATATCGAGACCGCGGTCGCCGCGACCAAGCTCGGCGCCTATGATTTCATCGAGAAGCCGTTCAAGGCCGATCGGCTGGTGCTGGTCGCCGACCGCGCGCTGGAGACCTCGCGACTCAAGCGCGAGGTGCGCGAGCTCAAGGCGCTGGCGCCGATCGCCACCACGTTGGTCGGCAAATCGCCGGCGATCAGCCAGTTGCGCCAGACCGTGGAGAAGGCGGCGCCGACCAACAGCCGCATCCTGATCGTCGGCCCGCCCGGCTCCGGCAAGGAGCTGGTGGCGCGCTCGCTGCATGCGCTGTCGAGCCGCGCCAATGCGCCGTTCGTCGCCATCAATGCCGCCGCGATCACGCCGGAGCGGATGGAGACCGAGCTGTTCGGCGTCGATCGCTCCAACGGCGCGGAGAGCCGCACCGTCGGCGCGCTGGAGGAGGCGCACGGCGGCACGCTGTTCATCGACGAGGTCGCCGATCTGCCGCGCGAGACGCAGAACAAGATTCTGCGCGTGCTGGTCGACCAGACCTTCCAGCGCGTCGGCGGCAGCGCCAAGGTCTCGGTCGATGTGCGCATCGTGTCCTCGACCGGCCGCAACCTCGAAGCCGAGATCGCGGAGGGCCGCTTCCGCGAGGACCTCTATCACCGCCTGTCGGTGGTGCCGATCCGGGTGCCGCCGCTTGCCGAACGGCGCGAGGACATTCCGCTGCTGGTCGATTATTTCATGGACCAGATTTCGCAGTCGACCGGCCTGCCCAAGCGGCGGATCGGCGAGGATGCGATGGCGGTGCTGCAGTCGCACGACTGGCCGGGCAATGTCCGGCAGCTCCGTAACAATGTCGAGCGGCTGATGATCCTGGCCGGCGGCGATCCGGATGCGGTGATCGACGCCAGCATGCTGCCTCCCGACGTCGGCTCGATGGTGCCGAGCATGCCGAACGGCAATGGCGGCGAGCATCTGATGGGCCTGCCGCTGCGCGACGCCCGCGAAGTGTTCGAGCGCGAATATCTGGTGGCGCAGATCAGCCGGTTCGGCGGCAACATCTCGCGCACCGCGGAGTTTGTCGGCATGGAGCGCTCGGCGCTGCACCGCAAGCTCAAGGCGCTCGGCATCGGGTGACGCGGGAGCCGCGATGTCGCGCATCGTCTATGTCAACGGCCGCTATGTTGCACGCGCGGCCGCGCGCGTCGATGTCGAGGACCGCGGCTATCAGTTCGCCGACGGCGTCTACGAGGTCTGCGAGGTCCGCGGCGGCCGGCTGGTCGACGAGGCGCGGCATCTGGCGCGCCTGCAGCGTTCGCTCGGAGAGCTGCGCATCGCGCTGCCGATGACGCTCGCCGCGCTCGGCATCGTGCTGCGCGAGACCGTGCGTCGGAACCGTGTTGTCGACGGCATCGTCTATCTGCAGATCACGCGCGGCGTTGCGCGCCGCGATTTTCCGTTTCCCGAGCGCGGCGTCGCGCCGACCGTGGTGGCGATGGCGCGCGGCAGCGATTCAGCGAAGCTGGAGCGTCTGGCGGCCGACGGCATCGCCGTCGTCACCGTGCCGGACATCCGCTGGGGCCGCGTCGATATCAAGACCGTGGCGCTGTTGCCCAACGTCCTGGCCAAGCAGGCGGCGCGCGAGCAGGGCGCCCGCGAGGCCTGGCTGGTCGATGCCGCAGGCCGCGTCACCGAAGGCGCGTCGTCGAATGCCTGGATCGTGAGCCGGGACGGCACGCTGATCACCCGCAGCCTCGACCATCACATTCTGGCCGGGGTCACCCGCGCCACGCTGATCGACGCGGCCCGCACGCTCGGCCTCGCCGTCGAGGAGCGCGCTTTCACGGTGGATGAGGCCTATGCGGCCCGCGAGGCGTTCGTGACCTCGGCAAGCCAGACCGTGATGCCGGTGGTGCGGATCGACGGCCGTCCGGTCGGCAATGGCGCGCCCGGCCTGCTGGCCACCAGGCTGCGCCGCGATTTTCACGAATTCGCCCGCATCGGCTGACGGTTCCGCGCCAATAATCCAATAAAATGAATAATTTAATGACGGTTCCACGATCGGCGCTTGCACTGCAGCGATCCGTGCCGTCTAATGGCGGCGGCCAAGCCCGTACCCCCCAGTTGACGCGGGTTGCCTCCGCCGTCCAGCGGCACCAACGACCGGGCAGGCGCCTGGCCAAACAACCGGTCTCGCGCGCAAGACGCGGGCAAAAAAGGAACAACGGCCATGGCCGCCGAACGACCGCAGAACCTTCAGGACACTTTCCTCAATCACGTTCGCAAACTCAAGGTCCCGCTGACCATCTTCCTCGTCAACGGCGTCAAGCTGCAAGGCGTCGTCACCTGGTTCGATAATTTCTGCGTGCTGCTGCGGCGCGACGGGCACTCGCAGCTCGTCTACAAGCACGCGATCTCCACCATCATGCCCGGCCATCCGGTGCAATTGTTCGAAGGCGGCGAGGATGCTGCCGGGGACAAGAGCTAGTTGGAAGAGCGCAAGCGCGGCGCACGCGGCGAGCCGCTGAGCGCGACGGGCGGGGAAACCGGCCGTGCGCTGGTGCTCGAGCCGTTCCTGCGGCGCGACGCTGGTGCGCCCGGCGCGCGCTCGCCGGCGGCACGTCTCGACGAGGCGGTCGGGCTGGCGCGCGCGATCGATCTCAACGTCGTCCAGTTCGGCCTGGTGCCGCTCTCCGAGATCCGCCCCGCAACCTATCTCGGCAAGGGCAAGGTCGAGGAGATCGCCGGCCTCGCCAAAAGCGAGGGCATCGGCATCGTGGTAATGGATGCGCCGATCTCGCCGATGCAGCAGCGCAACCTGGAAAAGGCGTGGAACGCCAAGGTGCTCGACCGCACCGGCCTGATCCTGGAGATCTTCGGCCGCCGCGCCCGCACCCGCGAGGGCGCGCTGCAGGTCGAGCATGCGCATCTGACCTACCAGAAAAGCCGCCTGGTGCGCTCGTGGACGCATCTCGAGCGCCAGCGCGGCGGCTTCGGCTTTCTCGGCGGACCCGGCGAGACCCAGCTCGAGACCGACCGCCGGCTGATCGAGGAACGGCTGGCGCGCATCGAGGCCGATCTCGACAAGGTCAAGAAGACGCGCGGCCTGCACCGCAGGAGCCGGCAGCGCGTGCCTTATCCCGTGGTGGCGCTGGTCGGCTACACCAATGCCGGCAAGTCGACGCTGTTCAACCGGCTCACGCAGGCGAGCGTGCTCGAAGCCGACATGCTGTTCGCCACGCTCGACCCGACGCTGCGCGCGCTCGACCTGCCGCACGGCGCGCGCATCATCCTGTCCGACACCGTGGGCTTCATCTCCGATCTGCCGACCATGCTGGTCGCGGCGTTCCGCGCCACGCTCGAGGAAGTGATCGAGGCCGACGTCATCCTGCATGTACGCGACATGTCGCATCCCGACGCGGAGGCGCAGGCGCGCGACGTCGAGCACGTGCTGCGCGAGCTCGGCATCGACACCCATGACGAGAAGCGGCTGATCGAGGTCTGGAACAAGATCGACCGGCTGTCGGTCGAGGAGCGCAAGGGGCTCGACAACCGGCTCGCGCGCCTGCCGCACGGCAAGCGCGCGGTCGCAGTGTCGGCGCTGAGCGGCGAGGGGATCGATGCGCTGATCGCGGCGATCGAACAGCGCATCGGCGAGCACCGGCTGACCTTCGTCCTTGAGCTCGATCCGGCCGACGGCGAGGGCATCAGTTGGCTGCACCGCCACGCCGAGGTACTCGACAAGACGCTGCGCGAGGACGGCCGCTACGCCGTCACCGTGCGGGTCGATCCCACCAAGGCGGAGCGCCTGCGCAACCGCTTCGGGCTCGACGCCGCCAGCGGCGCGTCGCTGTCCTAGAATCTTATCGGCTCAAATTGAATCTGTTTTTGCCTGCGTTCGTCCCCGCAAAAGCGGGGACCCACGCTTCAGCGTGGATTCCCGCGTGCGCGGGAATGAGCGGTGGAGAGAGCGTGCTTCAATTCGAAGCGATCCCGCTCTACAGCGCGGCCTTCGACGACGCGTCCGCGCCGGGAGCGCCCGGCGGACAATGCCAGAGCGGACTGAAGCGGACCGCAACCACGTCCGTGTAGGATGGCGCTTCCTCCAGCAGCCGGGTCGCACGCGCGAACCGGTTCAATCCCTCGACCGCGGTTTGCGAAATCTGCGAATAGTAGAACGGCGCGTCGCGGGCGATCAGCCCGGCGATAAGAGACGCCTCCTGCGGCGGGAAGATGCGCCGCCCGATCTGCTCGGCAAGCGAGGGGTCCGTCCGCAGCGCGACCTGCACCGCGGCGATGGCGCGGACCACGCCGGCGACGGCATCGGGGCGGCTCTCGATCAGGCGGTCGGTCGCGGCCAGGGCAGGGAAGGTGTAGTGGAAGCATCCCTTCGGTCCGTCGCCGCGCCGGACGTCGAGCACCACCGTGCCGACACCACGGCGCACGGCAATTTCCGCGCCCATGCCGTTGGCCCAGAAGCCGTCGATGACACCTTGCTCGAGTGCTGCGGCCGCGGTCACGCCGGTGTTGACGCGCAGCGCCAGTGAGCCGGGAATCGGCGCGATGACGACACCGTCGCGCGCCGGATCGATACCGGATTCCAGCAACAGTTGCCGCAATCCGAGCTCGACCCATGGCGCGGCTCCGATCCGGCATCCGCGAACCACGCCGACGTCGCCGCGCTTGGCCTTGAGACTGGCGCGCATGACGACGAACCAGTACATGCCCTGCGACTGCGCGCAAAGCAGCTTGACGCCCCGCCAGCCGGGGAAGACGGCGAGCGCCGCGTGCGCCTCCGCGCCGACGAAATCCACGACGCCATCCTGCATCGCGCGATAGGCCTGATCCGCCGGAGACATCAGCTCGATGTCGATGTCGAGACCTTCCCGGTCGAAGAAGCCGAGCTCCTTCGCCGCCAGGACCGGGAAATACGAGTTCGACAGAACATCGGCGACCGCAATCCTCATCCGCGCTCCATGCTGTTCCAGGAGTCCGATGCCGGCTTCTCAGATCGGCAGCTCTTTTTTGTTGCATTCCTGCACCGCCGACCATTCAGCGTCGGTCAGCTTCACCGATCCGACGAAATCATTGGTGTAGAGCTGCTTCGCCGGCGGGATTCCCTTGATGTTCATGTAGGTTTCGACCGAGGTGCGCGTCTCCTCGACGAGTTTCGGGTCCATGTAGCCGAGACCGCCGGTCTTGAAGGATTCGACCAGCCCCAGCGATGTTGCCACGGCCTGTCCGTAGACCAGAGTCTTGCGGGTGCGCGGGTTTCCGTCCTGAAACTCCTTCAGGCTTTCAATGTGGAGGTCGATCGCCTTCTCGGGATTGAGATAGACGTATTTCAGACCCTGCATCGCTCCGGTCATGAACTTCCGGCAGAGCTCCGCGTCGTTCGCGACCGTGCTGCGTCTCGCCGCGAAGCAGATGCTGAACATCCTGACGCCGTAGTCTTCATAGAAGATACTGTTGATACGCATGTCGTTGGCCCACATCGTCGGCGCGATGCTGCCGAGATAGTTGCCGACGATCTTCACAGATCTGTCCGCCACCGCCTTCATCAGCGTGGCCTGATCGAAGTTGATGATTTTGATCTTTCGGGCATCGATGCCGGTGGCCTTGACGAAGGCCGGCCAGAGCTGGAATTCGCCGCCGCCGGCGACAAAGCCGATCTCCTTGCCTTCGAGATCCTTGGGATGGGTGATGCCGCTGTCCGCGCTTGAAAAGATGCCGATCGGCGAGCGCGGCCACAGGCCGCCGATCGCGACGAGGTCGAGGCCCCGGCCGATGCAGGCCGCCAGCACTGCCATATCCAACATGCCGAAGTCATACTGCTTCTGGTCCACGGGCACGCAGACCGTGGTCGAGCCGAAGCCGCGATCGATGGTGACGTCGGGGCCGAGCTTCTCCCAGTAGCCCAGCTTCTTCGCAGCGAACATCGAGCTATAGGTTCCGAGAGGGAGCCAGGGCAGCATCAGCCGAACAGGCCTCGCGGCGGCCTGCGCCCTTGCCAGTCTTGGCCAAGACGATGCCACGGAAGCCGTTGCACCAATGCCGGCGACGACAGTGCGTCTGGTACACGCCATGAATTCCCTCTGGTTGGTTGTCGTTGCGCTCTCTTACCTTGTGTCCCTTGCTCTTGTGTGCTCTTGCGGCAGCTTGCGCAGCGGACGCCGGCCGGCTCCCGGCGGCGTAGAGACGCGCATCCGCTCTCAGGTGACGCTCACCTCGATCGGTGTCGGCGCGAAGCCCGCCGCCGGATTGTGCTGCTGCGGACAATTCGACAGCACGACCACCACCGGCATTTCCGCCCGCAGCGTGACGTAGTCCCCTGGCTTCGACACGCCATCAACAATCTTGACCGCCCCTTCGGCGTCGAAATGCACGCGCATGAAGAAATTGATGTTGGAGACGATCTCGGAAGGGCCGATCGCCCATTTGGCAAGTTCGGCGATGAAATTCGTCCGGCAGCTTTCCGTCTTCACGACGTTGTAGCGCACCTTGTCGATCTCGCAGCTGCAGCAGCCGGCCAGCGTGTCGTGATAACCGCAGGTGTCCTCGATGACGGTCATCATCGTGCGCGCGTGGTCGGAATAGATCTTGCAACCTTTGGTGACGTACAGTGAGCCGTTGAGCTTGACCGTGTTCGGAAGGTTGATGCGATCGAGCGGCAAATCCGCGCCGTAGCAGAGAAAATCGACCGCCTGCTGGCCTTCCAGGTCGACGATCTTGAGCAGTTGTCCGGGCTCCAGCCGCCGCGACCAGCGGCCCTTTGCCGGAACGATCTCGCGGTAAGGCTTGGCGGCCGTGGTGGCGGCGTTCTGTCGGCTGTTCATCGCATCAGTTCCTTCCTTCAAGCCGCCGGCGGCGCGGCAATGCGCACGACCGCCAGCAGCAGCACGTTTCAGTCTGTTGACCGCGTGGCGAAATGACAATTCTCCGGGCGCGAAATTCATGGTTCAATGCGCCTTGAACCATGACGGTGAGGGCGGTTCCGTGCTGTCGCAGTCGGATATCCATCTGTTGCGGGTCTACCGGACCGTCGTCGAGTGCGGGAGTTTCCGCGCGGCGCAATCGGCGCTCGGCTGCCGGGCTCCGGCGATCAGCATGAACATCAAGAAGTTGGAACAGAAAGTCGGCTTCGTGCTGTGCCGGCGCGGGCGCGCCGGACTGATGCTGACGCCGGCCGGCAAGCTCGTCTACGACGCGGCATGCCGGCTGTTTCTTGCGGTCGAGCAGTTCGAGCGCGACATGCAATGCGCCAAGAGCCAGCCGTTCCACAAGCTTCGCATCTGCTTGTGCGACGCCATCCAGTCAGACCGCGATTTCTCCGTGGCGTCGGTGATCTCCCAATTCATGAGTCAACGGCGCGATCTGAACTTGTCGGTCGATACGCTGCCGCCGCCTGAGATCGAGCGGCAGGTGGTCGACGGCCGTTGCGATCTCGGCATCACGCCGTCGTTCTACAATCTCGACGGCCTGATCTACGAGCCGCTGATGGAGGAGACGCAGATCCTGGTTTGCGCGCGCGGCCATCCATTGTTCGACGACTGCCCGGACCGCATCGAGCCGCATGTGCTCGAGCGCTTTCCGCGGTTCGGCCGCTCTTACATGACAGGCCCCGGCCTGCGCTCGATCCCCGTGAACTGGCCGCAGGATTCGTCCGTCAACTCGATCGAGGCGGCGACGCTGCTCGTGCGCACCGGTCGTTTTATCGGTTATCTCCCCGAGCATGTCGTGCGCGAATGCTCGGCGGATGGCGAGATGCGCGAAATCCTGCCGGACCGCACCCGCTATGTTTCAAGGATATATGTGATCTTCAAGAAAAGCCGCTTGTCGAACGACGTACGCTCGCTGGTCGACGCGCTGCTGCGGCACCGCAGGATCGAGGCGGTGCGCAACGGCCATCTGCCGGCCGCCACCAGCCGGCGGGCCCGCAGCACCATCCCGACAAAATCACCGTCGGCCTTCTAACGGGCAGCCGCTTCGGCGGCTTTCGCCGCGTTCCACAGCGCGTCCATCTCCTCGAGCGACGATTGTTGCGGCGCCAATCCGCGCCGCGCCAATGCCTGCTCGATGAATGCGAAGCGCCGCTCGAACTTGCGGTTGGCGCCGCGCAGCGCGTCCTCCGGATCGGCGTCGAGGTGGCGGGCGAGATTGACGACCGCGAACAGCAGGTCGCCGACCTCGCCGGCGAGTGCGCTGTTGTCGCCCTGATCGAGCGTGGCTTCGATCTCGTCGGCTTCCTCGCGGATCTTGGCCAGCACCGCGCGCGGATCGTTCCAGTCGAAGCCGACGCGGCCGGCTTTCTGCTGCAGCTTGAGCGCGCGCGTGAGGGCGGGCAGGGCGACCGGCACGCCGGCAAGCGTAGCTGCGGCGGCATCATCCGCCGGCTTCCGGCCTTGTTTGGCGGCGCGCTCCTGCCCCTTGATGGTCTCCCACAATCCCTCGACCGCCTCGGCGGTGCGGCCCTGCGCATCGGCGAACACATGCGGATGCCGGCGGATCAGCTTCTCGGTGATCGCCTGCACCACGTCGCCGAAGTCGAAGACGCCCTGTTCCTGTGCCATGCGGGCATGGAACACGACCTGCAGCAGCAGATCGCCGAGCTCGTCGCGCAGGTCGTCGAGATCGCCGCGCGCGATCGCGTCGGCGACCTCGTAGGCTTCCTCGATGGTGTAGGGCGCGATGGTGGCGAAGCTCTGCTCGAGGTCCCACGGGCAGCCGGTGCCGGGCGTGCGCAGCGCCGCCATGATCTCGATCAGCCGGGCGATGTCGCGGGACGGGGTCATGTCGCCGGACAGGTTCTTGGGCGCAGCCATCGATCAGAACTCCGCAAAGCCTGACGCTAACAGAGCGCCGGCGGGCGAACGAGGCAGGGGCTGTCGCCCTCCACAGCCCGCGCGAAGTTTTGAAAGCAAAACGGCCCGACGGGGAGGCCGCGGGCCGTTCGAGATCGGTGCTGACCGGCCGCTCAATGGCCGGTGCTGTCGGCGTCGCGGCTCGCCTCGAACAGGAACCAGGTCCGCTTCTCGGTGGCGTCGATATAGTTCTCGAGCAGGCTCGCGGACGCGGAATCCCCGTGCTTGTCGCACAGTTCGTGCGCCTCGCGCATTGCCTTGGCCACCGCCTTGTTGTCGGCCATCAGCTCGCGCAGCATGTCGCGCGGCGCCACCAGATCGTCGTTGTTGTCCTTGATGCTCTGGTGCTTGGTGATGTCGGAGATCGAGCGCAGCGTGGTGCCGCCGATCTTGCGCACCCGCTCGGCGAGCTCGTCGGTGGTGGCGAAGATGTCCGCGCCTTGCTCGTCGAGCAGCAGATGGTAGTCGCGGAAATGCGGGCCGCTGACGTGCCAGTGGAAATTCTTGGTCTTGAGATAGAGCGCGAAGCTGTCCGCCAGGATGCCGTTCAGCGCCTTGGAGATCTCGCGGACCGCGGTATCGGACAGGTCGGTCGGGGTGTCGAGCACGGCGGCGGGTTTGCGGGCTTCAAGCTTCTGGACCTTGTTGGACATGGCAATGCGACTCCGGGCAAGAGGCGATGGGAGATGGCTGGATGATGCGAGCCAACGCTGCAACGGTCTTTGCGTTCCGTCAAATCGCCCGGCGGGCGGGTCAAGGCCTGTAAGTCCGCAGCAGCAGACGCCGGGGTCGGCCGCGGCTCGGCGGCTACGCCGGCTCGACCCACACGATTCGCATAAGACATATTATGGAATATTTCTGGTGACCCGTTTCCGGGGCTTATTGCCATCGCCGCCGTGATCATGCCCGGATCGGCCCATCGCGGATGTAATGCAGGCTCCATTGTCCGGCTCACAAATGCCGAGCATGCCGGGACCGCGTGCATGCCGGCCGCATGCAGCCGCAGCCAAGGCCCTGGCGGAGCGACCCCAATTCTTGCATCACCAGTCGGAGATTGCTGCGCCGGCGCGGCGGCGCCCGCTACGCCCCACCACCGTGAGCCTGCGCGCGAGAACGCAGACTTATCGACATTCATTCCGTAATGACTGCCTTCGGATCGCGTTCAATCCTAAAGAGAATTATGAGAAATTCTCAAAATTATTATATACATTAGTATATTAGAGTCTGTATCTTTCTTATAGGATTAAGTACTTCAAGTTCTACATTCATTCCTTCTCGGCTATATCCAGCCGGAAGCCGTCATAGGCCGGCTCGATCCCGGCCGGCAAAATCCGGCGCAGAGCCTCGTAATCGAGGTCGGAATGCAGGTTGGTGAGCACCGCGCGCCGCGGCTTGATCCGTCCGATCCAGGCGAGCGCCTGGTCGAGGTTGAGATGGCTCGGATGCGGGGCATGGCGCAGCGCGTCGAGGATCCAGACCTCGAGCCCGGCCAGGAGCGCCACGCTCTCCGGCGGCAGGCCGCTGAGATCGCAGGAATAGAACACCCCGCCGAAGCGGAAGCCGAGCGAGGGAATGTCGCCGTGCTGCTGCAGCACCGGCAGCACCCGGATCGGCCCGCCCTGCCCGTCGATGGTCACCGCATGGCCGGCCTCGATGCGGTGGCGGTTGAGGATCGGCGGATATTCGCTGCCGGGCGGCGTCTCGAAGCAGTAGTCGAAACGCTTGAGCAGGTCGCGCGCGGTCGGCTCGTCCATATAGACGTCGACCCGGCGCCGGCGCGCGATCGCCAGCGCCCGCAGGTCGTCGATGCCGTGGACGTGGTCGGCGTGCGGATGCGTGTAGAACACGGCGTCGAGCCAATCGACCGCGGCGTCGAGCAGCTGCTCGCGCAGGTCGGGCGAGGTGTCGACCAGCACGCGGGTGATGCCGTCCTTGCCGTGACGCTCGACCAGCAGCGAGCAGCGCCGCCGCCGGTTCTTGGGATTGGACGGGTCGCAGGCGCCCCAGCCGAGCCCCGGCCGCGGCACGCCGCCGGAGAAGCCGCAGCCGAGGATGGTGACGCGCAGCGTCATGCCGGAGGCCGCGCCGCAGCGGCGGCCGGAGCGCTTGCCGCCGGCACCTTGGCGAACAGCCGGAAGAAGTTCCCGGTGGTCTGCCGTGCGATCTCCTCCGCGGACACGCCGCGCACCTGCGCCAGCACCTTGGCGGTCTCCACCACATAAGCCGGCTCGTTGCGCTTGCCGCGGTACGGCAGCGGCGCGAGATAGGGCGCGTCGGTCTCGACCAGGATGCGGTCGGCCGGCAGCTCGGCGGCGATCGCGCGCAGCGCGTCCGAATTCTTGAAGGTCAGGATGCCGGTGAACGACACATAGTGGCCGAGCGCGACCGCGCGTCGCGCCAGGTCGCGGCCGCCGGTGAAGCAGTGCAGCACCGCCCTGAACGCGCCGCGGCCGGTTTCCTCTTCCAGGATGCGCGCGACGTCGTCGTCGGCCTCGCGGGCATGGATCACCAGCGGCAGGCCGCTCGCCCGCGCCGCGGCGATATGGGTGCGGAACCCGCGCTCCTGCGCGTCACGCGGGCTGTTGTCGTAGTGATAATCGAGGCCGGCCTCGCCGATCGCCACCACCTTGGGATGCTGCGCGCGCGCGACGAGATCGTCGGCGGTCACGTCCGGCCCTTCCGCGGCGTGGTGCGGATGCGTGCCGACCGAGCAGAACACGTCGGGAAACCGCGCGGCGATGGCGAGGAGGTCATCGTGTCGCCGCACGCGGGTCGAGATCGTCACGATGCGGCCGACGCCCGCCGAGCGGGCGCGCGCCACCACGGCATCGAGCCCGTCGGCGAAATCCGGAAAATCGAGGTGGCAGTGGCTGTCGACCAGCATGTCACGCCGGCTTCTTCTTCGTCTTCGGCGTTTTAGCCTTCGGCTTGCCCCTCTCCCCCGCACCCTCGGCGTCCGGCTCGACATAGCGCGGGAATACCGGCTGCGGCGGCGGTAGCGCCGTGCCTGGCGCCAGCCGGTGCTTGCCGTCGAGGAAGGCGAAGCTGCGCTCGCTCTCCGGCACGGCGAGGAGGTCGAGCAGCTTGCCGGCCGAAGCCGGCATGAACGGCTGCGCCAGGATCGCGACCTGCCGGATCACCTCGGCGGTGACATAGAGCACGGTCGCCTGCCGCGCCGGATCGGTCTTGGCCAGCGCCCACGGCGCTTCCGCGGCGAAATAGCGGTTGGCGTCGGCGACCACGGCCCACACCGTGTTGAGCACCTGGTGCAGTTGCTGGGTCTGCATCGCCTCGCGCGACCTGGCCATCATCGCGTCCGCCGCGGCGAGGATGGCCTGATCGCTGGCGCTGAACGCGCCGGGCGCCGGCAGGGCGCCGCCAAACTGCTTGCCGATCATCGACAGCGAGCGCTGCGCCAGATTGCCGAGATCGTTGGCGAGATCGGCATTGGTGCGGTTGACGATCGCCTCGTGGTTGTAGTTGCCGTCCTGCCCGAACGGTACCTCGCGCAAGAAGAAGTAGCGCAGCTGATCGACGCCGTAGGTATCGGCGAGCACGAACGGATCGATCACGTTGCCGATCGACTTCGACATCTTCTCGCCGCGGTTGAACAGGAAGCCATGCGAGAAGATGCGCCTGGGCACCGCAAGGCCCGCCGACATCAGGAAGGCCGGCCAGTACACCGCGTGGAAGCGCACGATGTCCTTGCCGATGACGTGAAGGTCGGCCGGCCAGTAGCGCTTGAACTTGTCGCTGTCGGTGTCCGGGAAGCCGGCCGCGGTGATGTAATTGGTCAGCGCGTCGACCCACACATACATGATGTGCTTGTCGTTGCCGGGCACGCGGATGCCCCAGTCGAAGGTGGTGCGCGAGATCGACAGGTCCTGCAGGCCGCCGCGCACGAAGCTCGCGACCTCGTTGAGCCGCTCTCTCGGCAGCACGAAAGTCGGGTCGCGCTCGTAGAGATCGAGCAGCTTCTGCTGATAGGCGGAGAGGCGGAAGAAATAGCTCTCCTCCTCGACCCATTCGACCGGCGTGCCGGTCTTGACCGCGATGCGGGTGCCGTCGTCGGCGAGCGCGGTCTCGTCCTCGGCATAATAGGCTTCGTCGCGCACCGAGTACCAGCCGGCATATTTCGACAGATAGATGTCGCCGTTCTCCTCCATCCGCTGCCAGATCGCCTGCGAGGAGCGGTGATGGCGCGGCTCCGTGGTGCGGATGAAATCGTCGTTAGAGCAGTTCATGCGCGCGACCATGGCCTGGAAGCGCGGCACGTTGCGGTCGAGCAGTTCCTTCGGCGTCAGCCCTTCCCTGGCGGCGGTCTGCTGGATCTTCTGGCCGTGCTCGTCGGTGCCGGTGAGGAAGAACACGTCGTAGCCGTCGAGCCGCATGAAGCGCGCGATGGCGTCGGTCGCGATCACCTCGTAGGCGTGGCCGATATGCGGCACCCCGTTCGGATAGGCAATGGCTGTGGTGATGTAATAGGGCGTTTTCGTGGGCATACGGCTAGGTATCAACCGCGCGCGGGCTGCGCAAGCAAGCCCCGCCGCCGGCGTCACACGGGGTGGACCGGCGTCCTAGCGCGTCTCGGCGCCGGCCTGCGCCAGCGAGCGGACCAGTGAGATTTTCACGCTCTCGACATGGTGGCGCATCAGCAGCTCGGCGCGGCCGCCGTCGCGATAGAGGATCGCCTCGTAGATGCGGTGATGGTCGTCATGGCGGCGCCGGACATCGGCATATTCGAAGGCGATGACGTTGCGGTGCGACGACGGCGCGATCTGCTGCGGGATGCGCAGCATGTCGCGCAGCATCCGGGACTGCCCCGCCGCATGGATGGTGTCGTGGAAGGCGACATTGATGTCGCCATAGGCGGTGCGGTCGTTCGGCGACACCGCGCCACGCGCCAGCAGCATGTCGCCGTCGCGCAGCGCCTTCTCGATCGCGGTGCGCTGCTCGGCGGCGAGCCCGAGCAGCGCCGCCCGCTTGGCCGCCAGACCCTCGAGCGTCGCCCGGATCTCATAGGCCTGGATGATCTCTTCGATCGAGAAGGTGCGGACGTAATAGCCGCGGTTGGGGATATGGTGCAGCAGCCCCTCCCCGGCGAGCGCCTGCAGCGCCGCCCGGATCGGCGTGCGCGACACGCCGAGCCGCTCCGACAGCGCCACCTCGAGGAGCCGGCCGCCCGGTGGGAATTCGCCGGCCAGGATCGCGCAGCGCAGATCCTCCATAATGGATACACTTCGCGTCGCCGGCTCGCCGCCAGGCTCCATTCCCGCCGGCGTGGCGGCGACGCCTTGTCCTCGCGTCGGTGCTTTTTCCTGCATGCGATCTTTATTTTTTGTCAGGGGACGCCCGGAGGGTTGCAGCAGCCGCATGCGGCAGATCATCCGGTCGCATCCACAATGTATACATTATCGGTTGACTGGGTGCGAATTGTATTTAGGCTGCCTGCGCTGTCAGGGCCGCGCCGGTGCCGCCCGTCCCCAACAAGAGCGGCCGCTATGGGACTTGTCTTCCCGCACGTTGCGACCACGCTTGCCGTGATCGGCAGCAGCGATCGCTTCCCGGTGCGTCGGGTTTACTGCGTCGGCCGCAACTATCTCGACCATATCCGCGAGATGAAGGAAGGCGACGAGCGCGACCCGCCGTTCTTCTTCCAGAAACCGGCCGATGCCGTGGTCTCGGACGATCCGGTGGTGCCCTATCCGCCGCAGACCGAGGACCTGCAATTCGAGGTCGAGCTGGTGGTCGCGATCGGCAAGCCCGGCCGTGACATCCCGGTGCCGCGCGCGCTCGATGTCGTGTTCGGCTACGGCGTCGGCATCGACCTCACCCGGCGCGACCGCCAGCGCCACTCGTTCAAGAACGGCCTGCCCTGGGAGGTCGGAAAATCCTTCGACCGTTCGGCGCCCTGTGGGCCCATCCACCCGGTCGCGGCGGTCGGCCACCGGCTCGCCGGCGCGATCACGCTCGCCGTCAATGGCGAGGTGCGCCAGCGCGGCGACCTCAAGCAGATGATCTGGAACACGCCCGAGATCATCGCCAACCTCTCCGCCTCCTACCGGCTTGAGCCCGGCGATCTCATCATGACCGGAACGCCGGCTGGCGTCGGCCCGGTGGTTCCCGGCGACCGGCTGGTCGCGACCGTCGAGGGCCTGACGCCGTTCTCATTCTCCATCGGCCCGAAAGAGACCTGACATGCTCCCGACCGAACGCATTGCCTATTCCGCGATCACCGAGCGCAAGCCGCTGAAGCTTCCCGGCAAGGCGCGCATGGTGGTCTGGGTGATCGTCAATATCGAGGAATGGGATCCGAAGGAGACCATGCCGCGCACCGTGCTGACGCCGCCGGCCGGCGGCTCGCCGACGCCGGACATTCCCAACTGGGCCTGGCACGAATACGGCAACCGCGTCGGCTTCTGGCGGCTTCTCGAAATCCTCGACAATCACAGCGTCACGGCGGCGCTCGCCATCAACGGCAAGGCGATCACCAGCTACGAGGCGATCTCGCGCGCCGCGCACGAGCGCGGCTGGGAGTTCATGGGCCACGGCTTCGGCCAGAAGAACATGCAGAAGGTGCCCGACGAGCGCGAGGACATCCGCAAGACCGCCGAGGCGATCAAGGCCTTTACCGGCAAGCGCAGCCGCGGCTGGCTCGGCCCCGGCCTCACCGAGACCTGGGAGACGCCGGACCTCCTCGTCGAGGAAGGCTTCGACTATGTCTGCGACTGGGTGCTCGACGACGAGCCGGTGGTGCTCAAGACCCGCACCAAGCCGATCGTCAACATCCCCTACACGCAGGAGTGCAACGACGTCGCCATGATGCTGATCCAGCATCACAAGGCGAGCGAGTATCACGACCGCGCCATGGATCAGTTCGAGCAGCTCTATCACGACAGCGCCAATTCCGCGCGGGTGATGGCGCTGGTGGTGCATCCCTACATCATGGGCGCGCCGCACCGCGCCCGCCACTTCCGCCGCATCCTGGAGAAGATCCGCAACCGGCCGGACGTGCTGTTCTGGACCGGCGAGCAGATCTACGACTGGTATGTCGGCGAGCGTCCCGACGCGCTCAAGAGCGGAGGCTGAGCCGTGGGGAGCCTCAATCTGGTTCAGCTTCTGAACGGGCTGACCTTTGCGGCTCTGCTGTTCATCGTTGCCTCCGGATTCACGCTGATCTTCGGCCTGTTGCGCGTCGTCAACCTGACGCACGGCGCGCTCTACCTGTTCGGCGGCTATATCGGCTATTCGGTCGCACTCGCGACCGGCAGCTTCACGCTCGGCGCGCTCGCCGCGATGGTGTCGGTGGCGCTGCTCGGCATCGTGCTCGACCAGGGGCTGCTGCGGTTCGTGCGCCGCTACGAGCTGCGCGAGGTGCTGCTCACGCTCGGCGTCGCCTTCGTGCTCAACGATCTCGCGCTGGTGATCTGGGGCGGCGACACCTTCTCGATCCCGGTGCCGGAGGCGCTGCGCGGCGCCACCCAGATTTTCGGCAGCTACTATCCGAAATACCGGCTGTTCGTGCTGATCCTTGGCATCCTGGTGTTCGTCGGGCTGTGGCTGCTGCTCAATTACACCCGGCTCGGCGCGCTGATCCGCGCCGGCGTCGACGACGCCGAGATGGTCGAGGCCATGGGCATCAATATCCGCCGGGTATTCCTGGCGACTTTCATGCTCGGCTCCTCGCTCGCCGGGCTCGGCGGCATGGTCGGCGGCGCCTTCCTGACGCTCTATCCCACGGCGGACGCCGAGATCCTGGTGTTCTCGCTCGCGGTGGTCATCATCGGCGGCAGCGGCAGCCTCCCCGGCGCCGCGATCGGTGCGCTCCTGGTCGGCCTGCTCAATACGGTCGGCCAGGTGATGTTTCCCGAGCTCGCCTATTTCGTCGTGTTCGGCCCGATGGCCGCGATCCTCGCCTTCCGGCCGCTCGGCCTGTTCGGAAAGGCCGCATGATGAGCAACACCTCGTTCTGGCGCGCGAGCGCCGCATGGATGATCGGGCTGGCGGTGGTGTTCGGCGTGCTGCCGCTTGTCACGTCGAGCTACCAGATGAGCGTGGCGACGGAGATCCTGATCTTCGCGCTGTTGGCGATGTCGATCGACCTGCTCGCGGGCTTTGCCGGCCGCACCTCGCTCGGCCACGGCGCGATCTTCGGCGTCGCCACCTATGTGGTGATCTACTGGACCTCGACGCTCGGCGGCTCGCCGTGGCTCGCGCTCGCGCTCGGCATCGTCGCGGCGACGCTCACCGCCGCCGTGTTCGGCCTGTTCGCGGTGCGCGCCGGCGGCGTCTATTTCCTGCTGATCACGCTCGCGCTCGGCATGATCGTGTGGGGCGTCTGTCTGCGCTGGACCAGCGTCACCGGCGGCGAGAACGGCCTGCGCGGCGTCGGCCGTCCCGCGATCGTCGCCGATCCCACGATGTTCTACTATGCGACGCTGGCGACGGTGTTGGTGTTCACCTTCGTGATCTGGCGCTTCGCCAATTCGCCGTTCGGCCTGTCGCTGCGCGGCATCCGCGACAGCGAGAGCCGCATGCGCAGCCTCGGCTATGCCACCGCCACACATATGCTGATCGCCTTCACCTTCACCGGCTTCATCGCCGGCGTCGCCGGCGCGCTCTACGCGCTGTTCAACAATTTCGTCAGCCCTTCGACAGTGCAGCTCTCGCAGTCGGTCGAGGGCCTGCTGATGGCGATCATCGGCGGCGTCGGAACGCTGTTCGGCGCCTTCATCGGCTCGGCGGCGATCATCCTGCTCGAGAATTTCGTCAGCGAATACACGGCGCGCTGGCCGATGATCCTCGGCTTCATGTTCATCGGCACCATGATTTTCGCGCCGCAAGGCATTCTCGGCGCGCTGCGCGAGCTGTTCCGCCGGCGCCGGTCCTAAAACACAACAGGAGGAGACAATATGAACCGCAGGGAATTTCTTCAGAGCACCAGCCTCGCTCTTGCCAGCGTCGGCGCCGGCACGCTGCCCGCCGGCTTTGCCGCTGCACAGGCCGCGCCGATCCGCATCGGTCTGATGGCGCCGCTCTCCGGCGTGGTCGCCGCCGGCGGTCGCGAGATCGTCGAAGGCTTCAACATGTACTGGGAGGAGAAGAACAACACCGTCGCCGGCCGCAAGGTCGAGGTCGTGGTCGAGGACGACGCCGGCAACCCCGACACGGCGCTGCAGAAAGCGCGGCGGCTGGTCGAGCAGACCAAGGTCGATTTCCTGTTCGGCAACCTGCTCGCCAATACCGGGCTTGCGGTCGCCAACTACGTCAAGGGCAACGGCGTGCCCTATTTCATCCCGGTGATCGCCGCCGACGACCTGACGCAGCGCCAGCGCGTGCGCAACGTGATCCGGCTCGCCGGCTATACCGCGAGCCAGATGCCGCGGCCGCTCGCCGACTGGGCGCTCAAGCAGGGCTACAAGCGCATCGCCACCATCGCGCAGGACTACAGCTTCGGCCACGAGCAGTGCGCCGGCTTCGCGCAGGTGTTCACCGAGGGCGGCGGCACCATCGCCGGCCAGCTGTGGAATCCGCTGAACACCGCCGACTTCAGTCCCTATATCGGCCAGCTCGCCAACATGAATGTCGATGCCGTGTTCGCCATGGAGCTCGGCGCCGACGCCTCGCGCTTCATGAAGCAGTACGCGGATTTCGGCCTCAAGGGCAAGATCGCGCTGCTTGGCGCGCAGAACTTCACCGACCAGTCGGTGATCCGCACCTCGGGCGAGGAATGCGAGGGCATCGTGTCCTCGGCGCATTTCGCGGAAGGCTCGGACAATCCCGAGACGCAGAAATTCGTCAAGGCCTACACCGCCAAATACGGCAAGATGCCGTCGCTCTACGGCTTCTCGCACTATTCCGGCGCGCTGTGGATCGGCCAGGTGATCGAGAAGCTCAACGGCAATATCGCCAATCGCGACGCCTTCATCGATGCGGTGCTCAAGAGCGAGCTGTCCAACTCGCCGCTCGGCCGTCCGGTGCGCTTCGACAATTACGGTAACCCGGTCTACGACGTCTTCATCCGCAAGGTGGTGAAGAACGCCGAGGGCAAGTACTGGAACGTGCCGATCGAGACCTATCCCAACGTGTCGCAGTTCTGGAAATACGATCCGGAGACCTATCTCAAGTCGCCGCCGTTCTCGCGCGACTATCAGGGCATCAAGAAGTAGCGCCGAAGCGGAGGGCGGGCAACAGCCTGTCGCGCGCCCTCCCGCCCATCGATGGAACATCGTTCAGTGACCGAACCGGCTCTTGTCCTCGAGAATGTCGTCGTCGCCTTCGGCGCGCTGAAGGCGGTCGACAACGTGTCGATCACCGTGAAGAGCGGCGAGCGCCGCGCCATCATCGGACCCAACGGCGCCGGCAAGACCACACTGTTCAATGCCATCACCGGGGTCGAGCGCATCGCCGCCGGTCGCATCGCGTTCGAAGGCCGCAACGTCACCGCGATGCCGGTGCACCGCCGCGCCCAGCTCGGCATGAGCCGCACCTTCCAGATCACCAATCTGTTCCCCACCCTCACCGTTGCCGACAACATGCAGCTCGCGCTGCGCGGCACCGCCTCCAGCAAGTTCTCGTTGTTCGGCTCGACGCGGCTCACCGACAGCGACAGCGCCCGCGTGACGCAGGCGCTGTCGATCTCGCGGCTCGGCGCGCGCGCGGATGTCGCGGTGCACGAACTGTCCTATGGCGAGCAGCGCCAGCTCGAAATGGCGATGGCGCTGGTCGCCAAACCCCGCCTGCTGCTGCTCGACGAGCCGGCCGCCGGCTTGTCGCCGTCCGAGCGCGTGATCGTCGCCGACATCATCCGCTCGCTGCCGCGCGACCTCACCATGGTGCTGATCGAGCACGATATGGAGCTCGCCCTCAAGCTGGTCGACTGGGTCACCTGCCTCAACAACGGCCAGATGCTGGCGGAAGGCTCGCCGCAGAGCATTAGCGCCGACCAGCGCGTCCAGGACGTTTATCTCGGAAAGGCCCGCGGCCATGCTTGAGGTCAGCGACCTGCACAGCTTCTACGGCGACGCCCATGTGCTGCACGGCGTGTCGCTGCATGTCGCGCCGGGCGAGATCGTGGCGCTGCTCGGCCGCAACGGCATGGGCAAGACCACCCTGATCCGCTCGATCATGCGGCTGTCGCGGCCGCAGGTGCGCCAGGGCTCGCTACGCTGGAAAGGCGAGGAGCTGATGCCGCTCGCCCCCCACGAGGTGGCGCAGCGCCGCATCGCGCTGGTGCCGCAGGGCCGGCGGCTGTTCGCCTCGCTCACCGTCACCGAGCATCTGACCATGCTCAAGTCCGCCAGCGTCAAGACCGGCTGGACCGTGGAGCGCGTGCTGACCATGTTCCCGCGGCTCGGCGAGCGCCGGAACCATCGCGGCAGCCAGCTTTCGGGCGGCGAGCGGCAGATGCTCGCGGTTGGCCGCGCGCTGATGCTCGACCCGGAGCTGATGCTGATGGACGAGCCGTCGGAGGGCCTGGCGCCGGTCATGGTGCAGCACCTCGAGACCATCATCGCCGATCTCGGCAAGACCGGGCTCGGCATCCTGCTGGTCGAGCAGAATTTCTACAGCGCGCTGGCGGTATCGAACCGGCTCTACGTGCTCGAGACCGGCAAGGTGATCTACGAAGCCGCGACCGAGAATGTGCGCCGGGACCAGAGCACGGTGATGCGCTTCCTCGGCGTCCACTGACCGCCATGCCCGACATCTCCTCCCTCCCGGCTGCCGTCGACCTGCACAGCCACGTCATTCCGCCGGCCTTCATCGCGGATATCGGCAAGGTGGCGGCGCGCGTCGAGACCCGCGCCGGCGCGCCCTGGATCGTGCACGAGCAGGGCTATGCCTATCCGATGCTGCCGGAATTCAGCGACGTCGGTGCCAAGCTCGCGGCGATGGACCGCAAGGGCATCGGCGTGTCGGTGCTGTCGCCGGCGCCGCCGACCTTCACCTATTGGGCCGAGCGCGACCTCGCCGGCGCGGTGACGCGCGCGGTCAATGACGGCGTCGCGGCCATGATCGCGGCGCGGCCCGACCGGCTGCGCGGCATCGGCATCCTGCCGATGCAGCATCCCGAGGATGCGGTTGCCGAGCTGGAACGCATCGTCGCCGAGCACGGCTTCCGCGGCGTCGAGATCGGCACCAGCATCGAAGGCGCGAGGCTGTCGGAACCGCGTTTCCGGCCGGTGCTGCGGCGCGCCGCCGCGCTCGGCGTGTTCGTGTTCGCGCATCCCTATTACATCGGCAATAAAAGCGGCTTCGAGGACTATTACCTCACCAACCTGATCGGCAATCCGCTGGAGACGGCGATGATGGTCGCCGACCTGATGTTCAGCGGCACGCTCGATGAGTTGCCGGAACTGAAGCTGGTGCTTGCTCACGGCGGCGGCTTCGCGCCGTACCAGATCGGCCGGCTGGTGCATGGCCACGCGGTGCGCAGCGAGACCCGCGCCAACACCGCGCGCTCGCCGCTCGAGCTGCTGCGCCGGCTCTACTTCGATACGATCGTGTTCGAGCCGCAGGCGCTGCGCTTCCTGGTCGATCTGGTCGGCGCCGACCACGTCGCGCTCGGCACCGATGCGCCGTTCGACATGGGCGACGAGACGCCGCTCGATACCCTTGCCGCCGCAGACCTCGGCGCGGCGCGGCAGCAGCAGGTCGCGGCGCGCACGGCGCTCGCTTTGCTCGGCGAGCCCGCGCGCTGATCAACCGCGCGCGGCCTGCGCCAGCAAGCCGAACACATTGAACACCAGCGGCTTGCGCTCCAGATTGTAGGCGTCGGCCTCGCGCGCGGCGCGGTTGATTGCCTCGTGCGCCTGCGCGATGCGCGCGGCGCGCGGCGCGGTGCCGGCTTCACGGGACAATTGCTGCGACAGCCACTGATTAACGATGTCGACGAACACCGCGAGCGTCTTCGGCTCGCTGCCGCCGAGCGCATCGCCGAGCGCGTGCAAGGCGCGCGGATCGAGCGCCGGAAGGCCGGCGAGCAAGCTCATGACCTGCTGGCGCAGCGCCAGCGCCGTGTCGTCGAGCAGGTCGAGCGCGCGCGCGACGCTGCCGTCGGCAGCCGCCGCAGCCTCGCGGATCTTGGGATCGTCCGCATCGCGGCCGGCCGCGAGCGCTGTCGCGCACGCGACATCGTCCGCGTCGAGCGGCCGCAGCAGCAGCCGGCGCGTGCGCGAGCGGATGGTCGGCAGCACCCGGCCGGGCGCATGGCTGATGAGGAACAGCAGCGCGCGCGGCGGCGGCTCCTCGAGGATTTTCAGCAGCGCGTTCTCGCCTTCCTTCTGCAACTCGTCGACGGAATCGACGATCGCGATGCGCCAGCCGCCTGCCCCCGCGGTCGAGCCGAAGAACGACACCGTGCGCCGCACCTGCTCGATGCGGATCGTGGTGTTGAGCTTGCCCTTGTCGTTGAGCACACGTTCCAGCGCCAGCAGGTCGCCGTGCGCCTCGCCGGCGATGCGCCGCGCCGCCGGATCGTCCTCGGCCACCGCGAGCGAGGTGGCGGCCTGCACCTCCGCTGCCGCCGGATCGGGATGCGCCAGCACGAAGCGCGCGGCGCGGTAGGCAAGCGTGGCCTTGCCGATGCCGGGCGGTCCGCCGATCAGCCAGGCGTGCGCGATGCGGCCGCTCTGATAGGCGGAAAGGATCGCGCGCTCGGCCTCGGCGTGGCCGAACAGCGCCATGGTGGCGCGCGGATGCGCCAGCAGGGTGTCGTCCTCGCTCATGATGCGGCCGCCGCGACCGCGGCGTGCGGCAGCAATCGCTCCGCAACAGCACGCCAGATGGCCTCGTCCACGGCTTCCGGCGGCGCGCCGGCGTCGATCACGACGCAGCGGTCCGGCTCCTGCTGCGCGATCGCGAGGAACGCCTGCCGCAGCGCTTGATGAAAGGCGAGATCCTCGGCCTCGAACCGATCGGCCGCGCCGCCGCCGCGGCGCGCCGCCGCGCGCGCGAGCCCGGTCTCGGCCGGCACGTCGAGGATCAGCGTCAGGTCCGGCATGTCATCGCCGATGGTGATGCGTTCGAGCGCGTGGACCAGCCGCGCATCGACGCGGCCGAGCACGCCCTGATAAACCCGCGTCGAATCCAGGAAGCGATCGCTGATCACCCAGGTGCCGGCGGCGAGCGCCGGCCGGATGGTGACGCGCAGGTGATCGTCGCGCGCCCCCGCGAACAGCAGCGTTTCGATCTCGGCGCCGAGCGGCGCCGCCGCGCCCGACAGCAGCACGTGGCGGATGATCTCGGCGCCCGGCGAGCCGCCCGGCTCCCGCGTCAGCACCACCGGAATATCGCGCGCGCGCAGCCGCTCGGCGAGCGCCGCCGCCCGGCTCGACTTGCCACTGCCCTCGCCGCCCTCGAAGGTGATGAAGCGCCCGCGCATGCGCCGTTATAGCCGCTGCGCGCCGGCGCGGAACAGGCCGACCACGAACTCGGCCGCGGCGTCGAAGGCGCGTTGCGACATGCTGCCCCGCGCCACGTCGTCGGCGGCCTGCAACGGTACTTCCAGCGCGAGATTGCCGTCGCGCCAGATCTTCAGCGTGCCGATCGGCTGCCCCTTGCGCACCGGCGCCGGCACCGGGCCGGTATAGACGATGCGGGCGACGAGCTTCTCGTTGCCGGATTTCGGCACCATGATGCGCACCACGTCGGGGCTCGTCAGCGCCACCGTGCCCCTGGCGCCGCCGAACAGCTTGGCCTCGCCGACGGTCTGGCCCTCGGCGAACAACAGGCGCGCCTCGAAATTGCGGAAGCCCCATTCCAGGAGCTTGCGGCCCTCCTCGGCACGTTCCTTGGCGCTCGGCAGGCCGGTGACCACGGCGATCAGCCGGATGCCGTTCTGCACCGCGGAGCCGACCAGGTTGTAGCCGGCCTCCTTGGTGTAGCCGGTCTTGAGACCGTCGGCGCCGATATTCATCGCCAGGAGCGGGTTGCGGTTCTGCTGGCGGATCTTGTTCCAGGTGAACTCGCGCTCTCCGTAAATTTGATAGAATTCCGGATAGGTGCGGATGATGTGCCGCGCCAGCAGCGCCAGTTCGCGCGCCGTCACCTTGGTCTGCGGGTCCGGCAGGCCGTTGGAGTTGGTGAACACCGAGCGCGTCAGGCCGAGCGCGCGGGCGCGCTTGGTCATCATCTCGGCAAAGGCCGCCTCGTTGCCGGCGATGCCCTCGGCGAGGATGATGCAGGCGTCGTTGGCGGACTGGATGATGACGGCGCGCAGCAGGTCCTCGACCGGGATGCGGCTGTGCAGCACCGCGAACATGGTCGAGCCGCCGGAGGGCGCGCCGCCGCGGCGCCAGGCGTTCTCGCTGGTCCAGAACTCGTCGGTGAGCTTGACGCGGCCCTGCTTGACCTCGTTGAAGACCACTTCCGCGGTCATCAGCTTGGCGAGGCTCGCCGGGAACACCAGGTCGTCGGCGCCGCGCTCGAACAGCACGCTGCCGCTTTCCGCCTCGACCAGGATGGCGTGCGGCGCGCTGACCGCCGGCTCGTCCTTCTTCGGCGCGCCGGCGGGTGTCGCCACCTGCGCCGGCAGGCCGGCAATGATGAAGGCCAGGGCCGCGGCTGCGGCCATTCGGAACGCCGATGTCACGGTCGCGCGCGCCTCCCCGCATATGCGCCTGTCGCAAAACCGGCGGAGAGCCGGTTCCGGCGCGGTCTCTGGCGCGAGAATGCGGCTTTTAGTAGAGGCCGCGGCCGCTCATCAAGCCCGCCCCGCCATCATAGCGCGGTGCGGCATAAGCGGAAACCGGGGCTGGCAGGGTGCCGAGCGAACGCGGCGCGAGATCGGCCGGGGTCGGTGGCGGCGGCTCGAGCCGGGCGCTGCGGACGGCGCCGCTCGGCATCGCCACGGCGCCGCCATGCGACGGACGTTCGTCCTCGGCCGCGAGCACATAGCGGTTGCCGGCATGCACCGCGTCGCGGCGGGGCGGCGACGGCGCTTGCGCGATCGGGGTCGAATCGAGCAGTTCAGGCGCGAACGCCGGATCGGCGGAGGCGACCACGGCGTGCCGACGCTGCGGCTCCGGGTCCGGCTTCACAGCGGCGATCGCGGTCGGCCGCTGGTCGAGCGGTCGGCCGTTCTCGCGCAGTGTGGCGGCAAGCTTGGTGTCGTCGGAGCCGGACAGCGGCGCCTTGCCGACATATTCGACCCGCACCTTGGCGAGGCCGTGGCCGTGGAAATCCAGCAGCTTGGCGGCGCGCACCGACAGATCGATGATGCGGTCATGGGCATAGGGCCCGCGGTCGTTGACCCGCACGATCAGCGAGCGGCGGTTCTTCAGGTTGGTGACGCGCACATAGCTCGGGATCGGCAGCGTCGGATGCGCGGCACTGATCGACGTCATGTCGAAGATCTCGCCGTTCGCGGTGCGGCGGCCATGGAAGTCGTCGCCGTACCAGGAGGCGATGCCCTCGGCGCGGTATTTGGTGTTTTCCTCGGGGACGTAGACGCGGCCGGCGACGACATAGGGCTTGCCGACCCGGTAGGTGCCGCCGCCCTTCGGCACCGGCTCGCCCGGCCCGACCACCCGCTCGCTGGCCGAGACGCCGTATTTGGGATCGAAGCGGCTGTTGGTCTTGCCGCAATTGGCCAGGGCCAGGCACAGCAGAGCCGCCGCGCCGACCGGGAGGATCCGCATCGTCAAGCCTTGCTGGTCGGAAAGTGCCAAGCCCCTGCCCCCCATACCGCGTCCCTGTCGCACCGGCCATTACCTTACCGTGGCCGATTCGACACGGGAATGCTTGCCTTGAAACCTTGGTAAATTTTAAGTTGCATTTGAAGAACCGCGGCCTTCCCCGCCGGATCAGGGGCCGGACCGGGATGCGGCCGCGCTCTGCGCTGCGGCCCGCTCCCTGTGATGCCGTCTCGTCGCGCCTTTGCCGACCTTGCGACGACGACCGCTTTGCCGCGATTGTCGAAAGAACGCGCTTGCGGCTAACGTGTCGCGTGCTGCCGCCTCCAAGGAAACGCTATGCCGCCGCTCTCCGACATCCTGCCGCCCGAGATGCGCAACCTGCGCACCCGCCTGCTGTTCATCTTCGAGCTTGCGGTCGCGCCGGCGAGCATCATCGGCAAGACGCCGGGGGTCGATCGGCGGGTGGGCGAGATCACCGGTGGCCGCTTCGAGGGTGAGCGGCTGCGCGGCACGGTGCTGCCGGGCGGCAGCGACTGGCAGTCGGTGCGCGCCGATGGCGCTTGGATGCTCGATGTGCGCTGCGTGCTCAAGACCGACGATAACGCGCTGATCGGCATGACCTATCGCGGTATCCGGCGCGGCCCGCAGGAGGTGCTGGACCGCATCGCCAAGGGCGAGATCGTCAGCCCGGACTCCTATTACATGCGCGCGACGCCCTATTTCGAGACCGCCGCGAAACAATACGATTTCCTGAATGGCCTGGTCGGCATCGCCTATGGCCACCGGCTCGCAAGCGGGCCGATCTACAGCGTCTTCGAGGTGCTCTGATCGGTCTGACGCCGGACCGCTTGCCGCCCCTTCCGACCTTTACGGGACCTATCGCTTCATGCGACACATCGCCGGCCATACGGGTCCAAACGGGGTCCATGAGAAGGTCGCCGGCGGACGGCTCGGCTGTCTGTCGGGCGGAACGGCCGGCAAATTCGGTTCCGCCCTTGTGCGGCGTCCGCCGGGCGATCGATCCCGGTTCAACGGAAGGGTGGCCGAGTGGTTTAAGGCAGCGGTCTTGAAAACCGCCGTGCCCGCAAGGGCACCGTGAGTTCGAATCTCACCCCTTCCGCCACTGACTTGTCTTTCCATATCCTTCCACGTCTATCAGCGTCTTAAAAGTCCCTGCGATTTGGGGCTTTCTTGTCTTTTGGGGTATAGTGCTGTCCTCCGATGCGGACCCAAATCGTCGCTCCAGACGTGGGGTTGCTCGTGGAGTTAGGAGGACACTTTGGCCGGTTTGGAAAAGCTCACGGCGCTGCAAATCAAGAAGGCGAAACAGGGCGACAAGCTGACCGATGGCGGCGGCTTGCGCCTGGACGTCGACCACAAGGGCAACCGCTCTTGGGTGTTCCGATTCACGTCGCCCGCGACCGGCAAGGAACGCTGGATGGGGCTCGGCTCCGCCGATGACGTGACGCTGCAGAAAGCCCGCGCCGCCGCCCAAGAGGCGCGCGAGCTCGTGCGCAACGGTGTTGACCCGATCGAGCGGCGCAAGGAACAGCGCGCGACGGCCAAGGTCGAAGCGTCTCGATCCGTGACATTCAAGGCTTACGCGGAAGGCTTCATCGCGGGACGCGAGGCGGGATGGAAGAACGACAAGCACAGGCAGCAATGGCGCAACAGCCTCCGCACCTATGTTTACCCGTCCGCTGGCCATCTGCCGGTCGCGGATATCGACACGACCGCGGTCAAGTCGGTTCTGGCGCCAATTTGGGAGTCGAAGCCTGAAACCGCCAATCGCATCCGCGGGCGCATCGAAGCGATCTTGAACGCGGCCAAGGCCGAAGGACTCCGCTCAGGCGATAACCCCGCGATCTGGCGCGGCCACCTCGACCAAATCTTACCGAAGCAGTCGCGGAAGAAACGCATCGTGCATCATGCCGCCCTGCCCTATGAGCGGCTTCCCGCGTTCATGTCATCGCTTGGCGCCGACACGTCGATCGGTGCCGCGTTGCTCCGCTTCATCATCCTGACGGCGGCGCGGTACGGCGAAGCGGCCCGCGCCGACTGGTCCGAAATCGATCGGGCTCGCAAGCTCTGGATCATTCCGGCCTCGCGCATGAAGGCGGGCATTCCTCACAATGTCCCCCTGTCTGCCCCGGCCTTGGCCGTCCTCGACACTCTGGAAGGCGAAACGGGCTTGATCTTCCCAAGCCTGCGCACCGGCCGCCCCATAAGCGATGTGGCGCTCGCCAAGTGCATCCAACGCCACACCGACCAGCCGGCCACGACGCACGGTTTCCGCTCGACGTTCCGTGATTGGGCCGGCGACTGCACGCCCTACCCGCGCGAGGTTGCGGAAGCGGCACTAGCGCATGTGATCGGGGACGAAACCGAAGCGGCCTATCGCCGTGGAGATGCATTGGAAAAACGCCGCGACTTGATGACGGCATGGAGCAAGTTCTGTCTAAGCGAACCCGTAAAAGTCCCCCAATGTTGACGGCCGGGCCATTTTCGGATAGTATGAAGCACATTTAGAAATCCGCCCCGCGCGGGTTTCTATCCGCCGAGGTGCCTTTGCGAGGATATCGCGACGGCGCCTTTTTTCTTGCCCTGCCTCGACATTGAATTGTCGCGGCGGGGATTTTTCGTATCGGAGAGAAACATGAAATCCCAGAGCATTGACGAGTGGTGCAAATCGCACGGCCTTTCCCGCTCGTTCTTCTATGCGTTGCAGGCTCGCGGTGAAGCGCCGCGGACGTTCAAGGTCGGCCGTTGCACGCGCATCAGCGAAGCCGCCAACAACGAGTGGATTTTGGAGCGTGAAGCTGCGTCGCGCGAGGTCGCGGCATGAAAATAACGTCGCTTCGACTCGTCACCAATCCGCGACGTTGGGAATGCGGCGACACGCTGCTCGCGTTCTTCAACGTTAATGTGGCCGGCGTTCAGATGCGCGACTGTATGCTCATCCGTGGCGGACGCACTGGCGAATTGATCGCACAGCCGCCGCGAGGCGAAACGGCGCGTGGTGAGCGCGCCGTCCGTTTCGTCGATCCGCAAACGCGCAAAGCCATAAGCGAAGCCGCGGTCCAAGCATTTTTGGATCTCGGCGGAGATGTGGAAGCCGCCTAAACGAAAACCGCCCGGCGAATGGACTTCACCGAGCGGCTTATCGGAATAGATGTGACAATCATTCGATAACGCAACTCGCATCGAAGTTCAAGAAAAATCGTCGGGCTCCATCAAACTTGGAGTCCAAAATGACACCTACAATCGAATTCATCTTTCAAACTAGCGACCCGATCAATCCCGAAGATCGGGATCAAGTCGATGCAGCGGAAGCGCGCGAGAAGATCGCAAGAGCGCGAGCGGCTGACTTCGCCGCGCCGAACCCAGAAATTGCAGAGGCAATGGAGTTTGCCCGCTGGCATTCCGTGAACGCCGACCGCCGTCACTTCAATTGGTCGGCACTCGCCTATGATCTGAGACGCCGCTACGGCGACGATGGGCGCGCGTTGTTCGACGCTGGCTTGGAAGACTATCCCGCGCCGGGCCGCGCGACCTATCGAGACGAGACGTGGGAAAACGCTCTCCGTCGCCCCGATGGCGAGAAGCCGCACCGATATCACCCTGCGCCCCGACCGCACTATTGCGACGAGTCCTTGGTCACGCGAATGCGAGCGTGGCGGAAAGATCAGGAAGTCGCGAAACGAGTCGACCGCATTAAAGCGGCTGCGCTCGCGCAGGCTCAATTCGCCGAAGATGTAAAATCAGGAAAAATCCCGGTGCCGATGCAGAACCCACAAGTCCCTACTACGCCGGCCCCGATCGTAAAGTCCGCTGCCGATCTGCAACATAAGATGTTCGCGCCGGTTCAATACGTGGTCCCCGGGTACATTGCCGAGGGCTGCACGATCCTGGCAGGCAAGCCGAAAGTCGGCAAATCGTGGATCATGCTCGATGTGGGCTTGGCCGTTGCCTCCGGCGGCCAAACGCTCGGCACCACGGCACAGCAAGGCGACGTTCTTTGCCTCATGCTTGAAGATAACGAGCGGCGCCTAAAGGATCGCATCAAGAAGATCGTCGGCCCGTTTGCAGCGTGGCCGCAGCGATTCACATTTGCGACCGAATGGCCACGTTCCGACGAAGGGCTCGCCGCAATCCGCGCTTGGCTGAAAACCGCACAGGCCCCTCGCCTCATCGTGGTCGACGTGCTCGCAAGGTTTAGGGCTCCGGTCGGCTCACAGAACGCATACGAAGCCGACTATGCCGCCATTGCGGGTTTGCAAGCCATCGCAAGCGAGTACCGGATTGCGGTCGTGGTCATTCATCACTTGCGCAAGTCCGCGGCCGACTCGGACCCGTTCGACAAGGTTAGCGGAACGCTTGGCCTGTCGGGCGCCGCCGACTCCGTTTTGATCCTCGATCGTGATGGACAAGGAACGACTCTCTATGGCCGTGGTCGCGATATCGAGGAAATCGAGACCGCGGTGGAATTCGACCGCGCAACGTGCCGCTGGCGTGTGCTGGGGGCTGCGCCAGATGTTCGGCGCTCTGATGAACGGAAGCAGATAATCGACGCGCTCAAGGAAGCCGGCGGCTCGATGACCCGCTCCGAAATCATCGCGGCCACAGGAATGCAGCCGAACGCTGCTGACCAATTGCTCTACAAGATGGGGCGAGCCGGCGAAGTGCGGAAAGTCGGGCGCGGCGTCTACCATGTAGTGACCGGGCCTAGTCAACGGATAATTCCACCGCCGCCCTGCTAGCGTATCCCTATTACCCCGGTAAACTCGATAAGAAGGTAAGAAACGTTAGCCATGGGCGACCGCTCTTATCTTCTTATCCTTCTTACTGGGGGGATATAAGGAAGCGTCTTCCAGAAACGAAAGCCAGAACAGAGTGGGGAGTGAAATGGGACGTATCTATGCAGGCACGATTGACCGCGATCGCCTTGAAATCGGAGCAAAGGTGAGACTCGAGCACGGTCTCATGAAGAACGACAGCGGACAGCGACTCGTCAACCCTGGCGATTGGTTTTGGTTTTTTAAAGGACCGAAGGGGAATGAAATTCTAGTTCGCGTGACCGCGACAGATATGAGCGAGGGTAAACGTCTCACGTTTTTTGGAGATGAAGGCGCATTTGAGATTGTTTTTGATGAGGGCGATGAAGGAGTGGTCGCAGCGCGTAAACCACGTTGACAGTATCGAAATTCCGAAACTGTCAACAAATCAGTTCACCTAGTGATGATAATACGGCATAGCCGGCTTACCGCAAGAGAGAGGTGGGTCCGCTTTCCGAGACAGTTTGGCGGCTTGGCTAAGGTGGATTCTGGGTTTGGTCACGCCGCCAGTTTCTCCGTCGGTGTCGCGATAGCATAGACCTCGTCAGGCGTCCTGCCGCCGAA
>Ga0180222_1001114_pt1 | contig 31126 bp, 34 predicted proteins | sample eDN5th37CKraftOP_FD_151336 | JGI IMG/M metagenome (GOLD analysis project Ga0180222, IMG submission 151336) | Enriched Organic Plus compost microbial communities from Emeryville, California, USA - eDNA 5th pass 37_C Kraft OP (version 2) (version 2) ...
TGGAAATCCTGCTTCAGCCGCGTCCTCTACAAGGGCCGAAACGCCATCGAGCGCATGTTCTGTCGCCTCAAGGACTGCCGCCGCATCGCTACCCGATATGACCGCCGCGCCGATGTCTTCCTCGGCAGCATCCACCTCGCCGCCGCCATCACATGGTGGTTATGAGTCCCGGCCCTAGACCGGCCGCGCATCCGAGACGCTTCGGAAGGATTGGAGACGACCGCCATGGGCCAACGCCCACAACCGGGACGACAAGCATGATCGACGCGCTGGCGGCCCGCATCGCCGCGATCGACTGGCAGGCGGTGGCCGCCGATCTCGATGCGCGGGGATGGGCGCGGCTGGAACGGCTGCTCGATCCGGCCGCGTGCGATGCGGCGGCGGCGCTTTATGATCGCGGCGAAGGCTTCCGCAGCCATGTCGTGATGGCACGCCACGGCTATGGCCGGGGCGAATATCGCTATTTCGCCTATCCGCTGCCGCCGCTCGTCGCTGCGCTGCGCGAGGGACTCTATCCCGGCCTCGCACCGATCGCGAACCGCTGGCAGCTACGGATGGGAACGGAGGCGCGCTTTCCCGCTTCCCACGCCGACTTCCTCGCACGCTGCCACGCCGACGGGCAGATTCGTCCGACGCCGCTCCTCCTCGATTACCGGGCGGGCGACTATAATTGCCTGCATCAGGACCTCTATGGCGCGCATGTCTTCCCGCTCCAGGCGGCGATCCTGCTCTCCGCGCCGGGAAGCGACTTCACCGGCGGTGAATTCGTGCTGACCGAGCAGCGCCCGCGCATGCAGTCGCGCGTCGAGGTGGTCCCGCTCGACAGGGGCGATGCGGTGCTGTTCGCGGTGAACGGCCGTCCGGTGAAGGGCGCGCGCGGCGACTATCGCGTCGCGATGCGCCACGGCGTCAGCACGCTGCGCGCGGGGCGCCGGCGGACGCTCGGGATCATCTTCCACGATGCGGCCTGATGTCCCGTCCACACATCCTCTTGTAAAGCCGCGCGGAACCGCCTAGCTGGCGTCCTACATCAAGAGTTGGGCCATGGGCCCGACGCCAACCTGCTTCCCGAGCAAGGTGGCGCTCCCCGCGCGGGGAGGATGTGGCCGGACCGGCAACCAAACGGGTTCTCGCCACGGATCGGCCCTGTCCCGCAGCGCGGAACCGTGACGATCCATGCCTATCAAGATTCCCGACAATCTGCCCGCCCGCTCCGTCCTCGAGGCGGAGGGCGTGATGGTGATGCAGGAGGCCCATGCGATCCGGCAGGATATCCGGCCGATGCGGATCGCGCTGCTCAACCTGATGCCCAACAAGGTGAAGACCGAGACGCAGTTCGCCCGGCTGCTCGGCGCCTCGCCGCTGCAGGTCGAGCTCACGCTGGTCAAGATGACCAATCATGTGCCGCGCAACACCTCGATCGATCACATCATCTCCTTCTACCGCAACTGGGAGGACATCCGGTCGGAGAAGTTCGACGGCTTCATCGTGACCGGCGCGCCCGTCGAGACGCTGCCGTTCGAAGCGGTGACCTATTGGGACGAGCTCAGGCGCATCTTCGATTGGACGCAGACGCATGTCCACGGCACCTTCACCATCTGCTGGGGCGCGCAGGCCGCCGCGCACCATTTCCACGGCATGCCCAAATATGCGCTGCCGCAGAAGATGTTCGGCGTCTACAGCCACCGCAACCTCGCGCCCTCCTCGCCCTATCTGCGCGGCTTCTCGGACGATTTCGCCATCCCCGTCTCGCGCTGGACGGAGATGCGGCGGGAGGACATTCCGCAAGACAGCGGCATGACGGTGCTGATGGATTCGGACGAGGCGGGCCTCTGCCTGATCGAGGACCCCGCGCACCGGGCGCTCCACATGTTCAACCATATCGAATATGACACGGGCTCGCTCAGCGACGAATATTTCCGCGACCGGGCGAGCGGCAAGCCGATCGCTCCGCCGCACGATTATTTCCCCGGCGACGATCCCGAACGCCCGCCGCTCAACCGCTGGCGCAGCCACGCCCATCTCCTGTTCGGCAACTGGATCAACCAGATCTACCAGACGACGCCGTTCGAGGTGGACGCGATCGGACGATAGCTCGCGGCACCGGCCCTGCCCGACGGCCGCACATCTGATATAGGCCGGATCAGCCCAACGGAGGAATGCCCATGGCGCAGCATCCCGCGATCGTCCACGACAAGGTCGCCGTCATCACCGGCGCGGCGAGCGGCATCGGCCTCGCCGCCGCGCATCGGCTCGCCGACAAGGGCATGCGCATCGTGATGGCCGATATCGCGGAGCAGGCGCTGGCCGAGTCGGCGAAGGCGCTGGCCGCCGGCGGCGCCACCATCCGCACCGTGACGGCGGATGTCAGCGTTCGCGAGGATGTGGCGCGGGTGAAGGCCGAGGCGGATGCGCTCGGCCCGGTCTCGCTGGTGATGAACAATGCCGCGCGCGAGGGCGGCGACGGCGTGCTGGCCGCCCTGGATCGCTGGCAGGCAACGCTCGGCGTCAACTTCTGGGGCGTGCTCCACGGCGTCCAGCTCTTCGCGCCGGACATGATCGCGGCCGACTGGCCCTGCGCGATCGTCAACACCGGCTCCAAGCAGGGCATCACCCTGCCGCCCGGCGACACCGCCTATAATGTCAGCAAGGCGGCGGTGAAGGCACTCACCGAATCGCTCGCGCACGATCTGCTGAAGACGGAGGGCCGCGTGACCGCGCATCTGCTGATCCCCGGCTACACCTATACCGGCTTCAGCCGCGCGCGAGGCATCACCGAGAAACCTGCCGGCGCCTGGACCGCCGAGCAGGTCGTCGATTTCCTGCTCCCCGCGCTCGCCCGCGGCGACTTCTACATCCTCTGCCCGGACAATGACGTGCCTCGTGCCGTCGACGAGAAGCGCATCGCCTGGGCGGCCCAGGACATCATCGCCAACCGCCCCGCCCTCTCGCGCTGGCATCCCGACTATGCCGCGGCCTTCGCGGATTATATGAAAGGCTGAGGCTAGGAATCATTGGCCCCTCCGCTGAAGGGGAGGGCTGTTTCTGCTACTCTCCTATCATCCCCGAATGATCGGATGCCGCAGCCGCAGGTCGTCCGCCACACGCTCCACCTCAGCGATCTCGCGCGCGCGGCCGGAGGGTGTGATCGCCCAGTTGCAATGCGGGTGCGTCTCGACGTTGTAGATCTTCACCTCGCCCATCACCAGCCGCCACCCGCGCGCCGTCCCGCCGACCTGGCGGACGAGGGTACGGACGAAGAGGTCGCGGAGATCGGCTGCGGTCATGCCCCGGCCGTTAGCAGGATGTTTTGCGTTGCGCGCGGGATTCGTTGAGCGCTGCGCCGTCTGCGGTGACCAGACTGCGCAGCGCAAGCCCCGCTTCGACCGCCGCGCGTTCCCAGCGCCGCGACAGGCCCGATACGGAAAAGGCGCCATGGATGAGCGTTGGATATTCGGTATGGACGAGGGGCGTGCCAGTGCGACGAAGCTGTTCCGCAAAGGCAGCGGCATCGGCACGGATCGGATCCAGCGCGCGTCCCGATACCAGCACGGTGGGCGGCATCGCGGTGAGATCGAACGACAGGATCGGCGGATAGCCGTCGGTGCCGAGATGCCCGCGGATCGATCCGGCCGCGACGCGCCCCACCGCACGCGCCGGGTGAAACGCCGGCTTCGACCACTGGCCCGGCTCCATCTGCAGGAACGGATAGAGCAGCAACTGCGCGACGACCGGCCGACGCGCGCCGTTCAAGACCGCACAACAGCGCGCGGCGAGATAGGCGCCCGCGGAATCACCGGCGACCGCGATGCTGGCAGAGTTGCCGCCCAGCGCCGCGGGCTCCGCCAACGCCCAGCGGCACGCAGCGAGCGCGTCGTCGAGTTGCGCGGGCGCGGGATGCTCGGGCGCCAGGCGATAGTCGACCGAGACGAAGCGCAGGCCGGACGCCATAGCAAGCTGCCGGCAGAGACTGTCATGCGTGTCGAGATCACAGCTCACATAGCCGCCGCCGTGGAAGAATAGCACCGGCGGATAGGCCTCGCTGCCCAAGGGCTGGTACAATCGCGCCAGCCGCCCACCCGCATCCAATGTAGTAACGGCGATGTCCGGCAAACGGCCGCCGAATGCCACCCCGAGCGAGCGCGTCGCTCGGCGCAGCAGACGGATCGCAAAGCCCACCATCGCGCGGTTCGAGGTCAGGCGGTTACGCGGACCGGCATCCCGTCGAAATGCGCGGCCGCGACCGCGTCGATCGGGCGCTCGATGCCGCGCGTCAGGGCAGTGGGCACATCCACGATGAAGCCGTGCGCCGCGAGGCCCTCGATCGCCCAGCGCACGCAAAAATCGGCAGCGACACCGACGACGGTCACATGATCGACGCCCCGCGCCTTGAGCGCGGCGAAGAAGGCCTCGCGCTCCTGCGGCGGCGCCGTCCCGTCACGGGCATTGCGGATCGCGACGTCAGGCTCCGCCCACATGTCGAACACCCCCTTCTCCAGCCGCCAGACCGGGATGGCCGCCGGCACGTCCGCAGGATCGACGACCAGCTCCCAGCCCGGCGTGTCCCGCGCGCAATGAAGCGGGAACCGCGCGCCCTCGGGCGAGCCGGCGTAGACAGTCGGATCATGCGTATCGAAGGTGAACAGCACGCCCTCCACCGTCCGCGGATCGAGCCCGGCCAGCCAGCTGCCGATTGGCCCGATCAGCGCCTGCGCGCCCGGGACCGGCAGGGCGCCGTCCGGCAGCACGAAATCACGCTGCATGTCCACGACGATCGCGAAACGGCGCATCGCAGCCTCCCGATTCCCGCCATAGCCGATATCCGGCCGCAATGCTCGCGCTTGCGGCGGGGGCAGGCCTTCGTCTTAGAAGCGGAGCTGGCCCTGCGGCAACGGGACGCACGGGGCCTGGACAAGGGAAATGCCGTCATGGCCCTGACCGATATCGCGACGCGCACCTATAACCATAACTGGCGGCTCGATCCGATCGTGCGCAGCCTGCTCGATACCGATTTCTACAAGCTGCTGATGCTGCAGATGATCCGGCATCTCTATCCGGATGTGGAGGCGACCTTCGCGATCATCAACCGCAGCAGGACGGTGCGCATCGCCGAGGTGATCGACGAGGGCGAATTGCGCGCCCAGCTCGATCATGCCCGCGCGGTGCGTTTTTCCAAGAAGGAGCTGATCTGGCTCGCCGGCAACAGCTTCTACGGCAAAGAGCAGATGTTCAGCCCGGATTTCATCGCCTGGCTCGCCGACTTCCGGCTCCCGGATTATGAGCTGCGCAAGGTCGACGGCCAATATGAGCTGCGCTTCCACGGTCCCTGGACGCATACCAGCATGTGGGAGATACCGGCGCTCGCGATCATCAACGAGCTGAGATCGCGCGCGGCGATGAAGGCGCGCGGCCGCTTCGCGCTCGACGTGCTCTATGCACGCGCCAAGGCCAAGCTGTGGGAGAAGGTGGAGCGCCTGCGCACTCTCCCGGATCTCGTCATCTCCGATTTCGGGACACGGCGGCGGCACGGCTTCCTGTGGCAGCGCTGGTGTGTCGATGCATTGAAGGAGGGGCTCGGCGATCGCTTCATCGGCACCTCCAACGTGCTCCTCGCGATGGACGCCGACCTCGAGGCGATCGGCACCAACGCGCATGAGCTGCCGATGGTGCTCGCCGCGCTGGCGCCCGACGACGCAGGCGTCGCCGCCGCGCCCTATCGCGTGCTGGAGGACTGGCGCGACCATTATGGCGGCAATCTGCTGATCGCCCTGCCCGACGCCTTCGGTACGACGAGTTTCCTCGCCCATGCGCCGGACTGGCTGGCGGACTGGACCGGCTTCCGTCCGGACAGCGCGCCGCCGATCGCGGCCGGCGAGCAGATCATCCGCTGGTGGCGGGAGAAAGGCCGCGATCCCAGGGAGAAACTGCTGATCTTCTCCGACGGGATGGATGTGGACACGATCGAGCAGACCTACCGCCATTTCCACGGGCGGGTGCGGATGAGCTTCGGCTGGGGCACCAACCTCACCAACGACTTCCGCGGCTGCGCGCCGTTCGAGACACGCGGCCTGGATCCGATCTCGCTGGTCTGCAAGGTGGTCGAGGCCGATGGCCGCCCGGCGGTGAAGCTCTCCGACAATCCCGCCAAGGCGACCGGCAAGCCGGAGGAGATCGCACGCTATCTGCGCATCTTCGGCAGCGAGGGAATGGTGGAGAGCGAGGTCACCGTGTGACGCACCCAGAAAGGAGGCCCGCATGCGCACCATCCAGGGAGATCTGCTGGCGCTCGCGCTGGCAGGGGCATTCGACGTGATCGTCCATGGCTGCAACTGCTACTGCGAGATGGGCAAGGGCATCGCACTGTCGATCAGACGACACTTCCCCGAAGCCTACGCCGCCGATTGCGCGACGCCGAAGGGGGATCCCGCCAAACTCGGCAGCTTCTCCTCCGCCACCATCGAACGGAACGGCCGCAGCCTCACCGTCGTCAACGCCTATACCCAATTCGATTGGCGGGGCCCGGGCGGGAAGGCCGATTACGATGCCATACGCGCGGTCATGCGGCGCATTGCGCGGGAATTCGCCGGGTGCCGGATCGGCTATCCGAAGATCGGTGCCGGGCTGGCCGGCGGTGATTGGACGGTGATCCGCGCCATCATCGAGGAAGAGCTGGCGGGGCTGGATCACATGCTCGTCGAATTCTCCGGCTGATTCCGGCGCCCCCCGCCGACGAAGCCCGGCAGGGATGGCGCGAGGCGGCCCGCCATGACATGGTTCGCCGGGAGAGACGGAGGGGCGCATGGCCGAAGAGGCGGGCAAGGAACGATCGCCGGGGATCAAGCTCCTGCTGGCGGCGCTGGTCGGCTTCGCGCTCGCGGCGCCGCTGCTGCTGGTCTATGCGCTCGTCTGGGATCGGCAGAGCCAATCGCAGACGGCGCAGGAGGCGATCAATGCCGGATGGGGCGGGCCGCAGCTTATCGCCGGGCCGCTGGTGGTCGTGCCCTTCCGCACCACCCAGACGCAGAGCGAGGAGGTCAACGGGCAGACCGTCTCGCGCACCGTCGAGGTCGAGAAACGGCTCTACATCGCACCGACGGAGAATCGCGTCGTCACACGCATCAGGCCGGAGGAGCGCCGCAAGTCGATCTATCGCAGCGTGCTCTACGACGCGGCGGTGATCGGCCGCGCCGTCTTCGCCCTGCCCGCCGATCTGCCGCGCTTCGGCGTCACCCGCGAGCAGCTGCTCTGGGATCGGGCGGAACTGCGCATGGGCACGTCGGACGCGCGGGGGCTGACCCGCGGCGGCCGGCTCGCCGCCAACGCCAGGGCGCTGGCCGTGCAGCCCGGCCGCGGGCCGGCCGCCACCGGCGGCCAAGGCTTCTTCGCCTTCCTGCCGTGGAGCGGCGAAGGCAGCCTGATCGTCGACTATGGCTTCGATCTGCGCGGCAGCGGCGCCCTGAGCCTCGTGCCCCGCGGCGGGCGGACACGCTGGGAGGTCGCATCGTCCTGGGCGAGCCCAAGCTTCGGCGGCGCCTTCCTGCCCGAGACGCGGACGGTCTCCGCTCGCGGCTTTTCCGCCGTCTATGGCGTGGACAAGCTCGCGCTCGGCCAGCCGCCGGTCGCGACGGAGGATTATGGCCCTCCAGCCTATGACGGCGGCGGGGGCGTGCCGGCCGTCGCCTCGCCGGACAGCGCCTCCGGCAGCGCGGCCGAAGCGGTCGGTGCACCGTCCCGTGCCGTCACCGTCGGCCTCGTGGAGCCGGTGAATCTGTACGCGAAGGTCAATCGCTCGGTGAAATACGGCTTCCTGTTCATCGGCTTCACCTTTCTCGCCTTCCTTCTGTTCGATATCATCGGCGGCGCGCGCGTGGCCGCCGCAGAATATCTCCTCGCCGGAGCGGCGCTGGTGCTGTTCTTCGTGCTGCTGCTCGCCTTTGCCGAGCTGATCGGCTTCGCCGCCGCCTATGTCCTGGCCGCCGGCGCGATCATCGCGCTGTTGTCCGCCTACAGCGCGGCCGTGCTGAAGAGCTGGCGGCGCGGCCGGTTCATCGGCGCGCTGCTCGTCGGCCTCTACGCGCTGCTGTTCGTGCTGCTCAACCTCGAGGCGTGGTCACTGCTCATCGGTTCCGTGCTGCTCTTCCTCGCCCTGGCCGGGGTGATGTACGCCACGCGCGACGTCGATTGGGGCAGCGTCCGGCGGCACGAGCCGAGCTGAGCCGCGCCTGCGGCGAGCTGCCGCCGCCCTCAGCGGCTGGGCAGGAGCGGGCGCGACACCGCCTCGGCGGGAGGTCCGCGATCGGTGTTCATCGTGAACAGCATATCGGCGAGCAGCGGCAGGCCGCAGAGCGCAACCCAGGCGAGCACGAGCGGCCGGCCGCGCAATAGCCCGCGGTGCCGGAGCCACAGCCCCAGCGCAACGAGCACGCCGACGAGCAGCCAGACGAGCATGCCGATCTCGAGAACGGTGTAGCCGACCATATTGGCGGACAACGCGTCGGGTGGCCGCCGGCGCCTCGGGATTCGGCAACCCAGATCAAGATCGGTGACGAATATCCTCCTCGGCCGCGCCGGATAGCGGCGGGGCGCCCCAATGCCCATGCCCATGCCGCGATTTGCCATTATGAGAGGAGAAGCGGGGGCCGATTCGCTGATCGCGAAGGGTCGCGCCGAACGCCGCGGCGAGAGAATGACCGCGCGCATGCCCCAGGGAGACGCTCAGCGATGACCCCCGATGCTGCGACCGTGATCGCGTACAGCGCGGGGCTGTTCACGTTCATCAGCCTCTTCTTCCTCTTCTCGACCCGCCGGGCCCAGGACGGCACGCGCATCTGGTACGGCCTGCCCTTCGTCTTCGCTGCGCTCGCCGGCGTCATGCTCGTCAGGCCGGAGGCGCTGCCGGGGCTGTGGGGCCTGCGGCTCGGCGCCTTCTTCGCGATGCTCGCCTATGGCGCCGGCTGGCAGGCGGCGCGAGCGATCAATCGTCGCCGGCCGCGGCCGCTCCTTGCGCTGGCGCCCTGTGCCGCGTGGCTGGCCTTTTCCGGTGCGTTCGTACACGCGCAGACGGGGACGCTCCACATCGTCTCGGGCACGATGCTGACGCTGCTCGCCGCCCTGTTCAACGGTCTCGCCGCGCGGGAATTCTGGCGCGGGCGCGACGCGCAGCTGCCGGCCGCGACGATGCTGTTGCGCATCTTCGCCGCCTATGCGGGCTTCGCGCTGCTGCGCAGCCTGCTCCAGGTCTGGCTGCCGGCGCCGCTCGGGGCCGCACCCACCGCGCTCTGGTCGGTGATCGTCTACAACGGAGCAATCGTGACGGAGGCGCTGCTCGTCGGCGCCTTCATGATCGCGCTGCTGCGCGAGCGGATCGCCGCCGATCATCATCGCCTCGCCTATCAGGACCCGCTCACCGGCGCCGGCAACCGACGCGCCTTCGAAGCGAGGATGCGCGTGCACGACGGCGCGGATCGCGGGCTGGCGCTGATCGTGTTCGACATCGATCGCTTCAAGGCGATCAACGACCGCCACGGCCATGGCCTGGGCGATCGCGTGATCGTCCGCGCGGCGGAGGTGGCGCGCGCGCTGGCGAACCCGAACGCGGTGTTCCGGCTCGGCGGCGAGGAATTCGCATGCCTGGTCGAAGGCGTGCGCGATGGCGAGGCGCTGGCATTGGCCGAACGGCTGCGGGCCGATTTCGAGCGCGAGGCCGGCCGGATCGATGCGATCGCGGTCGGCGCGACGATCAGCGTAGGGGTGGCGCTACGCCGGCGCAGCGACGAGGGGATGACGGCGCTGCTCCAGCGCGCCGATGCGGCGCTCTACGAGGCCAAGCGCGCCGGACGGAACCGCGTCGCCGCGGCCGATCGGCCGGTGATCGCCGAGCGGGAGGATTGAACCTTCCTTCCTCGCTTCATCGCAGGAAGGGCGCCTCGCCCAGCCCGTCGAAGATGAACTGGACCGCGAGCGCGGCGAGCAGGATCCCGGAGACGCGGCCGACGACATCCGCCCCCGTCTGCCCGAGACGCTGCACCAGCCGCTCCGAGCCCAGCATCGCGAGATAGGTGAGCAGCAGGCACAGGAGCAGCATCGAGAGCACGCCCGCTTCCTCGATCACGCCTTCGGTCCGACCCATCAGGAGGACGATGGCGGAGAGCGCGCCGGGGCCGGCGATCAGCGGGAAGGCGAGCGGAAAGACGGCGATGTCGCCCGGTTGCTTGGCCTCCTCCCTCTCGCCTTTGCTCAGCGAGGAGCCGCCCGGGCTGGAAAAGATGAGCGTGAGCGCCTGCAGGAAGAGCAGCACGCCGCCCGCCACGCGAAACGCGGGAAGCGAGATGTGGAGCAGGCCGAGCAGCATCGAGCCGCCCAGGGCGAAGAGGAAGAGCACACCGCCCGCGATCAGCACGGAGCGCAGGGCGAGGCTGCGGCGATCGGGCCTGTGGATCCCGGCGGTCAGGCTGGTGAAGATCACGGCCGTCTCGATCGGGCCGATCGTGACGAACAGGGTGACAAATGCGGACAGCACGCTGGGCGGGACGTGGGACGACACGGGAAACGGGTTCCGGCTTTCACGCGGTTCGGCCGTTGGCGCGCCTAAGGTAAGGCGGACCGAGCCCGGCGCAAGTGGCTCGAGGGACTTGAAGAACCGGCCGGGAACACTAGCTCATTTTCGCCGGGCGCGGCGTTCCGGTCCGGCTGGGATAGAGGGCGTCGGCTCTCTCCGGCGCTCCTCGTGCCCAAATTGCTCAATGGAGGATTTGGATATGAGGACCAACTTCGATCTTGCGCCTTTCCGGCGCTCCACGGTCGGCTTCGACCGTCTGTTCGATCTGCTCGAAGCGGGAATGCGCCCCGATCTGAGCGATGGCTATCCACCCTTCGACATCGAGAAGCAGGGCGAGGATAGCTATCAGATCACGCTCGCCGTCGCGGGCTTCCGCCCCGACGAGATTGAGATCATGGCGCAGCAGAACCAGCTCACCGTCACCGGCCGCAAGCCGGATGAGAAGGACGAGGGCCGCTACCTCCATCGCGGCATCGCCGCGCGGGCCTTCGAGCGGCGCTTCCAGCTCGCCGATTTCGTCGAGGTGCGGAATGCCAGCTTCGACAACGGCCTGCTGCGCATCACGTTGAAACGCGAGCTGCCCGAGGCGATGAAGCCGCGGCGCATCGCGATCGGCGCGCCCGCGGCCAATGACCGCATCGAGGCGCCGAAGGACGAGCGCAAGGCCGCCTGAGCGGCCGGGGCCGCCGGCCCGCCGTCACGCGTGGCCGGCCGGCCCTTCACCATTCCTATCAGCCAGAGGAGGACAAAATGGCCATTCGTGACCTGATCCCCTGGGGCCGGCAGGAAAATGCGAGCCGGCTCCCCATCCGCTCCGAGCGAGCCGAAAGCCCGTTCCTGGCGCTTCACAGGGAGGTGAATCGCCTGTTCGACGATGTCTTCAGCCGCTGGGATCTGCCCGCGCTGGGCCCCGGCTCCGCGCAGTGGAGCTGGCCGCATGTCGAGGTGGCCGAACGCGACGATACGGTCCGCGTCACCGCGGAGCTCCCGGGCCTCGGCGAACGCGACGTCGAGCTTTCGCTGGAGGACAATCTCCTCACGATCCGCGGCGAACGGCGCCAGGAGAATGAGGACAAGGAGCGGGGCTATACCGAGCGCTTCTACGGGCGCTTCGAGCGCCGCATCCCGCTGCCTGCCGGCATCGAGCCCGACAAGGCGGCCGCGACATTCCAGGACGGCGTGCTCACCGTCACCCTGCCGCGGTCGGCCGAAGCCGACAATCGGCGCCGGATCCCGATCAACGCGGCGACCCGGCATTGATCGGATCACCCCCGGGGGGGGGGGCGCTACCCCCGGGGGCTCGCGCCTGCGCCCTCGCGGAGGCAACGGCATGATCTGGCGGATAGCCGCGGCGATCGCCCTGTGGCTCATGGTGTGACGGGCGCGGCGTCAGCCGGCGCGGCGGCGCCTCTTGCCGGCCGGCGCCTCGGGGGGAGCGGCAAGCGCGGCGGCATCGCCGCCCACCATCCGGATCACCAGATCCGCAACGGCGTCGATCACCGCCCCGGTCTCGTCGGGCGCGATGTTGCTCCGGCCGCCGTACAGCCAGCCGATCATTCCGCCGATCGCCAGCGCCGCGACGCGCACGTCGCGGATCTCGAACTCCCCCGCCGCGGCGCCCTGTTCGAGCAGCCGACGCAGGCAGGCGTGGAAACGATCCTCCTTCACCCGGACCTCCTGCAGCGCGGAGGCCTCGAGGCTTTTTTCCTCGCGCAGGAAGATCGCGTTGAAGGGCAGGTTCTCGGCCGAGATCCTGACGATCCGCTCGATCAGCGCCCGCAGCCGTTCGCCGGCCGGCCCGTTCGCCTGCAGCGCCTCCTCGGCCGCGCCCAGACAGAGGTCCACGACCCGCAGGAAGCTGGCCGTCAGCAGATCCGCCTTGCTGCGGAAGACGCCGTAGATGAAAGGCTTGGTGACTCCGAGCCGAGCGGCCACGTCATCGAGGGTCGTGTTGTAATAGCCCCGTTCGGAGAAGAGCTCGGCCGCGGCTTCGAGGACGCGCTCGCGCTTCAACGCGGCGATCTCGCGCTTCACGGACATGGCGATCGATCCATGGAGGCGGACACACCAGAAAGCCCCTAGCGCGTCAAGGCGAGTTGCATATGTTCGGGCATCCACAGCAGCTCGACGCGCACGCCGTCCGGATCGAGCACATAGACGATGTCGCTTTCGAAGCCGTCGGTGGTGCAGCGGGTGCGCGTCTCGGGCAGGCAGGTGCCGCCGTGGCGCGCGACCGCCTCCAGCGCGCGATCGATATCGTCGACCCGGATCGCGAAATGGGTCAACCCGATCATGTTCATCGGCTGGCGAGGCCGGGCCAGCGCGGCGGGCTGCGCAAACGCCCAGAGCTCGAGCCGCACCCCGCTGAGGCCGAGATAGACCGAGGTGAGCGCGATCTCCCCGTCTATTCCGGTGAGGCGCGAGACCTCGTTTCCGATCTGGAAAGTCTCGTTGCGGGTGAAGCCGAGCGCGTCGCAATAGAAGCGCAGCGATCGATCGAGATCGGAGACGCAGATGCACAGATGATAGAAGGATCGGGCCGGCTGCGCTGTCATGGCGTGCTCCGCTGATAGAGGGTGGCGAGCCGTCGTCCGAAATGCTCGCCGATCATGAAGGCGGTGAGGTTGGGATTGGCGCGCGGACTCGACGGCGTGATCGAAAGGTCGACGACGTGAAGCCGCTCGACGGCGAAGGGCCGCGCCTCGGCATCGAGCACGCCCCGTTCGGGCGCGTCGAGCGGGCAGCTCGATGCCGAATGCGCCGAACCGTCTACTGTCGCATCGATCCAGGCATCGATCGTTTCGAGGGCGAGATCGACCGGACCGCCCGAGCGATCGACGATCGGCCCCTGCGCCATCCCGCGCAGCGCCGGCCGATCGAGCAGACGGCGGGCCATCTCCACGGCATCGCGGAGGCGGGCCCGGTCGCGCGGATCATCGGCGAGGTTCATCTCGACCGCGGGATCGACGTGCGGATCCGCCGAGGCAAGCCGCACGGTACCGCGCGAGAAGGCCTGGTTGATCGTGAAGCCGATCCCGGCGGTGCGGGGCGTGTCCGGCGCAGGCCCGTTCACCACCGCAGCCATGTCGTTGAACCCGGTGCCCGGATGTCCGGACGACCAGCGGACGCACAGGTTGGTGTGGCGCGCGTTGCGCGCGATTCCCTGCGCGGGCTCGATGGCGAAGCCGAAGTAAATGTGCGGATGCTCCTGATAGCGCGACCCCACCGGCAGATCGCGCCGCGCCGCGATGCCGAGCGATCGCAGATGCTCGGCCGGGCCGATGCCCGAGCGCATCAGGATCGCAGGCGAGTGGATCGCGCCCGCGGACAGGATGACGAGGCCGCCGCGGATCATGCTGCGGCCATCCTCCCCCGTCACCGCGACGCCGATGACCCTGGCGCCTTCGAACAACACCCGATCGACGAGCGCATCGCCCAGGATGCGCAGGTTCGGCCGTGTGCGGATCGGCTCCAGATAGCCTTCATTGGCGGCGATCCGCACCTCGTCGAGCGCATTGTAGGGGAACGCGGAAAGCCCGGTGGTCCCCGGCGCGTTGCAATCCTCCGCTTCCGGCAGCCCGAGCTCGCGGAACGCGGCGAACACCGCCCGATCGAGCGCGCTCCAAGCCTCGATCGGCGCGCGGGAAATGGGGATGGGGCCACTCGCGCCATGATAGGGCATGGCCCCGAATGCGAGGTCCCGCTCGATCGCCCGGAACCCTTCCAGCGCCATCGCCGCGCCCCACACCGGCGCCCCGGCGGCCGCCCATTCGTCGAACTCGCTGAGTGGCGGACGGAGCGCGACCTGCCCGTTGATCGCGGCGCTGCCGCCGACGCCCCTTCCCCGCCAGAGCGGCTCGGGCGCGCGGCCCGGCCGGCGGCGGGCGTTCAGGGACAGCCATTGGAACTGGGGAAAGCGGCCGCGATCGATGATCCGCGTCCAATGGCCGCGACGCATCTCCTCCGGCGCGTCCGCCGGCCTGTAGTCCGGCCCTGCCTCGATCAGCAGGACCCGACAGCGCGGATCGTCGCTCAGCCGCGCCGCGACGGCGCTGCCCGCCGGCCCCGCGCCGACGACGATCGCGTCCCACTCCCCGTCGATCATCGCGCGTCAAGGAAGGGCGGCATCACGCCGGGCTCGTGCCGGTAGCTCTTGTCCTTCGGAAACGGCGGCAACGGATCCTCGCCCGGATGCTTGTATCCATGGGTGGCAAGATAATGGGCGGTGATGCTTTCCCGTGGAGGAAGATCGGTCGCGATCTCGTAGAGGCGGTGGAACTGGCTGTAGCGGATCTTCCAACGGCCCTCATGCTTGACATAGCGATCGCGGTAGAAGGCGGTGCCGAACAGCCGCATGCCACGACGATATTCGAAGAGATCGTCATAGAGGTACCAGGTGCCGATCGCCTCTTCGGGGCCGACCATGTCGATCTCCGGATGATGGCCGTTGTGGTGCGAGATCATGTCGGCGTGCGCACCTTGCCGCACCATCTCCAGATAGGCTTCGCGTCCTTCATACTTCATCGAATAGACGCCGGCTTCTACGCTCAGCACGACATCCGGATGCAGCACCTCGGCCATGCCCGCGGTGTTCGCCGTATCGAAGCAGCGCCAATATTGGTATTTGCATCGCCTGACCGCCTCGATCTCACGCAACTGCGTAAGCTCCCGGCGCAGCTCCGCGACCTCGGCCATGAGCGCATCGATATCCATGGGCTTCTCCTTCCGTCGTTCGAACCCGCGTCAATATTCGATCGTCGCCGTCGCTCCGATCGATCTCGGCCGGTCATAGGCGACCGTTCCGAAGCCCAGCGCCCCGAAATCGATGCCGCCGATCCGCCATTTCTCGTCGAGCAGATTGTTGCCCCAGACGTCGAGCCGCAGCCTGGCCGGGTCGGCGAGCGGGATCTGCGCGATCGAGACGCTGGCCCGCAGATTGTGCTGGGGGTTGCCGCTGACGATCCTGTTGCGCGGATTCTGCCGGTCGAGGGCGAAATAATAGCGCCGGCTGCGATAGCTATATTCGATGCGCGCGGTCACCTCGCCGAGCCCCGCAATGCCGAACGTCTGCTGGAGGGCGCCGCCGCCGGTCCATTTCGAGGTCAGCGGAGAACGCGCCTCGTCGGCGACGTCGATGAGCTCGAGCGTGGCCGGATCGCGATAGTCGAAGCGGGTATAGTGCGGATCGACATAGCCGATATTGGCCTCGATCTGCATGCCGTGGGCGGGCAGTGCGACGATCGACGCCTCGAAGCCGGTGTAGCGCGCGGCCGCTGCGTTGGTGATCACCGTCGAGTTGCTGGTGGGCGTGATCTCCAGCAGCCCGACCTGGATCTTGTCGTAGACCGTCCGGAACGCGGCCGCGTTGAACCGCAGCCGCCGGTCGAGCAGCTCCGATTTGAGCCCGAGCTCATAGACGGTCGCTTCCTCGGGACCATAAGCGGGCTGCAGCGTGCCCGGATTATAGCCGCCCGCCTTGTAGCCGCTGCCGATCCGGCCATAGACCATCACCCGCTCCGCCAGCCTGTAGCTTGCCGAGAGATTCTCGCTGAGGTTGCTCCACCTGTTGCGCAGGCGCTGGGCGCCGGCGGGCGCACCGAGGCTGAACAGAGCCTCCTCCAACCCCTTGTGATCCACGGTGTAGCGGAGCCCCGCGGTCAGCTCCAGCCGCCCGTCCAGCGCGCCGGGACGCCAGGAGGCCTGCGCATAGCCCGCATAGGAATCGGTCTTCAGCGCGTAGAGCCGCCGCGTCTCGAGGTTGAGGCCGGCCATGCCGCCGGGCAGCGCGACCGTGAACCGGTTGATGTTGTCGCCCCGGCTGCGCTCGCGGAAGTAGAAGAAGCCGGCTGCATAGTCGACATCGCCGATCTCGCCCGTCGCCTGAAGCTCCTCCGTCAGATCCCGGGCCCGATCGTTGAGCCGCGGCGTGAAGAAGGTGGTGATGTCCTGGATGCCGATCGGCGCATAGGTCACCGGATCGAGCGTCGGGCCGCGCAGGAAGCCCTGCGCGCCGCCGCTGTTGATCTCGTCGATCCGCATCGTCCGATAGGCGAAGATGTTCTTGAGGCTGAACGCGGGCGAGGGCGTCCAGCTCGCGGTGAAGGCGTGGCCGGTGACGGTCGCGCGCGATGCAGGAAAGGCGGTACGCTGGTAGAAGGCGTCGAGATAATCCTTGCTGATGACGAGCGGCTGCCCGCCATAGAGCGGCGAGGCGCCGAAGTAGCGGATGACATCCCCGGTCGCGTCGACCATCTGCGAGCCGCCGACGCGATAGACATTAGCCGTCCGATCGAAGCGATAGCTGAGGGTGAAATCGGGCGCGGGATCCGCGATCAGCGTCGCCGCGACATATTCGCTGTTCGATGCATTGGGGCTGCGCGCGCGATCGGTGTTGAGATTGCGTTGATAGCCGTCGATCTCACGATGCGCGTAGACGAGCTTGGCGCGCAGGAATTTGGCGAAGCGCCCCGTTTCGACGACGGCGCGGGCGGTGAACTCGTTGTTCGAGCCATATCCCACCGATGCCCGCACGTGCAGATCCTCGCGCGGGATGCGCGTCGTGATGTTGATCGCGCCGCCGGTGGTGTTCCGGCCGAACAGGGTGCCCTGCGGCCCGTAAAGCACCTCGACGCGATCGATGTCGACGAGGTTGTCCACATTGAGCATCTGCGGGCGGGCATAGACCACGCCATCGACATAGACGGCGATCGGCGGATCGACGTAAAGCTCGAAATCATAGGTGGAGATGCCGCGCAGCGAGACGGCCGCAGCGGTCCCGGTTCCCGGGCTCGGCTCCACGCCGACATTGGGCAGGCGCCCGCTCAATCCCTGGAGACTGGTGACGTTCTGCCGCTCCAGCGCGCTGCCGGCGAGCGTCTGGATGGCGATCGGAACGGATTGCGCGGTCTCCGCCCGCTTGCGCGCCGTCACGACGATGTCGCCGAGCCCGTCCTCGGGCGGCGCGGCATATGTCCACGAGGCCCCGGCGCAGAGCGCGAGCATTACGCCACCCGCACGGATGCTGAAATGCATGAATCCCCTCCCCACAGGTTATTCAGTATGGTCTCATACCAATCAGTATTTTTCAATACCTATTGGAAAAGGCCCGCATCCGCGACGGTGCGCCTGCCCCAAGACGAGGAGGAGGAGGAGGAGGAGGAGGAGGAGGAGGAGGAGGAGGAGGAGCCGGCGAACAATATCGCCGATAGGGTGCGTGCCCTGCCCGGCCGCTGCTATTGTCGGGGGAGCGGACGCCTCAATCGCCGGCCCGGGCGTGGCGCACCAAATTGTCGCGCAACCGGACGATCGATCGCTGGAGTTCGGCGAATCGGTCAGGATCCAGGCCGGTCGCCTTGACCAGCGTCTTCTGCGCACCCTTCTCGCGGAGCTGCCGGCCGGCCTCCGTGAGGCTGACGATCACCTGACGCTCATCGCCGGGATCACGTCGCCGCCGCAGATAGCCCATGGCCTCCAGCTTCTTGAGGATCGGCGTCAGCGTGTTCGATTCAAGGAAAAGCTTTTCGCCAAGGGCGCTGACCGTCACCTCATCCTGCTCCCACAGCGCGACGATGGTGATCCACTGCGTATAGGTAAGGCCCAATTCCTCGAGGATCGGCTTATATGCGCGGCCATAGGCAAGGTTCGCCGAATAGACGGCAAAGCAGAGGAAATCGGCAAGGCGGGGCGGCTTGGCGGCGGGGCTGTCGGTCATGGCGGTCCTTTCCGCCACCGATATAGGACGCATACGATTAAATCGGAAGCTTGACATCGTCATGCACAAGCCTAAAATCATCGTACACGATTGAATCGTGTACGATATAAGGAGATGTACGATGAGCAGCGATACCCCGATCTATACCGGCCGGGTTCACACGACGGGCGGTCGCGACGGCGCGGCGCGCAGCGCGGATGAGCGGCTCGACCTCCGGTTGTCGCCTCCCGGAGGTGCCGGCAACGGCACCAATCCCGAGCAGCTGTTCGCGGCCGGCTGGTCCGCCTGCTTCATCGGCGCGATGGGCCTCGCCGCACGCGGCCTCAAGGTCGCGCTGCCGCGCGACACGGCGGTCGACGCCGAGATCGACCTCGTCAACGGCGAGACGGGATATTTCCTCAGGGCGCGGCTCGCCGTCAGCCTGCCGGCTGGACGAGGCAACGGCGCGCGCGATCGTCGATGGCGCGCATGAGACCTGCCCCTATTCGAAGGCGACACGCGGCAACATCGACGTGGCGATCACCCTCGCCTGAGCCTTCTCCCCCGGCGCGACAGCCCATCATGCCGCGTCGGGAACCGGCGATCCTCATCCGCGCGCAGCTCGGGCGCACCGCGGAGATCGTCCACGCCGGCACCAGCCGTCATCCACCTCACGATCAGGAGCGACCACCTTGCCCCACCATCCCACCGAACCCGCCGACCAGGATCGCCGGGCCCTGCTGCTCGGCGGCGCCGCGCTCGCGCTGGCCGCCGCGGGCATCGACCGCGTGGATGCACGGGTCCCCGCGGCCCCATCCGCCTCGCTGGAGCCGATTCGCCAGATCGACGCCGGCGACCTTTCGATAGGCTATGCCGACCTCGGGCCGCGCGGCGGACCACCCGTGATCCTGCTCCATGGCTGGCCCTACGACATCCACAGCTTCGCCGAAGCGGCGCCGCTGCTCGCGCAGGCGGGTTATCGGGTGATCGTCCCTCACCTTCGCGGCTACGGCACGACGCGCTTCCGATCCGCCGAGACGATGCGCAACGGCCAGCAGGCGGCGCTGGCGATCGACGTCGTCGCGCTGATGGACGCGCTCGGCATCGCCAGGGCCGTGCTCGCCGGCTTCGACTGGGGCGCTCGCACGGCGGACATCGTGGCCGCGCTCTGGCCGGAACGATGCCGGGCGCTCGTCTCGGTGAGCGGCTATCTGATCGGCAGCCAGCAGGCCAACCAGGCTCCGCTGCCGCCCCAGGCGGAGCTCGCCTGGTGGTACCAATTCTACTTCGCGACGGAGCGCGGCCGGGAGGGCTATGCACGCAACACGGATGCCTTCGCACGGCTGATCTGGCAGACCGCCTCACCCCGCTGGGCTTTCGACGAGTCCACCTTCTCGCGCTCGGCGGCCTCGCTCCACAATCCGGACCATGTCGCGATCGTGATCCACAATTATCGCTGGCGGCTCGGCCTCGCCGCCGGCGAGCCGCGCTACGATGCCTTCGAGGCACGGCTCGCCGCGGCGCCCGTCATCACCGTGCCGACGATCACGCTGGAAGGCGACGCCAACGGGGCGCCACATACCGATCCGGCTGCCTATGCGGCCAAGTTCGGGGGCCCATATCGCCACCGGCTCGTCTCCGGCGGGATCGGGCACAATCTTCCACAAGAAGCGCCGTGCGCCTTCGCGGAAGCGGTGATCGAGGCTGCGCGCCTGGCGTAATCGCGGCGCCGGCTATTTCGCAACGATGATGATCTCGACGCGGCGGTTGCGCGCGCGCCCCTGCTCGGTGGCATTGTCGGCGATCGGATCGGCCATGCCGAAACCTTGCGTCTCGATATGGCCGGCCGGGACGCCTTCGCGCACGAGAAGCTGCTTCAGCAGACCGACGCGATCGGCCGAGAGCTGCCGGTTGGCCTCCGCACTTCCGACATTGTCGGTGTAGCCGCGGAGCAGCAGGCGCGTCTTGGGATATTGGCGCAGCACCTGGCCGATCGCAGCCAGCGTGCCGAGCGTCTGCGGGTTGGGATGTGCGGACCAGGGCGCGAACTGCCCCTCGGCGAAACGGAAGGTGCGCGGCGCCGGCTCCTTCGAGGCGAGGAAGCGCGCCATCTGCGCCTCGGGCGAATCGGGGCGCGCCGCGATCGTGCCGTTCGGCAGCTCGATCAGCTGGGCGGGGCCGGCGCCTCCCGCCGGCTTGTCCTCGACGGGCGAGGAGCGATGACAGCCCACGGCCAGCAGCGCGGCCGCCAGCAAGGCGAAACCGCGGCGCCCCGCCGTCTGCCCGTATTCCGTTGCTTCCTTGGATTCTGTCATGCATCCCGCTCCGCAAACCCCGGCCCGCGCGGCGCCCCCCTCGCAGGGCCGGCGCGAACCGGCAGCCGTGACGGCTTATCAGGTGCGTGCCAGACCGGCGATGATCTTGTCGAGCGTCAGCGGATAATCGCGGATGCGAACGCCGGTGGCGTTGTAGACGGCATTGGCGACGGCGGCGCCCGCGCCGCATATGCCGAGCTCGCCGACGCCCTTCGCTTTCATCGGTGAGCTTTTGTCGTCCAGTTCCTCGATGAAGAGCACGTCCTGCTCGGGAATGTCGGCATGCACCGGCACATGATATTCCGCCATGTCGTGGTTGACGAAATAGCCGAAGCGCGTGTCGACGACGAGCTCCTCCATCAGCGCCGCGCCGACGCCCATCGTCATCGCGCCGATCACCTGGCTGCGCGCCGCCTTGGGATTGAGGATGCGGCCGGCGGCGAAGGCGCCCGACATGCGGCGCACGCGCGTCTCGCCGGTCCAGGCGTCTACGCCCACCTCGCAGAAATGGGCACCGAAGGTCGATTGCGCATAGCGCCTCGCGAGATCGCCGAACTGGATGCTATCCTCGGCCGAGGCACCGCCGGGCCCCGCCGCCTGGGGGAGCGGGACGGCGCGGCTGCCGGCCCGGATCATTCCATCCGCGAATTCGGCATCCTGTGCATTGAAGCCGGCGCGCTGGGCGAGCTGGTCCCGCAGCGCGACGCACGCCGCATAGACGCCGGCAGTGGAGCTGTTCGCGCCGAACTGGCCGCCCGATCCCGAGGAGACCGGGAAGCGGCTGTCGCCCAGCCGCACGGTCACGTGCTCGATCGGCACGCCCATCATCTCCGCCGCGGTCTGGGCGATGATCGTGTAGCTGCCGGTGCCGATGTCGGTCATGTCGGTCTCGACCGTCACGTGGCCCTGAGCGTCGACCGAGACGCGCGCGCCCGAGCGGGCGACGAGATTGTTGCGGAACGCGGCGGCCATGCCCATGCCGACCAGCCATCGCCCGTCGCGCCGCTGGCCGGGCTTCGGAGTGCGGCGCGACCAGCCGAAGCGAGCGGCGCCCTGCCGCAGGCACTCGACGAACTTGCGGCTGGAAAAGGGACGCGAGGGCCCCTTTTCCGGATCGTATTGGACATCGTTCAGGATCCGCAGCTCGACAGGGTCGATGCCGCAGGCCTCGGCCAGCTCGTCCATCGCGACCTCGAGCGCGAGCATGCCGGCAGCCTCACCCGGCGCGCGCATCGCATTGCCTTCCGGCAGATCGAGCAGAGCGAGGCGGTGCGCCGTCATCCGATTGGCGCCGGCATAGAGCAGCCGCGTCTGCTGCGCCGCCCATTCGGGGCTGCCGCCGGCGAGATTGCCGCACCAGACCTCATGCGCGATGGCGTCGATCCGCCCTGTGCGGTCCGCGCCGAGGCGGATGCGCTGGATGGTGGCCGGGCGGTGGACGGTGTTGTTGGGAATCTGCGGCCGGGCGAGCGCGACCTTCACCGGCCGGCCGGCGGCGCGCGCGCCGAGCGCGGCCAGCACGTCGGCGCGCAGGAACAGCTTCGCGCCGAAGCCGCCGCCGACATAGGGCGACATCACATGGATGTCCTCCGGCCGCATCCTGAGGGTGAGCGCGAGATCCTGGACCGCCCAGGCCACCATCTGGTTCGATGTCCAGAGCGTGAGCTTGCCGCCGGACCAGGCTGCGGTGGTCGCATGCGGCTCCATCATCGCATGGCTCTGGTCCGGCGTGCGATAGGTCTGATCGATCCTGATCGGCGCGCGGGCGAAAGCGCCCTCGAAATCGCCGGCACCGGTATCGGCCGCCTGGCCGTTGGCCGGTGGCGGCGCGACGGCATTCGCCTTCTCGGCCTCGAGATCGAAGCGGCCGCGGGCGCGCGCATAATCGACCCGCACATGCGCAGCGGCATCTCGGGCCTGCTCCAGCGTCTCGGCGACGACGAGCGCAACCGCCTGATCGTGATGCTCTACACCGGGCCCCGCCAAGAGACGCGCGGCGTTTCTCTTGCCCTTGCCGAGCGGCCCGGCGTTGGCATGGGTGACGATGGCGAGCACGCCCGGCATCGCCTCCGCCTCGCGCGTGTCGATCGCGACGATGCGCCCCTTGGCGATGGCCGAGCCGACGATCCAGCCATAGGCGGCGCCCGGCGCGGCATCATGCCGCTCATAGGCATAGGGCGCGGTGCCGGTGACCTTGGCGGGCCCCTCGATGCGATCATGCGGGACGCCGACGACGCGGCCGCGGTCGATCGGGTTGGGCGTGGCGGGCTGATCGAACCTCATGCCAGCGCCTCCTTCTCGGCGAACACGGCGGCCAGGGTGCGCGCCGCCAGATCCTGCTTGAAGGCATTGTCGCGCGTGGGCCGCGCGCCGGCCAGCGCTGCGTCCGCGACGGCGCGTGGCCCCCGCGGCGCCGCGGCATCGGCGTCCGCCACGCGCCACGGCTTGTGCGCGAGGCCGCCAAAGGCGAAGCGGGCGCTGCCATCGCGCTGGAACACCGCCGCGATCGAGACGAGCGCGAAGGCATAGGAAGCGCGATCACGCACCTTCCGGTAAAGGTGCACGCCGCCGAGCGGCCGGGGGAGCGCGACCGAAAGGATGAGCTCGCCGGGATCGAGCGCCGTCTCGATGTGGGGCGTGTCTCCGGGCAGGCGATGGAAATCGGCGATGGCGATGGTGCGGCGCCGCCCATCCGGCCTCACCGTCTCGACCGTGGCGTCGAGCAGGCGCATCGCGACCGCCATGTCGGAGGGATGAGTGGCGATGCACTGCGCGCTGGTGCCCAGGATGGCGAGACCACGGCTCGCGCCCTCGATCGCCGCGCAGCCGCTGCCCGGCCGGCGTTTGTTGCACGGCCTGGTGGTATCGTAAAAATAGGGGCAGCGGGTGCGTTGGAGGAGGTTGCCCGCCGTCGTCGCCTTGTTGCGCAGCTGGCCCGATGCGCCGGCCACGAGCGCGCGGCTGAGCACCGGATAGTCCCGGCGGACGCGCCGGTCCGCGGCGAGATCGGTGTTGCGGACCAAGGCGCCGATGCGCAGCCCGCCCTCCTCCGTCTCCTCGATCCGGTCGAGCCCCAGGCGGTTCACGTCGATGAGATGCATCGGCGTCTCGATCTGCAGCTTCATGAGATCGAGGAGATTGGTGCCGCCGGCGATGAACTTCGCGCCGGGCTGCGACGCCGCGGCGCGGACGGCCTGCTCCGGGCTCGCCGCGCGCTCATAGGTGAAGGGCCTCATGCCCGGTCCTCCGCGTGGCCGGCGACCTCGCGGATCGCGGCGACGATGTTGGGATAGGCGGCGCAGCGGCAGATATTGCCGCTCATCCGCTCGCGCAGCTCGGCATCGGAAAAGCGCACATGATCGAGATCCTCGGTCACATGGCTGGGAATGCCGGCGCGAATCTCCTCCAGCACGGCCACCGCCGAGCAGATCTGCCCCGGCGTGCAATAGCCGCACTGATAGCCGTCATGCGTCACGAAGGCCTGCTGCATCGGATGGAGCCGATCGGGCGTGCCGAGGCCCTCGATCGTCGTCACCTCGTCGCCCTCGTGCATGACGGCGAGGCTGAGGCAGCTGTTGATCCGCCGCCCGGCGACGATCACCGTGCAGGCGCCGCACTGGCCATGATCACAGCCCTTCTTGGTGCCGGTGAGGCGCAGATGCTCGCGCAGCATGTCGAGCAGGCTCGTGCGCGGATCGAGGCTCAGCCGCACGTCCTTGCCGTTCACCCGCAGGCTCACCGGAACCGGCGCCCCGCCTTGCATGTCCGCCACGCCATTTCCCCTTTGCTGCCCCGCCAGCGTGCCGGCGGCAGGCGCGGCGCACAGCGCCGTTCCCGCACCGAGCAGCGCGCGCCGGCTCATCATCCCGAATTCGCTCGTCGCCATGGGCCTCGCTCCTGCCCGTCCTTCGCCTGCGGCCGGCTCCCCTTATACTCCCGGCATCCGCTTTCGATCCGCCGCGCCAGCCAAGCTGACCGATATGGCCATCGGGACGCCCCAGGCCATGCCGCCGGCTTGCCAAATGCCCCTTATATGCGCAGGCAAGAGGCGCGGATACGGGAGAGGCGAGCAATGGCGACGACAACGCCGTGGGACGAGGAATGCGATATCGTGGTGGTCGGCTCCGGCGCCGGCGGCATGACGGGCGCCTATGTCGCCGCGCGCGAGGGTCTGCACGTCATCCTGATCGAGAACACCGATCGGTTCGGCGGCACCAGCGCCTATTCCGGCGGCGGCATGTGGTTCCCCTGCAATGCGGCGCTGCGCCGAGCCGGCGACGACGATAGGATGGAGGATGCGCGCGAATATTATCGCGCCGTGGTGGGGGATCGCACGCCGCGCGCGCTTCAGGATGCCTATCTCGACAACGGCGCGCCGCTGATCGACTATCTGGAGCGCGATCCGCGGCTCCAGTTCGTGGTCTATCCCTGGCCCGACTATTTCGGCCGCATGCCGAAAGCGCGCGCCGGCGGACGGCATATCGCGCCCGTGCCGATCACGAAGGCCGAGCTCGGCCCGCTCAAATCGGTGCTGCGCCCGGCGCTGGCCGAGGAGCGGCGCGGCCAGCCCGCGCCCGAGGAGCTCTGGGGCGGGCAGGCGCTGATCGGCCGCTTCCTCCTCGCGCTCGCCGACAGGCCCAATGCCGAGCTGCGGCTCGAGACCGAGCTCGTCGAGTTCGTCCGCGAAGGCGACCGCGTGACGGGCGCCGTGGTGCGCACGCCCGCGGGCACGCGGCGTATCCGCGCGCGGCACGGCATCGTCGTCGCGGCGGGCGGCTTCGAGCACAATGCGGAGATGCGCGCCCGCTACGGCGTGCCCGGCGACGTGGCCGGTGCGATGGGGCCTCCCGGCAACACCGGCCTGCCGATCCTCGCCGGCATCGCGATCGGCGCAGACGTCGATCTGATGGATCAGGGCTGGTGGTCGCCCGGCCTGCTGCAGCCCGACGGATCGGCGAGCTTCACGCTCGGCTTCGACGGCGGCCTCTTCGTCAACCAGGACGGCCGCCGTTTCCTCAACGAATCATTGCCCTACGACCGCGCCGGCCGCGAGATCATCGCGCAGATGAAGGAGGGGCGGCTCACCCTTCCCTTCTGGCTCGTCTATGACGACCGGGACGGCGGCATGCCGCCGATCCAGTTCCCCAACCTGCCCTTCGCCGACCCGGCCGAGTATCGCGCCAGGGGGCTGTGGGTGAGCGCCCCGACGCTGGCGGCGCTCGCCGACACGATCGGCGTGCCGGCGGACGGGCTGGCGCAGACCGTCGCGCGGTTCAACGCCCATGCCGAGCGCGGTGAGGACCCGGATTTCGAACGCGGGGTGGAAGCTTTCGACCGGCTGTTCACCGAGGACCGCCCACCGCTCGCGCCGGTCGTGAAGCCGCCCTTCCATGCCGCCGCCTTCGGCCTCTCCGATCTCGGCACCAAGGGCGGGCTGCGCACGGACGAGAAAGCGCGCGTGCTGGACAAGGAAGGCCGGGTGATCGCCGGCCTCTACGCCGCCGGCAACTCGATGGCCGCGGTGAGCGGCACCGCCTATCCGGGCGGCGGCAATCCGATCGGATCGAGCATGGTGTTCGCCTATCTCGCCGTGCTCGACATGGCGGGCGTGCAGGCGGCGGCACGGATCGAGCCGGCGACCGCCTGATGCGCCCCCCTCCCCGCCCGCGCGGGGAGGGGGAGCGGCGCGTCAGCCGAGCTTGCTCTGCCCCGGCTTCATGTCCGCCGGGCAGGCGCCGAGATACTGCGCCTCGATCTTGGTCTTCATCTCCTGCTGGGCGGCGGCCGGAATGTTCGGCCCGCTCATCTTCGAGCTCATGTCGACCGCGTAGCTGGTCGAGAAATCGCCGGTGACGGTGCCCTTGCTGGTGACGGTCATGCCGCTGGCGGTGCATTCCGAATCGATCGCATAGCCATCGGCCGTCTTGGTGACGCTGTTCTTGCTGCAGCTCTGGCCGGCCGACGGCGGCGGCGTGAAGCCGTTGCTGCCGGGTGCCGGCGCGCCGACGCAGACCTTCATCACCTGCGGCTGGGGCGCCCCGGCCGCCGTGACCTTCATCTCCCACAGCCCTTCCTTCGGCGAGGCCGGAGCAGATCCCTCGGCGCTCGCCGATCCGGGCGCCGCTTCGGTCGAGGCGGCGGCATTGCCATCGGCCGCTCCCCCTTCGGGCTTTCCGCCCGAGCAGGCGCCAAGCAACAGAACGGCTCCGGCCATGCCGGCGAACATCATCGTCTTACGCATATACGGATCCCCTGCCTCTTCAGGTCTCGGTTCGTTATCGACCGGGCCGTCCGCCCTTCTTCGAGAGCGAAGAACCGATCAGGCCTGTCTTATTCACGCCCATGCCCGTGCGCAACATGGGATGCCGCCGGCTATTCTTGGATCGATAGCTTACAACTGGGTCAGCTAATGCTTGCCGGCCGCTTTCTCCACGAAGGATATTGCCGCGAAACGGTCCTACGCTTGCGGACCGCAATCGCGCGCGACGATCAGCGGCAGATCCGCTGCGGTGACGATGCCCGGCGCGGCGGCGCAGACCGCCGGAATGGCATGCACAGCCGGCATCGCCGTCACCAGCGCGGGATCGAACATCGTGGCGCCGACCGGCTCGTAGCGGCAGCGCACGTTGGGATCGCCCTCGATCTCCACGAGATAGCCATGCTCGATCGGCCAATCCGGCGCATGCTTGTAGCCGAGCTTCCAGGCGACCTTGAGCTCGACGAAGGGGCGGCCGCCGACCCAGCCGGACCAGGTGCCGCGCAGCGCGGAGATATGGCCCTCGCGGATCGTCATGAAGCCGAGGTCCATGGTCTCGGTCGCCGCCGCGAACTCGACGTCGAAGCGCACCTCGCCGTCCAGGCGGACGTTCAGGGCATCGGCCATCATCTCCACCGCCTCGTGAAAAGAGGGCGTGGATTGCTTCATGAAGGCCGCGACCGTCGCATCGCCGATCGGCCGGCCGATGCCCATCGCCTCCCAGGTGCCGACCGAGGCATAGTTGGTGCAATCCACCGATTCGAGCACGGTGACGCGATCGACGCGGCGGCAGCCCTGCGTTGCGATCAGCCCCAGGATGTTGGCGAAGCCGGGATTGATGCCCGTGCCGTAGATGGAGGCGCGCCCGCGCATCGCAGCGGCGGCGATCCGGGCATAGCCCTCGCTGCCGAATGCGCGGCCGTTCATGAAATAGGCGGTGGAGACGATGTTGATCCCCGCCTCGAGCAGCCGCACCATGTGATCGACGTCGGGAAACTGGGGCACGTAGAGCACGCAATCCGGCCAGAGCGCGAGCAGCGCCTCGATATCCCGGCTGGCGGCGACGCCGATCGGATCGAGCCCTGACAGCACGCCGATGTCCACGCCGTCCTTCTCCGGCGAGCGGGTATAGGCGCCGACGAGGCGCATGCGCGGGTGGGCGTGGATGACGGGAATGGCGGCCCGGCCGACGAGGCCCAGCGTCCAGAGGGCGACCGTGATCATGGGCAGCTCCTTGCGCGGGGAAAAGGATGTGGGACCGATAGCGAGCCGGCGGCGCCCTGTCCGTGCGTGCGGCTTGTGCCAGGCCGCCCCGCGCCGACGCTTCCGGTCATCCCCGGCGCCGGCGGCTTCCCGGCGCGCCGGTGCGGCGATATCGTCGCCGCCCCACCAGGGAGAGGCCGCTTGTACGTTCCCCTGCCGATCCTGATCGCGCTGGCGATCATCGTCCCGCTGCTCGCGCTCGCGGCGTTCCGGCGCCGCGCCGCGCGCGATCCGCTGATGGGCGCGCCGCCCGCCTCGCCGCCGCGCGCGCCTTCCTCCGGCACCTCGCCGCCGGCCCCCGCCGTGCAGCACGGCGATTTGGCGGCACGCGTGCCGCCGCTCGTCGCCGCGGGCAGGAAGATCGAGGCGATCAAGCTCGTCCGCGACGAGACCGGCATGGGCCTCAAGGAGGCCAAGGATTTCGCGGACGGGCTGGAATGAGGCTCTCGATCGTCGACGTCTGCCCTGTCGTGGAAGGCCGCACGCCCCAGCAGGCGGTGCGCGACGCGATCGGCTTCGCGCAAGAGGCCGAGGCGCTGGGCTTCACCCGATACTGGCTGGCCGAACATCATGGCGCGGGCAGCGTCGCCAGCCAGGCGCCGGAGGTGCTGATTCCGGTGATCGCAGGCGAGACGCAGCGGATCAGGGTGGGCTCGGGCGCGGTGCTGCTCAACCATTACAGCCCGCTCAAGGTGGCCGAGCAGTTCCGCACGCTGGCGGCGCTGTTTCCCGGCAGGATCGACCTCGGCGTCGGGCGCGCCTTCGCCGGCCCCGTGGCGGACGTGGCGCTGATGCGCCATCGCGGGCAGCCGCGGGTGGACGACCATCAGGAGCAGATGGTCGAGCTGGTCGCCTGGATTGCGCAGGAGATGCCGAAGGATCATCCCTTCGCCACCGTGCAGGTGATGCCCGATCTGGCGGACATGCCGGTGCTGTGGCTGCTCGGATCGAGCGATGCCAGCCCGCGCCTGGCGGGTCTGCTCGGTCTGCGCTACGTGTTCGCCGGCTTCATCGCGCCGGAGCGGGCGGCGCGCGCGCTGCTGAGCTATCGCCAGCATTTCCGGCCCTCCTCATCGGCGGCTGGCGTCCCCCGCCCCGAAGCGATCCTCGCCGTCCATGTCGTCTGCGCCGAGACGCGCGCCGAAGCGGAGCGGCTGGCGATGCCGGTGCGTCACATGTACGCCAGCCTTGCCCAGGGGCGGATCGGCAACCGGCTCGCCAGCGTCGAGGGTGCGATCGGGGTGCTCGGCGCGGTTCCGCCGGCGGAGCAGGAGCCGTGGCCCCGCTTCGTGATCGGCGATCCCGGCGAGGTGCGCGCGCGGCTGCTCGCCATGGCGCAGGAGACCGGCGTGGAGGAGATCATGGTGCAGGACATGATCGTGCCGGCGGAGGCACGGCGGCGTTCCTGGGCGCTGCTGGCGGAGGCGTTCGGCCTCGCGGAAAGCCGCGCATGAAGGCGAGACAGGCTGTCCAACGTGATCGAAACATCGCTTCGACGCGAAATGTTACCCGGAACGGGCCTTTTTACGGGTTTTTACGCTGCTAACGCTGGACGTTTCCCGCGCTTCGCCGCTAAGCGGCGCGTTGCAACAACCAGGAGGACTGAGAACATGAACGCTGCTGACCTCGCGGACAAGATCGCCGCCGCCAACGGCCTCACCAAGACCGACGCGAAGAAGCTCGTCGATGCCGCCTTCGCAGCCATCTCCGACGCCGTCGTTGCGGGCGACGAGGTTTCGATCCCGGGCTTCGGCAAGTTCAAGGTGAAGGCCACCGCCGCCCGCGAGGGCCGCAACCCGGCGACCGGCGCCACCATCCAGATCGCCGCCGCCAAGAAGCTCGGCTTCACCCCGGCGAAGGCGATCAAGGACAAGCTCAACGGCTGATGAGCCTGGAGTCCGTCAGGGCCTTCTTTGCGAAGGAGGCGCCTGACGTCGCGATCATCGAGCAGGCGGCCAGCACCGCGACCGTGGCCGAGGCCGCCGCGACGCTGGGCGTCGAGCCGGGCAGGATCGCGAAGACGCTATCGCTGCGCGTGAAGGACCGGATCGTCCTGGTCGTCACGCGCGGCGACGCCCGCATCGACAATCGCAAGACCAAGGCCACGCTCGGCGACAGGCCGCGCATGCTGGGCGCGGAGGAGGTGGAGGCGATCACCGGCCATCCGGTCGGCGGGGTCTGCCCGTTCGGCCTCGCCCGGCCGCTGCCGGTCTATTGCGACGTTTCGCTGAAAGCGTTCGACATCGTCTATCCCGCGGCCGGATCGCGCACCGCCTCCGTCCGACTGACGCCGGAGCGGCTTGCCGCGCTCACCGGGGCGGAATGGATCGACATCTGCCAGGCCGTCGAAGAGCCGGCCTGATCTCCCGGACCGTCTCTCGCGACAGAGAGGTGCTGGCGCCTATTGCGGCAGGATCAGGAGATGGTCCCGCAAATCGCCCTTGAGATCGAGCATCGAATAATCGCGTGTGGCGAAGCGCCACGTGCCGCCGACCTTCTCGAAGCTGTCGTGATAGCGGCCCGCGGCGATCACCTGCAGCGGAACGATGTCGGTCGCCTGCAGCACCGTATAGTAGGAACGCGCCGTCGCCCGCGTGCGATCGTCGGAGAATTCGACGATCGGATTGGTCACCACATGCTTGGTGCGCGGCGTGCCGTCCGGATGCAGCTTGGTGTGCGCGTTCCACAGCCGCAGCATCGGCGCGGCGCCATGCAGCACCTCGCCCCCGACCGAGACCGCGGCATGCTCGAACAGATCGGCGACGCCGGCGAAATCACCGGCATCGATCAGCTCCGCATAGCGGTAGAGCAGGTTGGTGATCGCAATGCCGTCGTCGCTCATGATCCTCTCCTTTTTGCTTCCTCCTGTCGTCATCCCAACTTTCGCTGGGATGACGAAGAAGAGATGCTCCGCGCTTAGGGCGCCATCCACTCGCCGCCGTTCACGTCGAGCACCGCACCGGTCACCATCTTCGTATAGTCCGAGACGAACAGCAGCACGGTCTTGCCGCACTCCTCCTCCGGCGGGATCACGCGCAGCGGGA
>Ga0180222_1001117_pt1 | contig 31032 bp, 32 predicted proteins | sample eDN5th37CKraftOP_FD_151336 | JGI IMG/M metagenome (GOLD analysis project Ga0180222, IMG submission 151336) | Enriched Organic Plus compost microbial communities from Emeryville, California, USA - eDNA 5th pass 37_C Kraft OP (version 2) (version 2) ...
GGGCGTTGAAGAGCAGGAAGCGCATATCGACATCTTCCGCTTCAAGGACGGCAAGATCAGCGAACATTGGGACGTGAAGCAGCCAGTTCCGCCGAACAGCGCCAATGGCAATGGCATGTGGTGAGCAAGTCTGGAGCGGAGAGCATGATGACCGATCAAGGCCGCGCAGAAGGCGATGACACGATATGGGCACCACTGAATTATGTCGACCCGGGCGGTATCGAGGGAACGAATTTCACCTTCACATTCGATCACCAATGGACCGGCGTTCCCGCCGCGACGCAGATAATGCCGATTGTCGATGCCTGCTCACTGACGATGCCGGCGCAACTGCGGAGCGAAGGCTTCGAGCAGGTGCAGATCGATTGCCCGCCCCTGTCGAACCTCCCGCCGGAATTCATAGAGGACCATTGGCGACCGGCTCTATTTGCCGCGATCCGGAACTTGACCGGCGCCGATATGGTCATTGGGTGGGGCTTCAGTGCGCGCTTTTCCGAGCGAAAAATGGATGTCGAGCGCACGGACGTCTCGAATCCGGCACGCCGCGTCCACGGCGATTTCAGCCCGACCGAGTTCGGCGAGGTGATCCGACACCCGCCCTGCCTCGACGCCATCGCTGCGGTCGCGGATGGGCGGACACTGTGTCGATGGATCGGTATCAACGCTTGGCAGCCTTTCTCCGCACCACCCTATGACACGCCCCTTGCCGTCTGCGACGCTCGCACTGTTTCGCCGCGTGACCTGAATGTCGGCCGGGGTCGTGCGCCTTCCAGGCCCGATCTCGCCATCGATCTGCCCTTCTTCGCGTTCAACCCGAATCATCGCTGGCACTATTTCTCCACGTTCGAACAGAACGAGGCTCTGCTTTTCATCGGCTTGGACAGCGCCTGCCCGGGGACATGGCGGCTCGTCCCGCACACGGCCTTCGACAATCCGGAATGTCCCGCTGACGCGCCACCTCGCTGCAGCGTGGAAATGCGCACCATGGCGCTCCTCTTCGAATAATAAGCGCGCGACCGAAAGCGCAGTCGCTTGACCCTCGACCCTCGATAGTTATACGAAATTGTATTCGTTATTGGCCACGCGCCTGGCCAGGGGAGGACCTCACCGATGATCGTCGATTGCCACGGCCATGTCAGCGCGCCCGCTGAGCTCTGGATCTACAAGTCACTCCTGCTCTCCCACCGAGGCGAGCATGGCAAGCGCTTCCCCGATCTCACCGACGAGGAAATCCTCTCCTATACCAACCGGAAAGAGATGGCGCCCTGCGGCCATCTCGACATGCTGGATCGCGTCGGCACGGATTATCAGCTGCTCAGCCCGCGCCCGTTCCAGATGATGCACTCCGAAAAACCGAGCTATCTGGTCGACTGGTTCACCGAAGCGACCAACGATATCATTGCGCGCCAGTGTCAATTGATGCCCAACCGGTTCGCGCCCATCTGCGGTCTGCCCCAGGCGGCTGGTGAGCCGGTCGAACGCGTGCTGGGCGAGCTGGAGCGCTGCGTGACGCGGCTCGGATTCAAGGGCTGCCTGCTCAATCCCGATCCCTATGAGAATAGCGGCGCGGAGCCGCCGCCCATGGGGGATCGTTATTGGTATCCGCTCTACGAGAAGCTTTGCGAGCTCGATGTGCCGGCGCATATCCACTCGGCCGGATCGCGTTCCGCCAGAGCGCCTTACACGCTCAATTTCCTCCTGGAGGAGACGATGGCGGTCTACGGACTGATCGAGAGCGATGTCTTCAAGGACTTCCCGCAACTCAAGATCGTCTGCAGCCACGGCGGGGGCGCGATCCCCTATCATATCGGGCGGTTCCGTGCCTCGGCGATCCGGCGCGGGGAGGATTTCGTCGAGAAGATGCGGAATCTCTATTATGACACGGTCCTCTATTCGGAGGATGCGCTCACACTGCTCATCAGGACGGTCGGCGCCGACCGCTGCCTGTTCGGGGCGGAGTGCCCCGGCGTCGGCTCGGCCGTCGATCCGCATACCGGCAAGACGCTGGACGACATCGCGCCGTTCATCGCCGGCTTCGACTGGCTGACTCAGGCGGAGAAGGACGCGATCCTGTTCGGCAATGCGATCTCGCTGTTCAAGCTGGAACCACCGGCGGCATGAGCGCGGTCGCGACCATTCTCGACCGGCTTGCCGCGATCGATACCTGCGCGCTTTCCGACGCGCTGGACAAGCTGGGCATCAACGGGCAGGTGACCGGCCTGCCGCGGCAATCCGGCCAAGGTCGGGTGGCGGGCATCGCCGTCACCCTAAGGCTCGGTACGGGCGACCCGCCGCCCGGACCGCCGCGCCATCTCGGCACCGCCGCCATCGAGGCATCGGACACGCACAGCATCATCGTCGTCGAGCAGCGTACGGGCGTGGAGGCAGGATGCTGGGGCGGCCTGCTGACACGCGGTGCGATCCGCGCTGGCGTCCGTGCGGTGATCGCCGATGGCCCGGTGCGCGACATTGACGAGGCACGAGAACTGGATTTCCCGATCTTCACCAATCGGCTCACCTGCCTCACCGCGCGCAACCGCGTCGTCGAGAAGGCGACCAATGAGCCGGTGCGCATCGGCGCGCTCACGATCCATCCCGGCGACTATATCGTCGCGGACGGCAGCGCCGTGATCGCCGTTCGGCCGGACAGGGTGGCAGACGTGCTGGCAGCCGCCGAGGCCATTGTTGCGCGTGAGGCGGCCATGATCGCCGAGATCGGCAAAGGCACGCGTATGAGCGACGTACTTGGCGGCAATTACGAACATATGCTGGAGAAGGACTGATGGCTCAGGACCGCAATGTCGAACGCGCGGCACGGCTGGACACGGCGACATTGTCCGACGCGCTCGACAGGGTCGGTATCGTCGGTCAATGCTATCGGATCGAGGGACGGGATCCGTCCTTCACCATGGCCGGCCGGGCGTTCACCATGCTGTGCGGCCCCGCCGCCAAGCCCCCTGGAACAGTCGGCGACTATATAGACGACGTTCCCGAGGGTCATGTCGTGGTGATCGACAATGGCGGCCGCGAGGATGCGACCATCTGGGGCGACATATTGACCGAGATCGCGCATAGACGCGGGCTTGCGGGGACCGTGATCGACGGAATCAGCCGCGATGTCGCGCTCTGCCGGACGCTTGGCTATCCCGTTTTCAGCAAGGGCCACTGGATGCGGACCGGCAAGGACCGGGTGCAGGTGGAGCAGATGAACTGCACCGTGAATATCGGAGGCGCCCGGGTCGCCGCCGGCGACCTCATGCGCGGCGATCCAGATGGCGTGGTCGTGCTGCCTCGTGAGCATGAAGAGGCTGTGCTCGATGCAGCCGAGGAGATCGCGGCGGCGGAAGACCATATCCGCGAGGCCTGCCGCGGCGGCATGCGGCTCGATGAGGCGCGCCGCCGGTTCAAATATCATAGTCTTCAGACGCGCAGGGAAGGCTGAGCCCGCCCTCCCTGGCGATGAACCCTCCATAGCGGCGATTTCGAGGATATGATCAGGCCGCGTGCTGCCTTTGAAATCCCTGTTCGAGCGCGGCCTCGACCGTCGCGCGGGCGGCCAGATAGTCGGAGATGAGTCGACCTCGATCCCGCGCCTGCAGCGCGTCGATTAGCTTGCGTTCAGGGCTTTCTCCGATCTCACGCGGCATCAACGCCCGATAGCGGTCCGTAAGGGTCCAAAGCCTTATGGCCTCGCGCAGCAACACCTTCTGCGGAGAGAGATCGAAGATCGCATAGCGTAGCCGTTCCAGAGCCTGCGCCCATCGACTGAAATCCACGCGCTGGTCGATCGCGTCGAGCGCATCGAACTGTGCGCGGAAAGCCGCGATCTGATCGTCGTCCGGCCATTGCGCAGAGGCGAGCAACTCCGCCTCGAGCCACCGCCTCAGCTTGTAGAGCTGGAGCGCTTCGTCATAATCCAGCGGTGACACGAAATAGCCCCGATTGCGATCGTGCCGGAGAAAACCTTCCGTTGCAAGGAGCTTGAGCGCTTCCCGAATGGGCACCTTGCTGCGGCCGAAACGCGCTGCCAGCTGGGTCTGGCCCAGATGCTCTCCCGGCAGCAACGTTCCCCGGACGATGAGGGCGCGCAATTCATCGGCAACAACGTTGGGCAATGATCCGTTGGCGTCATTTTGCTGCAGCACTTTTCAATGTTCCTTCATACCACCCGCCCGACCGGCAAGACTATAGCCTCCTGCTCCGGCAAAGCGAGGTGGCTCACCCCAAATCCGTCGCCGCAACTGGACAATTGCAACGACAGAAAAGTTGCTATACATTATAGTTATACACTATTCGATGTAGTGCAAGCACTGGCGGTGTCGAGCGTAGAACAGGTGACTTCAACAGTCGTGAAAATGAACGCTTCGTTCGAGCGCATGACGGAAGCGGAGATATTGCTGGCGCAGATTGAGGAGGCGTGTTGCCGGTTGGGGATTGCGCAGACGACCTTTGGGCGTCAGGCGGTGAATGACGGCAAGCTGGTCAACCGGCTGCAGTCGGGCGGGCGCGTGACGCTGGAGACGGTGAACCGGGTGCATCGCTTCATTGCCGAGCGGGGGGGCCCTTCGGCGCGCACGCTGCGCTCGGCGATCACCGGCATGGAGCGGCCGCTCGATCCGGTGCACGGCTTCCGCTTTTACGACAACCGCCAGAAGTATCTGATGTTCGTCAACACGACATCGGAGAAGCAGCTGGTCGCCGACAAGGCGCTGGCGCAGCTGTCGCATGTCCAGCCCGAGCCGCCGGCCATCCGCCTGCTGGACGGCGGGGCGGGCGACGGCACTGCGCTGGCCCGGCTGCTGCGCGGCGCGCACCGGCGCTATCCCTGGCTGCCTTTCTATGTGCTTGCCAAGGAGATCAGCATCGAGAATGTGCGGCTGATGCTGGAGAAGATGCCGGACCGCTTCCAGGAGCATCCGGCGACCGTGCTGGTGGTGACCAACCTGCCTTATGCGCAGGCGCCCTGGCTCAAGCCGGCCTCGCCGGTCGCGGCGAGCGCGATGGTCTGGCACGAGGTGGCGCTGGAGGGCGCGACCGCCGGCGACTTCGAGGAAGCGATCGCGGCGCTGCAGCCGGTGATCGACGCGCATTGGCGGGTCGAGGTCAGCCAGGCGAGCGGCCATCCGGTCAACAAGACGCCGGCGGTGCTGGTCATCTACCGCAAGGACCAGCAGTTCGTGCTGGACCAGGTGATCCCGCGCCGGGGGCTGGCGCGCGCGGATTTCGACTTCGTGCTGCTCTCGCATCCCTATCGGGCCCGCGCGCCGCTCGCCTTCAAGGCGGGCAGGGTGGTGGCGCCGCTGGTGCGGGCGCTGCGGCCCAATGGCCGGCTGCTCGGCATCCATGCCCATGGCGGCGATCCGGGCCTGGAGCTGGTGCGGGCGATCTGGCCGGGCGAGGACCCGTTCACCACCGGGCGGCACGATCTGCTGGCGGCGGTGCAAGCGGACCTGGGCAGCCAGGCGCGCAGCTTCCGCTTCCACGACCAGCCGGACGAGGAAGCGCTCTTCTCCTATGCCATCCGCACGCTGCCCAACGAGATCGCCGAGGGCGAGATCGGCATGTCGACCCTGCTCGCCGCCTGGAACGCCGCCAGCTATGTCGCGCAGATCGAGGATGCGCGGCTCTCCGCCATCCTCAACCGCAGCCGCTATGTCGAGGCCACCCGCGACATATTGCGCGCCCACAAGGGGCTGTGGTTCACCAACGAGACCTATCTCGTCTCGCGCCGCGCCGAGTTGGGCTAGGGAGAGGCCGTCATGACCGCAACCGTCCCCGAACCCGCCGACACAGGCGCCCGCTGTCCCTTCTGTCAGGCGCCCTGGACCCAGGCCATGCTGGACCAATATGACGCCATGACCGATCCCCATGGCTGCTCATGCTGCGGCCCAGCCGGGCATGCCCACACACATGAACACCCCCTGCTCCCTGCCGCAAACATATGCTGCGAACGCTGCGGCAGGGCCATCTATAGGGCACTGACCACCAGTTGAGGGGGCATCCATACCGACAATTGTCCTATTTCTGGGCCGGCACACGTTCTCCGGTTCGACGACAGGCGCCCGCCGCTGTTTCGCAGCGTTCAGCCCTGCTTTCCAGGGCTGACCGTCACATGGATGGCGCCCTCTATGCCGCGCCCGGCCGTCGCGAGGATTGCTTCATGCACCTGGTCGAGGCCGAAATCATGGCTGCACAGTCTGTCGATCGGCCAGCGGCCGCTGGCAACAATATCAATTGCAGTCTGCACAGCGCGGTAGCTATGGCCGCGCGGCGCACGCACGGTCAGATAGCGTTTCTTGATGTCGTTGATCGAGACGGATGCACCCAGGCCATTCAGGCTGAGCCAAGCGCCCTTGGCCGACAAGGCGACAGCCTGCGCCGCAATGCTGCTGTCCGGATCGCCGGTCGTGTCGACGACAACGTCGACGCCGCGCCCGCCGGTCGCCGCCATCACCGTCTCGCTCAAATCCTCCTGCTGCACGTCCACGGCAATGTCCGCCCCCAGATCCAGGGAGAGGGCGAGCCGAGCGCAATCACGGGTCATCCCCGCAATGATGACGATGCGCGCGCCCGCCGCCTTGGCAGCCAGCGCACAACCCAGCCCCTGTTGACCGGGCCCGAACACCAGCACCGCCTTGCCCATCGCCGCGCCGCCATCCAGCACGGCCCATTGCACACCATTGCCGAGCGGCACTGCCAGCGTGGCATGGCGCGCGTCCATCGTCGGTGGAAGGCGATGAATGACCGAATTGGGCGCGAGATACATGAACTCGGCATTGCCGCCCCAAAGATGCGGCGCAATCTCCGCATTGCAGGTGCCATAACGCAGCAGGTTGAAGCGATCCTTCACATTGAAAAAATCCGCTTCCATGCAGAGGCGAAAGTCACCCTGGCGGCACCATTCACAGTGCCAGCAAGGCAGATATTCGTGCACCGCGATCCGGTCGCCCGGCTTCACGCCCCAACGTCGCGCAGCCGAGGCACCGACCACCTCGACCGTGCCGACCACTTCGTGCCCCATGATGCAAGGCGCGGTATTGCCGCGCCGGTACATTTCCGGATCGCTACCGCCCACGCCCGAGCTTTCCACCCGGAGCAGGCCGTCATCCTCCCGCAGCGGCGGCCTCTCGAATTCACGAATCTCGGTCCGTTCGACATCGACCTTGACCGCTGCTCGCACGCGTTCCGCCATATGTCCTTCCTCTCCTCCACCCGCCTTGACCGTATCCGAGCCTCGCTTTAACACCATCATGATTGTTATACAAAAAAAGATACTTTATGGGGAACTGTCAATGACGATGACGCGAAGCCAGATTGCCTTGCTGGCCGGATTTTCCGCGCTCGCGCCAATGGCGATCGACATGTACCTCCCTGCGCTCGCGCCGCTGGCGAGCGATCTTTCCGTTTCGGTCGAGCGTGCAGGACAGAGTATATCCATCTTCCTGATCGGCCTCGCCGGCGGCCAGCTCGTTACTGGGCCGCTATCCGACCGCCTGGGACGGCGGCCCGTCTTTCTAACCGGGCTGCTGCTCTTTTGCATCGGCGCCATATTCGCGGCGCTGACACAGGATTTCATGGTGCTGCTCGTCGCTCGCCTGCTTCAGGCATTCGGTGCATGCTCGGCCATGGTCACCGGCCGCGCAATCGTGCGCGACAGGATGGAGGTCAATGAGGCTGCTCGGTTCTTTTCGCTGCTGGCACTGATCGGCGGTCTCGCGCCGGTGCTGGCGCCGTTGCTGGGAGCCATGCTGATCCAGTTCGGTGACTGGCGCCTCATTTTCTGGGTGATGTCCGGTTTCGCTGCGCTGCTGCTGCTGACCGGCATGCTCGTCATGCCCGAATCGCGCTCGACCCAGACAGCGATCAAGGCACGCGGGGAGCATCCGTTTGCCGCTTATCGCAGCCTGCTCGGCAATCCCGCCCTGCTTGGCTATCTCCTTGCCGCAATGTGCAACAGCGCCGCTTTCTTCAGCTATGTCGCTAATTCATCGGTATTGTTCGTGGACGGCTATGGGCTCACACCAACCCAGTTCAGCCTCGTCTTCGGGGTCAATTCACTGGCTTTGGTCGGAACAGCGCAGATCAACCGAGTCATGCTGACGCGACGCAACGCGATGCAACTGCTGCGCCTCTCCGCCCGTAATGCCGCTATTCTCGCGGCACTTCTGCTCGCTTTCGCGCTCGTTCAACCGGAAGGGAAGCTGGGTTTCTGGCTGTTCGCCGGGCTGCTCTTCCTCATGGTCGGCAGCATTACGCCGGTGCAGGCTAACAGCATGGCCGGCGGTCTCGCGATCGAGCCGCTCCGCGCGGGATCGACGGCCGCACTGTTCGGCGCCTGCACCTTTGCAGGAGGCGCCGTCGCTTCCTGGCTGGCTGGGCTCCTCTATGACGGGACGGCGCGAGGCCTCAGCTTCGTCGTCGCCCTTTGCCTCATCGGCGTGAGCGCTGCCATCTATCTGATCGTGCTGCGTAGCGTGCCTCAAACCGCCTGAAGAGCGATGCGATTGGCGCGGCTGCTGAGGTCGCGCCATGCCTCCATCTCCATGCGCTGCCGCTCCAGCGCCTGCTCGATCATCGCGTAAGCGTCAGCACCACCAACGAACCGCAGCGGCGGCTCGGGCAGGTCCACCATCTCGATGATCGCGGCTGCCAGATCGGCCGGATCGCCCTGCGGCAGATCGACAAGCAGCTTGCGCATGGAATCGTGCAGCGGCGCATAGACCGTCACCGGATCATGTGGCGGCACCGCCGTCGCGCCGAAACAGGTGGCGAAAGCGCCAGGTTCAACCACTGTTACCTTGATGCCGAACTCGGCGACTTCCGCCGCCAGTCCCTCGGACAAGCCTTCAACAGCGAACTTGCTGGCGCTGTACAGCGCGACCAATGGTCCAGAAACGCGGCCACCGACCGAAGCGAAATTGACGATGTGACCGCTGCCTTGAGCGCGCAAACGTGGCAGCGCGGCTCTGATGATATCGATCATGCCGAACAGATTGACCTCGAACATGGCGCGCATCGCCGCCTCGTCCGTTTCCTCGACAGCAGCCTGGATGCCATAGCCAGCATTGTTGACCAGTATGTCGATCCGCCCGAAGCGCGCGAAGCCGGCTTCCAGGGCCGCGCGTACCTGATCGGGCCGCGTGACGTCCAGCCCGAGCGTGAGCGCCGTATCGGGATAGCGGGTTCCAAGGTCTGTGACGGCATCGGCGCTGCGATCCGTTGCTACGACGCTGTCGCCCCGTGCCAGCGCAGCCTCGGCAAGCGCGCGACCAAAGCCAGTCGCGCATCCAGTGATAAGCCAGGTCTTGTTCGTCACTTGATCCTCTCCTTGCTGATCCGCTCTCATATGCGGCTTCCCGGCGGGCACCACTCGATCATGACCGATCGGCAGCTTCGCTGATGACGCGCCATCTTTCCATCTCACGACACTGCTCCGCTATCGCGGCCTCGACCGCCGCATAGGCATGGCTGCCTGCAATGAACTGACGCGGCGGATCGGGATGGTCGACAACGTGCAGGATGGCATCGACGCAGCCGGCCGGATCAGCGAAATGGACGTCTGCAAGCAGCGCATCAAACTGGTCATGCAGCGCCTGATAGGCGACCTTTCTGATCTCGGGCGGCTGCACGGCCCTTGCGAATCCGGTATCGAATGCGCCCGGCTCGATCGTGGTCACCTTGATGCCGAACGATGCCAACTCCATGCCGAGCCCGAGGGACAATCCCTCAAGCGCATATTTGCTGGCGGAATAGAGTGCGATCAGCGGCGCGGAGGTTCGGCCACCGACCGAGGAGATATTGATGATATGACCAGAGCCCTGCGCGCGGAGCTGCGGCAAGGCGGCGCGGATAACCTCCAGCGCGCCGAAGAAGTTGACGTCGAACAGGGCGCGGATCTGCGCATCGCTCGCTTCTTCGAGGGCTACCTGCAGTCCGAAGCCCGCATTGTTGACCAATATGTCGATATGGCCGAACCGCTCGAACGCCGTTGCGATCGCGGGGCGGACGCTTGCCGCATCGGCCACGTCCATTGCCAAGCAGAGGGCAGATGTCGGATACTGACCAGCCAAGGCTTCGATGGTTCGGATGCGCCGCGCAGTCACCACCACCCGGTCTCCGCGCGACAACGCCTTTTTCGCGAGCAAGCGCCCGAACCCGCTGCCGCAGCCGGTGATGAGCCATGTCCTGCCCATCCCCTCCACCATGGCGCCACCTCCGCGATTGACTACATCGTTAGACTATATATTTAGACGATATGAGCGCAGGAGCAAGGGATGCTGGCGACGCTGACAGCGTCAATATCAACGATCTGCTGGATTCCGGTGCCTGGAGCCTGTTCCAGAAACTGATCCTGGCATTGATTTCACTGGCCTATCTGACCGACGGCATCGCCAATCAGTCGCTCGGCCTCGCGATTCCTGCGCTAATGCAGGACTGGGGTCTACCGCGCGAAGCCTTCGCATCGATCGCGGCGGTCGGTTTGCTCGGTCTCACCATCGGCGCCGTGATCGGCGGCATGCTCGGCGACCGGTTCGGCCGGCGCACGATGATGATCGTCAGCACCGGCTTCTTCGGCCTCATGACCATGTCGCAGGCGCTGGTGTCGGGGCCCGCCGAGTTGCTGACCCTGCGCTTTTTCGATGGCATCGGGATCGGTGCCATGATCCCGAACGGTGCCGCAATGATCGCGGAGTTCACGCCCAAACGCGAGCGGGCGCTCGCGCTGGCAGTCGGCATGACCTTCATCGCCGTCGGTGCGATGATCTCTGGGATCATAGGCAATTGGATCATTGAGCCCTATGGCTGGAAAGGGCTGTTCCTGGTGCTCGGTGGCATCGCGGTGGCCACGGCCGTCCTGCAACTGCTGTTCCTGCCGGAATCGCCCATCTATCTGGCCAATCACCGGGTGAGCCAGTTGAGACTCAAGGCGATCGCTCGACGTTGCGGCCTTGCCGTGGACGATCGGCCGATCTTGGCGAATCTCCCGCAGGCCGCCTCGACCCATCGCACACCCGTTTCGGTGTTGTTCACGCCGGATGTCGCCTCCAGCACGATCTTCCTGTGGATCGCCTTCTTCTTCTGCCTACTCGCCAATTATGCGATGTTCAGCTGGGTGCCGGCCATGCTGGCGAGCCTGGGCTTCGCGCTCTCCTACACCAGTCTCGGCATGACCGCCCTTTCCTTCGGCGGGCTGGTCGGCGGCATGGGCAGTGGATGGATGATCAAGATGTTCGGCTCAAAAGGAACCGTGCTCGGGCTCGCCGCCGGTGGCGTGGCGATGGCGCTGACGCTTGGCCTGCTGATCCGCGCCGAGGTCGGCAGCCTCAATATCATCCTGGCCATGCTTGCCGTCATCGGTTTCTTCACTGCCGGCCTGCTCAACGGCCTCTACACGTTCTCGGCCTTCATCTATCCCGACCATGCGCGCGGCACGGGCGTGGGCTCGGCCGCCGCAGCAGGCCGGATCGGTGCGATCGCCAGTGCCTATGCCGGCGTGATCGCACTCTCCATCGGCGGCGCGTCCAGCTATTTCCTTCTGATCGCCGGAGCCCTGATCCTCTCGCTTGTCTCGGTCGCGTTCATTCGCAAGCATATCCCCGCCGCCAGCCGGGGGTGAGCGCCAGGCCGAACAGGCCTCCCGCTCCATCCGTCTATGCCGCCGGCGCGATCCTGAAGATACGCTCGGCATTGCGATGCCAGATGGCCGCCTTGTCCGCTTCTGGCAGGTCGATAGCATCCATCTCCGCCACAGACTTCGCACTATCCATGAACGGATAGTCGATCGCGAACATGACCTTGTCTACACCGATGGCGTCGATCGCAAAACGGACCGCAGGGCCCCAATTCATGCCGCTGGTGGTGATCGCGAAATTGCGTTTAATATAGTCGCTCGGGGCCAGTTCGAGTGTTGGTCTACGCCCCTCTGGCGCCTTGAAATTGGCGAGCATGCCGTCAAGCCGGGGTAACCAATAGTGCAATCCTTCCCCACCATGACCGAGGATCACCTTGAGCCGGGGAAAGCGATCGAAGATGCCGCCGACGATCAGCCGCAGCGCGTGCAGCGAGGTCTCGGCCTGGAAACCCCAGATGGCGTGTTCGAGTGTATAGTCGAGGAACGGCGCGACCATCTGCGGCGAGGGCGCGCGCGGGTGGATGTACAGCGGCGCGTCGCATGCCTCGCAGGCTTCCAGAATCGGCCAGTATGTCGGCTGGTCGAGATAGTCGCCATTGGTGTGCGAATTGACAATAACGCCATGATAGCCGAGCTGCGTCATCGCTCGTTCGATTTCCCTGGCGGCGCGCGTCGGATCCTGCGGCGCAAAGCTGGCGAGGCCGGTGAAACGGGTCGGATGACGACGCATCGCATCGGCCAGCACATCATTGGCGAGCGTGGCGAGCGCGCTGCCGGTATCGGCATCGAACATTTGTACGCCGGTCGAGGCCAGCGAGATGAGCTGCACGTCTATGCCCGTCTCGTCCATGATGGCGAGGCGTTCCTCGCCCAGGTCGAGCAGGCGGCGCTGCAGGGGCGTACCGTTCGCCGCCTTGCTCCAGAAGAAGAGATCGGGATCATAGGGCTCACGGGCGGCGCGCTCGAGCATGGGGCCGATCACTTCGGGAATGACGAAGGCTTCCTCGGTCGCGATCCGGCGCATCAGTTCCAGCCCCTACCGTAGATGCGGCGCGCGGTGCCCACCAGGATCGCCTGTTGTGCATCGGCCGGGAGATGGGCGACGGCGCTGCGGCCGAGCGCTACCATGTGCGCATAGCTGCCCGGCGACTGCGTGATGTCCGATCCCCACATCATCCGCTCGGGGCCGAACAGGGCCGCGATCCGCTCCACCACCGGCCGTGCATCGATGCCGGCATCATGAAGCCGGCCGAGCGGTATGGTCGTGAATTTGATGGTCACGCCGGCAAAGTCCGCGACACGTGCCAGAAGATCATCGACGCCATGATCCGGTGGTCCGGCATCGCTCCTGATCGCGGCGAAATGGTCGATGACTACGGTGAGATCCGGCATCTCGACGAGGATGTCGCACAACCGGGTCAGCCCCTCTGCTCGATTCCAAGGAAAGAAGTGGACGCAAACCGGAATGTTACGCTCCAACGCCGCCCGCCACGCCATACGTGCCGATGGAGAATCCAGCCAGGAAATGTCCGCTCCCTTGACGAGTTCCATGAGCCGGATACCGACAGCTCCGCGCCCATCCGTCCAATAGCGCACGCGTTCGGCGCAATCGGCGGCGGTCGCATCGATCGAGCAGACCGCAGCCAGGCGAGCCGGATAGCGCCACGCACTATCGCAGACATAGCTGCTGTCGAAGCCGTAGATCGATCCGCGCTGGACCAACACGGCTTTGTCTACGCCGGCACCATCCATCTCCTCCAGCAGCCGTTCGACAGTCATCGGATTGTCGAGATCAACTGGATTGAGAGAGCCGCTGGGCGGTGATGGGGGGTAATTCTTCACGTCGTCGGTGACGAGATGCGCGTGCGTATCGATCATACGAGTTCAGCGATGCTCCTTCGGTCGCTTTTCTAGCCGTCCGGCCAAATCTCACCGGCCAGCGCGACGACGTGGCGCAGCTTGGCCCATTGCGCTTCCTCGCTAAGCAAATTGCCGTCCTCATGGCTCGCAAAGCCGCATTGAGGACTGAGGCAAAGCTGATCGAGATCGGCGAAGCGGCTGGCCTGCTCGACGCGGCGCCGGATCAGGTCGCCATCCTCCAGAATACCGGTCTTGCTGGTGACAAGGCCCAAGACGATGCGCTTCCGCCCTTTCGGCAAGAAGCGGAGCGGATCGAAGCCGCCCGCACGATCGCTGTCATATTCCAGGAAGAAGCCGTCATAGTCGAGCTCACCCAGGAGCCGCTCGGCGATCGGTTCATAGCCGCCCTGAGCGAACCAGGAGGATTTGAAATTGCCCCGGCAGATATGGGTCGTCATCGTCATGTCCGCCGGGCGGGCGGCCAACACATCGTTGAGCGTCGCGATCCACTGATCCAGCATCCGGTCGGGATCGTCACCTCGCGCCTTTATCGCCGCGCGCATGTCGGCATCGCACAGATAGGCCATATTGACGTCGTCGAGCTGCAGATAACGGCAGCCCGCTGCATAAGCGGCCTGCACGAACTGGACATAGGCTGCACCGAGCCCTGCCAGCACTTCATCGAGATCCCGATATACATCGCCTTCGACCGCCTGGCGCCAGTCGCGCGAGGCGGACACGATCATCGTGGGACATGGGATGGTGAGCTTCGCGATGCCACGCGCCTGGCCGACCAGATAGCGCAGATGCTCGACCATCGGATGATCCGCTGCGCTGAGCGGTCCAGTGATGCGCGCGACCTTGAGCACATTGCTGACGGGTTCCGAAGTGCCATGCGCACGGGGCGCCAGCGCAACTTCGACGACATGCGTACCCGCCAGCGCGGCGAAGAAATCGAGCGACCAGTTCTCGCGACGGAACTCGCCGTCGGTAACGGCCTGGAGGCCGATCGCTTCCTGCTTGCGCACCACATCGGCGATCGCCTCATCCTCGGCCGCCTTCAGCGCATCGTCGGAAATCTCGCCGCGCGTGCGCCGCGCACGGAGCGCCAAGAGCGGCGCCGGTCGCAGCAGGCTCCCAACATGATCCGCACGGAACGGCCCTTTGCCCCGCATCGCCCCCTCACTCTCCTCGCGGCATTAGCCGCAGAACTTGCCGTCAGGCGAAAGCGTTCATCGCTCGCAACTTATTTTCATAGGCTTCCCGTTCTTCGGCGGACAGGAAATGGCGAAAATGCGGCCCCTTCGACATGGGCGCCAATGAGCCCGAAACCACTTTCCAGTTCGCCGCCCCATCGCGGCTCATATAAAGCTCTCCGCAAGCCGAGCCGGCATAAAGTTCGAGCCCGCCCTCGCTGGAATCATGCATGGCGGCGACCTCGAGATTGCCCTTCACTGGTTCCGGCATGCCATTCATGGCCCGCTGCCAGGTCTTGCCATGGTCGGTGCTCTTCATGAACTGCGGGTGCGCTGTCCCCTCGGCCGCCCAATTGGGATTGGGATTCATGCCCGCACCAGCCATGTACAATATGTCCTCGCGCGGGTGGACGAAGAAGGGATCGGGATAGGCCAGCACAAACGAGGTGTCGGTCAGTCGCTCCCAGGTCTCGCCGGCGTCCGTCGTGTGATAGAGCCCGATGCCGGTGGTGAAGAAAATCTCGTCCGGATTGTCGCGATAGAAAGTAATGCGATGCTGATCACGCCGAAATTTGTCGTCCGGGCGCTCCATGGAGTGAAGCGACCGCCAACTCTTGCCGCCGTCGTCCGTGCGCAGGAGGTCGCCCTGCTCGACGCAAATATAGATCTGGTCGGGTCTCGACGGGTGCGAGGCGATGTTCTTGATATGCGGCTGCGAGCGCGGGAAAAGCCAGTGCTCCGTCCCTTCCACCTCCAGGCAGCTCGGATAGGCCGTCCAGTTCTTGCCAAGATCGAAACTGCGATAGAACATCACGGGCTCGGTACCGAGATTGAGGATCGTCTGATCCCCGACATGCTGGACCAGCAGCGTATAGGCATGACCGGACTGGAGGCCTTCATTCCGCGGCTCCCAGCTCTTGCCGCCATCTGCGCTGACGAGCAGCCCGCCCTCAAAATGAAGCGCTGCGAACAACAGTCCGGTTTTCTCGTCATGAACGAGGGCGCTGACGTGCCGGTCCTTGAGCAGCATGTCGCCCTGAAGCTGCCAATCGGCAGCCGCATCCTCGCGGCGCAGATCGAGCACGCCTTCAGTGGTCGCGATCAGCATCCGGCGCGCGGCCGCGTTGCTGGACGATATCGTCTTTCCATTGGCGGAGAGGCAGATGATCGTCTCTGCGGCATCATAGGTCATGGAACGCACTCCAAAGATTCGTATAACTTGATTGTATAACGATTGCAGAGGCTGTTCAACCCGATGCGGCGAAGAAGATTCGCCGAGCATTGCCGCCGAATATGGCATCCACCTCGCTGCTGCTGCGTCCGTCGAACAGAGCGCGGGTCCAGTTGAGCGCATTGGCATAACCTTCCCGCGACGCCACCACCGGAAAGTCACTGCCCCAGAGCAAGCGCTCTGCACCGAAATGATCGAGCGCCTCGATCAGGATGGCGCCCTTGGCGGCATCGAGCACCGGCTCTTCATGGGGAAGCGGCTTGCCGATCTGGCGGGGCGCGATCTGGCCCAATGTCGGGATTTTGAGCGCGACATTCGGAAAGCGCGAGAGCCGCATGAGACCCTGCCATGTTGCCGATGAACCGTCACAGTCCGGTCGCGTCCAGCCCCCAAGTTGCTCAAGCACGAAGATCATGGAGGGAAATGTCGTCACCAGCTGCTCGAACGCGTCGGCCAGCATGTTCGCCGCCGTTCCCCCGCAGCTGATCGCCAAGCCACAATCGGCCGCCGCACGCCAGACCGCCAGAGGGTCGGCACCGGGACTCCGGGCCTCAGGACGCAGGCGCAGCCCAACCATGCCATGTAGGAACCAGCTGCGCACCTGCTGCGGCGCGTCCGGCACCGCTACGTCCACCGCCCCGACGCTGGCGAAACGCCCCCGAAAACGCCGCACACAATCTTGCTGATAGCGATTATCGAACTGCCCCAGCACCTGGGTCAGCACGCCGCCGGCCACGCCATTCCGGTCCATCTGGAACAGCAGCGGCTCGACAGGTTCAAACCACAGCGGCGAGGCGTGGCAGTGGGCATCGATGAGCTGCAATGCGTCTCTCCCTCTTTTTGCTCATCGGCCGGATCATCGGCACCGCTTGCACGGCCGCGCACAAAAGATTAGTCACTATTGTTATACATTCGTGCGAGGGTGTCCAGTGGATCAGATCAAGCAGCAGCTCATTCTCGTGCCAGGATCGCTCTGTGACGAGCGCGTTTGGCAGCATCAGGCGGCTGCGCTGGTGGATGTCGCGGACATATCGATCCCGTGCCTGCACGGACATGACTCGCTGGTCGACATGGCGCGCGCGATCTTGCGTGACGCGCCCATGCGTTTCGCCCTGTGCGGTTTCTCGATGGGCGGGCGCGTAGCGCTTGAAGTCCTGCGCCTGGCGCCTGAACGGATCACCCGCCTCGCCTTGCTGGATGCCAGTGTCCATCCTGTGGCCGAAGGCGAAGCGGACCGTCGCCAGCCACAAATCGACATGGCCCGCGAGCAGGGCATGGCCGCGCTCGCCCGCTGGTGGAACCCGCGCATCACGCCGCCCGCACGCCATGGCGACAAGACCTTCATGGGACTGCTGGAAGCCATGGCCACGACCTTCTCGGCCGAGGATTATCAAAAGGAAGTGATCGCCCTGCTCCACCGCTCCGACCCCCGCGATCTGCTTGCGGACATCACCGTGCCGACGCTCATCCTGGCCGGCGCCGATGATCCGCTCAGCACGCCGGAGCGCAACCGGGCGATGGCCGAAGCGATCCCGAACGCCCGGCTCGTGCTGGTTGAAGAGGCGTGGCATTTCCCCATGCTGGAAAAACCGGAGGCCGTGACGGTCGCGCTTCGACAATGGCTGGAGGCCTGAGATCCTATCGCCAAGGATCGACAATACAGTGAATGGCCCCGGGAACCTCGCGCCCAGCCGTCGCCTTGATGGCCAGATCGACCTCGTCGAGCCCGAAACGGTGCGTGCACATCTTCTCGAGCGGGAAACGGCGCGAGGTGATGATCCGCAATGCAGTCTCGACCGCCCACCAACTCCGCCCACGGCCGGAACGGACAGTCAGATATTTCTGCTTGATCGCTCGGACGGGTACACCGCGATCCATAGCATTGACCCAGAGCCAAGCGCCATAGTTCACGCATTGCAGATACTGGTCCATATTGCCGCCACCAGGATCGCCGGTCGTGTCCACCACCACATCGAGCCCGCCACTCGGACCGAGGATGCGCCGGAGGGCATCGAGCAGCCCCTCCTCCTCGACATTGATCACATGATCCGCGCCCAGTTCCGGCGCCAGGTCCAATCGCGCGCGGTCGCGGCTCATGCCCGCCAGGATGATCCGCGCCGCCCCCGCATCCTTGGCGCCCAATATTGCACCGAGCCCCTGCTGGCCGGGGCCGATGATCAAGACCGTCTTGCCCGGGCCCGCATTCACGTCCAGCGTTGCCCACTGCACGCCGTTGCCGATCGGGATGGCCAGCGTCGCCAGTTCCGCCGGCAAATCCTGCGGTATCTTGTGAAACACCGTGTTCCACGGCAGATGAATATATTCCGCGAAACCGCCGACCAGATGAGGCGCCGGCGTGGGATCGATGAGGCCGTAACGCCGCGGGTTCGCGCCGCCGAAGAAATCGGCGTCAGGACAGAAGCGATATTCGCCCTTCAGGCACCATCGGCAGCTTTTGCAGGGCAGATATTCCTGGATAACGACTCGCTCACCTGGGGCAACCTTCCATATCCGGTGCGCCTTCTCGCCCATTGCGGCGATCGATCCGACGATCTGATGGCCCATCGCCACCGGCACCCATTTGTCGCTGGCGCGATAAACTTCCGGCTCTGCGCCGCCCACACCACAGGCCTCGATCCTGAGCATGCCTTCGTCATCGCCCAATTCAGGCCAAGCGTAGCTGTGCAATTCGGTCCATTCCACGCCGGTCTTGACGGCAATGCGGACATGAGCGGGGTGATCGAGCATAGTAAATCCTCGGAAATATGTTGGAAATCAATGCGAATCCGGAAAGGGCCTGGCTAATGGACACTATGAAAGCCGTGGTGATGCACAGCTTCGGCGGACCGGAAGTACTGACCTTCGAAGACTTTCCAAGGCCAGTACCCGGCCCCGGCGAAGTGCTCGTCGCGGTGCATACCGTTTCGGTCAACCGTACGCTCGATCTGGTCGTGCGGGCCGGCGATTATGGCGCGCCGATCAAGCTGCCGCACATTCTCGGCGTCGATCCCTCGGGCATCATTGCCGAGATCGGCCCGGGCGTCGCGGATCGCGCCGTCGGTCAGCGCGTCGCGACGCTGCCCTGGCGCAGCAAGGCGGTCGGACCACTCGATGCTGTCGGGATGCAGCATCTGGGCGGCTATGCGGACTTTGTGAAGCTCCCGGCCAGCGCGACCGTACCCATCCCGGACGGGTTGGGCTTCGCCGAAGCCACCATCGTCACACGCCACGCGCCACAGGCCTTCAACCTGCTGCGCGATCGCGCCGGCCTGAAAGCGGGCGAAACCGTGCTGATCATGGGCGCCTCGGGCGGCCTTGGCAGCACGGGCGTGCAGATCGCCAAGCTGATGGGAGCGACTGTGATCGCCGCCGCAGGCGCGCCGGAACGCGTGCAGGCCGCGCTCGACCTCGGCGCCGACCATGGCATCGACTATCGCAGGGAGGACCTCACCGCTCGCGCACTTGAACTGACCGGTGGGCGCGGCGTCGACATCGTTTTCGAGAATATCGCGGACCCTGTGCTGTTCCCAAAAGCCTTCCACGCCATTGCGCGCCATGGTCGATTGGTGACGGCGGGGAGTCATGGCGGCGGCGAGGTGACGCTGGACGTGAAGCGGCTCTACCTCTACCAGATCGCCCTGATGGGCAGCATCGGCTTTACGCCGGCCGATGTCGAAGCCAGCCTGCAAGCGGCCGCGCAGGGTCGCTTCTCCGTGCTCATCGACGCCATCCTGCCACTGCGGGATGCGCGCGAGGCGCATGAACGTGTGGCGCGGCGCGACGGCGTCGGCAAGGTGATCCTCTCGCCGCAGCTTTGACATCAGCCCAGCTCCACCTTCTCGACGTCCGCAACCCAAGTCCGGCCGGCGAGCAGCAGGAACAGGGCCGACACCAGCGCCGTGCCCGAGACGAGGACCATCGCCACGGCGATCGCCCCGTCACTGAGCCGCGGCTCCAGCAGATCGCTGAACGCGCCCACGCAGAAAGGCCCCAGAATGAAGCCCATCAAGCTCGCCACCAGGAAGTAGAAGGCGGAAGCCGTGGCGCGCAATCGCGGAGGCGCCACATTCACATAGAGGGAATAGCTCATCGCGACCGCGATGGCGGTGAAGAAAGCTGACAGGGCAAGCCCGGTTCGCCAGAGCATCGGCTCTCCTGCAAGCAGGAAGAGGGCATCGGAAAAGAAGGGCAGCGCCGCAATGAGGATCGCCGCGCGAATCTGCCAGCCTATGTCGCGCCGCACCAGTGCCCCGATGACGACTGCGGAGAACAAAGCTCCTGCCAGCCCCGCAACGCCGCGCAGCGAGCCGAAATAGACGCCGATCTCCTGCGGGCCGAGGCCGTGGACACGATCAAGGAAGGTTGGTCCCCAGGTCAGATGCGCCCCCTGATTGATGGCATTGAAGCCACCGGCGAGGACGACATAGCGATAGGACGGCGTATGCAGCAGGCACCCGACCCCGGACAGAAAGTCCGAACCTTCGGCATGAGCGTCGGCCCGCCGCGGCGGCTCCCGCACAGCAATGAGGAGCAATATCGCCACCACCAGTCCGGCCGCACCAGCGGCGTGATAGGTCGTGCGCCAACCATAGTTGCCCAGCAGCCAGCCGACGAGCGGAAAGCCGAGCAACGGTCCGAGATAGGCCGAGGCGGACAAGGCCGAGAAAGCGGCCGTGCGTGCTTTCAGATCGAAGCTGTCAGCGATCAGCGAAGCGGTGGTCGGATGCCCCGCCGCCTCTCCTGCACCGAGCCCAAAGCGCGCCAGCGCCAATTGCCAGCCATTGTGCACCGCTCCCGTCAGTGCCGTGATGGCGCTCCAGAAGGCGAGCGCGCCAGCCAGCAGGTTCCGGCGATTATGATTGTCCGCGATCCAGGCGATCGGAATGGCGCAGATCGCATAGCACAGCGCAAAGGGCAGTCCTGCCACCAATCCCATCACCGTGTCCGACAGGGCAAGCTCCCTGCTCAGCGTCGGCATCACCAGCGCCAGCATACTCCGGTCGACATTGGACAGGGTGTTCACCAGGCACAGCAGGGCGAGCAAGAAACCCGCCCGAGCCAGACGCCCTCGACGCTCCGGCACGGCCGTGCGGCCGCTCAGCGATGCGCCGTCCGCATTCACCAGAGCCTCTCGGAGGCGATCCGTGCGCCTTCGACCATGCTGGCTATCTTCGCCCAGCCGATCTCATAATGCACGCGACCGAGGCCCATACCGCAATCGGTGCCGGCTTGGACATTCTCCCGACCCACGCAATTGGAGTAACGGATGAGCCGCTCGGCAACCAACTCGGGATGCTCCACCACTTCGGTCTTGTGGCTGACGACGCCGGGGATGAGAATCTTGCCTTCCGGCAGCTTCACGTCTTCCCAGACGCGCCATTCATGCTCATGCTGCACATTACCGGCTTCGACGCTGTAGGCCTGAATATTGAGGCTGAGCATCAGGTCGACAATATGCTTGAGCGGCAGATCCTCCGAATGTGGCCCGACCCAGCTGCCCCAACAGCAATGATAGCGAATCCGGTCGTCCGGAATGTTGCGCAGCGCGTGGTTGAGCGCATCCACACGGACCTTGGCGTAACGGCGATATTCCTCGATCGTCGGCTTGGGATAGATGGTGGGCCAGCTGTCCGCGATGCCTGGATCGTCGATCTGGACGATCAGTCCCGCCTCCACCACGGCCTCATATTCCGGCCGCATCACCTCAGCGAGTGCCTCGATGAAATCATCCTCTTTTTCATAATATTCGTTGAAGATGAAATGATCGAGCCAGCCTGGCGCGATCACCGGGAAGAATGCCTCAACGTCTTCCTTGCCTTGTAGTGCCCTCCGGAAAGTAGCAATTTCGGCGTGCAGTGTCTCGAGACTGCCGGCTTCGAGCGGCCCTGTGCAGACGATCTTCTTGGGCCGCGCGACGGCGGCACGACGCGCGTCGACTTCGGCATAATAACCAGCGAATGCATCGCGTTCGCGCGACCGGAATACGGTGGCTCCGACTTCGCCCTCACGCACGTCACGCTGTTCAATGCCGCGCATGCGCTTGGAATAATAAGCGAAATCGCGACGCCGGCCGAGTTCGCCGTCGCTGATGACATCCAGCCCAAGATCGATCTGGTGCTGGACTACATCCTCGACCGCTCGCTCGCGCATCTGCGCATAATAGTCGTCCTCAGGCGCCTCTCCTCGACCGACCTTCAGATCGAGCGGCTCGAACTCGCGCAGGGAAGCCGAGAGCCGGCCGGCATGAGTGCACAAAATATGGTCGGTGCTGTGGCGCATCGTTTCACAACCTTCTGGCTTTGGAAAATCCGGGCGGATCGGCTCACTGGCCTACATTGGCGACACGCTCGACACGGCGGCTCTTGAGCTTCCAGCCTTCTGCCGTGCGGACGAACTCATCATTGTTCCGGGCTATCAGCACGGGAGCCAGCGACCTGTTGGCATTCTCCGCCGTGTCAAAGAAATAGACGACAGCGTAGGAACTGCCGCGCGCATGATCGCGGTCGATCACATCGATGACCTGGTTCGCGATCTGGTGCAGCCGTCCGTGCGTCGGCGCCCACTCCGCGGTTCGCGCCTTCCAGTAGTCGCGGATCGCATCGCGACCTTCCATTCGGTTCGACAACACTTCCCATACACCGTCCGGTGCGAAGACGCTTGGCAAGTTTTGCCAATCCTTCGCGTCCAGATAACGGGCATATTGAATTGAGACAGTCTCACAGGCCTGCTGGATAGCCGCCACTTCCAGGGGCGAAAGGGACGCCTCGGCTGACGCACCATCGACCGCCCGCACCGGCCCGGCGACAACTATGGTTATGGCCAAGATAGCGGCAAATATGGCGGGTAGCCTGCGCATGTTTCTCTCTCCCCGACGCAAAGATGCGCCCATTAGATTGATATTCTAAAGTGTATAACAATCTAATGGGCATCGCAACGCTTCATGCAACCGCCTGCATATCGATGTTGCGCAGATGATGCGGAATCTGTCGCAGCAATGCGAACGTCGAACCGAGCCCGATGGCGATGATCGTCCAGAAGGTAGCGCTATAATCCCATAGGACCGGCTCATCCCGGCCGTTCGACCAAGCGGACAAGCCGAGGATCAGCGCCGTGACCGACACGGCAAGCGCATTGAACAATTGCATGGAGATGTTGGCCACCACGTTACCCGAGGACAGGTTTGCCGAATCGAGCGCCATGAAGCTGAGCGACGCCATGCCTGTGAACAGGATCGAGCGCGCAACACCGCAAACGAACAATGCTACAAGAATGAACGCCACGGATCGTTCACCAGGCCCAGCCGATGCGATGACCGCCAAGGCAGCCAGGCACGCCAGGCTGGCGATCATGATCGTGTGCCGGAAGCCCAGCCGGTCAAAGCAGCGCACAACCAGCGGCTTGGTCACCAGGTCGCCACAATTCAGAGCCATCAGCAGCAACCCAGCCTCGAATGGACTGAAGCCGAAACCAGCCTGAAACATGAGCGGCAGGAGAAAGAGCATCGCACGCAAGGGCAGACGCACAATTGCGCCCATTCCGACCACTGTCGTCCGGAACACGGGGACATGCAGGGATGCGAGGGAAACAATGGGATCGGGGTGGGCGCGCAAATGCCGCGCTGCCAACCAGGCCAGCGCGATTCCGCCACTGGCCATCCCCCAGGGCAAAGGATCACCGGGACGCGCCGCGAGCCGGTCTATGCCCGTCAGCAACGCGACGAGCGAAATGGCTATCAATATCGCGCCGATCCAGTCCAACCGGCGGTTCACCTCGGGCGCGACCTCTTCCACGCGCCAGCGAGCGAACAGGAAGATCAGCAGCGCAACCGGCACATCAAGGAGGAAGATGAACTCCCATCGCCCATGCTCTACGATGAAGCCGCCTAACGAGGGCCCTATCGTAGGCGCAACGAGCATTGGCATAGCCGTAATGGCAACAGCATCGACGAGCTCGTCCTTGCTCGCCTGTTTCAGCAAGATGAGCCGACCGACTGGCGTCAGCAGCGAGGCCGAAGCGCCCGTCAGCGCACGGAAAATCACAAACTGCCAATAGCTCTGGGCCAGCGCGCAAAGCAGTGAGAAAATCGCGAAGCTGATCATTGCACTCAGCAACACCCGGCGCGGACCGAAGCGATCCGCCGCCCATCCACTGAGCGGCAGAAAGGCGACGAGCATGGTGAGATAGATCGTTACGGCAAGGCTCAGCGAAACCAGCGGCACGTCGAATGCACGCGCAATCGCCGGCAGGGCGATAATGAGCACCGAAGCGTCGAGCTGCACCATGAACATGGTAAGCGCGACGGCGATGACGATATCGCGGCATTTGAGCGTGAGGAATCGCTTCAAGATGCTGAGCGTCCCGCGTGAACGCCCTCAGTTCGCCGGCTCGTCCTCGACCTCATGCACAGTGAACTCGTGCGGCCGCTGTCGATTCCTTATGATACGCAGGAGCGTCAACAGGACACCGGCAATGCCGAAGATTGTGCCCATCATCTCGAAATTCGTCATTTCGAGCGGATTGAGGCTCATCATGTCGGTCTTGCCGTCCAGAACGAAGCTGAAATTCCACATGAGGTGGGCCCTCCACGGTCAGAATGATTTCCAGATGCGCGAAAAGTCACGCCACACCGGCTGGGGAGCGCTGCGGAACTTGAGCATCGGATAGAAATAATTGGCATAGGCCGCGAGCAAGATGCAGTGCATCACCATGTTGCGCGAGACCGACCACACCACATGCGGCAGCGGCGACCAGAAAGCGTTGATGAGGAAGATATTCACCGTCACCGGCATTAGCAGCACCAAGCCCAGCGGCACGAAGCGATTGGTGACCAACGTCAAACCGCCGATAATCTCGAGCACCTTCGCGAATGCGAACAAACCGAGCTGCATCGAGGCCAGCACATATTCATTGCCCGTCGTGTCCGTGACCTTTGGCTGCGGCCAGAACAGGACGAAATAGTTGAGACCCGATACGAGATTGAAGCCACCCAGATAGTAGCGACAAAAGACGATAATATATTTTTCGATCGCGCGCGCCATCGGCCGTCCCCTCTCTACCGCCGATTCCATGGGCGGCTTGTCTCTTGCAGGATCACACTAGCCTGCCGCCTCACAATCGTCTACCAATAATATATTACATCAGGAGCGTCGGGGCCGACGCAATTCAGGAGGGGGCATGACCAGCCAGCAGGTGAACCAAAGTCGAATCGCGATCGCGGCCATTCGCTGGCTGCTCGGTATTCAATCGCTTGCCTCGGGTATCAATTGGTGGGTGAAGATCCTGCCTTTCCCCAATATGCACGAACAGATCACCGGGCCGGTCAAACATGAGATCCTTCGCGTTCTCATCGAATCGGGCTGGATGTTCTCGACCGCCAAGACCCTCGAGATATTGCTCGGCCTGGCGCTGATCTTCAATCGGCACGCCGTGCTGATGCTGGTACTATCCTTCCCGGTTATGCTCATGACCTTCCTGCTCGATCTGTTCCCCTTCCTGGGCAACATCGCTCCCTTTCTCGGCGGCGAGCTCTCCGGCTCCTCCCTTTTCGCGAGTTTCCTCGACATGCTGTACTTCGGTGCCGGTGTTTTCGTGATGCAGGCCTATCTGATGACCGAATATTTTGGCGACTATCGTTCCATATTCTCGGTAAAACCGGGCGGCACGCCCGCCAGCTGGGCGAATCTGTTCGAGAGCCCGGCGCTCAAGACCACGCTGCGCTGGCTGAGCTATACGGTCGGCGCCTCCTCGACGCTCTGGGTAGTCGCGATGGCAATCGGCCTCGTGCCATGGAGCAGCCTGGCGGTGCTGGCGCCGCCTCGCTGAAGCTCAACATGCATGGGCCAAAAGGAACATGTGGGCGATGAGATTGTCGCGCCGCACCTATATATGCGACCCCGCTCCGCGCCGTGAGCCTACCATGGGAGCAGCGGAAGTAGGCGATGGCTGAAGCGCCAAGCCAGCTCCAAGATCAGCGGGATGAACGACGATCGCAGTCAGCCCGTGAATCTCCGTCGCTAATCCGTCATGGCGCGATGCGACTCCTTGTGCATCCGGTCCTCATTTCTGCTTGGGTATGCCGAAGCCGATCGAGGCGAGGCCGGCAAGGGCGCGTCCATAGCCGACCATAGAGCGATCCCAGTTGAATGCGACATGCTGTGCCGCGCCATGAATGTCACGGAAGGTCCGCTGCAGCGAGTTGCCATCATAGATACCACTGCCGCCCGCCACCTCGAACACCCGCGTCGCGGCATAGCGTGCCTTCTGCACCGCCCAGGCCCAGTTACGTGGGATTTGCGCGCGTTCCAGCGGCGAGACATCGGCCGGATCGCCGGCCCGATCGATCATGGCGGCATCGGCCAGCACCAGCGCCAGGGCCGCATCGGCATCGGCACTCGCTTCCGCGATCCGCCCGAGTGTCGCCGATTGTTCCGCAATCTGCAGAGGATCGGCATCACGCAGCTTGTTCCCCAGATCCTCGGCGAAGCTGCGAACAAGCCCGCGCGCCATGCCGATCGGCGCACCCACGATCGAGAAAGGGGCGATATCGGCAAAAGGCATGCGATAGATCGCACCATCATGGGCCTGCGCACCCGGCGTTGTTCCGGCGAGCATATCCGCGAGGCTGCAGCTGCGATGAGCAGGAATGAACGCGTCTTCGATCCGGATAGAACGGCTGCCGGTCGCGCGCATGCCCATCGTGAACCAGTCGTCGATCACTTCGATGTCGGTCTTTGGTATCACGAAGAAGCGCGGCTCGACCGTGCCGTCAGGCAGCTTGACACCATTACCGATGATCACCCAGTTCGCATAGTCGATCCCCGAGCAGAAGCGCCCAGTCGCACCTGTGAGGCGATAGCCTTCACCTTCCGGAACGACCGTGCCACCGAGGCGGAACACGGTCGCGATCAGGGTGGTCGGATCGTCCATGATCTCCTTCTGCGCCTCGATCGGAAAGAGGTTGATCAGCCAACTGTGGCCGGCAAGCACGCCGTAAATCCAAGCAGCCGATCCGCTGACCGCGCCAATCTCCGCCGTCACGCGCACCAGATCGGCGAAGCCCAGGCCCGATCCGCCAAGTGAACGCGGCATGACAAGCCCGAACAGTCCGTTGCGTCGGATCCGGTCAACAAGTGCGTCGGGGAGATGCCGGTCAGCCTCGGCCTGCGCGTTGGTGGCGGCGACATCCGGCAGGATCGCTCGAGCGACGCGCAACGCATCGTCGCCGGAAGCGAGCACCGGCCACTTGCTTCGTACCGTCGCATCCTCAGCCTGCTCGTCCGTCTGTGTCGCCACGACCACTTCCTTTCATTCCCCATCGACTCAAAAATCTGCGCCGCCACAATGACCAATGCCGCCAATTGACGCACATACGATATTGTTATACCTTTTTGGTATCCTATGTTGCGGACAGCCGCAAGCAACATGAATGAGAAAAGCGGCTCAATGGTCGATCGGGAGAATGCGGATGGCTGAAATCGTCCTGGGTATCGGCACGAGCCATGGGCCGATGCTCGTCACGGAGACCGAGACGTGGGGCGCCCGCGTACCTGCGGACAAGGTCAGCCGCCATGCCTGGAAAGGGCAGAGCTGGAGCTATGACGAACTGCTGGAAGCACGTGCGGACGAGCGGCTGGCGGAGCAGGTCACCCAACGCGTGTGGGATGAGCGCCAAGCCATCTGTCAGCACAATATCGAGCGACTGGCCGACATTTTCGAGGAGGCGCGAATCGATGTCGCCGTCATCGTCGGCAACGACCAGATGGAACTGTTCGACAACAGCCTGACCCCCGCCTTCGGCGTGCACTACGGCGATACCATCACCAACTACGAATTTTCGCCGGAACGTCTCAAGCGCCTGCCTCCGGGTATCGAGATTTCGCTTCCGGGCTATATTCCGAGCGGCGGCGCCGAATATCGCGGATGCCCGGATCTTGCCCGGACAATCATCGCCCGGGCGATCGCCGACGAATTCGACATTGCAACCATGGACAGGCTCCCGAAGCCGGAGACGCCCCACGCTTTCGGCTTTGTCTTCCGCCGCATCATGCGCGACCGGCCCGTACCAAGCGTCATGGTCACCGTGAATGCCTTCTTCCCCCCTAACCAGCCGACCGTGCGCCGCTGCCACGCCTTCGGTCAGTCGATCCTGCGCGCCATCCAGTCCTGGGAAAGCGACGCGCGCGTGGCGCTGATCGCCAGCGGCGGCCTCACTCATTTCGTGATCGACGAAACGGTCGACCGCACCTTTCTCAACGCACTGCGCGACCGTGACTTCGAACCGGTCTACGCGCTCGGCGAAGCCGTTTTCCAGGACGGTACCTCGGAAATGAAGAACTGGGTGCCGGTGGCGGGCGCAATGGCCAATCTCGGGCTGACGCCACATTTCCTGGATTATGTGCCCTGTTATCGCAGCGCCGCGGGCACCGGCAATGCGATGGGCTTCGTCTACTGGCGCTGAGGGACGGCGCAACTTCAGCGCAAAGCGTGCCGCAACGCCTCCGCTGCTTCCTTCGGCTTGCCATCCATACCCACCAGATCATGCGCGCGGTGCACCGCGTCGCGCATCGCGGCCAGCCGGGCCGCGCTCCGCACACCGTCGGGATCGCCGCTGCGCACGGCGATATCGAGAAGGCGCCATAGCTCATCCATCTCGCTTTCCCGATAGATATGCTGCTCGACCGTGGTCGATCGCTGCAACCGGTCGGCCAGCATCTGAATCGTCAGGTCCGAGAAATTTTCGATCGGCAAAACCTCGTCGAGATCCAAGTTTTTTCTCCGAATAGGTAGTGACTCCCGCTACACCGCAGGATATGTATATCCTATTGTCTAACAAATTTGGTGCGTCAAATGCTCTCTCATGAAGACAACGAGCTTCTCTGCCGGGTCGGGCCCGGCACGCCGATGGGCGACTTCATGCGGCGCTTCTGGATGCCGGCTCTGCTCACTCACGAGCTGGAGGCGGACGGCAAGCCGGTGCGCATCCGGCTACTGGGCGAGGATTTGGTTGCCTTCATGGACAGCAAGGGGAGGATCGGCCTGCTCGACGAGCATTGCCCGCATCGGGGGACCTCGCTGGCTCTCGCCGTCAACGCGGATTGCGGGCTGCGCTGCCTTTTTCATGGCTGGAAATTCGATGTCACCGGCCAATGCCTGGACACGCCCGCCGAACCGGAAAATTCCAAGCTCGCCAATGCGATGCGCGTCAAGGCCCATCCTACCCGCGTCGCCGGCGGAATGGTCTGGACCTATATGGGCCCGAAGGAGAAAGAGCCGGAATTCCCGCATTTCCCCTGGTTCGACATGCCCACGGGGAGCTGCGAGGCCTTCAAGGTCATCTATGAATGCAACTATTCCCAGGCGCTGGAAGGCGCCGTCGACTCCTCTCACGCCGGCATCCTCCACAAGGACAGCGCCTGGGACCAGCCCGCCAAATGGCCGCATGAGAAGGATCTCCGCCCGAAGCTGGAGGTCGAGTTCACTCGCTACGGCATGCGCTACTGCGCGGTGCGCAACGATGGCGAGGAGAAACATGCGCGCATGACGCAGGTGCCGATGCCGTTCTGGACCTTCATTCCGCCGGACGGGCAGAAGGCGCCGGAGTTCCGCCGCAACCGCCGCCTCATCAATGCCTTCGTCCCGCGTGACGACTATACGACCTGGCATGTCCAGTTCTTCTACGATCCGGGCCAGATCATCGACCGCGCGCACCGCATGGCCGAGGCGAACACGCCGCATGACGAGAATTTCTTCAAGACCAACGGCATCAAGGTCTGGTACAATCAGGATCGCGAGATGATGCGGACCCGCAACATGTCCGGCATCACGGGCGTGGCCTTGCAGGACCATGCCGTCAGCGAGACGATGGGCGCGATCGCCGACCGCACCAAAGAGCATCTCGGCCGCTCGGACATGGCGGTGGTGGCGTTTCGCCGCATGATGCTGCGGGCGGTGCGCCACATGCAGAAGACCGGCGAGGTGCCGGAAGCGGCGCAGGGCCGGTTCGACTGGAACCGTATCACCGCCGAAACCTTCCTCTTCCCACCCGACAAGAAGTGGCAGGACATCCAGCCACTGGCGGAGGAGCTGCAGCCGGTCGGCGCGGCTGCCTGAGCCGTGGCGCATTTCCTCGTCGAGTATCGCGAGCTCGGCAATCCCGCCGAGCGTGAGGCGAAGCGACCGGAGCATCTCGCCTATCGCAAGGGGCTGGGCGCTGCCATGCCCCTTGCCGGACCGCTGCTCGACGAGGATGAGCGGCCCATCGGCAGCATCGTCATCCTTGAAGCGGAGGATATGGAAGCGGCCGAGGCCATGGCCGCAAGCGATCCCTATGTCACCAGCGGTGTGCTGGCACTGGTCTCCGTCCGTCGCTACCGCATCGCCGGCATGAAACCCCCGGCGAATGCCGCCTCACCGGGAAACCCATAGAAAACCGCCATTTTCCCGGCACCGATCATCCTATGTAGGGCTCAACTATAACAACTATAGCCATGTCCAGATATATCGAGATAGATCTTATCGATCTGAATCCGGAAAACCGGCCACCATCGCGCGCAATCCTGTTTCAAAGGCCTGCTCCTCGACGATCAGGTTTGACAGACGGGCGTGCAGCGCCTCGTTCTGTTCGATGACCATCCAGCCGACCACGAGCGAAATCACCGACGCCTCGAAAGTCAGAGCCAGTTCATGCGATACGCCTCGCTCCGTCAGCCGCGACATAAAGGCTTCGGCGGCCTCGTCCGCATCATCGAAAACCGGCTTGACCTGCAAGGCGACCTTTGCCGCTTCCCTGTGGCTCCGCAGGACGGCCCGATAGGCATAGGCGAAATCGATCAGCCATTCTCGCCAGTCGGCCTTGTCCGGCACGGCATCGAGCGCTTGCCGATAGAGGCTTGCGATGATCCGCCCCAGCAGTTCGTCCTTGTTCCGGACATGCCAGTAGAGCGCCGACTGCCGGACCCCCAGGCGACCGGCAAGCGCGCGCATGCTCAAACGCTCGACGCCCCCTTGTTCGATCAGGACGAGACTTTGGGCGATCAGTTCGGCGCGACTGATTTTCATCGACCGGTTCGTGCACCAGTTCATTTGCGTTGACAATTGAACATTGTTCACTGAAC